>Ga0209777_10000632_pt1 | contig 56394 bp, 56 predicted proteins | sample FrelakmetHBP12HB_FD_187147 | JGI IMG/M metagenome (GOLD analysis project Ga0209777, IMG submission 187147) | Freshwater lake sediment microbial communities from the University of Notre Dame, USA, for methane emissions studies -HBP12 HB (SPAdes)... | ecosystem: Environmental > Aquatic >...
ATAGCTTTCTGATGCTAACCAAGATAAAATGCCCCAAATGTAACGTTGAAGGCACTATATCCTTAATCGATCCGGTTTACGACGGACCGTACAAATGCTGGAAATGCCGTGAATTATTTAGAATCCGGTTAGAAAATGGTAGTTTAAAACAAATTGAACCACTCGATCCGGAAGAATTGGCCAAATTCGAGCAGATTCAGGCCATGAAAAACAAGTTCCGTAAAGGTGGTTAGGCAACTGATATCGTAACTCAGGGGTAAACAATATGCCGGTAGTTATTGTGGAGATGTGGGAAGGGCGGAGAATGAATAGAAAAAGCAGTTGGTAGCAGATATCACCAGCGCTTTCACCAAAATCGGAACACCCGCCGATGCAGTCCATATCATTTTACGAGATAATCCCAAACACAATTGGGGACAGGGTGGAAAGCTCGCTTCTGACAAATAAAGAGGGTAAGAATGAATTCCCAGGTTGTTATTTTACTTATTTCCGGCGCCGTGGTCTTACTTTTATTTTCTTTATTACGACGCAGGGGTGGTCCGAAAAAGTACCCGGAAGTGATCCAGTATCTACTTTGGGATATAAAATTAAACCAGGCACTGGTCAACTCGTTTGCAACCCGTGATAAAGCTAGATACTTCGAACAAAACGGGTGGTTGCTGAATAAGACAAAAATCGGCTTTCTGTCCGAGTCTTTGAAAGATGACCTGACTGAGACTTTCACACGGGTAGTACAAATTAACCAACAAATACGTGAATCTAAGAAAAACAAAGATAATGCTTACCGCAACATCGATCTAACCCATTTTAAAGAGTTGCTGGCGAAATGCCGCGAGGCACTAGAAGACTGGATGGTTAAAAACACCGGCAGTAAAGAGTACCAACCCAAACAACCCGGTTTATCCAGCTTTTTCCTTGGTGACAACTAATACTTATTGGAAATCGAATCGAATATCTCCCCACTTAATCGCATGGGCAGTCTTGATACTTGTGAGTCTATCTCTAAAAACTTTGTCACCGATGTAATCTGTAGTCATAATCACGGCGTCTTCATGATTATCCAGGTAATAACCTTTTCGCACCCCTTCCTTATGAAAACCGAGTTTAGTATACAGGTTTTGGGCGGCGGTATTTGACACCCGGACTTCCAATGTTACCACGCGGGCTTTTTTCGCCATCGCCATTTCGATAACGCCGATTAACAGGGCTTCACCGATTCCCTGCCTCTGATAACTTTTCAGGGTCGCGATACTGGTAACATGGGCTTCATCGGCTAGAATCCACATACCGGCATATCCCACGATAATTTGGTTGTTATCATTTCCCTCATCTGTTCCAAAACCGGATTTACCCGCAAATAACTGCTTCAAACGATCCAATATATTAAGCTTTTTAGCCGGAGTATTAGCATGCAATTCCGGGTTTGTCAGAGGCTTTTCACCAGCCACGATATAGTGTGCCAGTTTGTTTTCTAATTCACGAACAAAATTTGTCGGGGGCCATTCTGTAGGAAAGGCTTCATGGTCTAAGCGTATCAATTGCGGAATATCCCGGCGGATCATGCCTCGGATGTAAAGGGTCATTTCGAGTTAGTCTCCGTTGAGTATTTTAGCACAACGAGTTCGCCCTGTTTTACTCTTAACCCTCAACGGTTTGCCTAAAACGGCAGATTCTCACATGATCCACAACCTATCTTTTCTGGTAATCCACCGTTATAATATATGCACGGGGTAAAAACCCCGAACTTCCTATTGATAGATAGGATGAAAACGGGGGCTTATCTGGTGCAGGATGAACAAAACCTTGTTCAACGGGCGTGCCGTGGAGACAAGGAGGCGTTTGCCAAATTATACGAGTACCACTTCGATAGAATATATCGCTATGTGGTCATGAAAATTGGCAATCAAACCGAGGCAGAAGATATGACCCAGAGAGTCTTCATAAGGGCGTACGAAGCGATTGGCTCCTATAAATCACAGGGAATTCAATTCTCCGCATGGCTTTATCGGATTGCCCACAATCAAATGGTAGATTTCGTGCGTAAAGAAAGTAAAAAACAGACCGTGCCGCTGGACGAATCCATGCCTATTTTAGGCAAAAGCGATCCCGAGCATGAAGTAGAAGTAAAAATAGAACTGGAGAAAGTTGTTTTGGCTTCCAGGCATTTGACCAAAGCCCAGCGTGAAGTAGTCAGTTTACGTTTTGGCGGGGGTTTATCGATCACCGAAGTTGCGCAGACCATGAAGAAATCGGAGGGGGCTATTAAAGCCTTACAACACAGCGCTATTCAAGCATTACGCAAGACACTGACGGCAGGAGCCCAAGATGGCTAAGAATAAAAAATTTGAGATTATCCTCGATGAATGCCTGGAACTGTTACTTACCGGCGAAGGCACAATAGAGCAATGCTTACAGCGTTACCCTGAGTATGCGGCTGAATTGAAACCTCTACTAATTACAGCAACTTCAATTGAAAAAGCGGTCGATGTTAAACCGAGTCAGGAATTTAAAGCCCGGGCGCATTATCAAATGCAACTCTTGATGGCAGGATCCGCCCCGAAACGGACTTCGTTCTGGAGCTTGCAGCCGAAGTGGGTGATAGCTACGATGGCGGTAATGGTGGTATTTTTAATGAGCGGCGGCACTGTTTTGGCAGCGAACTCCAGTATGCCGGGAAGCCCTTTGTACCCCATCAAGATAGCGGCAGAGAACATTTCTTTACAGCTTGCGGGTTCGGATATTGAGAAGGCCGAAATTTATGCTGCCATCGCCGAGAGAAGAGTCGAAGAGATGATCTACGTTGTGGAAAACGGGAAAACATCCTACGCTGTAAATATCGCCCAAAAATATGATCAGACAATGGTTGCCCTAAGTACACTATCGCTATCGACGGAGAATGTATTTGCCTTGAGTGCGACGGGAACTGATTCGTTCGGTGCAACTGAGAATAGCCTGGATACTTCGAAACAAGCTTCCGCCCCACAGGTAGGCCTCGCGGCACCTTCCGTGGCTACCGGTACCGAGAGCGATCAAACCGGGGATAGGACCTTGACAACGGAAACTGTAACTACCAGCACCCCAGTGCCTAATGTTACACTCGCGACTCCGGGTACATCTACTAATACTTCGAACAAAACTATGAATTCCATCCTCACCGATAAAGACAAATTAAAACAATATATTGCTTACAATGCGGTATATCATCCGGAGAAATTGCAGCAATTATTAGATATAGCTCCCGAAAATATAAAACCGCTAATCCGCCACATGATTGAAAATGCCACACTGGATAACAGGCAAATTCTGGATAAACTAGACGATTAACTGCCGGTAGCGGTATCCTTTCTGTTGATTTTTCGTTATATCTCTTAGAACACAAAACTTGGAGGTTTAAAATGTTCAAAAAATGGTTATTCGTGGCTACAATAGCAGCAGTATTAGCTACCAGCTTGATTGTAGCCGGTTGCCAAGGCAATAACACCGGCGTATCTGTAAACCAGCAAACCGGTATTTCCGTTACCGGCGAAGGTAAAGTACCTGTAACCCCTGATTTAGCGACGTTACAACTGGGTGTTTCCGCCCAGGCAAAAACTGTATCCGAGGCACAAGCCCAGGCAACCGATGCAATGAATAAGGTCATGGCTGCACTTACTTCGAACGGCATTGCCGCCAAAGATATCCAGACCAGTTATTATAATATCCAACCGGTCACCCAATGGAATCAGACCACCCAGCAATCGGAAACAATTGGTTATCAGGTTACCAATAGTGTAACCGTCAAGGTGCGTGCTCCAAATCTAAACAATGTTGGACTTATTATCGATGCCGTTGCAGTTGCAGGTGGTGATTTGACCCGGATAAACGGTATCACTTTCTCCAAAGAAGACCCAACGACCGATTATGATGCTGCGAGAACCAAAGCAGTGACCCAGGCAAAAGAAAAAGCTCAGAACATGGCAAACCTGGCTGGTGTAAAGCTCGGGAATTTGATCTACATCACCGAGTCCGGTTCTTACGTGCCGCCAGTCGTTTACTACGATAAAGCAACGGTAAGCGCAGCCGGTAGCAGCACGCCTATCAGCCCCGGTGAAATCGATATCACCCTGGACGTACAGGCCGTGTACGCTATCAAATAATAAATAGAATCGGGGTGGTGGCGGAGGCAATAAGAGGAGCGGTCGCCCTGACGCGACCGCTCCTCTATTTATCCTGTCTCGAGCATTCATAATCTAGCGGCGGCGGTTAACAATAAAATCCGCCAGATTTAACATACTTTCACGTGCTTCATTGGGGGGGAGGGCGGCTAAGCCGGTACAGGCTTTCTGTCGGTACAGTTCTGTAACATCAAAGCACTTCGCAATAATATCCGAATTACGTACCATTTCGATTGTTTTTCCGATATATTCTGTTTGTTGACGGTTTTCAAAGAGCTTTTTCACTGGATTATCCGCCGGATATCTTTCCATCAGCATTAATCCCGGTAAAGTGAGCGTGCCCTGACTTAAATCAGAACCTACCGGTTTACCCATTTCCTCTTCGGTCCCGATGTAATCCAGAATATCATCGATTATTTGGAAGGCAATCCCAAGGTTGTAACCGTAATCACGTACTACTTGAATATCTTTTTCCGGTGCCGAGCTAAGCACCGCCCCGGATTCCGTAGCCATGACAAATAAGGCAGCGGTTTTACAACTGATGCGAAAATAATAATGTTCGCGGGATTGGTTTAGGTGAAAAGAACTGGCTGCCTGTGCCAGCTCGCCATTTGTAATTATCATCAACGTTTCAGAAAGGAGCTTAATAACCCGGATGTTCTCGGTACTGGCAGTAAGGTAGCCCGCTTTCGCGAACAGATAATCTCCCAACAAAATTGCCTTTTCCATACCCCAGATTTTGTTTATTGTCTTTCTGCCCCAACGCATCGATGAATTATCGATGGTATCATCGTGTACCAGTGTTGCCATATGCATCAATTCGACCGAAGTGGTTAAAGGGAGCAACCGGGACATATTGAAGTCATTGAATTTAGCCGAAAGAATTGCCAGGGCGGGTCGTAACCTTTTACCGCCCCCTTTGAGGGCATAAGCCAGCAGTTCGTCCATCCAGGGAGCGTCTACAACTCTAACGGATTTCAATCCTTCGTCTACGGCATTTAAATCCTGGCTAATGGGCGCATAAATTTTATTCAACTGCAAGTTACTGTTCCCTTTAATGTCCCAGTTTTTGGGTCTCTTTTTCGATGATTTCATCATCATATTTAGTAAAGAGAGCCAGCGGCTGGCGCAGCGTTTGCCCCGGTTTGGGGAGACTTATCCCCCAGCTGATTCCTTCTATATTGCCATCAAACCCCAGGTATTCATGTAATTTCTGAGAGCTGAAAGGCAAATACGGGTAGAACAGCGTTTTCAAAATTGCGATAACATTGATAGCTGTTGATAGAGATTCGGCCGCTGCCTGACGGTCGACCTTGATCATCTTCCACGGGGCTTTGTCATCCAGAAACCGGTTCGTTTCATGGGCTAAATCCATGGTGCGCTTCAACGCCATTTTGAAATTACAATGGGCTATTAATCCGTCAACTTCCTGGAAAATTTCTTTGCCATGGGTCATTATTTGCTGGCTGGCAGAGTCAGTCGCCGCCGCTACCGGCACTTTACCCTCGAAGTTTTTGTAAGTAAAAGTCAGTACACGGTGAACGAGGTTACCGTAGGTAGCGACCAGTTCATCATTGTTCCGGCGCACGTATTCGCGCCAGGAGAAATCAGTGTCATTTGTTTCCGGCATATTGGCTGAAAGCACATATCTTAAGGGATCTGGTGCATAATTGTCCAGATAATCAGGTAACCAAACCGCCCAATTGCGGCTGGTCGAAACTTTTTTTCCTTCAATTGTTAGAAATTCGTTGGCGGGAACATCAGTCGGTAAATTAAGTCCGCCGAAACCCATCAACATAGCCGGCCAGATAATCGTGTGGAAGGCGATGTTATCTTTCCCGATAAAATAGTAACTCCCGCAGTCTTTTTGCCAGAAATCATGCCACTTTTCCGGTATACCTTGAGAATTTGCCCACTCTTTGGTGGCCGAGAGGTAGCCGCTAACCGCATCGAACCAAACATATATACGTTTATTCTCGTAACCTTTCACCGGCACAGGAATACCCCAATCGATATCGCGAGTAATGGCGCGATCCCTCAAACCATCTTCGAGGTATCGGGTAGTGAAACCTAACACATTCTGCCGCCAATGAGTCTGTTTTTTAACCCAATCCAGGAGACGGTCATTGAATGCACTTAGCCTTAAAAAGAAATGCTCGGTATCTTTATAAACGGGAGGAGTGCCGCAAATACGGCAATGGGCTTCAATCAATTCCTGGGGGTTCAATGGTTTACCGCAGGCTTCACACTGGTCTCCTCTGGCGCCCGGTCTTTTACAATACGGGCAAGTGCCTTCAACATAACGATCTGCTAAAAACCGCTGACATTTCGGGCAGTAAGCCTGCGAAGTGGTATCTTTATAAATATAATCTAGTTTCAATAATTTCAGGAATATCTCCTGGGTAACCTGAGTATGATTGGTTGTTTCCGTATTGGTAAAAATATCGAATGAGATCCCTAATCGATTCCATGTATCAAGAAACTCACGATGATAGAAATCAGCTACCTGGGCAGGAGTTTTGCCTTCTAATTCCGCTCTGAGGGTAACCGGAGTACCATGTTCATCAGAGCCGGAGACCATTAATACTTCATTCCCTTTGGCACGATGGTAACGGGCAAAAATATCTGCCGGTAAATAGCAGCCAGCGACTTGCCCCACATGCACCGATCCGTTAGCATAAGGCCAGGCGACACAGACCAGAATTCGTTGGCTCATTCTTCCTTGTCCGTATCTACTTCTACGGGTATTTCAACCTCCGGTTCGGCTTCGGCTTCTTCGGTGACTACCGGTGCAGTAATCTGCCCTTTGAAGAAGGTAGTTATCTTATCGCCTTTTTCAATGCGAGTATCGACATACCCTTTCTGGGTAGCACATTTTACGCAATAACGCTTTGGTTCTGTGCCAGCTTCATCCGATTCGACGCCTTTCTTCTCTTTAACGATAAGGTAACGCTCGGAATAGGGCACGGTTTTTTTACAACAGTCACACTGAATGTTACCTTGTGATATATTTCCAACACGCATATGCAGACCTCCTCCGATCGGTAACTAATACATTATAAAATATACACTATTCAGCTTTATTTTGTCTTAACCACGCCTGATATAACTCTTTGCGGTTGAATTTACCCCCGGCCATCAATTGGCCGATGGCAGTTTTGGCACTTAATCCGCTCTTTTTCAGGAGTAGTAACTGTTTTTCCACGGTTTCAGTAATCTCAGGAGTTGATTCCTCTAATTGACCTTGAACCACCAGAGTAAATTCTCCCCGTGGATTTTGGAAATGCCCCAACGCTTCTGAAATCGTGCCCCGGTAAACCTCCTCGTGGATTTTAGTCAGTTCACGGCAGGCAGCAATACGCCTATCTCCGAGTAACGCCAGCATGTCCTGCAGGGTTTCTCTGAGACGGTGGGGGGCTTCCAAAAAAACGAACGTACTGGTTACTTCATTATGATTTTGCAGAAAACGCCGTCGGGCAGCAGTCCGTGCCGGTAGAAAAGCGCAAAATAGGAAATGATCCGTCGGTAATCCTGAGATCGCTAACGCTGTGGTGACGGCCGAGGTTCCTGGTATAGGCACGACTTTAATGTCTTTTTCAAGCGCTGCTTTCACCAGTTCATACCCGGGGTCGGAAATACCGGGCATGCCGGCCGACGAAACCAGTGCTACATCTTTATTTTCCAGAGTTGCTAAAATATCAGTCAATTTGGATAATTTATTATGCTCATAATAACTTGTAAGCGGTGTAGTTATGTCATATCTATTTAACAAGTTCCTCGTTTTTCGCGTGTCTTCAGCGGCTATTAAATCTACTTCTTTAAGTACCCTTAAAGCCCGTAAAGTGATATCTTCCATATTCCCGATGGGCGTAGCCACAATGTAAAGAACAGGCATATGATCAACTATCTCCTGAAAGGCAAAATATCATTAAGTCAGGCTATTATATCCTATCCCCGTTCACAGCTCAAAACTCTTAGCGACTGCGCTTGCCTTAGTTGCTTCTTTAGTAAATGAGGTTTAGTCATTTCACCACGCCCTCACCCTAACCCTCTCCCATCTGGGAGAGGTAGGATAAACAAGATGGAGAGCATGCGCCCTCCATCTTCTAAAACTTCCTCTTGGTGTCATATAGATGCTTATTTCCATTCATCAACCAAAACCAAGGGAAGCCTTCTCTTGTCTGGTGCTTTGCCTTGACTTGCCCTCCTGCCTTTGCTATATTTTGAATAAAAGAGGAAAAGAAGGAATGCCAACAGCTAAAACTATCAAACCCCAGTTCAAACCACTCCGCCAGTCTTATGGTTTTGACGAAGTTGCCATTGTTCCCGGCGATGTCACCATTAACCCCGAACAAATCAATATCGAACTCAAAATAGGTAATGTCAAACTTGAAATCCCCATCCTCGCCTCCGCCATGGACGCTGTTACCGATGTAAATTTTGCCATATTATTAAGTCAACTCGGCGGCATGGCAGTTCTTCACCTGGAAGGAGTTCAAACCCGCTACGATAATCCCGCTGAGGTTCTCAACGAACTGGCTAATACCCCCAACGATAAAGTGACTGCTTTAATGCAGAAAATCTATACCGCTCCGATTAAGGATAACCTCGTAGCTGAGAGAGTCCGGGCTATAAAGAAAGCCGGAGCTCTTTGCGCTACCGCTGCTCTTCCCGCCAATACCAAACACCTGGCTCCCATTGTTCAGGAAGCCGGAGGCGATGTAATGGTCGTGCAAGCCACTACCATTACTGCCCGTCATATCTCCAAGAGTTATCATGGACTAATCTTCTCGGAACTTACCAACCAAATCAAACTACCGGTCATTGTCGGGAGCTGTGCCAGCTATAGCGCGACGCTTGAACTTATGGAAAACGGTGTTTCCGGTATTCTTGTCGGGGTTGGACCTGGCGCTGCCTGCACTACCCGCGAAGTTACCGGTGTCGGCGTTCCACAAATTACCGCTACTATCGATTGCTCGGCAGCCAGGGACGTTTATTTTAAACAGACCGGACGCTATGTCCCGATTATTACCGATGGCGGTTTTAAGAAAGGTGCCGATTTTTGTAAAGCCACCGCTGCCGGTGCTGACGGTATTATGCTTGGTTCCGTTTTCGCCCAGGCAAAAGAAGCTCCCGGCAAGGGTTATCATTGGGGGATGTCCACTCCCAACCCCACTCTTCCCAGAGGCACTCGCGTTAAGGTAGGAACCAAAGCTCCATTAAAGCAATTATTATTCGGACCTACATCCGTTACCGATGGGACCGAAAACTTTGTCGGCGCACTAAAAACCGCGATGGGTTTCTGCGGCTCTGCAAATATCCAGGAATTTCACAAGGCAGAAATGGTGATCGCGCCTTCCATCACCACCGAGGGTAAATTCTGGCAATTGACCACCGGCCGGGCTTAACCCGAACTCATTTACAACAAATAAAAAAGCCTCTCAATTCATGAGAGGCTTTTTTATTTCAGAACGCGATAAGGCTATTCGTCGTCGCCATCGTCGTCATCTTCATCAGGCTCTTCGGCTTCCTCGCCGGTGGGGGCAGAGACCTGAGGTAGAGTAGGACTCATCTTTTCCTTTTTCTTTTTAGACGGGAAAGGCAGGGCATCGATAATCTCTCTAATCTTCTTCAACGCCTCAACCGCCGCTTCATCGTTGACTTCAATGATAACCCCACATATTCCAGCTTCCCAGATCAGTTGCAGATCGCTGGAAGTTATTGACAGCGGGACCGTAACCAGCACCGGTTTAGTTAATAAACCCCCAAAACGGTAGACCAACAACAACCTTTGCCAGGTTAATTTATCGATTTTTTCCTGGTCCAGCACAAAAGCATCGACCGGTAGTTCATTAGCTGCCCGTAAAACGATATCGGTTGCAGATGCGTCTATTTGCAGAATTTTACCAATTTTTACTTCGGAGGATAACACCGCACCTTCGAAAGGCAATATCCCAAAATCAGCCTTAGCCTTTATCGCCTGTTCGGCTTCATCGGCATCACCTTTTTTGAACCAAACACCCCACAGATTTTCGGGGTTATTCTTCTTTACTGAAGTCATGACAATAGCATCCACCATCGTAAGTTGTCCCGCGAGGGATGCCGCAGTATTGCTAACCAATGCAACTAACTGGATTTTTGGTCGGTCTGCGTCGGTTTTCGCCGCCCCGAAACCCATCGGTTGCGGTAATGGCTGTGATACCCGTTTCAAGCGCTCGATAAATTTATTCATAATTTTCACCTTTTTCAGTGCTATCTATTAATACTTATTCTACAATAAAACCGTTCACTTAACGGTAACCGATTTCGCCAGGTTTCTTGGTTTATCCGGATCCAGAGCGCGGAACACGGCAGAGTGATAAGCAAATAATTGCAGGGGAATCACCGTAACCAGCGGGTAAAATATTTCCGGTACCGCGGGGATTTTTACCCATTCGTTAAAGAGCGGATTCGGCTTGTTTGAAATACCGATGACGTATGCTCCCCGAGCGGCGGTCTCCGCGATATTGGGTATTATTTCATCAAACGTGTAATCATCGGGGCAAATTGCAATCACCGGGGTACCTCTTTCAATCAAAGCCAGAGCTCCGTGCTTGAGTTCGCCTGCCGGCATACCTTCCGCGTGCACATAAGCCACTTCCTTTAACTTCCAGGCACCTTCTGCGGCCACTGCATAGTTAATCCCACGTGCAATATAGTAAAAGTCCCGCTCGTTCTTAAGTTTCAATGCCAGGGCTGTCGTTATGTCACCGTCATTTTGCAGGGTTTTTTCTATTTCCGCGGTTGCTGCGGAGAGTTGCGCCACGCCCTCTTCATATTTACCTGCCATCGCAAACGCCAACAGATAGAGCAGCGTCAATTGCGCTGTGAAGGTTTTCGTGGCTGCCACCCCGACCTCGGGACCACATTTCATGTACAGAAAGGTATCGCTTAGCCGGGTCAACGAAGCATTAGCGACGTTAACAAGTGAAATGATTTTCGCACCCCGTGCTTTTGCCCGGCGTACTCCGTCCAGCACATCGGCTTTTTCCCCGCTTTGTGAAATCGCCAGCACCAGCGTTTCCGGCCCTACCGAGTCCGTAAAATACTTGAATTCAGAAGCTATTACTACTTCACCGAAAACCCCGGCTACCTTGGAGAAAACGTAACGCCCGATTAACGCGGCGTGCCCTGAAGTCCCGCAAGCCGTGAAAACCACGTGCTTCGCCCGGTGGATTTCATCGCCAATTTTCATTATCTCATCCCGGTCCTGGGATAAAGCCCGCCTGATGGCTGCCGGCTGCTCATGGATTTCTTTAAGCATGAAGTAATCATACAGACCTTTGGTAAGTTCCCCACGATACCAGTCTGTTTTTGTCGGTGCTCGTTTTACGACGTCCCCGGCTTCGTTATAAATAGTGACTTTGTCACGGGTAACGACAACGCATTCTTTTTCCTCGATCAAAATCACCCGGTCGGTGATGCCATGGAAAACGAGCGCATCGCTGGCAATATAATTACCTTTAGGACTAAGACCGATAATCAGTGGACTTTCACGCCGGGCGCCGACAATTTTATCGGGTTCCCGGCTCGAAATTGCCAGGATGGCATACGATCCTTTCAGTTCTTTAACCACTTTTAATAAAGCCTGCTCCAGCGTTAGCCCGGTATTCACATATTCGTCCAGCAGGTGCGGAATCACTTCGCTATCGGTTTGTGAAAGAAATGTGTGAGTACCTTTGAGACGCTGCCTCAGGATTTCGTAGTTTCCAATGATGCCGTTGTGCACCACGGCTATTTCATTATCGCAATCCATATGAGGATAGGCATTTACAGCACTGATACCACCGTGAGTCGCCCACCGCGTATGTCCGATTCCTATGGTACCAGCAGCATATCCAGATGTTGCTTAGCAACAACTTCCATCAACAACCCGGCATCTTTACCTGAGTGTATCTTCCCTTCATAAAGCGTTGCGATACCAGCCGAGTCATAACCGCGGTATTCCAACTTACCGAGCGTATCCAGCAACACAGAGGCTGCTTGTTTTTCTCCGATATACCCTACGATGCCACACATTTATTTCTTTATCTTGTAATATCCTTCTTTACTATCTCACCGGGCGGAACGTAAGCTCCGGGTGCAATTTTTATGCCCGGCATCAGACTCACATTGACCCCCGTCTTAACTTTATTCCCGATGACTGCGCCAAATTTGAAACGCCCGGTATCTATCGATTTGCCAAGCACATTCGCTTTTATCGATTCTTCGTCGAACCGCCAGTCAGCGGTAACGGTGCCGGCCCCAAAATTACAGTTATCTCCCACCACCGAATCCCCGATAAAATTCATATGGGTCATACAACCGTCGCCGAGATAAGAACTTTTTATTTCCGTGCCGAAACCGACGGTACAGTTATCTCCAATATGACTATAATTTTTAATCAGGGTATTATTCCCGATTATGGTGTTTTTTCCTATATATGCCGGCCCCCGGATAACGGCATTCTCCAGCACGTGAACATTATCACCAATGATCACCTTGCCATCGAGTGTAGCTTTACTTGAGATCCGCGCCGTGGGTGCTATATAAGCCGGTGCGGTGTCCAAATAATATCGAACCGCATCCAGAATATGCCAGGGATACTTGATTGCAGTCCATTTACCTTGGTATTTGATCACCTTTATCATTTTTTTATCCCGAGCAATCGCTGCGATAGCACGTTCGTAAACATCGTCTCGACCTGACGGTTGATAGTCGATGTTGTCGAGCAACAGATTGATATCGTTATGCATGTAAATCAGCATCGTCACCAGATTGGAAGGTTCTTTACCCGGAGTTGGTTTTTCCACGATGTCTACCAACCTGCCGTGTTTGTCTGTCACCAGATAACCGCCGGGGAAATATTCACCAACTTCATAAGTCGTTAAAACCGATGTGGGTTTTTTGTTCCTTGTATTCAGTAAAGCTATGTAAACAGAAACGTCAAAAAGATCGTTGGGATTAACGACGATTACTCTATCTTTTAATAGTTTCCGCGACACTTGCAAAGCTTGGCCGATGCCACCGGGAGTTTTCTGTATGGCAAATTCAACGTTGACACCAGTGGTACCGGAGACAATCGATCTGAGTTGTTTGATATTGAACGGATTCCCGATAATAACGAAGTTGTTTAACCCAGCCGCCAGAGCAGTAAACAGTTGGTGTTCTAGCCGCGTCTTTCCGAGGAACTTCAACAGAATTTTGTCTTCAGTGAACGGGTACATACGTTTCCCGATGCCGCCACACAAGAACACAACTTTCATTTTGCCGCTCATCCGTTTTATTTCGAGGCAGTCTTCTCGAATTCGGCTTTCGCCTGCTTGAACCAATCGGTGCGTTCTTTTATTACTTCGCGAATGGAAAGATTAAAGGGACATCTTGTCTCACATTCACCGCATTCGCTACAGTCATATGCTTTTCCCATGGCATCAGCCAGCCAGCCGTTGAAAACACGTTCCGGCGGGAGACGCTTGGCAAAACTGGCGCTATTCATCACGGTGGAAATAGGGATTTGCATGGCGCACGGTTGGCAATAATCGCAGCGACGGCAGAACTTAATACCCAACTCTTTGATCATACTTTGCATCTGGCGTTTTTCAGCTGCTGTCATCTTTATGGACTTATCCAACAACCCGACAATTTCTTCGATTTCACTTGCTTTCTCGATGCCTACCAGCGGCACTACGTCTGGAAATTGAAGCAGGTATTTAAAGGCAATGGTAGCGTTATCCAGCATGCCTCCGGCGAGAGGTTTCATGGCGATAAAACCGACATCATGCTTACGGCATAGTGGAAGCAATTCATCTGCCGGTTCGCTGGTGATGAAATTAAACGGGAACATCAAGGTAGAAAACAGATCGGTCTTGACGGCTGCCTTAGCCGTATCCATTGAGTGGCAGGTAATCCCCACGTGCTTTATCACGCCGTCTTTAACGGCCTTTTCAACTACGGTCATCGGGCCTTTGGGATCGAGTATCATTTCCAGGTTTTTTGCATCGTTCACGCCGTGGAACTGATATAGGTCGATGTAATCCGTGCCCAACATTTTCAAACTGTTGGCCAGATGAGCAGCGACGCCTTCCTTATTGCGAGCCCCGGATTTCGTGGCAATGACATATTCTTTACGTTTGCCCTTCACCGCTTTGCCGATACGTGCTTCGCTGGTAGTGTAAGCATTGGCCGTATCGATATAAGTGATGCCTAAACTAAGGCATTTTTTTACTACCCCAATGGCGCCTTCTTCCGAGAGTCTTTGAATTGGGATGCCACCGAACCCGATTTTAGAAACCATGAGTCTGGTCCTGCCAAGTCTGATCTTATCCATTCTATCCCTCTTTCTAGATTGCCTGAAATTGTGCGTTAATCCGGCAACCATAATGACTTCTTCCTTTACCAAGATATTGTAACCGATATAAATAAATCCTGCTATTCGAGCAGTAAAAACATTACCCGGCGCCTTTAACAATAGGCATTTTTTGGGAGCGATCCCAGGTATGTAGATATGCAATTCGTGAAATTATTTGACATCCATAAAAGACTTTAAAGGCGCATCTCCATTACTTCTCATAAAAGTAATCAGAATATTCCTAAGACCAACGCCTTTCTGTTACTAAACCCATTTAGAGAAACAAACCTTGACAATCTTTCCATCAATCTTTAAAATGCTCTTCATTATGAAGAATCATCCTATAAAGTTCTTCTCTAGTATCTTGTGTTTTATCATTATTTTTCAGATACTATTGCTACCCTATCAATCAATTGAAGCTGATGCCGCTAGATGGTCGAGTGAGCAAATACCCGCAGACGGGCAGCTAGGGAAATGGGTCCTGGCACTGGGCTCTGATTTACAGCACCTGTCAATCGCTCCGGATGGCAGTCTATACTGTTATGCAACGCCGACAGGCACCACCGATACTCTCTTCAAATCTATTGATAACGGTGTTTCCTGGTTCACAACCGGACGCGTAAAAGACGTGATCACAGATATCACCGTGTGCCCCCAGGATAGTAACACAATTTATTATGCCACCGCTTCCAAGGTATGCAAATCCACCGATGCCGGAGTCACGTTCACCGCCTTACCATTGAATCCCGGTGGTTCAGGCACAGGCAATGTACAAATTACGTCGATCGATATCGTCCGCACGTCAACAGGAAACATTGTCGCTTTAAGCACGAGGGATACGGATGCCGGCCAATTCGGCGGAGTATACGTGCTAGACGAAAGCCTCTCACCGCTAACTTGGGTAGATACTGCTATTGGCAATTATGATGTCTTATGTGTAGCTTTTTCACCGGCCTACGCCAATGATAAAACATTAATTGCGGTTACCAGTAATGAGGTCAACACCGTGATATCCGGTAAAATTGAGGGTACCGCCTGGCGAGCTACTATCAGCGATGCCACTATTGCCGGGGTATTACCGATAAGCGCCGTTGTGTCATTTCCGAAGGATTACGTGACTACAAATACTTACTTTATCGGTGTCAATACCGGTGTGAATAACGGGGATGTTTTTAGGATCGACCGTTCGACTTTGCCGACGTCATCGACTGCGCTAAACCTGAATGCCGGGTTAGTCGATTCTCTATCATCTATTGATATCAATAGTCTTTGTATCACTGGCAATTCAGCCGGCGGTACGATAATTGCTGGTTGCGCCGCCAGCGCTAAAACCTATCTGAGCAGTGATGCCGGTATAACCTGGACAGGCAATCAGAAACCGCCCAGCGGACAGACTCAAACCTGTGTCGTAGTCGGAACTAATATATTGATGCAACAAATGGCTTTCGCGGTAACGATGGGTATAGAAAGCGCTTTTTCCGTTTCCCTTGATGGGGGTATCACCTGGAACCAGACTGCGTTAATCGATAGCAAAATCAGTGCAATCGTCGACATCGCGGTAACTTCAGTGGTATCTTCGTACCCCGGATTTTTTATGATCACCTTCAATAATTCAAACCTCAAGCATAGTATCTGGCGTCGGTTTAATGCCACCAGCCCATGGCAACGGATTTTTAACGGGAATCTACCCTCGGTTACTGCCATTAACAATGTAATTTGCTCTCCGGGCAACAATTCCCGGACCTTATACCTGGCAGGAGAACGTGACGGCAGTCCTGCTATCTGGCAATCAAACGATAGTGGTCAAACCTTTGTAGTGCGGTCCGCTCCCTGCTCTATTACCTCTATTATTTTGGCCGATGATAGAACGTTATATGTAGGCGGTTTTACAAGCGGTAAGGGCATGATTTATTATTCCGGTGATGGTGGTGTAACTTTTCCGGATACTGCTGAGGCCGGTACACGAAGTATCATCTCCTTGAGTCTTTCCCCAAGTTTCGTTCAGGATAAAACAATTATTGCAGGAAACAACAACGGGCAGGTTTTCTGGTCGAACAACAGGGGTGTATCTTTCGAACAAGTCGGGCAGCAATTACCGGTGGCAGCCGGAATAGGTAAAGTTAGCCTGGCTTTCGACCGGGACTACAATGTTAACAAGACTATTTATGCCGCGACCGATGCTAAAGTTACCACTGCCAGCAAAGAGCGTATCTTTCGTTTTGTTATCGGGTAGAGTAACCAATGGCAAAATTTATACGGCGGGGTACCGGAAAACGCCAGTATCACCCGGCTATTATTTCCCAATCAGGGGATTTTTTACGCGCTTAATTCTCAGGCAATAGCTTCGGCAGATGATGCTGGCGGTATGTTACGCACATTATCCACAAATGATCCATCATTCGAAAATATACGGGGCGGCTTGGATGACGCAATTACTTTATACGGATTATGGACGAACGGAACTCAATTCTGGTCCGTGAATACTAAAACCAATTTGTTAATGAGTTTCAGTGATTATACTTTTCTGGCAATTATGCCGACATCTCCCCCAAACCGTACCATGGGAATCGAATCTGAAGTAAAACTTGACTGGGAGACCGTCGATGGTGCCATCGCATACGAATGGCAGCTTTGCGATCACGCTTCATTCAGCAACATCCTGGCCGGTTTTAGCGGCACGAGTGCAGCCGCTTCTACTTAAGTCGCAGATTTAAAGCCAGGGACGACGTATTATTGGAGAGTACGCGTTACGAAACCATTCCGGAGCTTTTGGTCGGACACACAATCTTTCACCACTATTCTTGGCGGAACCGGTGCCGGTCCCAAATTAGATCAACCGGCTAACGGTGTTACTACCGGCATCCGGCCCATCTTCCGCTGGGGAACGGTGAATGGAGCCTATCGCTATGAATTAGTCGTGTCCACCGATGCCAATTTTACAATTAATGTCATCAATTTAACAGGTTCTTCAGCGCTTACAGCGAATGCGTGGCAATGTGACCAGGATTTGAATTATGACTGCGCCTACTTCTGGAAAGTGCGAGCATGCAGTGCTACTAACTTCAGCCCGTGGAGTGACGTAAACGCCTTTTTAACCGATTCTGAACCTTTACCACCCATAATTCCAATGACAACAACTACCCCGATTATCATAGAAATCCCCCCTCAGTCGCCAATAGTGGTACCACCCCCGCAGGTCAATTTTGTTGCTCCGGAAAATCCTACGCCTGTTTACTCACCGACTACGATCATAGAATTCAACCTGCCAAGATGGGCAATTATTTCAATTCTGAGTGCACTTGGGATAATATCCCTTTTACTCGGGACTTTGATTATAGTAGTTTGGAAAAATAAACGCTAGCCGAGCGTATGCTTAGTGGTGAAAAGAGAAAACCAGAATAACAGCTTCTACTTGTAGCTCAGTAAAGTGACCTGTAACGTTAAGGGTAAACTGGCTTTATTCACATTCAGTTTGGGTTGCGGGACGATATCCTTCACGCCCATCTCTTTCAGGAAGCGTTCTTCGGTTGCGCTTTCACGTTTCAAAGCTTCGGTCTTGTAGTGCATCGGGATGACGATTTTGGGTTCCAACCGCCGCACGATTTCGGCAGCCTGAGAAGCATCGAGGGTGGATCCACCGCCTACCGGCACAAGTAAAACATCGACGGTCTCTAACTTGGCAGCTTGTTCTGCAGTGAGTACATGCCCCAGGTCTCCCAGGTGGCAGATCATAATGTCATCTAAATCGATGAGATAAACGGTGTTTTTGCCGCGAATCGAACCGTGTTCATTATCGTGATAAGTCGCCAGTCCCAATGTGATCACATCACTAATCTCATATTCACCGGGACCTTTGATTACTTTAGGGTCGCCATTAATACCCTGGACATAAGAATGTCCGGGATGATTGTGGCTCACCGTCACAATTTGAGCGCTGGGTTTACCTAAAACATAACCCGTTTCAGGGGAAAAAGGATCCGTGATCACCGTTACTTGTTTACCTTTTAATCTGAAACAGGAATGACCAAGCCACGTAATTTCCATTATTTTAAGTTTAACACACGTATCTGTTTCAAGCAATGAAATATAAGGTAATTGTGGCAAACCAACAGCTCAAAGCCCTTGACAAATGAGACTTAAAATGCTAATTTAATGTTGTTAGCAGTCTAATGATGAGAGTGCTAACGGAGACTAAAATGCTTTCACCCAGGTCAGAAACGATTTTAAAAACCATTATCGAAAGTTACATCAACGGCGCCGTCCCGGTACCGTCTCAAAACATTACACACAAGTATGGGCTGCAAGTTAGCTCGGCTACGATACGCAATGAAATGGCGCGTCTTAAAAAAGAGGGCTATATAATTCAACCGCACACTTCCGCCGGAAGCGTTCCCTCAGACAAAGGCTATCGCTATTACGTCGAGACGATGAACCGCGTCCGCCTACCCGTAAACCAACAACTGATGGTCAGTCACCTTTTTCACCAGGTAGAAACACGCCTGGAAGAATGGGTGAAGCTAACCGCCACGATTTTGGCCCACCTTTCACAAAACATGGCGGTAGTCGCCACGGCTAAGTCCAGCCACAGCGTTTTTAAACATGTAGAACTGGTGAGCCTGCAGGAGACTAACGCACTGATCGTGCTCGTATTGCAAGGGGCGCGTTTGAGACAGCAACTTATCACGTTTGCAGAGCCTGTAACCCAGAACGAGCTTAAAGATATCTCAAACAAATTGAACACTGAATTCGAAGGATTGACGACCACGCAGATCCAGGATAAGGAAATGATATTAACTACCCTGGAAGCCAGAATAGTAGATGACCTGGTGGGAATCATGACTGGCGAGGATCATGTAGAATTTGAAGGGCTATATCTCGATGGACTGCAGTTCATATTCAGTCAGCCTGAATTCACCGATCCCCAGAGAAACCGGGCGTTACTTAGCCTGACGGAACATAAAGATATCCTTAAAGTTATCCTGCCCCATGGGCTGAGCGAATCCGGTGTACACACGATTATCGGTATGGAAAATGAGGCGGAGACGATACAAAAATGCAGTGTCATTATCAGCCAGTACGGCATACCGGGTGAAGCAATCGGGTGTCTGGCCATCGTCGGCCCAACCCGTATGGCTTATGCTCGCAATATAGCTTCAGTGGACTACATGGCCGAAGTATTAACCAGCTTGATTTCCCGTCTTTATGGCAAAGACACCGCTCGTGACGAGAAGGTAAACACCTAATTCCCACCGCATTGACATAAAATCCAACAAAAACAAGACTCAGGAAAATAGTTGAAATGACATCTGAAGAAAAACAAGAACCAAAAACCCCGGAACAGAAAAATGAAACTCTACCTGAACTGCCTCAACCGTCACTGGAAAACGCCCTGGCAGAGGCAGTACAAAAATCGGATAGCTATCTGGATAGTTGGAAGCGCGCACAAGCCGATTACGCCAATCTGAAACGCCGTACCGACCAGGAAAAGTTGGAGATGGCGAAATACTCCAATACACAATTGATTATTAACCTGCTGCCGGTGTTGGACGATTTTGAGAGAGCCTTTCAAACCATGCCTCATCGCATGGCTAAATCCGAATGGGCGGAAGGTTTCCGCTTGATTGCCAACAAACTTCTCGCCACTCTCGCGGCTCAGGGTGTCAAACGGATCGAAGCTGTTGGTAAACCCTTTGACCCCAGCCTCCATGAAGCTTGTTTGCACGATAAAGGGGAGGAAGGGATCGTTATCAAGGAATTAAGCAAAGGTTATATGTTGTTCGATAAGGTTATTCGCCCCACACAAGCAGTGGTTGGGAACGGTGAAAAAGTCCAACCGGTTGAACCGGATCTAAAACAAGACAATAATCACATTAATAATAAAGAAGAAACGTCAGAATAAGAAATTGAAGCCTTACATAGGAGGTAAGAAATGGTAAGAGCAGTTGGAATCGATTTAGGAACAACCTTTAGTGAAGTAGCCGTGATGCAAGGTGGCGAACCGGTAGTTGTCCCCTCGGCTGAGGGTGGGAATACCGTGCCTTCGATCGTAGCAATCAGTAAAAACGGCGAAAGACTGGTGGGACAACTCGCCCGGAGACAGGCGATTGTCAACCCGGATAATACAGTATACAGCATCAAACGTTTCATGGGACGCAAATGGGGTGAGCCGGCGGGACGTGAGTTGCCGGTGGAAGAAGATGCCCGCCGTAAGACCTACAAGGTCACCAAGGGCTCCAATAATGAAGTAAAGGTGCTCATGGGCGGTAAAGAATATACACCCCCGGAAATTTCCGCTATGATTTTACAGAAGCTCAAAGTGGACGCCGAAGCCTTCCTTGGCGAAAAAGTGACCGATGCGGTCATCACGGTGCCGGCTTATTTTAACGACGCCCAACGGCAGGCTACTAAAGACGCCGGCGCAATTGCCGGATTAAATGTCCTGCGTATCATCAACGAACCCACAGCCGCCGCTTTAGCCTACGGCCTGGATAAGAAAAAAGAAGAAACTATCGCCGTTTATGATCTCGGTGGCGGCACTTTCGATATTTCCGTTCTGGAAATCGGCGGCGGCACGTTCCAGGTGAAATCCACCGCCGGTGATACTCACCTTGGCGGCGATGACTTCGACCAGAGAATTATGGATTGGGTTTGCGACGAGTTCAAACGCGATCAAGGCATCGACCTGCGGCAGGATAGAATGGCGCTGCAGCGCATCAAGGAAGCCGCAGAAAAAGCCAAGATCGAACTTTCCATGGTGCAGAAATCAGATATCAATTTACCGTTCATCACGGCGGATGCCAGCGGACCTAAACATCTGAATTTAACTTTGACCCGGGCTAAGCTGGAACAGTTGGTAATGGACCTGGTGGAAAAGAGTTTACAACCCTGTAAACAGGCTCTCACCGATGCGGGTAAAACCGCCGCCCAGATCGATGAAGTGATTCTCGTCGGAGGTCAAACCAGAATGCCTCTGGTGCAACAGAAAGTGAAAGACCTCTTCGGCAAAGAACCGAATAAGAGTGTTAACCCGGATGAGGTCGTCGCCATTGGCGCCGCCATCCAAGCCGGAGTGCTCAAAGGTGAAGTAAAAGAGGTCCTGTTATTGGACGTCTCCCCATTAACGCTCGGTATCGAAACTCTGGGTGGGGTCATGACGCCGTTAATTCCGCGAAACACCACTATCCCGACATCGAAGAGCCAGATATTCTCCACAGCCACAGATAGTCAACCTAGTGTCGAAATCCATGTCTTACAGGGTGAAAGACCCATGGCCACGGATAACCGTACTCTGGGACGGTTTATGTTGGATGGGATTCTCCCGGCTCCGCGTGGTTTACCGCAGATCGAGGTCACATTTGACATCGACGCTAACGGTATTTTGAGTGTCAAAGCGCATGACAAGGGTACGGGTAAAGAACAGAAGATCACCATCACCTCGTCCAGCGGCTTGAGCAAGGACGAAGTTGAAAAGATGCGTAAAGACGCTGAGATGCACGCTGCCGAAGATACGAAACGTAAAGAAGAAATAGAGGTGAAGAACACCGCCGATACCATGGCGTACCAGGCAGAAAAAACTTTACGTGATAATAAGGATAAAATTGCCGAACCTCTGTATAAAGAAGTAGAAGGTAAAATAACCGCTGTTAAAGAAGCACTGAAAGGGTCTGACCTGGATGCCATAAAACGCACCAGCCAGGATCTCAACGAGTCGATGCAGAAAGTCGGCACGGCTATTTACCAGCAACAACAGGGACAACCAGGCCAGCAACCGCCCCCCGGTCAGCCGCCACCGCCCGGCGGCAAGAAGAATGACGATGGGACAGTTGAAGGCGAGTTCCACGAGGTCTAGAATAGTAGTATTATGCCCTTTCCGGCCGTAACACCGGAAAGGGCACCTCTTCCCGTTAAAGAAGAGGGGAAGAGGAAAGAGCAATATGACCACCAAGAGAGATTACTACGAAGTTTTAGGCGTGGAACGGAACGCTTCTGACGATGATATTAAAAAAGCTTTCCGCAAGAAAGCTTTTGAGTATCATCCCGATCACAATCACGACGACGGCGCTACCGAGAAATTTAAAGAGTTGAACGAAGCTTATCAAGCTCTCTCGGATACCGATAAACGCGCTGTCTACGATCGTTACGGGCATGCCGGCATGGAGCCGAATGCCTTCAGTCAGGGAGCGAACGGATTCGACTTCGGTTTCGGAGATATTTTTGAGGCATTCTTCGGCGGGGCGAATACCGCCAACCGCCAAGCCCCGGAAAAAGGGGCACCTCTGCAATACAATATCTCCATCACCCTTGAGGAAGCCGCATTTGGAACATCAAAAGAAATCCCTCTAACGCGCATTGAGAACTGTGCGGAGTGCCAGGGTACCGGTAGCAGACCGGATACGCAGGCAATACGATGCCCACAGTGTAACGGCAGCGGACAAATAAGACGCACACAATCCAGTGTTTTTGGACGCTTTACTAATATTTCCACCTGTCCGCAATGTCATGGTGAAGGCAAAGTCATCGGAGACCCGTGCCTTAAATGTCGCGGCTCCGGCAAGGAAAGACAACAGCGTACCGTAACGGTCAAAGTCCCACCGGGGGTCGCCGATGGCACACAGATGCGCATCCGTGGAGAAGGCCATGCGGGAAATCGTGGCGGCTCCGCCGGGGACCTCTACGTTAATCTGGAGGTGTTACACCACCCGATTTTCAAACGCCAAGACGATAACATTCTCTACGAATTGAATATTAACGTAGCTCAGGCTGCATTAGGAATGGAAGCTACGGTACCTACCCTGGAAGGCGATACCAAATTGAAAATCCCGGCAGGTTGCCAGAGCGGGGCTACTTTCCGAATGAAGAACCGCGGCATCCAGCATTTGAACGAACGTTCTCGCGGCGACGAGTTGGTGACGGTAAAGGTCTCCACCCCGGAATCGTTGACCAAGGAACAACGGCAGCTCTTCGAACAATTGGCGGAAAGTCTGGGACATGGTAAAAAGAAGAATTAGCCTTGACATAAGCGGTATTGTGCGGATATAGAATACCCACATTCTAATTTCTTGTTGTCATTCTGGAGTCCCGATGATATCGGGACGAAGAATCTCAGGGTGGGGTGGATATGTTTTTAAGAATTATGCTAAATCCAACTTCCTAAGGTGTTTCATTGATTTATTTTTTCGTCAAGGTCAGGACAAGTTTTAAACTATGCGAAGGAGCTCGAGATAACAAGCTGTTGTTTTACTTTATAGAGCCGAATTCTTCAAAGACTCGCATTCATGGATTTTTTCGAAGATAAGAGCCCAAGCATTTTTGTTTTCCTCAACAAAATTATACGATTTCCAGGGAAGCTGTTCACCCAAATAGGGTTTGAATCCAAAACCCAGGTAGATGTTTATCGCCGCATAACTCCAGGTTTGAGTCGTCAGGTATATGTAATCCTTGTAGCCCAGTTCATGGTAGATATCTAAAATCTTTGTTATTAAAGCTTTAGCAATGCCTTTGTTCTGGTGTTCTTCATTAACGGCAACCCAGTGAACCCTGCAGTGTTTTTCCGAAATGTTTCCCGTCCCAGAGCAATTATAAATTTGAATTAGGGACAAGAGTAGCTATTTTAACATACCGGAGACACTTATATTTATAGAATCACTTGAGCATTGAAAACGTGTGAAATAGCAACCAGCTTTTTTGAGTATTTATCTAACTGGATAACCTTAACTCCGGAAATATTATTGTCAGCTAAGTGTTGGGTCTTAGATCGTTTTGCTTCCGAACAGCATTTAACAGCCGCCACTTCCTGCCTTCCAGCTCGTGCTTGGTCTCTGCCTGCATTAATTCCCGGGCAGCTAAACGCGGCTCAACACCTTCATACAGTACCCGGTAAATCTGCTCGGTGATAGGCATTCCCAGCCCCAGTCTCTTTGCCAACTGGCGAGCAGCCAGGGCAGTATCCACACCCTCAGCCTTATTATCCATTTCATCGGTAATTTCTTCCAACTTACGCCCCTTAGTCAATTCCACCCCCACATAGTGGTTGCGACTTAAAGGACTGGCACACGTGGCAATTAAGTCGCCCAAACCCGTTAACCCGGAAAAGGTCAGCGGATTTGCTCCGAGCGCAACTCCGAGTGCCGTGATCTCCGCCCAGCCCCGGGTCATTAAAGCGGCTTTGGCATTATCGCCGTACCCTAAACCGTCAGCAATACCGGCTGCCAGGGCAATGATATTCTTGAGCGCACCACCCAATTCTACCCCAACCATATCGCCATTCACATAGACACAGAAATCCGGAGCATTGAGGAGTCTCTGTGCAGCACGGGCGATACGGGAGTTTTTCGCAGCCACAACGGTCGCAGCCGGATGCTCATTGAGAATTTCTTTGGCCAAATTGGGGCCGGAAAGCACGCAGATATTCTGGTGAAATTCAAACGGTATTTCATCGGCGATCACTTCCGTCATACGTTTGCAGGTATTTTTTTCCAGCCCCTTAACCGCATTTATGATCAGCATCGTGCCGGTGATATTACCGGCAATTTGCCGGACGTTCTGGCGCATGGTTTGCGCTGTGCAGACTAAAATAACCGCTTTAGCTTCGGTGATTGCTTCTGGGGGAGAGGCTGTGAATCTCATGCGGGCTGGGAACCTACCCCTGGCCAAAGGTAAACGGCGGAGTTCGTTACTCCACATCTTCGCGGCTTCATCTTCCGTTCGGGTTAGTAAAAAAACATCGTGCCTCTTACGCGCCAACACTACTCCGAGCGTCGCGCCCCAGGTAGTCCCGCCTCCGACAATTGCAATCTTCGGCATTTACACCGCCTTACCTGTGTCTGGCTGGGCTTTATCTGCCTTTTGCCCTAATTTTCTTTCTTTGCCCGTAAGTAATCTTTTAATATTACCCCGGTGTGTATAAATAATCATGCCGCCACCCACCAGAGCATAGATTAGATATTCAACGGGAAATCCGGCGAAAATCGTCAAAGGGACTAGAATAACATAGGTACCCACCACCCCGGCAATCGAACCGAGAGACACGAACAGAGTTGAAGCCGCACCGAGGAAGAGCACTTCCCCACCAAACAGGGCGACCATAGGCAGAAGAGCAATCCAGCCACCGAAGAATACGGCAACACCGCTGCCGCCACGAAATCCTAAAAAGATAGACCAGTTGTGTCCAACAACCGCTGCTAATCCCGCTAGCACCTGTCCGAACAGCGCACCGAATCCCAGACTACCGACCATCACGTAGCTTTTTTCCAGAATAAAACCTGCTAAAATTACGGCTGCGGCACCTTTTAGCACATCCAGTAAAGCAGTGACAACAGCGACTTTTTTACCAGCGGAACGGAGGACATTCGTAGCCCCGATTTTCCCACTGCCCCACTCCCGTACGTCTACCTTAGCCATCCTTTTGGCAACTATTAGACCCCAGGGTATTGATCCGAGAATGTATCCGCATATCATCGCTGCCAGGTACCTGGCAATCATCGCGCCGACCATATCAGCCTCCAGTACTAAAGATTAATCGTATCGGGGTACCGGTAAATCCGAATACAGCCCTTATCTGGTTTTCCAGATAACGCTGGTAAGAAAAGTGAATCAGACGGGCATCGTTCACGCGGAAAGTGAAGGTCGGCGGATTGACGCCAGTCTGCCTGACATTTTTGATCGATAAAGTGAATTTACCTTTACGCGGTATATTGTGACTCGCTACCGCTTGTTGAATTACGCCGCGGATTACATTATCAGGTATCTGTTTCATACGTTCCTGATAAACTTGAAATGCAGTGGGAATGACCTTATCTACTCCTTGTTTGGTTTTGGCGGATATGAAAAGGATCGGGGCATAGGTAACAAACTTAAAATTCCTTCTTAAAGCTTCCATCCATTCTTCCTGGTTCTTTTCTTTAATAAGGTCCCATTTGTTCACGATCATTACGATACCTTTGTGGGCTTGATGTATATAGCCCCCAACATGTAAATCCTGTGCAGCGGCCGGTTCCGTGGCATCCAGCACCAGCAGCGCGATATCACAGCGGTCGATAGCCAGCATGGAACGTAGAACGCTGTACTTTTCTACACCAACCTCTACCGAGCCCCGTCGCCGTATTCCCGCGGTATCAATAAGTATAATCTTTTTATCGCCAATTTCAAGAGCGGTATCGGTCGCATCCCGCGTGGTTCCGGGCACTTCTGAAACGATGGCTCTTTCCTCACCTAGTAACGAGTTGAGCAGCATCGATTTACCGACATTAGGTCGGCCTACAATCGCGATTTTCATGGTCTCCGGGTCGTCCGGAACAGCCTCGATGGTCGGGAGTAAAGAAACGATTTTATCCAGCACTTCGCCTGTATTCCGGGCGTGATAAGCGCTGATCGAGAACGGCTCCCCGAGTCCTAAGCTGAAAAACTCTGGTACATGGTTTTCCATTTGATCGTTATCTACTTTATTTACGACTAGCAAGACCGGTTTTCCCGTACGCCGTATCATATTGGCGATCTCGATATCGGTGGGCATCACACCGTCTTTGGCGTCTGTTAAAAATATGATCAAGTCAGCGGCGTTCATTGCAAAACTGATCTGTTGGTTTACACCACGCAGGATTTCAGTCTCCGCTGCAGTTTCCAGGCCACCGGTATCCACTACGGTAAATACTTTATCCCGCCAGCTGACATCGGCATAAACACGATCACGTGTCGTGCCAGGCAAATCCTCGACGATCGCGATTCGTTTGCCTACCAAGCGGTTAAGCAGTGTAGATTTGCCTACATTTTGCCGCCCGATAATAACTACTAATGGTTTTCTTGTGTTCATTTCTTATAATCGGAATTTAGTCTAAACATGGTATAGAAAAAAATTAAAGATACAATTTAGCCGAGAAGGCTCGCTAAAACCGCTTTTTGGGCATGGAGACGGTTTTCCGCCTGATCGAAAGCTACCGATTGAGGACTGTACAGTATACCCTCGGCAACTTCTTCTCCATGATGTGCCGGCAAGTCATGCATAATTATCGCATCTTTCTTGGCAAAAGAAAGTAATTTTTCATTGATCTGGTAACCCGCAAAGGCTTTGCGACGTATTTTGGCTTCAGCTTCCTGTCCCATACTGGTCCAGGTATCCGTATACAGCACGTCGGCATTTTTGGCAGCTTGTTGTGGGTCAGTGACGAGTGTAATTTTAGCTCCGCTTTTTTTGGCAAAGATCCATGCTTTTTTTACGTATTGGGTCTGCAGGGTATAGCCTTCCGGGGAAGCGATTACAAAATTCATCCCGACCATGGCGCAGGCAATAGACAGGCTGTTGGCGACATTAAACCCATCGCCGATATAAGCCATGGTTAACCCTTTCAGTTTACCTTTGTGTTCGTAAATCGTGAGTAAATCAGCCAGAGTCTGGCAGGGGTGTTCAGTATCGGAAAGCGCATTTATCACCGGAATAGAACCATATTTGGCCAGATCGATGACGTTTTGCTGGGCAAAAGTACGACAGGCAATACCGTTGACAAAGCGACTCAAGACCAGCGAAACATCCTTGATCGATTCGCGCTGACCCAGGCCTACTTCTGCCGGAGACAAGTAAATGGCCTGGCCACCAAGTTGCCTCATACCAACTTCAAAACTTACTCTCGTTCTCAAGGAGGGTTTTTCAAACATTAAAGCCAGGATTTTATTTTTCAGCAGGTTCGTCCACCCGCGGGCTTTCAACACTACAGCATAATCGAGTAGTGATTGTAGTTCGGCTGGAGTTATATCCATGACGGAAAGGAGGTGTTTTGTTTTCAGGGTTGTCTTAACCATCCCCATAAGTATAACCTGCAAATTGTCACAATTCAAATAAAGGAAAGTAAACAATTGGTGATAAATTGAATTGAAAAAAGGTTAGATTTCTTTGTTTTTCAGTACCTGCGGCGCCACTACAAGGCAGCCCAAGGTCAGCGCCAGTGTAATTCCCAGAGACCACCAGTAGGTAATATCCACACCGGTTACCAGGTTATTGCCCCAATCCAATAGTTTTCCAGGCATATAATTGCCGATTACAGGCAGGGCAGATATTATCGCCTGTAAAATTAAGATACCAAGTGAAAGACCGCCACAGACCACCGAACTCTTGAATAGGCAGGAGCAAATCAGTGTCACTGCCAGGGAAAATTCCAAGAATGCCAACAGCATCAGGTTCATCCCGACATAATTAATCACATCGCTCGGACCAATGAGCCAGAAAGTATAAGCAAAACAAACTAATGAAGCAACGATTAAAGAAACAATGAGGTTTAAGCTCAAGGCACAGAACTTGGTATTAACAAAAGCGGCATAACTTACAGGTTTACTTAACGTAATCACTGCTGTGCCCGAGCGTAACTCGGTGGCAACAGATCCCATTGCCACTAACACAACCACCAACAGACCAACTTGCCCGATATTACCCGCATAACCTGCCAGTGTTTGACCGGCAGTAAACGTAGGAATAGTAAAGTTGATCGGTTGTTTAGAGAGTTTTAGCAGGTCGGGCATATACTTATATGAAAGTGGAATCGAGATGCCGAATAACAAAAACACACTGGCAAGGATTAACACTTTGTTGGTTTTCCATTGTTCTGTAAGTTCTTTTTTGAGTAATGGGATAAAACCTGTCATTGCATCTATCCGTTTTTCACTATTTCCATGAAGATATCTTCGAGGCTGGGGAGCCTGAGTTCATAACGTTCCAGGGTTAAGCCGCTTTCACTAATCAGACGGGGTAATTCTTTGCGGGCTCTCTCGATTTCCAGCGCTCGCACGTGCACCAATGGTTTACCGTTAGACATATCCATCGCTGCGTCTGCCAGCCAGCCAATCTTTTTGAGCGTTTCCACAAAACCGGCCGCATTTTCGGTGAATTCCATTTCGAATACCGAACGGGCATACTGCTTTTGCAGTGCAGCTACCGTAGAAACAGTCAACAATCTACCTTTATCTACGATACCCACTGAGTCGCAAACTCGTTCCACATCCGAGAGGATATGCGTGGACATAAAGACGGTAGCATTTTGACGCAGGCGTAATATTAGTTCGAGAATTTCTTTGCGCCCGATAGGATCAAGGGCAGAGGTCGGTTCGTCCATAAAAAGCACTTTAGGACGGTTGATCAACGCCTGAGCAATACCAAGGCGTTGCCGCATACCGCGTGAATAGCCACCCACACGCCGTTTCGCAGCTTTTTCCAACTCCACTAGTTCGAGTACTTCTGCAGAGCGTGATTTTATCTCTGTTGGGGACAGATGGTGTAGTTCTCCGATATATTTTAGAAAATCCTGACCACTCATCCAATCGTAGAATGCCGGAACATCCGGTGCAAAACCAGTCTTAGCTTTCAGGTTGAGGTTACCATCGCCGACCTTTTCTCCGGCAACCCAGGCTTCGCCGGAAGTAGGATGTGTGAAACCGGTTAGTAACTTTACAGTGGTCGTTTTGCCGGCGCCATTGGGACCCAGAAAGCCAAAAACCACATTCTCCGGCACTTCAAGATTGAGTTTATCCAGTGCTTTAATTGGGCCGTAATATTTGGAAAGATTACGAGCGCTGATCGCTGTCAATATCAGACTCCTTACGTCCAAAAATGAAATAGACAACCGGCCCGATTACCTGAAAGAGGACTATCACTATTATCCAAACAATTTTATTATTGCCGGTCACTTTTTCACGCCTGATAATATCGATCAACGCAATTACCAGTAAAGCTAATTCGAGTAAAAACAACGGGATGAGAAAGGGTAAAGCATCGGCTAATTTACTCAGGTCGCCATTCATCTTAAACTCCGGTTAGGTTCCTATGCGCATAAAATATGATAATAAGTCTAAGAAAATATCATAGCCTAATGAAACTGGATATGTAAAACGTTCGATTCATTTATTTGCTTAACTTTTCTCCGAAAACCCGCCCGTAATCCTGGCAGGCTCTTAAACCTTCGACAGTCGCAAGATTTCTATCCATTAATCTAAGCGAATTTAACTCGAAAGGCTCCATCTGGAAAACATATTGCATCGTACCCAGAATATCGCCGGGAGCATCACCGTCATGCGTATAGGACCCGAATGCCCCGGCTAGTTTCCCGGCAAGGCTGGCATTTTTTGCCAGAAACAGGAATGTTTTCATCGGGTTTGCCATCTCCCGGTGATAGGTCGGAGAGGCAAACATATATCCGTCATAACCATCCAGGTCTGCAGGAGTTTTTATCTCCGATATTTTTTTTACGATAGCCTGCTGTCCGCTGAAACGCACTCCTTCAGCCACGTATTGCGCCATTTTTTCGGTATTTCCGCTAAGGCTGTAGTAGGCAATCAATACTTTTTTCATCGGATTTTGCTCCTCGCTCATAATCTGTCATCAATATAAACAGGAAGGTATAAACTTGTCAATGAACTTTACACGGAGCTGTAAAATTGCTTTAATTAGGCGGGAATTAAGGGGGGTAAAATGTCTACTGAAAAATTCACGATCAACGGAGATGAACTAGTACAAAGGATCAAACAACTGATCCACGAAGGTAATATCCGCCGTGTGCGGGTGATCCATGAAGGTCGCACCGTACTGGAGATTCCGCTTAGCGTCGGCGCGCCAGCTGCAGCGCTCACCATTATGATGGCGCCGGTATTAGCAGCACTGGGTGCATTTGCTGCTCTGGTTACCGAATGCACGCTCGAGGTGGAAAAGATAGATAAGTAACCGGCTATTGATTAAAAGACGGAGGTTGTAACATGAAGCTGTTTGAATATGAAGCTAAGGCGATTTTACAAAAGTACGGCATAAGAATTCCCGGCGGGAAAATTGCCCGGACGCCTAATGAAGCCTTCAATATTGCCCGTGAGATGGGAACGCCGGTTTTTTTAAAATCGCAAATTACAGTTTCCGGGAGAGGTAAAGCTGGTGGTATTCTACTTGCGGTTAATAAGGATGAAGCCCGAAAAATTTCTGCCAGCCTGTTCGGTAAAAAAATTAAAGATGTTCCGGTCAATATACTCCTGGTAGAAGAAAAACTGGACATCGAAGAACAATATTATGCCTCGGTAACCATAGATCGCCAGGCCAAATCATTTATCGCTCTGGCATCGACCAGCGGTGGAGTAGATATCGAGGAGGTTTCCCGGTCTTCACCGGATAAAATTGTAAGGTTATATCTCAACCCGCTTGCTCAACCGGCTAAAGACGAATTTCTTAAAATGGTCGGCCGGTTTAACCTGCCTACAGCTGACACCGACAGGTTCGCAGACGTATTGGCGACCTTGTATAAAGTAGCTCTGGAATACGATGCCGAACTCGTAGAGTTGAATCCCCTCGTAAAAACTGCCGGGGGGGATTTTGTCGCGGCCGATGCCAGGATTACTCTGGATGACAATGCGATTTTCCGCCATCCGGAGTTCGCAGAAAGAAACCTCCATAGAGAGGAAGACACGCCCCGGGAATCCGAAGCGCGCAAACAAAAATTTTCCTATGTCGACCTGGATGGTGATATCGGTATCATCGGCAACGGCGCTGGATTGGTAATGGCGACTGTGGATATGGTGCATATTTTCGGCGGTAAACCAGCCAATTTCCTGGATATCGGCGGAGGCGCTGAGGTCAATATCATTAAAAATGGTGTGCTGCTGGTAATGAACAAACCTGAAGTCAAAGCGGTCCTGGTGAATATCCTCGGCGGGATTACGCGCTGCGATATGGTAGCCCAGGGCGTGGTTGAAGGACTTGAAGCCGCTCCGGTGAAAAAACCGATCGCCGTCAGAATGATGGGCACAAATGAAAAAGAAGGGCAGTCGATACTACGTATGAACGGTATCGGCTCCTACCCGGATATGGAACAGGCTGCCGCGGCGATTATTAAAGGCCGGGAGGGAAATAAATGAGCGTGATTATCGACAAAAATACAAGGGTCGTTGTCCAGGGCATTACCGGCAACGAGGGACGTTTTCACACATTATCGATGAAAAACTACGGCACTAACATTGTCGCCGGTTGCACGCCGGGCAAAGGCGGGCAGGAAGTTGAAGGGATACCTGTCTACGATAAAGTGGTTGAAGCCGTGAATATTCATGGCGCCAATACTTCTATCATGTTCGTACCGGCGCGAGCAGCCAAAGGAGGAGTACTCGAAGCCATCGATGCCGGCATCAAAACAATCGTGGTTATCACTGAAGGTATCCCCCAGGCGGATGAAATCGAGTTTGTCGCCAGAGCCGCCCGGAAAAATGTCACCATCGTCGGCCCTAACTGTCCGGGGCTCATCAATCCTGGGCTCAAAATTAAAGTAGGCATTTTACCAGTACACATCTTTAAACCGGGGAGCGTCGGTATCATTTCCCGCAGCGGGACCTTGACTTACGAAATCGCCTGGCATGTCACCGAGTCCGGAGCCGGACAAAGCACCTGCATCGGCATGGGCGGTGACCCGATTATTGGGCTTGATTTCGTTAAGGTGCTGGAAATGTTCCGCCATGACGATGAAACTAAGGGAGTCGTGCTTATCGGGGAAATCGGCGGTAATGCAGAAGAAAACGCCGCCAGGTACATACTCGAAACTGTTTACCCCAAGCCGGTGGTCGCCTATATCGCCGGAAGGATGGCTCCTCCTGGAAAACGCATGGGACATGCCGGGGCGATCGTCATGGGCAACACCGGTACGGCTAAGTCAAAAATCGAAGCTTACGCGGAGGCTGGCGTACCGGTGGCAGAAAAACCCAGCGATATTGTCAGGTTGTTGAAAATGAAATAGTGGCATCAACTTTAAAATTGATCGTGTTCTTGTCATACTACAGATATGTCGGTTAAACCATGAAACCGGTAAAATATAGTTATCGTTGTTTGTTTTATAAAGGGGAAACCAAATTGACGCAAATAATACTCGCCAGACATGGACAGACAGCCTGGAACAAAGGTGAGGTGTTCCGGGGGCATACGGACATCGACCTGGATGAAACTGGTGTACGGCAGGCGGAATTACTAGCGGATTATCTGGCCGGATTCAAGATTGACGCGGTGTATTGTAGTCCGAGGCAGCGCGCCCTCAAGACCGCACAGGCTATCGCCCTGCGTCAAAAGTTGGAAGTCCAACCGATGGCGGAAATCGATGATATCAGCTTCGGACGATGGGAAGGCAAACCTATCGACCAGGTACGCCAGGAGGATAAAGTCCTCTTCACTCAATGGGCTCTCACACCTGATCTGGTAAAGTTACCGGGCGGCGAAAGCCTGGATGAAGTAACACAACGGGCGATGGCGCTCGTCCGTGATATAGTTCAACAATATCAGGGTAACGTTGTCCTGGTTTCACATCAAGTAGTACATAAAGCTCTAATTTTAGGTATGTTGGGGCTGGACAATTCACATTTCTGGAAAGTAGTCATGGATACCGCAGCGATAACCACTTTTTCCTGGCAGCAGAATATGTTCGTGCTGAAAGAACACAATAATGTGTGTTATCTCAAAACTCCGGTTAAAAAGAGTCCCTGGAAGGATGTATCCGAATAATCACATAATATTAACTTAGATTACCTTTTGCGAGGGGATGACAGTGAACTCTATTTCCCCTTGTTCAGGAACTTGTCCATTATCCGCTTGCGCTCATCGGCGTCAAAGAGGTTACAGAGCAGAAGTGTTTCCCAGTTGATCGCGGCTTTATGGTCCATGTTAATGACGTTGATATAGGAATTCTTGGTTTTTTCCAGAGATTCCCTCGGTTTGGCGACAAATTTGGCGGCCAGCGCGCGAGCTTCTTTCTGCAAATCTTCTGCTTTAACCAGTTTGTCAGCCAGCCCGATGCGGTAGGCCTCCTGCGCATTAATGATCTCACATGTCATCCCTAGATATTTAGCACGGCTTAAACCCACCAGCCGCCAAAGCCTGTCTATACCGGGAGATAGATGAACATCCACTTCCAATTGACCGAATTTTGCAGTCTCTGAAATGACCCGGAAATCGCAACTGATGGAGAGATCGAACCCGCCAGCTAATGCGTAACCGCTGACAGCAGCGATCGTGGGCGCTCGGAAGTTATATATTTTTTCAAACACAAGATTGTAGCCGTAGTTCCAGAAAGAAAAGGTGTCTTCTTTTTTAAAGGTCTGCATCTCGGCAATATCCATGCCTGCACAGAACACCCTGTCGCCTCCGGTAATAATGACTGCGGCGATGGATTTATCAGCATTTGCATCATCCAGGCACAAATCCAGTTTTTTAAATACCTGCGGGCTCAGTGGGTTTCTTTTCTCGGGACGGTTCAAGGTAATAGTGGCAACCCCTTCACTTTTTTCAAATTTGACTGTCTGTAAATCCATTTTTCACTCTCCGTTTTTAATGTGGGAACACGCCTTAAGGCTATCATTTTAAAAGGCAAAGAGTCAAAATCTCCGTTTTCGTCCCGGATCCCCCCTCTCGTCTTGTCATCCTTGAACGAAGTGAAGGATTTTGAGTAGAGAGGAGATCGTGTAAGTGTCTTTGCCCGAAAGCCCCCACCCTGAGATTCCTCGTCGTCCTGGAGTTATGAGCAAAAACCTCGGACTCCTCCGGAATGACAACCCCGTCCTGTCATCCTGGAACCCGCCTGAGGCGGGTGAAGGATCTCAGGGAGGGGTAATAGATTTCGTATCGTACCAATCTGAGCTCAGGTCTGTCAATAAAGGATTTGTGGTTTTAATCAATTCCAGCTTTTTACTTCTCAACATACCTTTAATCTGCTTTTCTCTGCCAATTGCCGCAGTCACATCATCGGTAGAATCAAAATACACGAGTCGGTTGACGTTGTACTTTTTGGTACACCCTTCTATCAATTTGTTTTTATGCTCAAATATTCTCCGTTCAAGGTCGTTGGTTATACCGGTGTATAAAGTACCCGATTTGTTAGCCATAATATAAACATAATATTCGCTCATATGTAGAACATTATACAATAATTATTTAATGACCACCTCATCCCTGGGATTCTTCGTCTCCCGTTTGCATCGGGATCTCCAGAATGACAATAAGCGTGGTGGATGTACGTCGGGCCTGCCTCTGTTATAATAAAGTCGTGCAAAAACCAGTGCTCGTTATCTTCGATGGCAATGCCTTGATTCATAGAGCCTTTCATGCTTTACCGCCCTTTACAATCCGCAAAACAGGGGAGATGGTCGGGGCGGTCTACGGCTTTGCCTCTATTTTAATGAAGGTCATTAACGACCTGCAGCCTACTCATTACGCCGTAGCTTTCGATAAAGCCGCTCCCACCTTCCGTCACAAACTCGATGATCAGTACAAAGCCACCAGGCCGGAAACGCCTTCGGAGTTGGCCGGGCAATTCGGGCGGGTCAGGGAACTGGTCCGTGCTTTCAACATCCCCGTGTTTGAACTGGAGGGTTTTGAAGCGGATGACTTGCTGGGTACCCTTAGTTGTCAGGCAACCGAACAGGGTATCGATACGGTTATTGTCACCGGCGATGCGGATTCGATGCAGCTGGTCAACGCCCGGGTTAAAGTTTTCTATCCCCGGCCGCGCGGCAATTTTAGTGAGGCCGATCTGTTTGACGAACCGGCCGTGGAAGCAAAATTCGGTATCAAACCGGAGTATATTGCCGACTATAAAGCTTTGAAGGGTGACCCTTCAGACAATATTCCCGGAGTGCGCGGTATCGGCGAAAAAACTGCGGTTAAATTAATACAACAATTCGGTGGGATCGATCAGATATATCAACATTTGGGCGAGGTTAAGCCGGAGAAATTACAGAAATTGCTCCGTGAAAATGAATCTGAAGCACGCCGTTGTAAAAAACTCTCGACCATTGTAACCAACGTGCCGGTTTCACTTAGCCTTAAAGATGCCGAAACCGGTCGTTTCAACCGTCAAAAGGCAATCGATATTTTGCGCGAGTTGGAATTCACCAGTCTAATCTCGAAATTGCCGGATTCCAAATCATTTACTTCACAACCTGCCCTGATTTTAGAAACAGCTCCAGCTCCGGTACATGAATACAAAATAGTTAATACCATCGAGTTGCTAAGTGCGATGGTCAAGCGTCTTAATGAATCCGATTCCTTTGCCTTCGACGTCGAGACTACGAGCACGATTCCGTTACAGGCGGGGGTGGTGGGTATTTCATTATCCCCGGCCGCTGGAGAGGCTTACTATATTCCGGTAGGGCATATCGGTTTATCCGTTATTCCTCAGCTACCACTGGCCGAAGTAACACAGGGATTGATCCAAATATTTTCCAGCTCCAAAACCAAAATCAGCCATAACGGTAAAAGTAAAATTGAAGCACTGTCAGAAATAGGTATTGACGTCCAACGCTTTACCTTCGATACAATGATTGCTGCCTTTCTACTCAACGAACCGGCATTAAACCTCAAATCACTAGCTCTCAGCTGTCTTAATTTGGAAATCAAACAGGTGTCTGACTTGATCGGCAGCGGTGCGAAACAAATATTAATGTCTCAGGTAGAAATTGAAACAGCCGCGGATTTTTACTGTACCCATGTCGATGTCACTATGCGGCTTTATGATATCTTCAGGCAGGAATTACAGCAGCAGGGATTGTGGCAATTATTCGATGAAACGGAAATGCCACTGGTGCCGGTTTTAATCCGTATGGAACAAAGCGGTATCCTGGTTGACCGGACTATCCTCGACCGGATGTCGTTAGAATTCGGCGAGCAGATCAAAATGCTGGAAGGGGAAATTTACAAACACGCCGGTCAGCAATTCAATATCAATTCTTCGCCACAACTAAGCACGATTCTTTTTGAAAAATTACAATTACAGCCTCCCAAGAAAAAAGCCACCGGTTATTCTACCGCTGCTGGGGTATTGGAAGATTTGCGCGGTGTTCATCCTATCATTGATTACATCTTGGATTATCGGAGTCTCACCAAGCTCAAATCCACTTACATCGATGCGCTGCCGGCGCTCATCAATCCGAAGACCGGGAGAATCCACACATCCTTTAATCAGACCCGGGCGATTACCGGAAGACTGTCTTCCTCCGATCCCAATTTACAAAATATACCCATAAAAGATGAACTAGGGAGGAAAATCAGAACTGCCTTCGTGGCGCCGGCGGGTGCGGTGCTTTTTGCCGCTGATTATTCTCAGATCGATTTGCGTGCCCTGGCACATCTATCCCAGGATGACAATCTCGTGAAGGCATTCAAAGAAGACGCCGACATTCACACCGCTACCGCCGCACAACTTTACGATGTCGCTTCAGCGCAAGTTACCCCACAAATGCGTCGCTTCGCCAAAACTATCAACTTCGGGGTGATCTACGGTATGAGTGAATTCGGATTGAAACAAGCCACCGAGCTTACCCGCGAGGAAGCCGGCAAATTTATCAAAGCCTATTTTGATAAGTACCCCAACGTCAAGTGGTACCTGGAATTGACTAAGGAACAGGCTCGTCATAGCGGCTATGTTCAGACGATTCTGGGTCGTAAACGTTTTATCCCGGAAATCCACGCTTCGAACCGCCAGGTACGGGAAGCCGCCGAACGGATGGCTATTAATATGCCGGTACAAGGCACTTCTGCCGATATTATCAAGAAAGCCATGATCGATATTTACAATGAAATGGTGATACAACATCTGAAGAGTAAGATGTTGCTGCAGGTACACGATGAGCTTATCTTCGAAGTGCCGGAAAATGAACTCGAAATGATGAAAGCCCTTGTTCCCGATAAAATGGTCAATGCCATTAAGTTAAGCGTGCCGTTAAAAGTCGATACCAAGATCGGGGTTAATTGGGGAGAGATGGAGAAGTAAATGCCTGAACTGCCTGAGGTCGAGACGGTCAAGAATGAAATCGCCCCCCATATAATCGGTAGAATAGTTTCCGGGGTCACTCTCCCTTGGGCAGGTATAGTTAGAGATCCAGCGCCGGAAGAATTTATCAAGCGTATTACGGGGAAGAAGATCCAAGCCCTTGACAGGTATGGGAAATATCTGGTGTTTACCTTAACGGGAGCAGAATTTCTTGTTATTCATCTAAAAATGACAGGTGCACTGATTATCGGAAATTTCGAATTACCCAAACATACCCGAGCCGTAATTCACCTGGATAACGACCAAAACATCTATTTCCGGGATCCCCGCAAGTTCGGCGTACTGAAATTGATCAAGGACCCGGTGGAAATTAAAAACAAACTTGGACCGGAACCGCTATCGGATGAATTTACTCCAGCTATTTTTGTATCCCGCTTAAAGGGACACAAAGCGCCTATCAAAGCTTTGTTACTCGATCAGAAATTCCTGGCAGGCGTCGGTAACATGTACGCCGATGAAGCCCTCTATGCTGCTAGGATACACCCCGAAAAAACTGCGGATTCGCTGACAAAAACTGAAAGCAAAAAACTGTATGACGCTATCCGACTGGTTTTGCAAAAAGGGCTTGCCGCTAAAGGAGCCAGCATTGTGAACTACATGCGTCCGGACGGTTCGGCTGGTACGGCACACTTGCAATTCAAAGTCGCTCACGCGTTGAACAAGACCTGCGGAGATTGCGGTGGCGAAGTGAAGCGTATCGTAGTGAGGGGCCGTGGCACTTACTATTGCCCGGCCTGTCAAAAAAAATAGCAGTGGCTGAATTAGATTGTGTTAATAACGCCCTCTGAAACGTTTCCCTTTACAGAAATGTTATAATATACAGGTAGTGCTCAGACAAAATCCGTTTATGAACACCAGAGAGCGTTGTTACGAAGTCCACTCGTCGCACATCGGCGATCGAAGGTTACGCCGGCGCCGAATGCCCCGCAGCATCTTTAAAGTCTTTTATCTTTTTTGTGTCCGAATCCGCGGTAGTTTGCGCCGTGATTGACCTCCATATTGAACCTTACCTGGAGCAGGAATATAATGAGATGTTATTTTTAAAAAGTCGGCGTAAGTAAAGATGCAATTTCATAGAATACTGGTACCCGTAGCCGGCACTCCCGCAGATGTTGGAACTGTAGAGTTAGCATGCCGACTTGCCCGTAAAGAAAAGGCAAAGATATTGGCGTTGCACGTTATCTCCATCGAACGTTCTTTGCCATTGGACGCCGAATTAGCTGGAGAGGTAAGGAAAGCAGAAGATATCCTCACGCAAGCGGAAAAAACCGCCCTGTCCGAGGGTTGCGAAATCGAAACAGACCTGCTTCAAGCCCGTAATGCCGGTCCAAGTATCGTAGACGAAGCGCTCGAACGGGAAATCGACCTGATTGTCATGGGAATTACTTACAAGCGCCAATTCGGACAATTCAGCATGGGGAATGTCACGCCCTACGTGTTGAAAAATGCACCTTGTCCGGTAATACTATATCAACAATACCAACCGGAGTGATGGAGATTATGAAAATAGTAATTATGGGATGTGGGCGTGTGGGAGCGGCTCTGGCAGGGTTATTAGATGCCGAGGGGCACAGTGTCACAGTGCTGGATCTCGATTCTTACAGTTTCCGGCGTTTACCTTCGAGTTTTAAAGGTAAATCACTGGTGGGCAACGGCATCGATGAAGATGCTTTGAAAAAAGCCGGCATCGAGCAAGCAGATGCCTTTTTCGCTATCACCCAAGGCGATAACCGTAACATATTAGCCTCACAGATCGCCAAGCATATTTTTAGTGTGAAAAGAGTTATTTGCCGGATTTACGATCCTCTCCGCCAGGAATTATATGAGAGCCTCGGGCTCGAATCTATCAGTCCAACGATAATTTTCGCGGATATTTTAAAGAAGAAGCTGGAGGGGTAGTATGTATATCATTGTCGTTGGCGGAGGTAGAGTAGGCTATTATCTCACCAAAGCCTTGTTGGAAGAGGGCCATGAAGTATTGGTCATTGAAAAAAACCAGGCATATTGCGATATTATCAACGAAGAACTGGGAACTATTTGTGTGCGTGGCGACGGTTGTGAAGCTTCAGTGCTCGCCGAAGCCGGCACAGCGCGCGCCAATATGCTTGTTGCGGTTACCGGCGATGATGGCGATAACCTGGTCGCCTGTCAGGTCGCCAAGCACAAATTTAATGTACCTCGAACCATCGCCCGCATCCGTAATCCGCGAAATGAAATTTTATTTAAAAAACTTGGTATAGATATTACCATCAGCAGCACTAATGTCATCCTGGAACAGATAACGGACGTTGTTCCAACTCACCCGGTGACGCATCTGCACGAAATACGGGAAAAAGGACTCGAAATAGTCGAGGTTAAAATTCCGCAAGGTGCGTTATCTGTAGGGAAAGAAGTAAAGGACATCTCGTTACCCGCGGGAACGATGCTCACCTTGATTATCCGCAAATCACAGAAACCGATTCCACCGACACCGACTACACAAATTTTAGCGGAAGACCAGGTGATTGCGGTCATTGACCCCAAACTTGAAGACGAGCTAAGAAAAGCCCTGCGCGGTATGAGCTAGTAATTTGACGGGTGTATCTTTCTAGAGTCAATAATCCAGATCGTTTACTCATGAGGCCACTCGTGGAAATCGAAATTTCTGTCTCAACACTGAGCCGTGACCTGTTAGTCGAGTATGGCACAATTCCTATGAAATTGTCAGTTTCGTCTCATCTTATTCCCAAACTAACAAATGGTGGCCTCGGCGGTATTACCTTAACCGAAGAAGTCGTCGATAAACCTTATATTTTCGATTATGATGCACTGGACAGCGAGGGACCGGCAAGGTGGTTGACGTATTTCGATACCGGCAACTGGGGGCTTTTTACAGCCCGTATGAACGGAAAACTGGTAGGCGGGGCGACGGTCGCTTTCAATACCCCGGGGGTACACATGCTTTTTGAACGCGATGACATTGCGGCTTTGTGGGATATCCGCGTTCAACCTGAACTAAAGAGACTCGGTATCGGAACACAGTTGTTTCAGGCTGCAGTGAAATGGGTAAAAGAAAGAAGATGCTTACTTTATAACTGAAAGCTGAGTGCTGAAATCTGATTGCTATTTGTCTTTGAAATTCGGCTTTCGTTTTTCACTGAAGGCACGCGGACCTTCGATCGAGTCCTCCATGCCTACCAGATTTTGTTCGATCGCGTTGGCAAAGGCGTAACCTTCTTCGGCGGGCATGTAATACGCGCGATACAGAATTTGCTTGAAATTTCGCACGGCACGCGGCGCTAGGTAGAGCATGCGTTCCGCCCAGTCCAGCGCCTCGATCATTAGTTTTTCTTTGGGGACTACTTTGTTGACCCAACCGATCTCATAAGCCCGCTGCGCCGTGATCCGTTTGTCACCCCAAAGAACGATTTCCAACGCATGTCCGATATGCACTTGACGAGTCATTGAACTGATCCAGGAGGCCGGCATATTCCAACGTGATTCCGCAATCCCCATCTCAACGTGTTCGGCAGCAATACGGATATCGCACTGTTGCGCCATAAACCAGCCGGCAGCTACTGCATACCCGTTAATGGCGGCGATGGTCGGTTTCCACATTCTCAATGATTCCGGCAGAGGATCCACTATACCGGGACGTTTAATAGGGGGTAAAGTGGTCTGCCCGGTACGTTCCTGGGTGGTTTCTTTTAAGTCTGCCCCGGCGCAAAAGAACTTCTCTCCGGCACCCGTAAGTATGGCGACACGGGCTTCTTTATCCATCTGAAAAGTCTGCCATCCTTCCGATATAGCATTAGATAACGAGCGGTTAAGCGAATTGCCTGCTTCCGGACGGTTCATCGTCATAACCACTACCTTACCATCGAATTTCTTTTCATATAAAAGCACGGCATTGTCACTCATATTTCACCGCTCTATCGCCAAAAATTCTATCGGGCTAATTGTGTTGCCATCATAGCCAATGGCAGGTGGTTTGTCAAAATACCTGAATATTTATTAATTTCATGCGGCAGCAAACACCGTTATTACACGATAATGTTCGCTTTAGATACAATTATACCTCTAAAGCCTATTGTTCGAACTCGATATTTGATGTAGAATGCGTTAGGTAGTTAACGATTCTTTCAATTTGAGTGCTAATTTGAAAATACTCCCTAAATTCAAACTGAGCTCGCGCACATCCATTCTGGTGCTGGCGATCGCCTTAAAAGTTGTCGGGGACGTTTTTTTGTGGGCTGCCCTGGCTATCAAGAATCCGGTATTCGGTATGGCGAGTACGCTCATTAGTATTCTCTGGTTTTTCATGATGTTCCTAGCTGCAACGCCTTTGAGTGATGACCTTTTTTCAAGGTACTATAAATCTCTGGATAAAATGGCAAGAACCACACTGGGGTTACTGGTGGTCATCGGGGTTCTGGAAATCGGCGTTGTCACTACGGCTAACACCCCTCTTTTCAAAGATGCAAGCACGGGATTCCGTAATGCTTTAGGTACCCTGGCAAGACTGGGAGCTTACAGCGATGCCGCAGCGCTTCAACATCAAGCCACCCAAAATTTTTTAAGCGGAGAAAATCCTTATAAAGTATCTAATGTAATTTCAGCCGGAATCGAATTTAAACTTCCCTATACTAAATTGACTCCTTTGCGTACCGGGCAGTTTATTAACGATTTTCCGTACCCGGATCTCAATAAAATCAAACAAGTCTATACCGCTGCGCAAGCCACCCCTGAAAAAATACCAGTGGAATTCGTATCAGATTACAATTATCCGGCTGGTTCCTTTATAATACCAGCGCCATTTATCGCACTAGGTATCGCGGATATCAGAATCGTATTTCTTCTGTGTTTATTACCGGCTCTTGCGTATGTCATCTGGCAGATAAAAGCTAAAGATATGAGAGTATTTTTTATAATCGTGCTCTTTGCCAGCTTTGATCTTTGGAATTCAGTCTTTTCGGGAGCTACCAGTCTGCTGGTTTTTCCCATGTTATTGCTGTCTTGGATCTTGTACAGAAAAAACCTCTGGGTCTCAGCAATTTTTATGGGTTTAGCAATCGCTACCAAGCAGGTAATCTGGTTTTTCTTGCCGTTCTATCTAATTCTCATCTTAAGAGAAAAAGGGCTGCGCAAATCCATATTAATCGCAACATTGTGTGCGGTCATATTCTTTGTTTTTAATGGGGCTTATATCATAAACGATCCTAAGTTATGGTTTAGCTCCATCGTGGAACCAATGGCAAATACCCTTTTTCCCAGCAACATCGGGATCATAACCCTCAACTTCCTGGGAATAATTAATGCACATTCTTCTCTGCCTTTTACGATAATGGAAGTCATTGTGTATCTTACGTCGTTGACTTGGTATTACTTTAATTGTAAGAAGGCTCCGGAAACTGGCCTTGTGCTCGCAATTACCCCATTTTTCTTCGCCTGGCGCGGTTCATGGGGTTATTATCTCTATTACGACGTCTTAATCTTAGCTACGATACTGTTGTGGGCTAATAAGACGAAACCGCAGGATCCTGCCGTGTCATTACCTGGCTTAGCACAGCTAAATAAAACTGACCGTTAACACCTAAATGTACCACTGTACCATCGGCAATGATTTCTAACGTAATTTCATGTCAGGCAAATATATATCGATGTTGACACCTCACTCAAATATCTATATGATGTGATAAAACATTAATCGAGTGGAGATACGCTTTGTCCGAGAACCAACCAAAATCCCCGAACAGATGGGGAGCTATTATCATTATCTTTCTGGTAGTTTTGATATTCGTCAGCGGGTGTTTAGCTTTAGCGCGCTACCATCCCGCGAAGCCCATTGAAATTACACTTCCGCCTGTCAACGATTTTAACGATAATATACAGATACAAGGTGCAGTCACCAAGCCGGGCATTTATCCCTTTAGCAGCCGGGATTCCGTCAACACTTTATTAGACGCTGCGGGTGGTCTTGCAAACATTGGCCAATACTCTATAACTTTGAGCGTCATGCCTCAAAACAGTCTGGATGCACCCCAAAAAATCAATATCAATACCGCAGAAGCCTGGCTATTGGAAGCTTTACCGGGTATCGGCGAAACTAAAGCCAAAGCCATCGTGACTTACAGGGAAACGAATGGACCCTTCAAGCATACATCGGAAATAATGCAGGTCGCCGGTATCGGGCAATCTCTTTATGACGAAATCAAGGTATTGATAACGGTCACCGACTGAACTGGAGTCTAGCTTGGTATTGGTTTATCTCAGCCTCGCCTGCCTGGCAGGTATCTTCCTCGGCAGTTTTAACCATCTGCCCTTACGGATACTGGCAATTGCATTGCTTCCCCTTCCTTTGTTGCTGCTGCGTCAACACCAAAAGAAGATCGCCGTTTTATGCGTATTCTTGCTAGTGCTATTGGGAGGAATTGTCCGTTATAATGCCGGTTTACCTCCAACCGGTAAAAACTCCATACAAAACTATATCCAGGGCACGATAATCGCAGCTCCGGATGTACGCGATACCTATACGCAACTCACATTAAAAATCTACGGCATCAAGTCCGGTACAGAATGGCAGAAGGCTGACGGAAAGTTACTGGTTTTCGTTTCCCGTTATCCCGAATTTTCCTACGGTGATGTGCTACAGATCAAGGGCTCGTTGGAGACTCCCCAAAGATTAGATGAATTCGATTACCCGGGTTATCTAGCAAACCAGGGTATTTTTTCTACCATGGCTTTCCCCAAGGTGGCCCTGATTAGCGCCGGCCATGGATTTAAGCCGCTCTGGTGGATATATTCTTTACGCGAGACACTGGGGCACAAAATCGCTGAGGTACTACCCGAGCCGCAGGCTGCGTTAGCACAGGGCATTTTACTGGGAATACGGGGAAATATTCCCCAATCGTTAAAGGACGACTTTACAGTAACCGGTACAACGCATATCCTGGCTATTTCCGGAGTAAATTTGAACATCGTAACGGGCATACTCGTTGCCACCGGGGTATGGTTATTCGGCAAACGAAACCGGTTGTACATCTGGCTGGCTTTGGTCGCCATTTGGGCATATTCTCTGCTCACCGGATTTGATCCGCCAGTCGTAAGAGCGGCTTTTATGGTAAGTCTATTTTTGTTCGCCGAACTGTTAAGCAGGCAGCAGAGCATTCGTACAGCACTTGCTTTTTCCGCAGCGATTATGGCCGTCCTGACACCCCGTGTATTGTGGGACGTTTCATTCCAATTATGCTTCCTGGCAATGCTGGGGTTGGTGTACGTCGTGCCGCCTTTGCAGAGCATTGGCAAAATAATGATAACGAAAATAACCGGTGAAGAGGGCTGGCAAGCATCTTTGTTGAAATGGATTATCGATAGCTTCGCGGTAACCTTGGGAGTGACCATTGTCGTTTGGCCTTTGATTGCACGCTATTTCGGTGTGTTTTCGCTGGTTTCTCCGATAGCAACGTTGCTCATTTTACCTGTGCTCCCGGCGATAATGTTGTTCTGTGCTCTGGCCGTTGTAGCGGGTTTTATTTTTAACCCCCTCGGTATTGTTCTGGGTTGGGTGGCCTGGCTTTTTCTTTCCTATATGCTGACGATGATAAACGGGTTGGCCAAAATGCCGGCGGCTGTTCTTAGTACCGAGAAAATTCATCCGCTGATCATACTGGGATATTTTGTATTATTAACTGGCATTCTGACGACATGGCGCTACCGGCAAAAACTAAACTCCAAAATTATCCGGAGCTTTGAATTGATTTCAGTACTACCGAAGAAATGGGTCCTTCCACCGCTGGCCACACTTTTAATATTGGTCACGATTTTTACTCTCTCCATGCCGGACGAAAATCTGCATGTCAGCTATCTCGATGTCGGGCAGGGAGACGCTATCCTGATTCAAATTGGAAATCAAGACGTTTTGATAGATGGCGGACCTAGTCCCGAGGCACTCAACCGCGAACTTGGTAAACGCTTGCCCTTCTGGGATAGAACTATCGAACTGGTAATAGTCACGCATCCGCATGCCGATCATCTGGCCGGGTTGATCGATACCGTTAATAAATATCATGTGGCGCGGATTCTGCAACCGGCGACTCAAAGTGCCTCGCCGCTGTGGCTAGAATGGACATCGTTGGTTGCGAAAAAGAATATCACGACAACCGAGGCTAGCACCAGACAAGAAATCAGCCTCAACAAAGATGGGATTATCATCGAAGTATTACGAGCGCTAACATCCGTTAGTTCCACATCATTGGACGATGAGGGTATTGTTCTCAGGCTCAGAGATGGGGCAGTGAGTTTCCTCTTTACAGCTGATATCACCTCCTTAACCGAGATGGATTTATTGCTAAAACGAACACAGCTCGCTAGTACGGTCTTGAAAGTAGCGCATCATGGCTCGGACACAGCCACTAGCGTCGAGTTCTTATCGGTGGTCAAACCGTCTCTGGCCGTCATTTCCGTCGGTGCGAATAACGATTACGGTCATCCCGCTAAAACAACTCTCTTCGAACTCACCAAAACAGTCGGGCAAGAACATATCTACCGCACCGACCTCAATGGTACAATAGAGTTGATTACCAACGGGGAGAGATTATGGCTGAAAAAAGACCGGTAAGCAATGTTGTTGTGCTGGGGGCAGGCATGTACCGCTACGGCATTTATCCTGAAATCCCTTTCACTACCATGGGTATGCAGGCTGTACAGAATGCTCTGAAAGATGCCGGTATGGACTGGCAGGATGTAGAAGTGGGTTATTGCTCCAATGCTAATCTGAGCAATGCCGCGGGGCATATTCTGGCCTGGCACATCGGGGCAAACGGCATGACTATGACCAACGTAGAAAACGCTTCCGCCAGTGGAAACTCGGCTTTCCGCGAAGCCTATCTAGCCGTAGCTTCCGGCGCTGTCGACGTAGCACTCGCCGTGGGCGTGGATAAACTGAGAGCTTATCGTCATATCGCTGATCAAAACCAGAAAGAAATCATTAAGGCGCCGACCAATACGGCGATGATGCGTGGTTTTGCCGAGCGGGCTCATAGACATATGAGAGAATACGGAACCACTGTGGAACAAATGGCTATGGTTTCGGTAAAAAATCATTATAACGGCAGCCTTAATCCTAACGCTCACTACCAGAAAGCGGTCACTATGAAGGAGGTTTTCCAGGCACGTATGATCGCCGACCCGCTGACGGTTTTACATTGCTGCCCCTGGGATGAAGGGGCAGCGGCTGTGATTCTCTGTGCCAAAGATATTGTGCACAAATATACGTCTAAGCCTTGCCCTAAAGTGTTGGCTTCAGCCTGTCATGGAAATGCGGAGATCGATCCGCTGGTAGAAATGACACAAATTACAGCGTCCAAAGCCTATAACATGGCGGGAATCGGACCCAGGGATTTAAATCTGGTGGAAGTCCACGATGCTGCTACTATAGAAGAAATTCTTTACTATGAAGCCCTCGATTTGTGCCCGATGGGTGAAGGCGGCAGATTGGTGGAAAGCGGCGCTACCGCAATTAACGGCAGGATTCCGGTAAATACCAGCGGAGGTTTACTTTCGATGGGGCATCCTATCGGACCGACCGGAGTGGGACAGATTGCAGAGTTACTGTGGCAAATGCGCGGTGAAGCCGGACCGCGTCAGATAATAAAAAGCCCCAGAATCGGTTTGGCTCATATGGTTGGAGCCGGCGGTGTTTGTTTTATCCATATCCTGGGGCTTTAAGTTAAATTGTTTTGCTTCATTTCAGGTGCTCTTCTGTGCGCACCCAGAGATAAGCATATCTCTGACGCTCTGACATCGTCAGCCAGCGTAATTTGAATGCCAGCTTTTTAAACAATACATTCATGGTTACACCTCCTCTTCCTTACTCATACATATTAAAACGAAATTCCATTGATTTAGTTAGGCGTTTTTTCTTTTTATTTTGCGGATGTATCATAACCGATATTTCATCTCCTTGACTCGCTTTTACTTCACCGCTATGATTGGTTGTTATGATACTTCTTATAATCGGCTTTGTGCTCGCACTGGGTTGTCTCATCGGGGCATTTCAGTTTCTACGCCGCAAACGGCTTGTTGATGATACTCCAACATCCAAAACACTTGGAGTCTTCATTGGTTTGGCAGAATTAAAAGGTACCGCGGAAAGCGATACCCCATTGACCAGTCACTTAGCTGGAACGTCATGTGTACTCTTCGCCTAGTATGTCGATGAGCACTAGTCTAGAACAGTAACCGAAACTTATACCGATTCCAAAGGACACACTCAAACCCGCACGCGGCATGAAAGCGGCTGGACGACTGTAGCCAAAGGCGGACAATCGATCCCATTTTACCTCAAGGATGACGCCGGTATTATACGGATTCTACCCGAAGGTGCAGCAATTGAAGACAAAGAAATATATGACAAAACTGTCGGGCGGAACGATCCTCTTTACTATGCCAAAGGTCCTGCCGCGGCTATAGCCAACTCCGATTATAGGCGCCGTTTTATAGAACACGCACTTCCACTGCACACTAACCTCTACGTTATGGGGCAAGCAAGAGAAAGGCAGGACATCGTGGCGGCGGAAATTGCTAAGGATAAAAATTCTCCCATGTTCCTTATTTCCATCCGCACGGAAAAACAGGTCAGTTCGGGTTTTGCTATCGGGTTGTGGGCTTTTCTAGTCTCTGGATTATTCTGTGCTTTAGGCGGTGCGCTATTCGCCAATATGAGTTTGAATGTGAACCAACCGCAACTATACGCATTTGCGATTATTGGCTACTTGTTGATACTTGGACTGGGTTGGAGTTGGACGGTTTACAATGCCCTGGTAAATTTACGTCTGCGCGTCCGCCAGGCAAACGGACAAATAGATATTCAGCTCAAACGCCGAAACGATTTGATACCCAATTTAGTCAGCACTGTCGAAGGATATGCCACTCATGAAAAAAATGCGCAAACACTGTTAACGCAATTACGGAGTCAAGCGGCACTAAACACCACCGGTACGCCAACGGGTTTTACTCCGATTTTGAAAGTCGCATTAGAAAACTACCCGGACCTCAAAGCCAGCGGGTTATTTTTGAAATTACAGAAGGAACTAAGTGAAACAGAACAACGCATCGCTTTAGCCCGAGACTACTATAACGACATCGCCACATTCTTTAACACCCGATTGGAAATCGTGCCGGACACCTTCCTGGCACGGATAATGAAATTGAAACAATACCAATTACTAAACACCACCGGTTTCGAACGGGCAGCAGTTGAGGTAAAGCTGGTAGAGTAAGAACCAAATCAGAACTTCACCCCTTTGAAGCTTTAGTACAAATCCCCTTATGAAGTATGTTAGAATATAATTTGTTGCTAATAAACCGGAGGACTATGTATGACCACGATTGAATTAAAAGCTACCCGTCGCCACATCGAAGGCAAAAAAGTACAAACTTTACGCGAAAAAGGTATTACCCCGGCGCATCTTTTCGGCCCCGGGGTGGCCTCTGAAGCTATACAGGTTGAAACCGTTGCCCTAAAACAGATGCTCGCGGAAGCAGGTCACACCAAATTGGTCACCCTGCATATCGGACACGAGAAAAGCCCCCGCACCGTTATGGTGCGTGAAATCCAATTCAATAACCGTAATAACAATTTGATCCATGTTGATTTCTACCAGGTAAATTTGACGGAGAACATTAAGGTTGAAGTGCCCATTGTCCTCATCGGTGAATCCAGCGCTGCCAAGGCTAAGGGAAACACATTGGTGCAGGAACTGAACACTTTGACAGTGCAATGTTTACCGACAGATATCCCAAGCTCCATCGAAGTAGATATTTCGCCCTTAATCACCGCGGAATCCATGATTCGCGTCAGGGATATTCAGATCGGTAAAGCGGTAACCGTGATCAACGACCCCGGCGTTGTTATTGCCAGAATTGCCGTCGAGAAAGTTGAAGTAGAGAAACCGAAGGTTGAGGGTGAAGCTGAAGCCGGCGTTGAAGCTGCTGTAGAAGGCGAGGTTACCGACGAAAAGAAACCTGCCGAAAAAGCTGAGAAACCAGAAAAGAAAGGTTAATCTCACCCCGGTTAATTCGGTTTTCAAGTGTACTGATAAGCCAGTTTTAGGAGGCCGTTTATGTCATCATATGCTTTTTTTAAAAAACAATATATGCCGCTGGCCGAAGCTAACATTAATGTTATGACCAATTTTATCCATTACGGCACTGGCGTTTTCGAGGGAATTCGAGGTAATTGGAATAAGGAACACAAACAGGTATATCTCTTCCGTTTGAAAGAACATTATGAACGGTTATTCAAAGGTTGCCAGATTTTAAACATTGATTTGCACCACTCTATCGATGATTTATGCCAGATCACGGTGGATCTGGTAAATAAAAGCGGTTTTACAGAAGATGTTTATGTCCGTCCGGTGGCTTATAAAAGCAGCGAAGCCTTAGGAGTTCGTCTTCATAATCTTGAAGCTGATTTTATGGCTTTCGTCTTCCCGTGGGGGCCTTATCTTGACACCGACCGAGCTCGTTGCATCGTCTCTTCATGGCGGTTCCCCAACGAAATACCTCGCCAGAAGCTGACCGGCCTTTACGTCACAAATGCTCTTGCCAAAACCGAAGCGGTCAATGCCGGTTTCGATGAGGCAATTATGCTCAATTCCAACGGATACGTGACCGAGGGAAGCGGTGAAAACCTCTTTCTCGTTAAAGAAGGGAAGCTTATCACTCCCCCGGCCAGTGATGGCATTCTGGTGGGTATAACGCGCGATACAGTAATGAAAATTGCTAAAAATGAACTGGGGATTGACACCGTCGAACGCCATGTGGATCGCATCGAGTTGTACTCGGTGGATGAAATATTTATGACCGGCACGGCAGCACACCTCACGCCGATATCGGAGATCGATCGCCGCAAGATCGCTGGCGGTGAAATCGGTCCGATCACCCATAAATTACAGAAATTATACGCCGATGTTATTCTTAACAAAAACCTGAAGTACTCATCTTGGTGCACACCGGTCTACAAAAAGTAGACTCAGGAGGCTGGCTTGCTGGGCAACGACTTTGTCACCGGTCTGGTAGCCTTGCTAATCGGGTATTTTCTGGGCTCAATCCCCAGCGCCTTTCTGGTCACAAAAATATTTACCGGAAAAGATATCCGTAAACTTGGTGGTGGCAATGTCGGCGGGTTAAACACCTTCAAAGAAGTTGGTCTCCTGGCAGCTATTGCTGTGGTTTTCATCGATATCGGTAAAGGCATCGCGGTGATACTGATCACACACTACGCCCTTGATTTGAGACAGGTTTTCATTTTGATATCAGCGTGCGGGGCAGTGATAGGGCATAACTGGATGCCCTGGCTAAAATTCAGCGGCGGAAAAGGCATGGCAGCCGCTGTTGGCGCGATCACGACCATTTTTATTATCTACGATTTTCTCCAGGCTTTGATCATTTTCTTCGGTATCATTGTGTTTTTTCTTATTATCACCCGCAATATTGCCCTCTCGAACGGCATAGCTTTACTGGGGCTACCTTTCATTTGCTGGCTATCATTACACTCCGGCAGATTCGTGATCTGGTCGGTTGTCATTGGGCTGATCATTGCCATTAAATTCACGCCGACGGCATTACGTGCCGTAGCAGAGTCAAATAGTTTGAAAGGTTTTATTATGAGAAAGCCCGGATCGGGTAAGAATTAGGAGGAATCGATATGGCTTACAACACGATTATTTATGATAAATACGGCACCAACAATCATCTCGGGCGGATCACACTGAATAGACCCGCTAAATTGAATGCTTTGAGTTCGGAACTGTTGCAGGAATTCGAGGATGCATTGAAAAATATTGCCCGGGATCCGGAGATACGGGTGGTTATCATACGGGGAGCCGGGCGTGGATTCGGTGCCGGTTACGATCTCAGCGGCATGCCAGCCGGTATCAATATACCCCACAAACACAGATTCGGGTTGAGCCGTATCGGCTTGCATGAAGGCGCCCGTTTGCAAATGTACCTCTGGAATTTTCCCAAAATCACCATCGCCCAAGTACACGGTTATTGTCTCGCCGGGAGCTGTGAGTATGCCATGATGTGCGATCTGGTTGTGGCCGCTGAAGATGCCCAGATCGGGCACCCGGGAATCAGAGGGTTGGGGCATCCGCGGAACTCCTGCTTCTGGCCGCTGATAATCGGCATGAGAAAAACCAAAGAACTAATGTATACCGGGGACCAGGTAAGCGGCAAAGAGGCCGAAGCTATGGGAATGATAAACCATGCTGTGCCAGCGAACGAGTTAGAGGCAGAAACCACCCGGCTGGCAGAACGCATCGCAATCCAATCAGCCGATGCTCTCGCCGTGCATAAAGAGGCTTTAAACCGCTGGTGGCAGACAATGGGCATCGAGGGGGCGGTAAGGGCAGCCGCTGATTTTGACGCCATGTACCAGAATACGGAACAGGCAGCCGAATTGAATAAAAAGATCGCAGAGCTGGGGCTTAAAGGCGGCTTTGAATGGCGTGATAAACCTTACGGTGATTTGAGGGGTAGAAGCTAACATCCGGTTTTATCCCGGGATTTTTGTATTTCAGGTGGAAGATTATTAGTAACTTGGCTTATTATCTTAAACAAATTCGCTGGGTTCTGGTTTCGATCGTATTGGTGGTTGTGCTTGTACTGGGAAGGGTAGCATTCAATAAAGCACATGAAACACTGCCTCCATTCACTGTTGACCAGATGAGTATCCATTTTTTCTCCGGTCTGGATACTCTGACCAATGATAAAGAAATCAGTTTTTATTCTGATGGCAGCTGGACGGCTGCGGTTAACGCACCCGGTATCAGTGTTTCTCCCACCCACGGAAACGCCTCGAAAAAGCCCATCATTCTGGAAATTACGGTCAACACCCGGGGATTGACCGCCGGAAGCTATGAAGGGTCGATTGTTATCAGTAAGACAGATTCCGTCGCTAGCGCTGCGATTCCGGTAGCGCTTTATGTTACCGATGCCAGTGTGGGAGAGTTTTTGGACATCCCGGTAACAGTCGATCCGTCGGCAGCAGTTTCGATAATGCAAGCGACGGTTACTGTCGGAATATTAACGAGTTCCACCAATGTTTGGGGTGACAGTTATAATGTCGGCGATTTCAGCCTGGAGGTCAGCGGGGTTTTTAGAAACGGTTCCCCGAATGAATTCATCAGTTACTGGGCAACCGGTTATGATGACGGTGGCAAGCAGATTGCCCAGACTCTCTCTTCCGGGGCTGTTTTCGGGCAAGGCAGTGTGGCAATCCTTCCTGGTGAAACTGGCAATTTTAACATCACCCTAAACTGGGCTCAAGACGTGAAGCACATCACGATTTTTGCTTATGCCTACGGCAGCCCACCGCCATAGATCGTCGCCCACTTCCTGTGTTTGTATAAACTGATCAAATAATCAGCCGTTAACTTGACAAAGCATCGTGTTTGACATAGTATCTATCCTACTCGATACTAGCTGGTAAGTGTTTATTTGTATGGAAGATATCGGGATTGATTTCACCTTCAGACAAATAAAAATTGCCAATAAAGAAGATCACCTATCGAAAAAGGAGTTCAGTCTTTTCTACCAATTATACTTGCACGCCGGTAATGCGTTGAGCTACGACTTTTTGCTGGCTTCCGTATGGGGCAAAGGGTATGAGGGAGAACTAAAGTACCTCCAGGACTTGGTACGTCTTTTACGCCGGAAAATAGAGCCGGATCCCTCAACACCTATATTCCTGATTAATATCCGCGATTACGGATACAAGCTCGTTTTGCCCAATCCGAAGTAGGGATTATGTCATTCTAAAATTTCGGGTATTTTTCGGGTGACTTTTTCTGTTTCATAGTGTAGATTCGTATCCTAAAGAATTATTTAGGCTGCTTCGGCGCTTGAAGTTTATAAAGCATTAAGCGCCTCGTGAGGATTTTAGCTGGATCATCAGCGATACGATTTTTCACGACTAGGAGGGCTAGCATGAAACTTCACGATTTCTAGTGGGCATAGTTGGCGGATATTAAAAATCATATTTAGTATTGAGTAGGGGAGAGACGACTATCAATTATAAAGTGTAAATTATTAAAGGAGGTCCAAATTTAACGAGAAGCAAACTTCCTCAAATCCTAGTTGTAATATCAATGAAATTCGCGTTAACGATTCAGGTAAACACATCCAATCTAATTCTTTCCATGCTGTTAATTCGAATTTCGGAATGAAGAGGAAAATGGTAGGATTTTTGTTAATTTTCCTTATTTATGACTGCGGCTCTACTTCCCACAAGCTGCATTGTAAAAAATAAATTTGCGAATGATCCCATACAGTGGTCATTTGTAAGCGGGGATGGGACTTGGGATAGCAATTCTCGTAGATGGACTGTATATCTGCGTCCTGGTGAAACCAAATCAGTAATAATAGAACTATATAATTCTAGTTCTATACGGACTACCGTGAATGTTCATTTAGGAGGACCTCCCGATACGATAGTAATGCTTGGTGGGGGTAGGTATCTTGTTTTTGCCGACGGAAGGACAGATATTACGTTGACGGCGATCGCCTACTCGATAGCTGCGCCAGGCTCCCACAGGTATACTATAGATTGTAGCAATAGTGATAATATGATAGAGCCGTGAGCATAAACAATAAAGTATTGTGCTGAGTGAAAGTCATCAGCAAGACTACAAAAACTCATATCCCAGACACGAAGCCAGCGAGCTTAAAACGAAACAACATAAAAGGGGCTTGAATTTCAAGTCCCTTTTATATAATTATTTCGTAAAAATATTATTTCTTGCTGGATTTGTTTAACTTAGCCACTAGGCGTGCCTTGCGGCGTGAGGTGTTGTTCTTGTGCAGTACACCTTTGTTCCCGGCTTTATCGAGTGTGGCGGCAGCCTGGGCAACAGCGGTTTTAGCCTCATCCAGTTTGCCGGCTGAAATCAATTTTTCTGCTTTGGTAATAGCGGATTTAACTTCGGTGCGGACTGATTTATTACGCTCGGTGCGTTTCTCATCGGTGCGTACCTGTCTGATTGACGATGCAATATTAGGCAATTTTTACCTCCTGACTATCTAATTAAACCTTGTGAGAGGGTATTTTGTCAATTATTAGAAGGTAATGGCTTTATAACGGCGCCTTCACCCGCCCGCGCCACGCTGATAATACCTCTTACCCCTTCTACTTTAGCCAGCACCCGGCTGAGTTGCGAGAGATCCTCGATGTCCAGAGTGATGCTGATGGCGGTCTTCTGGTCGGGACGATTGGACACGTTCATGGCGGTAATGTTAACCTTTTCCCCGGCGACTACGGCGGTAATATCCCTCGCCAAGCCCACCCGATCCCAAGCTTCCACATCGACATTAATCTGGAAGGTCTTATCGGTCTGGCCCCACTGTACGGGTATTAAGCGTTCTTTTTCTTCTTCGTTGACAATATTGGCGCAGTCTTTACGATGGATGCTGACACCGCGGGTCCGGGTTACAAACCCGATGATTTCATCACCGGGCACTGGATTACAGCATGCTGCCAGACTGGTCAACATATCGCCCGCACCCATTACTTTTATCGATGAAGTGGGTTTTTTCGCCGGTGCAGTTTCCATTACTTTAGCCGCCGGTTCTTCGGCAGAAAGCCGCGCGGCTATTTGTTGTGTAGTCACACCTCCGTAACCCAGGGCTGCATAGAATTCATCGAGCGTTTCATAACTAAAAAGTTCTGCCAGCCGGTTGCGTTCCGTGAACTTGATACCGATGTGCCGCATGAATTTATCCAGCATTTCCCGGCCGCGTTCTATATTCTCAGTCTTTTCCTGGCGGGTAAACCACTGCCGGATTTTAGTTCGGGCATGAGTTGTATTCACAAATCCGAGATTTGGGTTCAACCAATCGCGACTGGGGGCACGGGGCATCTTGCTGGCCAGGATCTCCACGATATCGCCGTTATGTAATTGATAGTTTAGAGGAACAAGACGACCGTTTACCTTCGCGCCGATACAACGCGGCCCTAGATCCGTATGGATGCGGTAGGCAAAATCCAGCGGAGTAGCGCCTTTTGGCAGGTCTTTTACGT
>Ga0209777_10000634_pt1 | contig 56325 bp, 37 predicted proteins | sample FrelakmetHBP12HB_FD_187147 | JGI IMG/M metagenome (GOLD analysis project Ga0209777, IMG submission 187147) | Freshwater lake sediment microbial communities from the University of Notre Dame, USA, for methane emissions studies -HBP12 HB (SPAdes)... | ecosystem: Environmental > Aquatic >...
CGGGCGAATCGGGCGTTGAGCGCCCGGACCTCGGCGGCCTGCTGGCGCACGCGCTCCGGATCCAGGCCGTGGGCCTGCCGCGAGCTGCGACTGTGATCGGCCACGCCGAGGTAGGCGAAGCCCAATTCCTGGGCGGCGTTGGCCAGCGCCGCGATGCTCATGCGGCCGTCGCTCCATGTCGAGTGGCAGTGGAAGGTGCCGCGCAGATCTCCCGGTTCGATGAGCCGCGGCAGCCGGCCGGCGGCGGCGGCCTCGATCTCACCCTGGTCCTCGCGCAGTTCGGGCGGGATGTAGGCGAGGTCGAGCGCGGCGTAGAGTTCTTCCTCGGTGCGGCACGGGATGCGGCTGCCCAGTTCCTTGGCGCTTTTTTCCTTCTCCGCGGCCGGCGAGAAGCCGTATTCGTTCAGCGACAACTGCTTCAGCTTCAAGGCGCGGGCGCGCAAGGCGATGTTGTGCGCCTTGCTGCCGGTGAAGTAGTTCAGCGCGAACGCGTACTGCGCGTCGCTGACGACGCGCAGGTCGGCCTGCAGGCCGCCCTCGAGGACGACACTGGCCTTGGTCGCGCCCTGAGCGCCGATGCTGAGCACGCCGGGATTGGCGACAAAGTCGGCCATGATGCCGGGTGCGTCTTCGGGCCGGGCGCTGACGAGGAAATCCACGTCGCCGATCGTCTCGCACTGGCGGCGCAGGCTGCCGGCCACCTCGCACCGCAGCACGCCGGCGCGCGCGCGCAGGGCCGCCAGCAGGGGCTGGGCCGCGGCGCGGGTCGTGTGAATGTGATGGCGACTGCTGAACTGCCGGACCAGCGCGAGGCCGGCGAGAATGTTGTGCTGCGATTTCTCGCCGAAGCCGTCGAGTTGCGCGACGGACCCGTTCCGGCAGGCGGCTTCCAGCTTCTCGAGGCTGTCCACCCCGAGCCGCTCATAGACGGCTTTGGCTTTCTTCGGGCCGAAGCCCGGGATGCGCAGCAGATCCATCAGGCCGGGGGGCAGCGACGCCACCAGCGTCTCATGAAATTTCAAGCGGCCGGTGGCGAGCAGCTCGGTGATCTTGGCCGCCAGGTCGGCACCAATGCCTTTGATTTCGGTCAACCGGCCTTCGTCCGCAAGTTGGCGGAGGTCCCCCTGCAAACCCTCGAGGGCGCGCGCGGCGTTGACATAGGCGCGGGTGCGAAACGGGTTCTCGCCCTTCAGCTCCAGCAGGGTGCCGATTTCCTCGAAGATCGCGGCTATGTCCTGCTGGTCCACGCTGTAGGCCTTTTTCATCGCCGTCATCTTAGTCCCGTGGCGGGCGCACGACAAGCCGCAGTGTGGCCCCCCCACTGCGGGCGTTGGGTGCCGAACGAGGCTCGGTCAGCTTGTCCCTCTCCAACTCCGTACCTAACATTAAATGTTCCGGCCGGAATGTCCAGTGTTAGGTCCAGAAACGGAGGGCCGTGGGCGTGGCTTGGCACGGACCATGCGCGAAACTACGCCCCTGGAAGGCACCCACGGCGCGAAGGCCCTCCACCGGTTTCATCCATGGCCCGTTGCGGTGAACACCGGAGGGCCGCACGCGGTTGCCGTCACTCCATTGTGCGTGTCACGCCGGTCGCGCGTACCGCGGGACCTGTTGCCGCTCGGCGCGAAACGCGGCTAAGTCGGGCTCCCACGCCTCGGCAATGTCCGCTGGCGTAGCGCCGGCCTGCAATGCCAGCCGCACGCGATCCGTGCCCAGCAACCGGTCAAACCAGGCCGGCCGCGCGCCAGGCTCCGCCCACAGCGACGGTGCCCCCCAGACCTGCTGTAGCGCATGCACCAGGGCAACGCCGGTCCGCGCCGGCCGATAAGCCGCCAACCCGGTGACGGTCAGCCGCAGCCCGTCGGGCAAAGCCTCCAGGCGCAGGCCGCCTTGTTTCCCGGCGCTGGGGCTCTGCTCCCCAGCGTTCGCGCCAAGGACGGTGACCAAATGACCCAGCGCGAGTTCAGCAATTCTTTTCCAATCCGCCGGCGCCGCCTGAAACTGGTGACCGGCGGGCTGCAGCCGGATCTCTTGAAACGCCATGGCCGTCTGCCGGCTGACGTCGAATGCCGGGAACGCCTCAAAGAGCACGGTGGCCGGATAAGCCCGGGCGCAAGCCGCCGAGCGGATCGCCGGCGAGGGCGGAATCCAGTGTCCGGCGGACGGCGTGCCGCGGGCCGGCGTCACGCGCAGATGGAGGTCCAGGCGGAGCTTGTCGCGCAGCCAGAGCGCGGTCTCGCCGGGCGTCAGGCCGTAACAGAAGGGCGCGGGCAGGGCAGCCACAAAATCCATGCAGCCTTCGTCCGGCAGCGGGCCGTCCACGACGCCGGCCAGCGGCACCGGCCGGTCGAGCACGATAACGGCGATGTGCTGTTCCGCGGCGGCTTCCAGCACGTTGCGCAGCGTGGCACAGTAGGTATAACAGCGGACGCCGAGGTCCTGGAGATCGAACAGCAGCGCGTCCAGCCCGGCGAGCATCGCCGGTGTCGGCTTGCGCGTCGCGCCGTATAACGAATGAATGGGAATGTTCCATGCCGGGTGTCGGGCTGCGGCCACGGGTTCGCCCGCGCCGGCCCGGCTGGCAAAGCCGTGCTCCGGGCCGAAGAGCGCTGCGAGCTGGACACCCGCCGCGCGCAGCCGGTCGGCCGTCGGCACGCCCGCGGCATCCACGCTGGCCGCGTGCGCCACCAGCCCCACCCGCGCGCCGCGCACCCAGTCGGAATGGTCCGCCAGCAACGTATCAACGCCCAGTTGGAAAGTCCGGCTCATGCTGGCGGTAAAACCCAACCACAATGGCTCAACGGTTGCTTTTTTCCTTCATGCCTGCAGCACGGTGTTGTCAATCAGCCGGGTCGTGCCGATGTACACCGCCAGGGCGACCAGCGCGGGCCTGGTCAGGGTTTGGACCGGTGCGAGCGTCTCGTCGTCCACGACGGCGATATAATCAATCCGGGCGGCGGGCGCCTGCGCGATGATTCCCTGCAGCGCGTTCCGCAGCGCCGCGGCGTCGCGCGTTCCGGCACGATACAGGCGCTCGGCTTCGTCGAGCGCCCGGCGCAGGACCGGCGCCTGGCGGCGCTCGTCGGCGGACAAATAGCTGTTGCGCGAGCTCAACGCCAACCCGTCCGCTTCGCGCACCGTCGGGCCGGCGACGATCTCCACCGGAAAGTTCAGGTCGCGCGTCATGCGGCGGATGACGCGGAGTTGCTGGGCATCCTTCGCGCCGAAAACCGCGACGTGCGGCAGGCAGAGATTGAACAGCTTGGCCACCACCGTGCACACGCCGCGAAAGTGGCCGGGGCGCGCGGCGCCGCACAGGCCCGCGGCCAGGTGTTCCTCGGTGACGCACACGCTGGCGTCCGGCGCGTACATCTCCGCCGCCTCCGGCGCGAACAGAATGTCCACGGCCGCTTCGCGGCACAGCGCGGCGTCGCGCGCGAAGTCGCGGGGATAGCTGCCCAGATCCTCCCGCGGCCCGAATTGCGTCGGATTGACGAACAGGCTGAGGATAACCGCATCGCTGCGTGCGCGCGCCAGCCGGACCAGGGAAAGATGCCCGGCATGCAGAAAGCCCATGGTCGGCACGAGCCCGATCCGGCGGCCCGCGGCGCGTAGCGCCAGGGCCGTCTGTTGCATCTCGCCCGATGTTCGAATGATGCGCATAGTCTTGCCGCCCCAACGGATTTTTAAAGTGCTCCCGTAAAATCCGTCGCTGACTAACACCTGCCGGTTATCTTCTCATCCGCGCTGGACGGTCTAGCCGCCTGGCGGACCCATGTCCGACGGGCGGCTAGTAACATTGTTCCGGTCCCGGGAACCGGCCCTGCTCCACGTCCTGCTTGTAGTCGGCGATGGCAACCTTCGCGGCAGCGCCGAGCTCCGCATAGCGCTTGACGAACCTGGGCTGCCGGGCGCCGGGGATCAGCCCCAGCAGGTCGTGCAGCACCAGAATCTGTCCGTCGCACTGCGGACCGGCCCCGATGCCGATGGTGGGCACGCCCACGCTCGCGGTGATCCGGGCGGCGAGTTCGGCGGGGATGCCTTCGAGCACCAGCGCAAACACGCCGGCGGCTTCCAGCGCGCGGGCATCGCGTAGCAGCACCGCGGCGGCGTCCGGCGTGCGGCCCTGCACCTTGTAGCCGCCCATGGTCTGGACGCTTTGCGGTTCCAGGCCGATGTGGCCCAACACGGGGATGCCGTTGGCCACCAGGGCGCACACGGTCGGAACACGCAGTTCGCCGCCCTCGATCTTGACCGCCTTCGCCCCGACCTTGAGCAGCCGGCCGGCGTTGGCCAGCGCCTGCGGCACGGAGACCTGGTAGGACATGAACGGCATGTCGGCGACCACCAGCGCGTTCTGCACGCCGCGCGCGACGGCCGCCGTGTGGTGAAGCATGTCAAACATCGTCACCGGCAGCGTATGGGCGTACCCGAGCACCGTCATGCCCAGCGAGTCGCCGACGAGAATCAGGGGCAGACCAACCTCGTCCACCAGCCGGGCGGTGGCATAGTCATAGGCCGTGAGGCAAACGATTTTCTCCCGGCCCTTCGCGGCCTTGATCCGGACCGCGGTCCATGGCATGGATGCATTCATGACAGCACTATAGCAAATACGCGCCCGCAACGAAAGCTCAACGGCATGCCGGCGGGCGCGAGCTTCAACCACCAAATTTGCTAGCTTTCTTGTTCCCCATTTCAAATTTCACAGTTGTCTTCATCGCCGCTGCGCCCCTGCATTGCTGCCCATCCAAATGTTGTTTTTCGGCGAAGAATTTAACCGCCAAGCCGCCAAGCTGGAAGTCCTGCCCTTGGCAGGAGCCGCCAAGAGGATAGAAAGCCATGAGAGAACCAATGAATTGCGAAATAAAGTCCTGACGAAACCCGAGGGTTGCCTCTTTCCAAACTTGGCGATCTTGGCGCCTTGGCGGTTTCAATCTGGTTCGGTTGCGGTTATGCCGCGCTAACCCCTGCGCCTCCGCGGGAAACATCTTCTTCCGAAAACTTTCTTTCTAAACAGCAACGGCTTATAGTCCCCGCCAGCCGGCCGCCGGGCTTGTTGCTCCAGGCCGGCGAAGGATCAAACGTGCCAACCGCGGATATTGTCCTGTTGCCCCAGCCGCGCCGGTTGACGCGGACCGGCGGGGCGTTTCGGCTGACGCCGGCCGGCGCCATCGCCACCATGGGTGACCCGGCCGCGACGGCGCCGCTCGCCGACCGGTTGCGCGACGACTTGCTCCGGCACGGTCACCCCGGCTGGACGCTGAACACAGCGGCCGACCGCCACATCCACTTGCACCTGGAGCCGGTCAACGGGTTAGGCCCGCAGGACTATCGTTTGGAAATCACCGCGGCCGCCATCCGGCTGACCGCCGGCGATCCGGCGGGACTGTTCCACGGCCTCATGACGCTGAGCCAGTTGCTGCGGCAGTTCCCCGCGGCGCTGCCGGGCTGCGTGCTGGAGGACAGCCCGGATTTCGCCGTGCGCGGCGTGTTGCTCGACATCAGCCGCGACAAGGTGCCCACCTTGGAAACGCTGTACGCGCTGGTGGACCGGCTGGCGGAATGGAAAATCAACCACCTCGAACTCTATACCGAGCATACCTTTGCCTATGCCCACCACCGGGCGATCTGGGAAAACGCCAGCCCGCTGACTGCCGACGAAATCCGCCGGCTCGATGCCTTCTGCCGCGTACGGTTCATCGAGCTGGTCCCCAACCAGAATTCCTTCGGGCACCTGACCCGCTGGCTGCGCCTGCCGCGCTACCGGCCGCTGGCGGAATGCCCCGACGGCTACGTCACCCCGTGGGGCGAGCGCCGCAACGAACCCTTCAGCCTTGACCCGACCAACCCGGCCGGCCTCGACCTGCTCGGCGAACTGTACGACGAACTGCTGCCGAATTTCACCAGCCGGGCGTTCAACATCGGCGGTGACGAAACGTGGGACCTCGGCCAGGGGCGCAGCCGCGCGGCGTGCGAGCAACGCGGCCAGGGCCGAGTTTATCTCGACTTCCTTCTGAAAATTCATGCGCTGGTCCGGCAGCGCGGCCGGACGATGCACTTTTGGGGCGACATCATGCTACAGCATCCGGAACTGGTGCCGGAACTGCCGCGCGACGTGGTGCCCCTGTGCTGGGGCTACGAGGCCAACCATCCCTTCGACCAGCAGGCCGCCACTTTCGCCGCGGCGAGCCTGCCGTTTTACGTCTGCCCCGGCACGTCGTCGTGGAACAGCCTGATCGGCCGCACGGACAACATGGTGGTGAACCTGCACGGCGCCGCCGCGGCCGGCCTGCGCCACGGCGCGCGGGGTTATCTCGTCACCGATTGGGGCGACAACGGGCACTGGCAACCCCTGCCGGTCAGTTTCCCCGGTTTCGCCGCGGGCGCGGCGCTCGGCTGGTGCCGCGCCGCCAACCCCGCCGATCTGCTCGCCGCGCAACTCGATCGCCAGGTCTTCGAAGACGACGCCGGCGTCATGGGCCGGCTCGCGCTGGATCTCGGCGACGTCCACCGCGCCACCGGCGTCGAACCGCCCAACGCCAGCCTTCTCTTCCATCTGCTGCACAAAAAAGACCTTGCGCCCTGGCTGACGCAACTTCCCGCCGGCGCGCTGGAACGGACCGCGTGCCGGCTCGACGAGGTCCTGGCGCCGCTCGAGCGCGCCCGGATGCGCCGCGCCGACGCCGGGCTGATCCGCGCCGAGTTCGCCAGCGCCGCGCGGATGGTCCGCCACGGCCTGCGCCGCGCCGCCGGCCGGCCCGCGCAGGAACTGGCTGCGGAATTGTCGGAGATCATCGCCGAGCACCGCCGCCTTTGGCTGGCGCGCAACCGCTCCGGCGGCCTGGCCGACAGTGGCCGCGTGCTGGAGGCGCGGCTCAGGGAATATCAAGCCGGCGGCAAAGAAGCTTGACCAGCGCCGTGGCGGCGCGATACTGATGTCGTGCTTTACGCGGGTGTAGCTCAACGGTAGAGCCTCAGCCTTCCAAGCTGGTCACGTGGGTTCGACTCCCATCACCCGCTCCCGCATAAAACACCAATAAAACAAGGCTTATTATGCTATTTTGCGCCTTTCAACAGGCCACGCTTACGCATGAAATAACCTGACAGGGTACAACTAGGGGAAACTTTCCGCTTGACCGTTGCCCCGCAATGCCCTAAATTGCCCCCATGAGAACGGTACACATGGAGGGCGTGTTATGGCGCTTGAAATGAAGGCAACGTCCCGATGGTGGTACGCCCGCTTTCTGGTGAACCGAAAGTTGAGGCGCTTCCCGCTGATGGAGCGGAAGGACGGGAAGGAACAACGGCTTGAGATCAAAGGCCGCCGGCCGGCGAGCCTGAAGCACCCGGAGAAGGGGGACGCGGTCTTCCTGGAATCGTATCACCGGGCGCGGGCAGTCCATGACCGGCTGCTTGAGGAAACACTGTCGCAGAAGTCCGTCGAAGACCTGGCGCAACGGATCATCGAGGCGAAGACCGGAACCCGGCTTGACTTCGTAAAAGTTGAAGCGGTCCCGGAAGCCTGGGCCGCGATTCCACGCATGCACCCGCCGTCCTTGCAGTACGTCGGAACGGCCAAGAGCAAGCTGCGGCGCTTTTCGGACTTCATGCGCCAGCACTGCCCCGAGGCGGAAGACCTGGCCGCAGTCCGGGCGGATCACGTCCGGGCCTTCCTGGACCACGAAGCGGCACGGGGAATTTCCCCCCGGACGTGGAACATTGCGTTGAAGTTGCTGAAGACGGTCTTCGTCAAATTGGAACCGAACGCGGACGCATTTAGGACCTTCCTAAGAAATGCGGTCTTTCGAGACGAAGAGACGATCCACCGGGAGCCGTTCAAGGAGGACGAACTTGACGCGATCGTTGAGGCGGCGCGGGCGGATGAAGTCTTGCGCGGGCCGATTGTGACGGCCCTTTGTACGGCCATGCGGCGCGGGGATTGTGCGCTGTTGAAGTGGTCAAGCGTGGACTTGGCCGCCGGCTTTGTCGAGGTACGCACGAGCAAGACGGGCGAGACGGCGGAAATCCCCATCTTGCCCATGCTCCGGGATGAATTGACCCGCGCCCCTAAGACCGAAAGCGAATACGTCTTTCCACAAGCGGCGGACCTGTACCAGACCGACCAGCACGCCCTTGACCGGCGCTTGCGGGCGGTCCTGGCACGAGCCGGCTTCGTTGACGCGAAGACGCCGGAAGCTGCGAAGAAGGGCAAGCGCGAGAAACCGGAACCGAAACCGGCCTTGCCAGCACTGCCACCCGATGAACTCCGCCGCCGGGGGATGGAAGCGATTACCGCCGAGGACATGAGAGAAACCAAACGGGAGCACATGAAGGCGATCTTCGCCGCGTATCTGGACGGGAAGGGCCTGCCCACAATCGCCCGCGAGCTTGGCGTGAGCAAGAGCACCGTGTCCCTTCACCTGAACGAGATCGAGCGGACGCTGGGCGCGGCCGTGATCCGCCGCCCCACCCTGCCGCCGGCCCCCGCCGTGGTGCGCGGTGCAATCCACGCGGTGAACGGCGCCGGCCAACGGCTGAAACGTGGGAGCATCCGGGGCTGGCATTCCTTCCGCGTGGCCTTCGTCACGCGGGCGCTGGCGGGCGGGATGCCGGAAGAACTGGTCAGGCGCGTGACCGGGCACACGGCGGTTGACGTTGTGCGCCGCCACTACTTCAAGCCGGGCCGCGAAGAATTCCGCCGGGAGTTTGAAAAGGCCATGCCCCGGCTGTTGATGAACGGGGCGAAGTCGCGGGATGAACAGTTGCGGGAAATCATCGAGGGCTTGACTCTGAAAACATGGCAGAAGGACAAAGCGCGGGCGCTTGCGATCCTGGGCGGGAAGGCATGAGGGAGAGCATGAAAGGAACGACCATGAGCGAAAAGAAAGAAAGCACGGCAGTAATAAATGAAGGCCCGGAGTCGCATACCCGGCTGATGATGTACGACGAGAGCTTTAATATGGTTCATACTTGGCGGCCGGTCGGAAGCATCGAGGGGGATAGCCTAGGCTGGCGCTTCATCACGACCGAGGGGCGAACCGTGGCCGTCCGGCCCGTGCAACTCCCATCGAACGCAAGGCCGTTCTGTGTCCCGGCAGAAATCAACTCCTCTATGCGGTTCGCGTCATGGCTGATCCTGTTTGCACATGGGCGCGTTTCTGTGAAGGGAGAGCCAAAGGAACCCGATTACCCCCCTCAGATGGCAGAGGAAGCACGCAAAGCGGCGCAGACGGAGTACATGGAAACGCGCAAGCGGTTTATCCGAGAAATCGCCCTCTTTGAGATTAACGCTTTCATCGGGCGGACCACGGGCAAGAAGCCTGTGCCTGTCCGGGAACCCGGCAAGCGCGGCGGATACTCCGCGAAGGAACAGGCCGTGATTGTGAAACGACTGACCGACCCGAAGGACCAAGGCGCGGCGAAGCTGGAAGCGATCCGGACCTTCATCCTTCACGAGCTTTTTAAGGACTTCGGCGCGGAGATCATGGAAGCACAGAATGACGCAGCGGCTCCGGCGGAACGGAAGACATATCCCCCGCCCGGCGGTCTCGCTCGTGCGATCATCCGGGACGCCGACCTTCGGCGGCTTGTGCGGTTCATCGGGGAGAAGATCGGCAGGAAGGATATGCCCTTGCGCGTCCTGCTGGCCTACAACTCCGCCATGCCGCAGATGTTCAAAGGATGGATTGCGGAAGTGGCGAAGGTGCGGAAGATCAAACCGGCGGAAGCGGAGCGATTCCTTGCCGAGCGCGTGACCTTCATTGCCGAGTGTGAGGGGCGGCGATTTCGGCACTGCTACCCCATTGAGGACATGACCGCAGAGGCAGACACCGCCGACAAGGAAGACCGGGCACCGTATCAAGTCCCGGTACGGCACGAGTCCGACACAATCACGCCCCCCGTTGTCGCCCACGGACACTATGAGAGCAAGGGGAAGCGAGGGCGACCTATCGAAACCGACCGCAAGCAGGATGAAGCCATGCTGAAGCAATGGGAGAGCCAACGGGCGGCGGGGACTGCCCACACGCACGCCCTTTTTGCCGAAGCGATAGAAAAACCGCTTCGGGAAGTCAAACCGGCGCTTGAGCGGGCGCGGAAGCGCCGAGAACGTGACCGCCTAGCCCGGCAGAAGTAGCTGTCAAGCACCTGCTGTTTTATTCCGTCCGTCCTGAAGCCTGCGTCTTCTTGCCGAGAGGACGCGGGTTTTCTGTGATTCCATACGTCCGCATTTTGTCCGTTCTTGCCTGTCCGTCCTGTCCGGGCCGTAGATTGGTGCCAGCAAAAGAATAAATCTTTTTGAGGGCACGGACATGCGAAAAACACTGAAGCTGGCAATTGTGGCGGCGGAGATGAAGCACCAGCATCTTGCCGCCGAGGTGAATCGGCACCTTCCGCCGGAGCAACACCTTTCGGAACTGAACATCACCCAGCTTGTTACTTGCCGGAAGGAACCGACCCCGGAGCAGGCGGCGGCGCTGGCCCGCGTCCTGGGCAGGTCCACGGTTGAGCTATTCCCCCCGGAGGTGAAGCCATGAGCAAGGCCGAACTCATCACCTGGCTTGCCACTCTCCCGGACAATTCCCCCGACCTTGCCCGCGTGGACACGATCCGGCGCGGCGCGGATCAGGCGGAGCCGGAAGAAGCATGGCTCAGCTTGAAGGAAGTCTCCGAGAAAGTCCGCAAGCATGTTGTCTGGCTAGCGAAGCTGCGAGTCCCGGAAGTGTGCGGGGAACGGCTGGCCGGGCGACGGTCCTACAAGTTGTCCCGAGTCCTGGACTACCTGAAGTCTGAAGACTGCCGGGCGCGGATTGCCGAGCTGAACGAGCAGAGGCGGAAGCAGGAGCAGGCGAAGAAAGGGGCGACGTTATGACCTGGCGACCCCCAGCCCGAAAGCCCGGCCCGCCCTCGTCGAACCGCTGTGCCCGCTGTGGGCGGTTTGTCGGGGATACCTACGGGAGCAACGACGGGGAAGACAAGTTGTCGAAGCGTGGCCACCTCTACTGCGAACGATGCACACGGAAGGCGCTTGTCGCGGAAGCGGAGGGGACACGATGACGATCACCATCAAAGAAATTCGGCCATTGCCCGGTGTGGGCAATCTGAAGGGCTTTGCCGTTGTGGAAGTCGGCCCCTGGACGATTCGCGGTTGCCGGATCGTACAGCAACCCGGCCAGCGGGCTTATGTCGCACTCCCGCAGGAGAAGACGGCAGACGGACGTTACTTTCCGATTCTTCAAACCAATGACACAAGCCTGAAGGATTCAATTCAGGCCGCTGTGCTTCAAGCCTGGAGCAGAGAACATGAACACACAGAAATCTGATTTTCTTTCCGCCGCCCTGAAGGTCATTACCAAGGGGACGCCCATCTTCCCTTGCGGCGAGGGCAAGAAGACCCCATTGACGGCACACGGTTTTCAGGATGCCACCGCAGACGAAGGCGCGGTCCGCCAGTGGGCCGCGAAGTGGCCGGCCGCGAATCTTGCCATTCCGACCGGCGAGCGATCCGGCCTTTTTGTCCTTGACGTGGATAAGGGCGATGGCAAGGACGGCGAGGCGGCGCTGTCGGAACTCACGGCGAAGAACGGCGCTTTGCCGGCAACGCTGGAGGTGAAAACGCCACGCGGCGGGCGGCACCTGTATTTCCTGCACCCTGGGCAAAAGGTCCCAACAAGAACAAATCATCCAGCCCCGGCCCTGGATGTGCGCGGGGACGGCGGCTATGTCCTGATTCCGCCGAGTCGGACCGAGCGCGGCGCATATACCTACGCAAACCACATGGCCCCGGCGGAGTGTCCGCCTTGGCTGCTGGCCCTGCTGCTGAACGGAGCTGTGCCAGTGGAGAAGCCGCAGGCGATAACGCCCCCACCGGCACCCGGCACCCGCGCCGACCCGACCGAGGAAGAAGCGCGAATCCGCGAGGCGATCCGGTTCATACCGGCGGGCGATTATGAAATCTGGACGCGGATCGGCATGGCGATTCATTCCAAGATGCCGGACGGACGCGGCCTTGCCCTATGGGATACATGGTCCCGGTCCTGCCCGGAGAAGTACGACGAGCGCCAGCCCCCGAAGAAATGGGCGAGCTTCAAGAGCGCCCGGCCCGGCGGGGTAACGCTGGGGACGTTGTTTGAACTCGCCAAGCGCGGCGGATGGAAGCCGCCCCTGGTCCCCCGCGTGTCCCTGGGCAGATCGGGCGCAACGGCGGCGGAGGCTATCGAGATCGAGGAACCAGTCAGCTATGCGCCCTTCCCGGTGGACGCTCTACCGGAGCCATACCGGGCGCTTGTGGTACATGGCGCGGATTCCATCGGCTGCGATCCGGCACTGGTCGCCCTGCCCCTGCTGGCGGCAACGGCGGGCGCAATCGGGAACGCCCGGCGGATAATGCTCAAGCGCGGCTGGTCCGAGCCGTCCGTCCTGTGGGCCGTGACCGTGGCCGCGAGCGGGGACAAGAAAAGTCCCGGTTTTGAGCTTGGCATGGACGGGCTTGAACAGATCAACGAGCGGGCCTTCACGGAGCATCGGGCCGCCCTGGACGATTACAAACACGCGGTTCAACGGTGGAAGGAAGCCGGCGCGGAAGGGCCGAAGCCGGATGAACCGACCGCCACGCGGTTCATTGTGCGCGACGTGTCGGTTGAAAAGCTGGCCCTGGTCCTGGCGGAGAACGGGCGCGGCGTCATGCTGGCGCGTGATGAACTGGCCGCCTGGGTGGGCGGCTTCGACAAGTACCACGGCGGCGGGAAGGGAGAGGAATCCGCCCACTGGCTTGAAATGTTCAGAGCGGGACGGATTACGGTGGACAGGAAGACCGGGGACGTGAAGACGGTCCATGTCCCCCGCGCCGCCGTGTCCATCACGGGCACGATCCAGCCCGGCACCCTGGAACGAGTCCTTGAACGCCGACACTTTGAAAACGGCCTTGCGGCCCGGCTGCTGCTAGCCTTTCCCCCGCGCCAACTCCGCCAGTGGAACGAGGAAGAGATTGACGAGGCGCTTCTGATTCCCGTCCGCCGTGTGTTTGAACGGCTAGCCGCTCTGCCGATGGGCGCGGACGGTTACGGAAACCCGGCCCCCATTGACCTGATGATGACCCCGGAGGGCAAGGCACGCTGGATTGACTTCTACAACGAACACGCCGGGGAAATGCACAGCCTGGGGGATGAACGCCTCACCGCCGCCTGGTCAAAGCTGGAAGGGGCAACGGCCCGCTTCGCCCTGCTGGTCCATTGTATTCGGGCCGCCGCGCAGGATACCACGTTGCAGGATGCCGCCGCCGTGGACCGGGAAAGTATCGAAGCGGCGATCCGACTTGTGACCTGGTTCAAGAACGAGACCCGCCGCATTTATGGACGGCTGGCAGAGGGCGAGGACACGCGGGACACCCGGAAGGTCCTGGAGTGTGTTCAGGCGAAAGGCGGGAACGTGACCGTCCGGGAAGTGGCGCGGGCCGGAGTGTGCGGCGGGGATTCCGCCCGCATAATGGCGATCCTGGACCGACTGGCCGAAGCGGGAGAAGGGACCTGGGAGCCGGTGACGACGACGGAACGCGGCGGCCGCCCGACCCGGACTTTTGCTTTTCACCCGCGAAACCGCGAGACCGGGAAGCCCACCTTTGAGGATGCAAACCCCACCCGCGAAACTGACATAACCGCGAAACCTGATCGGGATCATGAAGACGAACCCAGCAAAGACCGCGCCGAGGGGGTTTCGTCCGTTTCGCGGTTTCGCGGGGTGACCCCTGAAGCGGAAATCGAGGAGGGCACGCTATGACAACGGCGCGGGAGATCATGGCGGAAGCTGCCCGGCGCGGCGTAGCCCTGGCCGCCAAGGGCGACCGGCTGACCTGGCGGGCACCCGCCGGAGCCGTGACCCCGGACATGATCGAGGGCATGAAGGCGCACAAGGCGGCGATCCTGGCCGCACTGCGGGAGCCGGACGTTATCGCCCGGCAACGCTACGGGCGGCCCCCGGAAGGCGAAATCCCCCTTTCGGTTCTGAAGCCCGTCCTGGCGGATCGGGACGCCGAGCTTGTGACCGCCTTCATAACCCGCCAGCCCGCCGCCGTAGTCCGCTGGGTTTGCGTACAGGCGGACCGCTATGACGTGGCCGCCCCCCACTGGCAACCGCCCGCTGTCCGGGAACTGGCCGCTATGTTGGACTGCGTTCTCTGGCAGTGGGGAAATATTTTGCCCCCGCCCGACCGGGCAAGCTACTTCGACCGCGTTCAGGAAGCCGTGAGGATGCTCCGGGACCTGGACGCCGAGGCCCGAGCCGCGAACATCGAAGGGGCGCAGCATGACGAATAAAAAAAAGCTTGCCAAAAACACTGACGATGCTTTGCCGGCACCGCCAGCGTCAGGGATTGCGCCACAGGCTGCGCTTGCCACGTTGCAAGCCCGGATGCAGCGTCAAAGATGGATTCACACTCCCCGCCCGCGCCGGCAATGTCAGCGGACCAGCTGGCGGGCCTGATCGGGCCTGCTGCCGAGGCGATTGACGCCGAGTTTACGCCGGCGGGTACCGAAAAGCCGAAAAAAGAGCCCGTTTGAAAAACGTTCGATTTCCTTAGCAAAATCGCAAAATCGCACCGGGCATTTTTTGGTTTGCGTAAATATAATTTCTCGCCGTTGCGAAAGGGCCGTAAACATTGGTGAAAATGCGCGTTTCTGGTTTACTCAATCAGGATTATGCGACGTTGCCTTATTGCCCGCCGTGAAGATTTCCTATGCGCCCGGCTTGCCCCCGCCGTTGCCCTACCCGCTTGGCCGTACACGCCCACCGCGCCGCCAGAATCGCCGGCAATGCGATTTAATGGCCCTTGGCGGCGGCGGTCGGCCGGCCCTTGTCATGACACGTCCGGCGGCAGTTCCACGCCGTACCCCTTAATCCTGACGTGGCAAACAGCGCCGGCAGGCATCGTGGCGGGCGCGGTGTCCGGCGGCCGCCGTGATCGTGCTTGATGTCAAAGTTGCCGGATGTTAGTTGAAGAAAAAGGAGAAGGATTATGAAAAAGAGTTCGCTCACATGCTGGCTGTTTTTGCTGGCGTCCGTCGCGCTGGCCGATGATCTAGGCGAGGCGTTGTTGGCCGATGCCAGCGAAAAAAACGCGTGGATATACGGCACCGCCATTGTCCTTGCCGGAATCGCTATCGGCGCGGGCCTGTTCTTTGGCCTCAAAGCGCGAAAATGATCCCGGATAGGCGTCCACGTTACCCCAGGACGGCTTCAGGATCGGCGCGGCAGGCACAGGGTTCCGCCCACGCGGGCGCGGCCGTTCATCCGGCGGCAGGGTAGGCGGGGGGGGGGGGGGGGGGGGGGATTGGCGCGGCGCGGGATTGCCCGCACGGTACGATGTATTCCACAGGCAGGATTTTTAACAATGTGCCGATTCGTCAAGGGGCGCAGTTCAGGCGCGATGGTCTGTATATCGCCCGCCTTGCGCTTTCGCCGTGAAACTGCCAGAATGTCGGCAGCGTAAAAACAAAGGGGGGACGCCATGACCATCGAAAACGCATGGAGAAGATGGAACGGGAATTGACCGCCGCGAAACGTCGCAACCGCTGGCTGCTGGGGGTTGGAGCTTTGCTGCTCGTTGGTTGCATGGCTCATGGAAACAGCAAGACAATAAGCGCCCAGAGATTCGAGTGCTGGGATGAACAAGGTCGTACCCGCTTCGTCCTTGAAGCGTTCCTAGGCGGGCCGGCGCTGGGCTTATACGACGAAAACGACAAGCCACGTATATTGCTGGCCGTGAACAAGGACCGGGCAAGTCTTATCTTGTGTGATGCTGACGGCAGGAGCCGCGTCGGGGTGGGCGTGGCCGAGTACGGATTGCCGCTTCTGTGCCTGTTAGAGGGGAACGGCAAGAGCATCTGGTCCGCACCATGAAGACGCTGGCTTTAAGCAAAAGCAAAGGCGGGCGTGTGGCGCGTGAGGAATTGTTCAAGACGGCGCTTTAAGTGGTGACGGCATGAACCGGATGGCGGAAACGGTATGCGTGGCTGTCTCTCTGTTTCACAGTCCAATGAAATGGATGGCGCAGGCGGTAAGCGTGGCGGTATGGCTGGCTGTCTTTCTGTGGTATGGCTGTTTGTGCACCCATCTCGACGGGAACAAGCGGGAACACGTTTATTTGGCGTGCTTAACATTCGTGGCTCTCTTTGTTCTCCTGCTCATCTACGTGGCGTGGCTGGGCGATGGCGGCGGCATGGACCCGAGTGATCTTTCTCCATAACTGAAAACCGCTCTGAGTAGCAACCGCCGACCTTCCCTTTTCACCTTCACCTGCGGCGGTGGTACAATTAGGGGAATAAATAGCGCAGAAAAGCGCAAAAATGCCCTTCATCGTGCGGGCGAGTATTATACTCGTAAAGCACTGTATTTATTAGCTTTTTCAACCATTTGAGGCTTGAGGAAAAGGGTGTTCACGCCCCCATTGGATAGCCTTCCAAGCTGGTCACGTGGGTTCGACTCCCATCACCCGCTCCACCCCGAAAACGCAATATAAACCAATGGAATCTGGCTAATTCTCACCTTTCGCCCGAAAACTTGTGCTGGCCGGATCTGGCCCATTTGTTGCAAATATAGCCACTTTTTTTGCAACAGATTTGCACGGCACCCCGCTCAAGCCCGGCGTGGATCATGTTCAGGCCGGCGGCGGCGTTGACCCGTCCGGCGGCATGATCACGGCAGGACGGGCCAGCGGGCGGCGTCAGCGGGGGTTTTGAGGACGGCCCACCACCGTGTCAGCGCCGGATCGCCCAACGTCGGGCATCGTGGGCGGTCTGGCAGGCGTTGGCGGCGAGCGGCGTCAGCTAGGATTTTTTGACGGTGTCGGGCAGGTTCCCCAAACCAAGTGCAAGGCTGGCAACAGATCGCCCCTTGTTGGGCATCCTGCACGGTGTGACACGGCGTGGGGCGACAGGCGTTACCCGTTGCCATATTTGCCTCATTCCATTTTGCCATCTTGATGGCATTATGTCTTTCCGCCCCGAAGTTTCAATTCCCTTTGTCCCCGAAGCGTCAATCTGTTCGCCGCTTCCGCCCGCTCTTTCAGATACTTAGAAAAGGCGATCCGACCGGCGTCGCCTTTCGGATTCCCTTTGTCATTTACAAGGTCCGGGTGAAGTTCCGCAAAACCCTTCAGGGCAAAGGCCATAAAGCTCACACCATTTTTCGGAGTCCCATTATCCGGCGGCGCTAGCCGGTCAAGCACTTCCCCGACCAGTTCTTCGTATGCTTCGGCGCCGGCGGATTCGGCGTCATAGTCGAAGATGGTTTGCCCGAAGGACGGCGCTTCCTTCAGGCGGACGTTGCCAGGGATTACCGTATCGAAGACAGCGCGGCCGTAGTGCCGGCGGATCATGTCGCTGATTTCTGTCGTGACGTTCAGGCGATAGTCCGCCAGCGTCAGCAGGAAGCCCAGCAGATCGGCGGTCTTCCCGATGCCGGTCTTGATCCTCTCGACCGCTTCCATCAGATTGACCAGCCCTTCCAAGGCCAGGAAATCCGGCGTGACCGGGACCAGGAAGTAGTCCGCGGTTATAAGCGCGTTGACCGTCAGCAGGCCCAGCGACGGCGGACAGTCCAGGATGATAAAGTCATATTCCGCCTGGATCGGCGCGAAAGCAGCCTTCAGGACCGCTTCCCGACCCTTCACGTCAAACAAGGCCAGGTCAGCAGAAGCCAGCCGCATTGACCCGGTCAGGATGTCCAGGCCCGCGACCCCGGACGGGCGGATCGCGTCCCGGATTGGAAGCCCGTCCAGCATGACTTCCGCGGTCCCCGGCGCCAGATCAGGGCGGGCGATGCCCAGGGACAGCGAGGGGTCACTTGCCCCTCACTCATAGACCTATCCTTCATGTGTAACACTCCCTTCACTTCGGAGTGTTACCCCATTTCCTGCTCAAATCCGTCTCAGCTTGCGGCAGCTATGACAATCATCAGAATTGAAGGCAAAATGAGGAAACTCGCCCGGCCTCAGGCAGGCTGACACCGCCATGGACCAAGAAACCGGCTTGCCGGCGATTCTGGCGGGCTGGGGCTGGCATATGCCCGTCCGTGACAGCGCTGTCTGCCGACCGGGCAAGCGATCCCGAGCGCGATTGCGAACAGGAAAATGCCGCATAACGGGCTTGACAGGCCCATCCGCAAGGTAACAATCGCCTCATGAATGCTTACGGCACCCAGACGGCTCGAAAAACAGCGCTCCCCCGGCGGGCGCGCCAAAGCAATTTCTTATTTGCACGATGGAGGTCACGATCCCCGCCAACACGACGGCGACCATGTATGTCCCCGCGGAGGACGCGAACAAAGTGACCGAGTCCGGCAAGCCTGCGGCGAAAGCCGAAGGGGTGAAGTTTGTCCGCATGGAAAACGGCGCGGCAGTTTATGCTGTGGGTTCTGGAACCTACCGGTTTCAATCCACGTCCCCGGAAATCATCAAGTAGAATACGAGAATAGCGGACACACATGAATAAACTCACAAACCTCCTCCTCGCCGCCCTGCTCATGGCGCCGCTGGCCGCGCTGCACGCCGCCGCTTCCTCCTCGCTCGCCGCAGACCTGCGCTTGCCATGCTTTTTCGGCGACCACATGGTTCTGCAACGCGACAAGCTCGTGTCAATTTTGGGGCGAGACTATTGAGCGTGCGTCTTTATCCGCCCCCCGAAGCGCGGGCTTCCCCGTCTGCTGTGTCGCCGACTTCCAGATCGGCACGCCGTCACACACGCCATTGGTTTGGAAACCTACGCTACCCGACGGCGGCAGTGGGCCGATGTATCCGACTGCTTTTCGTCGCGACCTCCGTGCTCGCAGGCACGGCGGGGGCCGGCATTGGCGACCTCGGTTATCTGTTGCGGGGCGTGAAGGAAATCACGGCGCCGGGCGAACCGGGCACACTGGCGGTTTTCGGCACCAATGCGTTCGTGGTTGTGCTCGAAGGCAAGGGCCACAACCGCGCACCGGTCGTGGCCGCGGCGGAGTTCGGCAACGGGCGCGTCGTCGCTTTCGGACATGACGGTTACCTCAACGTCGCGAGGTTGCGCGAAGCCGACACGGGCCGGCTCGTCATCAACGCGATCCGCTGGGCCGCCAACCGCCGGTACGATGCCGTCGCCACGGTTCGCGTCGGCGTCTACCACAATGACGATCTCGTGACGCACCTAAAATCCCACGGCTGCGCGGCGCGCAGTGTTTCCTTCGCCGATTTGGCGAACGTGGACGTGTTGGCGGTAAACGCCCACGCCATCGACGCCAAAGATGTGCCGACGCTCACCAAGTTCGTCGAGAACGGCGGCGGCCTACTCACCGCGGCCACCGGCTGGGGCTGGGCACAGCTTAATCCTTCCCGCGATCTCGCCAACGATTTCCCCGGCAATCAGCTTCTGGCGCCGATGGGGCTGGTGTGGACGGATGGCTCCAGCGAACGCAACGCACCGGCCGGTTTCGCCGCGACCGCGTCGCCACCGCTGCTCACGCACGGCCTGAAAGCATGGGAAACCGCCCTGCGTCAAGCCGACGGTCAGACAAAACTGTCCGCCGACGAAAGCGCGCAAGCCAACGCCACCTTGACACTGCTTGTCCAATCGCTGCCCGTCAACGATCAGCTCATCCGACCAGTCCTATCCAACATGATGAGCCGATTGGAGACCAATGCCATCCCGCGGCCTGATGCGCCCGTGCGCCGGGCGGACCTGTTGAAATGTCTCGCCGTCACGCTGGCGAACCAAACCTGCAATCGCGCTCCGCCGGAGAAACTGGCTCCCAATCCCGCCGCGAAGTCTTTCCCCGGCGCCGTGCCGGCCGACGCCAAACGCGGCGCTTGGTCAGTGCCGGTCAACACGAAGGTGCCGGCCTGGCACAGCACCGGCCTCTACGCGGCACCGGGCGAGTTGATCACCGTCGAGGTTCCGGAATCCGCCGCTGGGAAACAACTGAGCGTCCGCATCGGCGCTCACACCGACACACTCTGGGAACTCGACGAATGGGGGCGGTTCCCCGAAATCACTCGCAGTTACGAAATTGACAAGCCGCTGACCAAAGCCGGCAACGCGTTCGGCGGGACGATCTACATTGACGTGCCTGAGCGCTGCCGGCTCGGCACCGTCCCCGTGACTTTCCGTGGCGCCGTGCGGGCGCCGCTTTACGTCCACGGAATGACCAGCCTGAAGGGCTGGCGTGAATCCATCCGCAATTATCCGGCGCCTTGGGCGGAGATTGGCTCCAGCAAAGTTATTCTCACGGTGCCGTCGAGCGCAATTCGCAAACTCGACGATCCGGTCGCCTTGATGAATCTCTGGGACAAGATAATGGACACCTACGCCGATCTTGCCGCACTGCCCCACGACCGCCAGCGGCCCGAACGCTACGTGCCCGACGTGCAGATCAGCGCCGGCTACATGCACTCCGGTTACCCGATCATGACACTCGCCGACCACAACGACATCCTCGCCAACCGAGCCGCGCTGTTGAAGGGCGACTGGGGCCTGTTCCACGAAATGGGTCACAACCACCAGAGCGACGACTGGACGTTCGACGGCACCGGCGAAGTCACCTGCAACCTGTTCTCGATGTATCTCGCTGAAACCATCTGTGGCATCCCCAAGGAGAAAGCCCACGAAGCCATCACGGTCGAGAACCGTCGCCGCATGATGAGCGACTACTTCCAGAAAGGGGCGCAATTCAAACAGTGGCAGGACGACCCGTTCCTCGCGCTGACAATGTACATCCAGTTGGAGGAAGCGTTCGGCTGGGAGCCGTTCAAGAAAGTGTTCGCGACCTACCGGGCCTTGCCGGGCCGTGACCGACCCAAGCGCGACGACGAGAAGCGCGACCAGTGGCTGGTCCGCTTCTCGCGCCAAGTCAACCGCAACCTCGGCCCGTTCTTCGCGGCGTGGGGCGTGCCATCGTCACAGGCCGCTCGCGATTCCATCAAAGACCTGCCGGCCTGGATGCCGGCCGATTTCCCGCTGAAATAGCTCTTTACCTACCCGCGAGGTCTAAGCCCACATTTCCCGGATGTACTTCACACGCCACTGTCAGTGAGATATAATTGAGCCCGATAAACAAAGGCTTTCGACACTGTTGAAGTAACCCAAAAGGGAGAATTTAATGGGTGAAGGCAAAAAACAGGCTCTGCGTGTTAGTTTTGATGGACGTTTGCGATTGGAGTTTCATGGCGCTCGCATTACCTCCGATGCGGGCCTGCTGGCCTATCGCGGCCATTCAACGAAGGCGCAATGAGAAAAAACGTGCCAGCGATCGGAGCACGCGGTTTCACCCTGCTGGAGATGCTCGTGGTCATCGCGATCATCCTGGTCCTGCTGATGATCATGGTGCCCTCCTTCGCGAGCTGGCGCGACCGGGCCTTCTACGTGAAATGCATGAGCAACGTCCGGCAATTGGCGCTGGGCTGCATCCTGTTTGCGGGCGATCACGACGGGCAACTGCCGTATCCCAATTGGAACGGGCCAGGCGAATACACCTGGGCCCCCGGCTGGGCGTATGACCGGAACAAGGCCTTCAGCGGCGACCTGAACGACCTCACGTATGGCGCCGTCTGGCCGTTTATCAAGGATTTCACCGTCTACCGGTGTCCCACTGATCCGCGGGAGAAGCTCCCGCCCGACGCCTGCGCCGCCCTCAAGCTCTCGGACTACGTCATGAACGGGGCGGTGATCGGCTACAACGGTGGCCTCTCCTTCCGCTCCTATCCGCTCTCCATGTTCAAGGGGGGCGATGTGCTGTTCTGGGAGGGCGCGGCTGATCAGTTTACTGCCGGCAACGACTGCTCGCAATTTCCCAATGAGGGCATGGAATTCCGGCACCGCGGCGGCGGCATGGTGGCCTGCTTTGACGCGCACGGCGAATGGATGTCCAGCAGCGACTACTACCGCCTGGCGTTCAGCAGCTCCGGCCGCAACCGCTTCTGGTGCGAGCCATAGCCTCGGTCGTACTGGGCGGAAGCCCTCAGCGGCACAGCGGACCGCGCACTGGACGCTGACGACGTTGCGGGAGAAATTGATCAAGATCGGGGCGAAGGTCGTGCGCCATGCTCGACAGGTGATCTTCCAGATGGCGGAGGTGGCGATCCCGCGGGGACTGTTCCAAGCCATCTTGGCAGGGATTCAGCGGTTGAGGTTGCTCACCCCGCTGCCGGGTTGACGCCCGCAGGGTGGAAATCGCGAGCAGCAGATGTTTGGAGCGGAGCTCCGTCTGCGTTTGGCCGGAAATCGGCGCTGCACGGCATTGAGGCAGAAACAGAGCCAGGATTTCGGTCTTGGAGCGGCAAGAAGGGCTTGACGGCACCGTTCGCGGGAATAGGATGCCGGTCGGTAGGCGGTATGGCCCGCGACGGTCGCGGGCCGAGGGTCATATGGGAAATGTCGGAATACGTATTTTTCTTTTTGTTTCTGAGGAATTATTATGTGCAATCGAAATCCAGTAAGATGCCTGTTAATATTTACGCCGTGTGCCATTTCTGTATTCCTGTTACAGGCCAATGTGTTTGCAGAAATAACGATTGAGCAGACATGGAGTAACGAGTGGAAGGAAGTCGTTAGCCAGATAGACAGGCTTAAGACCTCGGATAAAGCTTTTCGTGCCCGCCTGGCTATCGAGGCCCTGGATGCTCAGGCGCTGATTCAGCAGCAAGATGCGGATCCCCTTGATGTTGTATTAAGACGGACTGATGCACTGATACAATATTTTAAAGAGAAGAACATGTGCTCATCTTCCGTGTCTGCGGGATTCCGGGCACACCTGGATATATTGAAAGATGCCGCGAAATCCAACCCTGCTTCAGATGCGAGAAAGAATATCTTCATGGAAGCATGTGCGTTGCGCCGCAGTGTTGCATTCTCAAATCCGCTCATCAACTTTGATGATATTGTCTGTATGCTTGAGCAGCCGGGTAATCGTCGAATCATGGAACAGGCCCGCGCAGAGTGCCCCGGGCATAGCAAAGGCGGCGGACCGTTTGTCATCAGGAATTTCAAGACGCAGGTGAATATCGAATCTCTTCTGCAGGGAGTCCAAGTTTCTTCAGGTAAATGGAAGGGGAAAGAGCTGACTGATAAATTCTCCGGATTGGAGTTGAATTGTGATGGAAACAATATTCTCTTCGCAGCCAGTACGGGTGATGATATCTGGCATGTTTTCAGGTTTAACATCGGTTCGAAGCAGTTGGTTCAGCTCACGGACGGTGCTGAAGATGATTTCGATCCGTGCGAACTTCCGTCCGGCCGCATAGTTTTTACATCTACCAGGCGCGGTGGAGCTGGAAGGTGCGTACTGACACCCCAATCCCTCACATACACGCTGTATTCCATGGAGCCTGATGGTTCGGATATTGTCTGTCTCAGTTTCCACGAAACCGATGAATGGGCCCCCAGTATCAATCATGACGGGAAGATTGTTTACACACGATGGGACTATGTTGACCGGCATTGGGGTACGGCCCATCATTTCTGGGAATGTTTCCCCGACGGGCGGGATCCGCGGAACTTACACGGCAACTACCCGCTACCGCTTTCAGCCATGTACGAGGGCATCCAGCCGGGGGATTATGGCAGGAAGAATTTTGTCTATGGTCGGCAATTACGTCCCGACGTTGAAATGTCCTTCCGGGCGATTCCGGGTTCGCCGAAATACACGGCGGCGGCGGTTGGGCATCATGAAGGTTTTTCGGGAAGTCTTGTGCTTCTCGACAAGCGGATACCTGATGACGGCATGATGTCGCAATTAAAGCGCATAACACCTGAATATTTCTTCCCCGAAGTGGAGTATGGCGCCGCTCATGCCTATGGGACAGCCTGGCCTCTCAGCGAAGATTTCTATTTCTGTAATTTCTGGACAGGGCTGTACCTGCTTGACAGGTTCGGAAACCGTGAACTGATTTATGATCCTGGCGCCGGTAATTACCTTGTGCGGGATCCGTTTCCAATGCGTTCGCGGCAGGTTCCGCCGGTCATTCCAGTTCAGACCTGGCAGGGTGTTCGTGCGTCATTGCAGAACCACAACAGGGCAACCATAAGTATTATGAATGTCTACACCGCTGATGCGGTTGCGACTCTTCCGAAAGATATCAAGGTCAAATGGATGCGTATTGTCCAGGTTATACCGCAGATGCTTGACAACTGGTTTAGTCTCGAGTCCGTCGCCCAGATTTCATTCGCCACAGATTCGATCGGCCGCATGCCGCTTGGAATCGTTCCCGTGGAAGAAGACGGCAGTGTTTACTGCGAGGCGCCTGTTGAGAAGACCATTTACTTTCAGCTTCTTGACGAGAAGGGGCTGGCTGTTCATTCCATGAGATCCGCGACCTATGTGCATCCGGGTGAACAAATGTCATGCATGGGCTGTCATGAAGATAAATGGAAAGCAGTTCAGAAACCGTCCTATCCCTTGGCGTTCAGGCGGGCGCCGTCGAAACTTCAACCGGAGGTGTCGAGCGGTGCCGTGCCATTCAATTATTATCAGCTTGTAAAGATTCCGGTCTTTGACCGCAAATGCGTGGAATGCCACAAGAAGAGTCCCAAGGCTCCGGACATGAGTTATGCCTCCCTTGCCACGAACCGGCTGGTGTTCAGTTATCCAGGGGAGTACGCGTCACTGGAATTTGCAGGCGTCGGCGGGTCGCGTACCACGCCGGGTCATTTCGGGGCGCATGTTTCCGGCCTCATGAAAGCTCTTGAAACGTTGCCGCAACACAAGGACGTGAAGCTGTCTCCGGATGAATTACGCAGGATAACTTTATGGCTGGATCTTAATTCAAATGAGATCGGGTGGATCGGTAACGATCGCAGCCAGATAGCCACACAGAAGCGGGGCGAGGCTCTGTGGCCGCCGGTTGATGTTAAGCAGGGTAACCCGACAGGTGTCGAGATGGATTTCCCTGTTCGAAGTCCGAAATGAGTAAACTACTTCGTTGTTTTGAATAAAGGAGAAGGTATGAATCGCATAATCGAATCTCATTTGTTTGGATAACTCAGATTGACGGCACCGTTCGAGGGAATAGGATGCCGATCGGTAGGCAGGATGGCCCGCTTTGGTCGCGGGCTGAGGGTCATATGGGGAATGTCGGGTAATATGAAATAGTTGCATGAAAAACACTTTGCCCTTGCTTCGGAATGAGCGTAAATTGAATCGGTAATTTAAGAAAAGTTGTCGTTCTTACGACAGAAAAAAGGAAGCAATGCGGGCGGTTAAAAGGGTTGGAAGTTCCGGTGGTGTGTTGTGGAAAAGGTTCGAGCAACATAAAGGATACAGCATGAAAACGATGATCGGTCGGTTGTCTTTGATGTCGGTTGTCGCAAAAAGAATCAGTCGAACGTGCGCCGTGCTGGCGGCGGTGGGGTTGGGGCTCTGGGCGGGAAGCTCAAGGGCCGACACCACCATCAACAACGGCGACACGTTTACGATCGATGACGGCAACACAACCAAAGTCGGTGGCACGACGACTTGGAATGACACCGGCACGTTGACAATCTACAACGACGCCACGCTTCAGACCTGGCCAAGTCAGAACGATGTGGTCCCCAACAACGATGCCATCGTCTTCACGGGCGCCGGCGGCACGATCACGCTCCGTTTCAACGACAACGACACGAAATTTACGATGAGCGGCCCGGTTACTTCCTCGGCCAGCGGCGCGCAGACGCTCGCGATCACGCTGGGCAATAACGGGAATGGCGACCGTGAGTCGGTCGTCTTCAATACCGGAATCCCCGATGCCAACGGTCACCCGCTGTCGCTTACCGCACGTTTCACGACTCAGTCGGGTTCTGAGAGTTACCTGAGTCTCCCCGGCGTCAATACCTTCACCGGGCCGATCACCCTGACGAAGGGCGACAACGTCCAGAATGCCTATCTGACGATCGGTGGCGTAAAGACTAAGAACGGCAACACTCCCGGATCAGGAAAATTGGGTAACGGAAATTACCCGGGCGACATCTCTCTCGATACCACAACACACCTTTACTACGATAGCTCGGCGGACCAAATCCTGTCGGGCACGATATCCGGCAACGGCGACCTGATCAAGGACGGCTCCGGCACCCTGACCATCTCCGGTACCAACTCCTGCCACGGCAATACCACCGTCAGTAGCGGCACGCTGGTCCTCGACCCCGCCGGCAGTTATACGTTCTACGTCACGGATACCGGGAACAACAAAATCACCGGTACGGGAACCGCCACCTTGAATGGCACTTTCATCATCGATACCTCGGCTTTTACCGGTGCGATTGGTTCGTGGACGCTGGTCGATACCACCACCAAGTCATTCGGCGACACCTTTGGCGTGACCGATGGCGTGACCTCCTGGGGCGCTCCCGTCGGCACCGTCTTCACGAAAGTGGATGGGCTCAGGACCTGGACCTTCGACACCTCAACCGGCGTGCTCCACCTCAGCGCCCCCGCCCTGATCACGTCCTTCAGTTATTTGACCTATAACGGCATCATTGACCAAAACGCCTTGACCATTCACCTGGCCGTGCCCCAAGGGACGGACGTGACGACGCTTGCGCCGATTTACGCGGTGTCTTCCGGAAATGGCTCTCCGGTTTCCGGCACCGTTCGTGACTTCAGCAGTACGAAGACCTACACCATCACCGACGGCGCCATTCACAATACCTATACCGTCACCGTCAGCATCTTCACCGGCTTGAACGAGAAGACCTATCTCAACAGAGCCAATTTTTCCGACCTGGAGCCCATCTCCAACTTGCTGGCTGCTACTCCGGACGCGACAGGCCATCAAGTTGACAACATTGACTACCACTTCGACTATGGCGTTAATTTTAACGTCCTTCCCGGGAACCCGGGTCCCGAAAACTTCTCGATTCTCTGGGAGGGCTGGTTCGATGTGTTGGCGGCCGGTGGATACGGAACCTACACGTTCGGCACCTCCAGCGATGACGGCAGCGTGATCTACATGGACTTGAATGGCAACGGCAGTTTCGCCGACGCCGGCGAATACATCGTGAACAATAACTATTATCGGGCTGATACCGCCGTGACCGGCGAGGTGACGCTGAACATGGATTCGGTTCACATGGTCATCGGCTATTACCAAAGTGGCGGCGGCGCGGACATGCGGGCCGCATGGAAGAAAGGGACCGGATATGGCTTTAGTGATCTGGCCCTCATCAACGGCACCGCGGGCTACTTCTTCCCAACGGACCCCCATCCGCCCATAGCTCAGATCTTGTCCTTTACTATCTCGGGACATGCCGGCGTCATTAATCAGGGCGCGAAGACCATTCACGTGTCCCTGCCACATGGGTCGAGTGTGACCAGCCTCGCGCCCACCTACACGGTGTCCTCCGGAGTAGGCACCCCGGCTACCGGCACCACCCATGACTTCACCAGTCCGGTGATTTACACCGTCACCGATGTGGCCAACGCCACCACGAATCACTATACCGCGACGGTCATCGTTTTACCGCCCGGCCCCCCGGTGACCGATTATGCGCGCTGGTTCGACGCCTCAACGCTCGGCTTGGCTGACAATGCCCCCGTTACGCAGTGGAATGACAACAGCGTCAATGCCGCCAACGCCACGGTGCCGGGCGGTATGGTCGCTCCGGTCTACGTGGCCAATTCAGGTATGGAAAGCGGTCTCGGCGCTGTTCATTTCGATGTCAGTAGCGGCGACTCCGTGCTGCAGTTCGCCGAAGACAGCAACATCCGGACGATCTTCGCCGTCTTCAAAGGCCGCAGTTTCCTGATTACAGATGCGACGACAGGTGCTTACGACTTCCACCGCTGGTATGGAGTTGACGATGATCCGACTGTCCCGCTCCTTGATGGACCCGATGCGAATAGCTGGTCGAGCGGAAATCTTTGGACTGCCAATGGCGCGCAGAATTACGTGAATGGAGTCTCGGTGGACTGCACTACCTTCCAAATGCCGAATGTTCTCCACAATGGGTTCAACCTCGTGGAACTGCTGAGCACGGACAAGGTCACAGCCGATAGCTGGAATTACGACCGCGGTAATTGCTGTGGCCACTATGGCGATCAGTTCCAGGCCGAAGTGATCATCTACGACCGCGTGCTTTCCGAAGAGGAGCGTCTGTCGGTCGAGACCTACTTGTCGAACAAGTGGTTCACCGTCTCCGCACCGCCCCCGACGCCGCCGACGGCGAGCTTTACCGCCACGCCGGCGAGTGGCTTCGCGCCCTTGCAGGTGGTTTTCACCAACACCTCGAGCGCAGGCGGCTCTGCTACGATCGCGGGTTGTCATTGGGATTTCGGCGACAGCCAGACCGCGAATACGGTGGGGCTCTCCAACGTGACCAACACTTACACAAGCGTTAGCGATTACGCCGTAACCTTGACTGTCACCAACTCCGACAGTCTTACTGACAGCATCGCCCATACGATCCACGTCGCGGACGTGCCCACGCCGGAATTCAAGCAGACCGGCACGGTCGGCGTGGATCCGGCCACAGGGCATGCCACGATCTCGTTTACGGGCACCAACGGCGTCAAATACCGCATCGTTTACAAAGACGATCTGCTGGACACGGGCGCATGGAAGGAACTGAACGCTGGCGTCTGGTCGAACGGTGTTAACGGCGCTAATAGCCTGCGCGATGATTCCACCTCGGGCGTTACGACGCAGCGGTTCTACAAACTCGAAGCCGTCTCGGTGGATGGGCCGTGATAGCTAAAAAGAAGAATTTGCAAACGAAACGAATCGGTGAATTATGGAAAGGATCACGCCGCACGCTGGACCCTTGCCAGTGCCGCATACCACGCTCCACTCCGTGGTTCGCACTTGATGCCCGTGACTACTCGAAGGAAGAACACATCACGGTGCATCTTAGCCGGAATTTCGACGAGTTTATCGTGGAGTCACCCGACGGGGTTGGTGCCGTCCTTCTCGGCAGACCGGGTTCTATTTCTACAGCAGTGCCCATGGACTGGTCCAAGCCTGCAGCGAACTTGGTGACCGTTAATGCAAAAGATTTCGTCAAGGATCTCAAAGGCGAAAAACCCTAATAAACGTCCCAACCAACTGAATAATATTCCCAATCCAACTAAGAGTCTCAAAAGAAATCGCGCCGTTATAAATATGGAAAAGCCATGCTGCGGAAGTAAGCAGATCAACGAACAATAAAAGTGCGAGCACGATAAATGCAAAATTCCGCTTTTTTCTTTCGCATTCAATCATTTTCAAACCTCCTTTTGTCAAACCGAACGTCAGCCCTGACCGGACGGTGTAGCGCCCGCCGCTAGTTGGAACTGAAGTCACAGAAAACAGGGTAACACAGGTTTCGGTTCCACGACGACGACCGGCCGTGGGGCCTGAATGCCACGGGATTGCCCGATCTGCCGCCGGACGCCGTGGCCAGCGTGGCGCATGAACTGGCCGGCGCCCTGCAGGCGGCGATGCTGGCCACGGGCCAGCCGCCCACGCTGGAGGCCATCGTATATCCAGCATCTACGGCCTTGGATCAGCGGCCTGGTTAGCGTAACATGCGGGCATGGGTATGACGCTGAGAGAAATGGCCAAGGCGCTTAACAGGCGCGCCAAGGCGCGGGGTCCCCGCCGGAAAGTGGGGGTGTCCCGCGTCCGTGCCGCGGCGATTGCGCGGGCCAAGCGCGCGCGGGAGTTGATTTGCTGCGAGGTGTACGATGAGTTGCCGGCAGGCTATTCCGTGTATTGGCGCCGGCCGCGGCCGAAGAATTGCTGGTATGTGGTCTGCGGGCCACGGCACACCAACACCACGGGCGGGTCCCGGACGCTGCTGTGCATTGCCAAGCGTTCCGGGCGCGTTTTGCTGGCCACGGAAGTTCGCGGGGAGTGAGGAAGGCGATCAATAATGGCCTGCAGGGGGTGCTGAAGAAATAGCTTGTATTTGTTACAAATACATATATATATTTGTGGCATTAAGAGGCGGTACTTAGTGATGCAATCTATTGATAATAAGGTTATTAGCAGGATATACGGCACAGGGAGGGGTGCCGTCTTCTCTCCGTCAGACTTCAGCGACCTTGGCAGCCGGACCGCTGTGGCGACCGCCCTGCAACGTCATAAGCAGGCCGGGATAATTCGGCAAGTAGCACGAGGTCTGTACGACTTGCCACGGAAGGATCCGGTACTGGGGCTTCTCTCGCCCCGTCTTGACTCTATCGCAAAGGCACTCGCGAAGCGCGACGCTGCGCGGTTGCAGGCAGCCGGGGGCGCGGCAGCACACGCTCTTGGTCTCACGGACCAAGTTCCGATGCGGGTCGTTTACCTCACCGATGGCCGTGCCCGCCACGTTCAGGTCGGCAAGAGTCTGATCGTGTTTCGGAAAGTTTCATTGCGTCAGATGGCCGCCGCCGGGCGCGTCAGCGGTGACGTGATTCAAGCCCTGCGATGGCTCGGGCGTGACCATATTGATGACCAGATCATCGTCCAGTTGCGCAAGGTCTTGACGCCGTCGCAGAAGGCGAAGCTTCTCAAGGACCTTCGACTGGCGCCAATCTGGGTGGCTGATATCATGCGCCGGATTGCGCAGAAGGAGCGCGCCTGACGCATGAATGCCTTTCTCCAACATCGCATCGAGGAACGCGGCAGCGGTTTCCGCCGGATGCGCGATCAGATGCTCAATCACGGTTTGGACCAGCCGTTGCTGGGCACGGACACCGGTTATTTCCAGGTCACCTTTCCCGGACCGGGTGACAAGCTGGATCGTATCCGCGTCCCGGAAACACGACTGCTCATCACCCCGGCGCTCGAAGCCAGTCTCTCTGAGCGTCAGCGCGAAATGGTGAAACTACTTGCTGCTGGCGAGGAACTGGCAGGCGGGGTTTGCGAAGCGCGTTTCCGCGTCACCCGTCCGGTCATTACCAAGGACTTCAATCGCCTGGTCGAGTTGGGCATCGCCGTGCAAACTGGTCGTGGTCCCGCCACCCGTTACCGTCTGAAGCCCTCACCGGAATCCTAAAGTAATCCTAAAGTCCCAGCGCATAATCCTAAAGTCCCCATGCAACGAACCACCATGACCCAAACCCGGTGAAACCATGAGTAATCCATCAAGAATCCATCGATGTTCCTCCGAACCCCACCGACCGACCGAGCCGGGGATGACCATGATAATCCACCGGGGTGATAATTTGCATCCGGTCAGCGTTTGTGATAATTTCGTCGCCGTCATCTGAAGCCTGGTCCATGAACGCTGCGGTATATGCAAGGGAAGCAGGCGCGATTTCATTATCCGATTTCTAGCGCGGCATTCATCCTGAACTCAACCAAGGAGACGGCACGATGAAAAAATTCAGCATGGGATTGGCGGCGGCGGTCCTCGCGGCGGGCACAGGCCTCGCCGGAACATTTACGGCGGGGAATCTAGCCGTGTTTTCAGCCGATAACGCGAGCACCAACAATACGACGTTAACGATCATCGAGTTGGACCCATCCACGGCGAATCAAACCGTTCCAGTCTCAAGCACTGCGATCGGCGGCACCGGCACCAACGCCTTGAGGACCAGTGGATCGGCGACGAGCACAGGTTACCTGAGTCGCAACGACGATCGCAGTCTGCTGGTTTTCACGGCGCACAACAACACCAATGTGTCGGGGAACGCCAATACCTTCCTGCTGCGCGGCGTCGGCACACTCGATGTCAACCAGAACTTCGTGCTGCAGACGACGTATACCGGGCTTAGTGGAAATCAGACTCGCGGAGCCACCAGCACAAACAGTACTAAATGGTATGTCGGCGACCAAGGGGGCATTTACACGAATGGCGCAACCAGCGCATTCATTGCGGGGAACTGGCGGAGCCTGAAGAGCTTTGGCGGCACGATCTACGCCTTCGCGGCGTCGGCGAGCCTGGCGCCCGTCTCGACGATCTCTGGCAACACAGCCACGGCTTTGCCCGGCCTGCCGATCGGATCTACCGCCATGCAGGACTTCTACATGTTGTCGTCCGGGAGCAATGGATCGAATTTCGATATTCTGTATATACTCAACTCGGCTGGAACCATCTACAAGTATTCCCTGGTTTCCGGTTCCTGGACGACGAACGGAACCTACAGCTCTGCGTCCAGTGGATTTGGCCTGTGCGCCGCGAAGAGTGGCGGCGGGGCGGTGCTATATATAACGAGCGGCAGCGGGGCGACGGCGGCGAACTCCGTTCAGAAACTGACCGACTCGGCCGGGTACAATACGGCGATGTCCAGCGGCGCCGCCACGACGCTCTATACCGCGCCCGCCCCCGCAACGATGAAAGGCATCGATTTCGCGCCAGCCAAGCCCACGACGCAAGCCAACAACATCGCTTTCAGTTCCGTCCAACAAACGCAGATGGACGTGTCCTGGACCAGCGGCGACGGCGTCAACCGCCTGGTCATCTGCCGCCAGGGCAGCGCCCCCGACAGCGGACCTGTGGATGGCACAACCTACACGGCTGACGCGAACTTCGCGGGCGGCGGGTCTGCGCTCGGCGGCGGCAAGGTGGTCTTCAAAGGTTCCGGCAGTTCATTCACCCTGAGCGGACTCACCGCCAACACCACCTATTACCTGCAGGTTTACGAGTTCAATGGCAGCGGCACTACCGCGATGTACCTGACCGACGCGGCGACCGGCAACCCAAACAACCAGACCACGCCGGCCGTGGCCGGCGATACGGATTCCACGGCCGTGGCGCCAGGCGCGCAGGTGCTGGCGGGCGACGTCGCTTCGCTGGCGACCTCAGCCGGTTCCGCCGTGGATGTCTTCGCCTGCAGACTCCAGGATCCGGGGACCGCGGACGGGTATGCGACCAAGGTAACCCAATTGACGGTGAAATCCGCCAGCGGCAATACGGCGGGCTGGGCCGCGAGTATTCAGGGTGTCAAACTCTACAACGTGAGCGATGCCGCCGCTGTGACCATCGGCACCCCGACCATCACGGATGCGGCGATCGTGATTCCGATCGCTTCCGGCGACCTCAATATTCCGAATGGCACGTCCAAGGATATTCGCTTGTCGGTGTACCTGAAAACCAGCGCGATCGTCGACAACCAGATGCTCCAGTTCAAGATCGATTCCGCGGCGCCGGGCTTCCTGACCGACCCGACCGCGTCGAGCAGCTTCGCCGCGACCTTCCCCGCCGATGTCACGGGCAATGCGATGACCATCCGCGTGACCGCGACGAAGCTGGCACTCACGGCCGTGCCGTCGAGCGTGCGTATCAACCAGAACTTCTCCGTCACGGTTCAGGCCCAGGATGCGAACAACAACGTGGATCTGGACAGCACGGCGGCGGTGGAGATTTCCAAGGCGACCGGCAGCGGCACGCTGACGGGCGGCAGTGCGCAGAGTCTTGTAACGGGTTCCAAGACCTTCGACGCATTGCAGTTCGACACGGCGGGAACCAACACATTGCAGGCGGCGGGCGGCGGATTGAGCAACGCCACCAGCGGCGTCATCATCGTGCTACCCCCGTTCACCGCGGGTAATTTGGTGGTGGAGCGCATGGAAGGCCTGAGTAATTCCGGCACGGTTGTCTCTTGCGTGGAGTATGACACCAGCGGCACGCTCCAGCAGACCATCACGTTGCCCAATGCCACCAACCGCCCTTCGGCAAACCCGTTCAACCTCATGGACAGCGGCAGCGCCACCTCCAACGGTCAACTGACCCGCTCCGCCGATGGCACGAAGATTGTCATGCCGGGCTACAACGGCACGAACAATGAAGCCAGCATTGCCGGTTCGAGCGCGGCCACGGTCAGCCGCACCATTGGCGTCCTTGGCACGGACGGCACGGTGGATACTTCACGCTCGTACAACATGTTGAGCGGGGACAACTTTCGTAGTGTGGCCTCCACGGACGGCACGGTGTTCTGGGCTGCTGGAGCTGGAGGCGTTGTGTATGTGAACGCCGCAGGAACGCTCGCCACCTTGAGCACTACGAACACCCGCTGCATCAATATCTTCAATAACCAACTCTACTTTTCGACCGGCAGCGGAACGGTGGGGATTTACAGTCTTGGCAGCGGTTTGCCAACGTCCGGTTCGCCCACGCCCACGTTGTTGTTCTCGCTGAACAGCGGCAATGGGTCTCCCTATGCCTTCGCCATCAATAGCGACTCCACCATGGCCTACGTCGGCGACACGGCCGGCATCTACAAGTATACCTACAGCGCCGACGCTTGGAGTTATCAATACACATTGAATACTGGATTCAAATCCACCAGTCTGACCGTGGATTTCTCCGGCCCCAGCCCCGTGATCTACGCGACCGCCGGGAACACAGGGGGCAACAGTCTGGTCACGATCACTGACACCGGTTCGGGCAGCTCGGCCACTACATTAGCTACAGCAGGAGCAGGTCAGGTCTTCCGCGGTGTGGCTTTCGCGCCCCAAAACCCGGGACCCGCGATCACGATCACGAATCCCGCCACCAGCTCGGCGCCCGTGCCCTACGCGACCAACACCTATAGCATCGCCGGCACCTCGTCGAACGCGGTCGGCTCCCTCCTGTGGACCAATACGCTGACATCTTCCAACGGCACGCTAGCGGCCGGTGCGACCTGGAGCGTGGCGGACATCGCGCTGGATGTGGGCGCCAACGCGATCACCGTGAGCGGCACCAACGCCTCCGGCACGGCGGCCAGCGCCACCGTGACGATCACGCGGCAACCGGCGTCGCTCGACGGCGGCGGCACGGCGGTGCTGAAAAACGCCGGCACGGATGCGCTCACGAACTCCGTCATTTTCTGCCGCGGACAGTCCGGGCAGACGGCGGCGCTGACCGTGACCGGCGCGGTCTGGCACACGCTGAAGGCTGTGGCCGTGGATCTGCCGGCTTTCTTCACGGGGCTGGATTCCAACAATGTGTCGCTCGCGGGCACGGGCTTCCCCACCGGCGCCACGTGGTCGGTCGCCGGCCAGACGCTCACGGTCACGAACGCGGCGCTGACGGACACGCAGCCCGGTGTGATCACGATCGGCGGCCTCACCACGGGCACGCCGGCGCTCACGAACGACACCAGCGAGCAGACGTGGATGGTGCGGACGGCGGAGGACAGCGACCTGACGGCGATCGCCAGTTCGCCCAAGGCCTACATCACGCTCCCGCTCGCGATGCTGCGCGGCGTCGATGCCAGCGGCGTCCCGGTCCGCTCCAACCAGACGGTGGCCGTGGAGGGCACGTGTATCGTTTCCAACGGCACCTTCTCCACGTCGCAACTTACCGCCTACATCCAGGATGGAGCGGCGGGCGTCTGCCTGTTCCAGTCCGGTGGCGGAACGTGGCCGGTCCCCATCCACCACCGCATCGTGGCCAAGGGCCTGGTCGCCCAGCGCAATGGCCTGACAGAAGTCGTACCTGTATCCTCCGCCGATCTCTATGATCTCGGCGCCGCCACGCCCGTGACGCCGGTCGTCGCTACATTCTCCGCTTTGCTGGCCGATGCCGAGAACTACGAAAGCACGCTGGTGACCGTCAAGAACATCACCTTCACCGGCACGTGGCCCGCACCCGGCGCCGACGCCAACCTCGCTGCCAACGACGGCACCAGCAACTTGACGCTGAGCATTGACAAGGACACGAACATTGACGGCACGCCCGCGCCTACGCAGCCGTTAACAGCCACCGGCATCTTTAACCAGAATGACACGACGTCTCCTCCCTACGATTCCGGCTACCAACTGATTCCGCGCTCGACGGCTGACCTGACCCTGTTGCCGGTCTTCCTGGGCGGTGGGATCACCGTGGATCCGTCCACGGGGCAGCCCTCGCTAACGTTTGTCACCACGAACAGCATCTTTGGCACCACGAACGGTTTTCAGTATCGGATCGTGTATAAGGACGACCTGCTCTCTACGAACAAGTGGCTACCGGTCACGGACCCCGACCCCGGTTGGACGAACAGCGCCAGCGGGACGATCACGATTCAGGATCCGGGCGCGGCTGGCAGCACGCAGCGCTTCTACCGGATCGAAGCGCAGTAATCAACTGGCCGGGTGGGGCTTAAGGCACAGCTAGTCCAGCGGCTTGATCAGGATGTTGCGGAAAGCGACCGGATCGTCATGGCCGGCGAAGCCGAAGTGGCCTTTGGTGCGATCCTTCCCAGGGTGCGGACTGTTGCGCATGGTCTCCTTCACCTGCGCCAGGTCGCAATCCAGAATCACCGTGCCGTTCAGCTCGACCTTGATCTTGGAGCCTTGAACGGTGACCTCCTCGAAGTTCCACACGCCCGTCGGACGCTGGTAACCGCGCTGGGCCGCGACCATCCCATAGGCCGACCCGTGGTACTGGCGCCGGTCGAGGTCCTTGTACTGCGCCGCATCGTCGTCCAGCACCTGCAGTTCGCACATGCCAACGTAGGCGGTGTCGCCCTGGCCGGGATAACGGATCGCGAGGCCGTTGTTGCCGCCGGGCGGCAGCTTGATCTCCATGCGCGCCATGAAGTCGGCATACTCCGCCTGCGTGTAGATGGTGCCGCCTTTGTTTGGGCGGCAGCAGATGGCGCCGTCCACGACCTGATACTCGTCAATCGGCCCGGCCCAGCCTTCGAAATCGCGGCCGTTGAAGATCGGCTGGAAACCGGCCTGGCCATGGTTGGCGAGGATTTGGTCGGCTTCGTCGGCCCCCAGTTCGCGGATGAACAGGTTGCGCCAGCGGATCTCCCCGCCATGGGTCTGCAATTCGATCGGGCCCTTCGCCGGCACGGGCAAATTGCGGTCGTAGTAGTTCTCCAGGCGCGCGTGATCCACCACGAGTTTCTCGTTCAGCCAGACGGAGACGCGGGCGCCGACCATGACGACGCGCAGCGCATTCCATTCGCCGAACGGCTTGTCCGCGAGCACGAGCGGATCCTTGCCGGGCGCGCCGGGGCTGTTGTTCCAGAGGCCCCCGGACCCCTTGTCGGCGCCGATCGAAAATTTCGCCTGCTCGGTGTAATCCCAGATCTGCACCTGCGGACAACCGCGCAGGTAAATGCCGGAATCCGCCAGCGGCACGGTCTTGTAGTCCACCCGCAACTCGAAATCGCCGTAGTCCTTCTCCGTCGTGGCGTATTTGCCATGCCCGTCGTTGACCAATTCGCCATGCTCGACCCGCCAGTGCTTCCGCATGTCCGCCGTCCAGGCCGCATCCTGCGCCGTCCGTTGTTCGGCGGGCAGGGCGAGATATTGGCGATGATCGAATGTGTCCCCGCCCCGCCAACCGGCGAGGTCGTGGCCGTTAAACAGGGCCGTGAATCCGGCGGGCGGCTCGTTCAACGTCGCGCCGTGCGCGGTGAGGTCCACCAGGCCGGCGAGGAGGACGGCGCTCGGGATCTGAATCAGACGGCGGAGCAGGGCGTGTTTCATGATGCTGGTCCTTTGCTGATGAGCGTTCGGTTTTGCTGAAAGGCTAACAAACTTTTCTCGCGTGTCGAGGAAAACGTCAGCACTTGTAATTATGGCCCTTGGGTGGCCGCTGAGTCGGCCAGGAATGGCCGACTTACTTCGGTAAGACAGGCATTCCTGCCTGTCCGTCCGGCGCATGGCGGTCATAATTACAATTGCTGGGAAATCGTCCGGTCCGCCCCTGCCCGCGGATCACGAACGGCGCGGCAATAAATCAGGGCCGTTCAAAACGGCTTCCGGCGTACGATCTTGAAAACGAAAGCGTAATCGCACGGCTTCGTCTTCGGGGTTTCAATACTCAGGCCTTCCTTCGTCATTTCCCACTTCAACTCCTGGCCGTCCCCGAGCATTGTGATGGAGGCGATTTCCGACGGATACAACCCAGCCCAGGTTTGCCCCTCGGCGGCCAGGCTCTTGATGAGCACCTGCTTGCCGGGCCAGTCGAGCGCGGTGGCGTACAGGACGTTGTCCTTGACCGTGAAACGGATGTCCCGACCCGTGTAGCGCAGGGCGTTCTGCTCGTTGAAGCCGCCATCCCTCGCCAGTCGCGTCGGGCCCTCTCCGGACCGCACCCAACAGGTCGTACCGTAGATGGCCTCGCCGTTGACCTGGAGCCATTTTCCCAAACCCAGCAGCCGCTCCTTGGCTTCATCCGGGATGGTGCCGTCGGGCTTCGGCCCGACGTTGAGCAGCAGGTAACCATTTTTGCTGACACGGTCCACCAGGTTATCAATGAGATTGTCCAAACTCTTGAACCCCAGGCCCTTCACATACCCCCACCCTTCTCCACTATCAATCGTGGTGTCGGTGATCCACTCGTAGTACGTCAAGTTGGCTTCCTGCCCCAGTTCCAGATCGAGGAGACCGGCGCCCGGCGGCAAGTGGTTGTCCTTGTACGTGACCGTCACTTCCTTCTTGTGCGCGGCGGCGTTGTTGAAAAAATAGGCCAGCATGTCCTGTTTGTAGGAATCGGTGACTAATTCCAGGCCGAAGTCGAACCAGATGAAATCCGGGTCATATTTATCAATGACCTCGATGATCTTGCCCTTCCACTGATCGAGAAAGGCTTTGGTGGGCAGGGCGCCTTTCTCGTGGATGGGGCCGTAGAGGCCCGAGTAGCGCGGATCACCGCAGTCCCAACGCTTGTCCCAGGTCGGGAAGTAGAACCAGTTCTCGGCATGATGAAAGGCCGTGACGAATTTCATATCGCGCTTCTTGATCGCCTTGGCGAGCTCGCCCACGATATCCCGCTTGGGGCCCATCTTGGCGGCATTCCACTCCGAGTACTTGGTGTCCCACATGGAGAAGCCGTCGTGATGCTCCGCCACCGGCCCGGCAAAGCGGGCGCCCGCCTTCTGGAACAGATCGGCCCACTCGTCAGCGTTGAACTTCGCGCCCGTGAACATCGGAATGAAATCCTTGTAGCCGAATTTTTCGAGCGGACCGTAGGTGGCCACGTGGTATTTGCGCTCCGCCCCATTGGCATCCGTATAAAGTTTGTGGGCATACCACGTGGCGTTCGGGCCCTGGGCCGGCACCGCGTATACGCCCCAGTGGGTGTAAATGCCGAACTTGCCGTCCCGGAGCCACTGTGGCGTGCGCCAGTTCTTCAGGGAATTCCACGACGGTTGATAGGGTTGCTCCGGCGCGGGGGCTCCGCACAGATCGGTCGTGAGGCTGTAGCCCCCCACCAAGGCGACAGTCGCGAGCAGCAACGCCCGACGCCTGATTTTTTTATGATGCCATGTCATCGCTTGATCCTCCTTTTCCCCAGCACTCTTGCAGCGGTATCCTATGATTTCCACGTGCGGAATCAAGATCGTATCGTCCCGCCAACCGGGCTGGTAATTTTCTTCTTTCCTGCTTTCCTCATTGTGGAAGAAATCAGGAAGTTTTTATCCACTGGGCGCCGGTCTTGCTTGCGATTCATCACGTATTTCGGCATCATGATGTTGCACATCCTATCAGGCAGTACCGGGCAGTCTGGGCCTTGACCACGCGTCCACGGGACGGCGTGGCGGCAGGCGGTGAGAGCGGATGGACACGGCGAACAAGACGATTTTGTACGACCGGCATGCGGCCTTGGGCGCGCGCCTGGTCGAGTTCGGGGGCTGGCTGATGCCGGTGCAGTACGACGGCATCCTGGCCGAGCACCATCGCACCCGCCACGCCGTGTCGCTCTTCGACACGTGCCACATGGGGGCCTTTCTCATCGAGGGCGCCGGCGCGTTGGACGCGCTCTCGCGAGTCCTCACGCAGGATCTGCGCACGCTCCAGGACGGCCGCCTGCGCTACGGTTTCCTGCTGAACGAGGAGGCCGGCGTGCTCGACGACCTGATCGCCTACCGCTGGGCGGCCGACCGTTGGATGGTCGTGGTCAACGCCGGGACGCAGGACGGCGATTACGCGTGGCTGGCGGCGCACCTGCCGCCGTCGGTCAAGCTCACCAACCTCGTCGGGCGCCAGGGCAAGCTCGATGTGCAGGGGCCGGCTGCGCCCGCCGCCGTCGCGCGGGTGCTCGGCCGCGACTTCGCCGCCCTGCCCTACTTCGGCTGCACGGCCTGCGAGGCCGGCGGCCGACGCGTGCTGGTCAGCCGCAGCGGCTACACCGGCGAGGTGGGTTTCGAGTTGTACGCCGATCCGGACGCCATCCTGTGGCTGTGGGACGCGCTGCTGGCAAACGGCGTCCAGCCCGCCGGACTCGGCGCGCGCGACACGCTCCGCCTCGAGGCCGGTCTGCCGCTCTACGGCCACGAGCTCTCGACGTCGGTCACCCCGGTGGAGGCCGGTTTCATGCGCTATGCCTCCAAGGCGGAGCCCTTCATCGGACGCGCGGCGCTGCAGCAGCGCCGCGCCCGCGGTCCCGAGCAACGGCTCGCCGGCCTCCGCGTGGACGGCCGCCAGTCCCCGCGCCACGGGAACCGCGTGCTCCAGAACGGCGCCGACGCCGGCTGGGTGACGAGCGGCTCGTTCGCCCCCACCCTCGGCTGGGCCGTGGCCCTGGCTTACCTGCGCACGGAACTCGCCGTGCCCGGCGCGCGGATTGACGTAAACGCGGAACGGCGTACACTGGGCGGCATGATCGTGGACGTGCCCTTCTATCGGCGTCCGGCCCCGCAACCCTGATTCCGAGGCCACATGCCCTTCATTGCCAACACCGACGAGCAGCGCCGCGCCATGCTGGCGACGGTGGGCGTAAGCAGTCTCGACGACCTGTTCGCCGACATCCCGCCGGCCTACCGCCTCGCCGGACTCAACCTCCCGGAGGGGCTGAGCGAAAGCGAAGCCTACGACCGGTTGCACGAGCTCTCGCGCCGCAACGCCGTGCAGCTCGTGTGTTTCCTGGGCGGGGGCTTCTACGATCACTTCATCCCCGCGGCGGTGGACGCCATCGCGTCGCGCAGCGAATTCTACACGGCCTACACGCCCTACCAGCCCGAGGCCTCGCAGGGCACGCTGCAGGCCATCTTCGAGTACCAGAGCGCGATCTGCCGCCTCACGGGCATGGAGGTGGCCAACGCCTCGCTCTACGACGGCGGCACGGCACTCTACGAGGCGGCGATGATGGCCCTCCGCATCACCGGCCGCAACAAGATCCTGCTCGACAGCGGGGTGAACCCGATCTACCGCAACATGCTCCACGGCTACACGCGCAACCTCTCGATCGAGTTCAGCGAGATCGAGACGGCGCACGGGCAGAGCGACCGCGCGCGCATCGCCGCCGCCCTCGACACCGAGACCGCGGCGATCATCCTCCAGAACCCGAACTTCTTCGGCGCCGTGGACGACTTCAGCGACATTGTCGAACTGGCCCACGCCAGGGGCTGCCTGGCCCTCGTGTCCGCCTACCCCATCGCGCTGGGGCTGCTCAAGTGCCCGGGGCGGATGGGGGCCGACATCGTGACCGGCGAGGGCCAGTCGCTCGGCCTCCCGCTGTCGTTCGGCGGCCCCTACCTCGGCTTCATGGCCACGCGCCGGCAGCACGTCCGGCGCATGCCCGGCCGGCTGGTGGGCCTGACGGAGGACCGGCTCGGGCGCCGCTCGTTCGTGCTCGCACTCCAGGCGCGCGAGCAGCACATCCGCCGCGAGAAGGCCACCTCGAACATCTGCACCAACGAGGCGCTGTGCGCGCTGCGCGCCGTGACCTACCTCGCGCTGCTGGGCAAGCAGGGCCTGGCCGAGGTCGCCGCCCTCTGCGCCCGCAAGGCCGAGTACGCCAAGACCCGGCTTGGCGCCATCCCGGGCGTGGCGGTCAAGAAGAGCGCGCCGACGTTCAACGAGTTCACCCTGGAACTGCCGCGCGACGCGGGCGAGGTCGTCAGCCGGCTGATCGACAAGGGGTTCGCCGCCGGCTTCCCGCTGGGCCGCTACTACCGCGGCATGGAGAACTACCTGCTCGTGGCGGTGACGGAGAAACGCACCCGCGAGGAGATCGGCCGCTTTGCCGAGGCCCTGGAGAGCGTGCTGTGAGCGCATTGATCTTCGAGAAATCCGCGCCCGGCCGCCGCGGCTACACGCTGCCGAAGCCGACCGCCGCCGAGCAGGCCTGCCGCCTCCGCATCCCCGCCCGCTACTTCGCGGACGCGCCGCCGGAGCTGCCCGAAGTCTCGGAGCTGGACGTGGTGCGGCACTTCACGAATCTCTCGCACCGGAACTTCTGCGTGGACGGCCAGTTCTACCCGCTGGGGTCGTGCACCATGAAGTACAATCCCAAGATCAACGAGCACGTCGCGGCGCTGGACGGGTTCTCGTCGCTGCACCCCCTGCTGCCCCAGTTGCGGGGCGGCGGCATGCTCACGCAGGGCGCGCTGGAGGTCCTGTACCAGACCGAGCGCTGGCTCTGCGAAATCTGTGGGATGGACGCCTTCAGCCTGCAGCCGATGGCCGGGGCGCACGGCGAGCTGACCGGCATCATGCTCATCGCCGCCTACCACCGCGCGCAGGGCCACCGCAAAACGAAGGTGCTGGTGCCCGACTCGGCGCACGGCACGAATCCCTCCAGCGCCGCCATCGCCGGGTACGAGGTCGTTTCGATCCCCTCCGGCGCGGACGGCGAGATGGACTTCGCCCAGTTCGAGGCGGCGCTCGGCGACGACGTCGCCGCCGTGATGCTCACCTGCCCGAACACGGCGGGCCTGTTCAACCCGCGGATCCACGAGCTCGCCGACCGGGTCCACGCGCACGACGCGCTGCTGTACTACGACGGCGCGAACCTCAACGCCTTGCTGGGCCGGTGCCGGCCGGGCGACCTGGGGTTCGACGTGATGCACCTGAACCTGCACAAGACCTTCTCCACGCCGCACGGCGGCGGCGGGCCCGGCGCGGGGCCGGTGGGCGTCAAGGCGCGGCTGATCCCCTTCCTGCCCACCAGCGTCATCATCAAGCGCCAGGACGGCACGCTCGCCCTGGAGTACGACCGCGCGCAGTCCATCGGCTACGTCGCGCCGTTTTACGGCAACTTCGCCATCATCGTGCGCGCCTATACCTACCTGCTCATGCTCGGCCGTGAAGGGCTGCGCAAGGTGAGCGAGAACGCGGTGCTCAATGCCAACTACGTGCAGGAGCGGCTGCGGGCGCAGTACGACCTGCCGTACGACCGCCGCTGCATGCACGAGTGCGTGTTCAGCGCCGCGCGCCAGGCCGCCCAGGGCGTGCACGCGCTCGACATCGCCAAGGCGCTCATTGACCGCGGCCTGCACCCGCCAACCGTCTACTTCCCGCTCATCGTCAAGGAAGCGCTCATGATCGAACCGACCGAGACGGAGTCCAAGGAGGACCTCGACCGGTTCATTGACGCGATGATCGAAATCGCGGCCCAGGCGGAGCGGGACCCCGCGTCGTTTGCCGACCTCCCGCGGACCACCCCGGTCAGCCGCGTGGACGAGCGCAAGGCCGCCCGGGACATGCGCTTCACGGCGTGAGCGGACGGGGCGGTCCCTTGCGGGAGGCGGCGTTGGTTGATGGCATTTGGCAATCGTCCGCTTAAGGAACAAGCATGAACATCGTGAAGCTGGTTTGCGCGTCCGGCCCGGAGCGGCGCCGCCGCGCGCGGCCGGGCCTGCGGTTGTGGGCCTGGGCTGTGGGCGGCGCGCTATTGCTGTCGGCGGTCGTGCTTGCCGCGGAAGCCGGCAGCGCTCCGGCCGGGTCGGGCGCAAGACGAATCCTGCACGGCCACGTGCCGGCGGCGGTGACCAACCTGCCGCCGCTCGGCCGCCTGCCGGGGACCACGAATCTTTCCCTGGCGATCGGCCTGCCGCTGCGCAACCAAGCCGGGCTCAACAGTCTCCTCCAGCAGTTGTACGACCCGGCCAGTCCCCACTACCGGCAGTACCTGACGCCGGAGCAGTTCACCGCGCTGTTCGGGCCGACGGCGGCGGATTATCAGGCGGTTGTCCAATTCGCCGCCGCCAACGGCCTGCGGGTGATCCGAACGCATCCCAATCGCCTGGTGCTCGACGTGCAGGGCGCGGTCGCCGACATCGAGCGCTCGTTCCACGTGACGTTGCGCCGGTTCCAGCACCCGCGGGAAAACCGCGCGTTCTACGCGCCGGATGCGGAACCGTCCCTCGACCGACCGGTGCCCATTCTGCATGTCAGCGGGCTGGATGACTATTTGATCCCGCGGCCGCGGCTGCATAAACGGCCGGTGGCGCGCGCCGCCCGGGCAACGCCCCGCGCCGGTTCCGGCCCCGGCGGCACATACTGGGGCAACGACTTCCGCGCCGCCTATGTGCCGGGCACTACCCTGACCGGCGCCGGCCAAAGCGTCGGCCTGCTGGAGTACGACGGCTATAACCCCGGGGACATCACCGCCTACATCGCCAAGGCCGGGATTGCAACCAGCGTGGTGTTGACCAATGTCGCCGTGGACGGCGGCGTGGGCACGCCCGGCGATGGGAGCAGCGAGGTCTGCCTGGACATCGAGATGGCGCTGGCCATGGCGCCGGGCCTGTCGCAAATCATCGTCTATGAAGCGCCGAATCCCACGCCGTGGGTTGACCTGCTCAGCCGCATGGCCAATGACAACCTGGCCAGGCAACTGAGCTGCTCGTGGGGCGGCGGTTCGCCCGATCCGACGGCCGAACAGATTTTCCAGCAGATGGCCGCGCAGGGACAGACGTTCTTCAACGCCTCGGGCGATTCCGGCGCGTTCACGGGCGCGATTGACTTCCCCTCGGAAAGCACGAACATCGTCCAGGTCGGTGGAACCGCCTTGACCACCGCTGCCGCGGGCGCCTATGTGTCCGAAACCGTCTGGAACGACGGCGCCGACAGCAGCGGCGGCGGCATCAGCGTCACCTATCCGCTCCCGTCCTATCAGCAGGGCCTCGCCATGACCGCCAACCACGGCTCGACCACCCTGCGCAACATTCCGGACGTCGCCCTGACGGCGGAGAATGTGTACGTCTTTGACAACCATGGCAGCGCGGAGACCCTCAGCGGCACAAGTTGCGCCACGGCGTTGTGGGCGGGCTTCACCGCGCTGGTCAATCAACAGGCCGCCGCCTACGGCCGGCCGCCGGTGGGCTTTCTCAACCCGGCCCTCTACGCCCTGGGCCGGGGACCGGGTTATGCGTCCCGCTTCCACGACATCACCACCGGCAACAATTTCACCCGGAGCAGTCCCAACGACTTTCCCGCGGTGGCCGGCTACGATCTGTGCACCGGCTGGGGCACGCCGAACGGGACCAACCTGATCAACGCCCTCGCCCCCGCCCCCACCAATGCGCCGCCGACGCTCGCCGCCACGCCCGCCAGCCAGACAAAACCGGTGGGCGGCACGGCGGTCTTCAGCGTGACCGTTATGGGCACAGCCCCGTTCTACTATCAGTGGTTGAAAAACGGGGTGGGCATTGGCGGGGCCAACGCTGCCGTCTATTCCATGGCCAATGTGCAGACTAACGCTGCAGGCCTGTACTCGGTGCTTGTGAGCAATGCCTTTGGTGCGGTGACCAGCGCGGCGGCGGTCCTCAGCGTCACCCCGCGCAGCAACGCGCTGCCGTGGTTGCTGCTGTTGTTCGATGACTGAACCGGCCGGCGAACTGGGCCCTGGTCTACACCTCACAGGCCAGGAAGGACGCCCGGTAGACGGATCCGGAATGTTTTCAGCCCGGATACTGAGCGAAGGTTGTCTCGACGCTGATTGCGATAGCAGCGAACAACGGGCACAGGTGTCTCGTCCTACGGCGTCTCGTCCACGATCAGTTCGACGATGTGGACGAAGGGATTGGCGCTGTTCTTGAGCATGTTGATGCGGACGTAACGCGCATCGGTTTTGGGGAATTTCCCGGAGTAGCCCTTGGCCGTCGCGGGAGTATTGTTGTCTGAAAAATCCAGCACCTTTTCCCAGCTCTTGCCGTCAACGGAGACCTCGGCGTTCCATTGATAATAGCGCCCGCCGTCCCAGTACGTGATCACGTTGATGAAGTTGATGGGATGAACCTTTCCCAAATCCACCTGCAGCCATTGTGGCGCGGGCCCTTCCGATGCCCAGTGCGCGCCGGGGTCGTCGGCCCGGCCATCCACGGCCATGCTGGCAAACCAGCCGTCTTTACGGTCGGGTGCCGGGCCGACGGTCACGGGTTTCCCGGTGGCGAGGTTGGGCTTCGCAGGAATCTGGCTGCGGAACCAGCTTCCCACGAGATGCCCTTGTTGCACGCCTTTGTCGTCGAACAGCCCGGCCCGCAAATACACGGTCTGATCCACGGTGATGGGGCCGGCGTAGGTCTGCCAGCGTTCGTTTGGCAGGCTGTTGTCGAGGGTGTACTTCAGTATAAACCCCGGATGTTTCGGGGTGAGCGTCACCGTGAGCGGTTCGGTGCATGTGTTCTCGTCGTGGACGAACTTACCCTGAGCTTGAATGATGATGGGATAAATGAGCTTTTCGAGAAGGGCATCCGTGTGCACGAGCCGCGCCTTGAACTGGGCGAAAGTGCCGCCGGCCAGCGGATTCCAGGCGCGCTCCGCGACCAGCGCGAGACGGTCGCGCAAACTTTGAATCTCGATGGCCTCGGAGTTTTCCCACGAACAAAGCTGCGTGCCCATCAGCTTCGCGGTGTCTGTGAGGGTGGTGTAAGCGGTGGAGCCTTCACGCCCGAATTTCGGCAGGGCCCAGTCGAACAGGAACTCCAGCGATTTCTTGTTGTCGCGCACGATGTAAAGCGGCGTCCAGGTAGCGTTCACGACGGCATAGCCGTTTTTCACGATGTCGTTCGGGTTGCGTCCCTGCGACCAAACCATGACCAGCGCGTCCTTCGGCAACGGGTACGCGCTGTCCGGATTGCAGGCTTCCTCCCAGACGATGATCTTCTTTCCGCGCTTCGTGACGACGGCGTGCAGGTCGGTGATGAATTTGCAATAGAGGTCGTGGACGCTTTTGATGCCGAATTTGGCCTGCGCTTCTTTGTAGTCCGCCGTCTGGTCCAATCCCTCGAGGCCCACCTCGTCCGCGCCAAGGTGGACGTAGGGCGAGCTCTGAAACACATCCATCACCTCGTTGAGCAAGGTCGTGAGCGCTTCCAGGGTTCTGGGACTGGCGATGTTGACCGTCGAACCGTTGCCGGGGATGCCAAAGAGGTCCTGAGCATCGGCGATGAGCCTGCCGGAATGGCCCGGCAGGTCCATCTCCGGCACGAGATTGACGCCGCGCTCCTGCGCGAACCGCTCCAGCGCCCGGAGTTCGTCGAGCGAATAGGGTGCGCTGTGCGGCTTTGATGCCGGCTCGAATCGCGCGAACTCCTGGTTGCTCCTGCCGAGTTGCGGGAACTTCGTTGAGGGAAACATGAACAACTGGTCGTCCGTAAGATGCAGGTGCAGGTATCGAATCTTGTAAAGGCGGCACAACTCAATCACCGTCTCGATGCCGCCCGGTGAATGATATTTGCGGGCTAGATCAATGAGCGCCCCGCGATACGGATACGCCGGCTCATCCACGATGTGCACCCGTGGAATGGTGAGCGCGCCATTTTCGGACCGCAACAATTGCAGGAGCGTCACTGTGCCAGAGGCAAGGCTCTGGTAGTTGCCGCCCGTCACCGTGACGGAATTCTTCGCGTCCAGCGTGTAGGCTTCGCCTTTCAGCGCCGGGTCTAAGCGCAGTAATATATCCGCTGGCCCCCGGTAGCCCCTGGGCCGAAGCGCGCCGCTGGGCGTACTGGCTGAGTGGGGGAGATCCACTCCAGTGGCTCGTTGGATTTCACTGGCCAGCACCTTCGCCAACGGCTCCAGTTCTTGGCTGATGGCGAGAATCCGGCTGGCACTGCTCAAGTTCAGGACGCCTTGTCCCATGGTCAGGTTTTTCGGCTGTGGGACCAACGGCGGTACCGACTCCACCCTGGTGGCCTGCGCAGCAGGGCCCAAGCTTTTCCACGCTGGAGTCACAGTCTCCGTCACTTCCTTCAGCGTTAGTCCCTTTTTTTTCCAGTCGATCCTTCCCAAGGCCGCACGGGTGTCGTCCGTAATCGGCAGCTTCCACTCTCCCGCAAACACCGGGCTGAGATCCTTGTGCGCCGCCACGCTGGAGCACAACAGCCAATACCAGCTCTGGGTCAGCGCCCCCTCTTGGGTACCTGGGTTGGATTGCGGCGCAGCGGCCAACTCGTGAAAAAATCGTTTCACCCAGCCATCGCCACCGTTCTCACGGCGCAGCCGCAGCATGGCGGCGGCGTAACACACGGGCTGGTCGGACGGGGCGATCGCCTTCCCGCTCCTGTCCTTGATGCGGTCCACCTTCTCACCCACTCCAGTGCTGGTGGTAAACAGGTCGAGGAAGGTCAGCGCGCTCGCGGACAACAGCGGCTCAACTCCCTCAATCACCTGCCTGGTTTGAGCATCCGCATCCTCGCATTGCAGCGCGTCCATACAAACGTAGCGCATGAAAACTGCGAAACCCGTGATAAAGCAGGAATGGCGATCATCGAAGGTAAAGTAATTGCGTCCCATTTCGTAAAATACGTAGTGTGGCATCGCTTGGGGATGCGCTTTGAGTTCGGGGTAATCGTGGTCGTAGAACATCGCCAGCTCAATCCCCGTGGCACCGACGTAACCACAACCCGTCCCACAGGTCAGATCGTATTCGGGAACGGCCGCGATGGTGACTTTGCCCTCGAATTGTCGCAAGGGAGTTGGCGCCCGGCCTGTCAGGTTGGCGTACAATTGCCAACCGCCGTCCAGACGTGAAACCCAGATTCCCATCAAGAGCGGATCCAGGGTGTTGTCGACGGTCAGGAAAATCACCTGCGCACCTGTCCAGGGTGTCATCTGCAGGCTAAGGCCTCGTTTTTCCCACGACTTCGGCTGAAAGGCGAATTTTGAATAGTCGAACCGGTCGCCGGGTTTCAACGGGGCAACATTTTCGGCCTGCACAGGAGCGATGGCCAACGTTAGTAAGAGTGTCAGGAGAGAGCGGAACGTCATCATGATTTTTTCTTCAAGTCATGGAAATAAGAAATTGCTTGGGCGCGTCCGCCGGGGGAGCGCCGTTTTCCGTCTGGGTGCCATAAGCATTCATGCGGCAATTATTACCTGGCGGATGGGCCCGTCAAGCCCATTATCCGGCCTTTTACTACGCCAGGCACCCCTGGTGCCTTCCGCTACTCGATCAACAGCGACGCCAAGCGCGTGCGCAACTGCCGCAGTTCCTCTTCCTGCTTCGCGCTGAAATGGCCGACGCGCTGCGCGTAGACATCCATCCACGTGGCCAGGCGCCGGAGACTGTCGGCGTCCAGCCGAACTCCTTCGTGCAGCTTCGGGTCGGTCAGCAACGACCAAAGCTTGCTCTGACGCGCGGTGCCATGGCCCGGCACCGAGCGGTCGCGCTCGAAGGCCAGGTTCTTCAGGTCCCCACCGGCGAAGTTCAGCAGGTTGCCGTAGGAGGCGGCGGCCGTCAGGTCGAACCGGGCGCCCTGCGCATGGCTGCTGCCCGGCGCGTGGCATGAAGTACAACGCCGGTCGAGCACGGGCTGGACCAACTCGTCGTATTTCAGCGGCCAGGAGCCCGGGGGGCCAAGCGCGATCTTCGACGGCGCGCGCGACAACGCCGCCCGAGCCGAACTGAGGGGCGGCGCCATCTCACGCGACTCGTGGCAGCCGATGCAGGAGAGCGTTTGGCCCGGTTGCACATAGGTCAGGCTCCGCATCGTTTGCACCGCCACTCCTTCGCCGTCGAGGGCTTGGAAGAATACCGGGATGCCGCTCGGCGTCCGGAACGAGGCCGACCCATCCGCCTCGACCGGCACCGTGCCCAGCACGAACTTGCCCGGGTCTTCGGCCGAGACGCCCAGGTTGGGGCTGTTCATGTGCGGCTGGACCTTCGGGGGCACGGCCACGATCCGCAACTGTTTGATCGTCCCCCGCGGCACGTCCGGCAGGCCCACGTACACGTCCTGCAGGAAGCATCGTCCTTCCTGCGGGCCGTTCCAGGCGACCGTATCGGGATAGACCGGCGGCGCCAGCCGGGCGCGGACCGGGATCGGGCACTCGCTGGAAATCGCCGGATCGCGGTAGAGCAGATTCAAGTTGCCAAACACGTCCAGCAGATAAAGCCCCGTCGCGTTGAGCGGGTTCTGGTTCGTATCGTCCACCCGACAGTGCGGCGGCAGACGCCGGTCGCTCCACGCCACCAGATAATGCTCCTCGGAGAGCGGATAAGGGTTGGCGTAGTAACTCTCCGCGAACGCCTCCGTCTCGGGGAACGGCACCTCGGGCGTCAGCCGGACCACGGGAGCCGCCTCCTCCGTCCCGAGATTACGATCCAGCAGGATCAGCGAGCCGCCCACATTGGAGTGATGCGCCCCGGCCGTGCCGATCAGCCGGTGCGAGCCGGGGATCGCGCGGGCTTCAAACTTGACCTGGGGCCGCGTGGTGTAATTGCCATAGACGAGCTGCGGATTGGTGCCGTCGGGGTTGGTCGCCCAGAGGCTGAAAAAATGGCCGTTGAAGCGGTCGATATAGTCCCAGCGCGTGTAGAGGATCCGCCCGTCCGACGCCACCGAGGGCGTCCACTCGAAATTCTCGAACGCCGAGATCGGATGCACGTCGCTCCCCCCGGCGTTCATCCGGTGGAGCGTAAAGACCGGCACCGGCCGGTAGTTGTCGCCGCCGCAGCGGACATAGCTGTCGGGCAGGTCGGATTCGAGCGTCTGCCGCGTGTTCGCCTTGCTACACTGGAGAAACACGCCCTTGCGGGTCGAGAGGAAGACGATGTCGCCGCCGGGCAGGTAACGGGCATCGAAATCATCATACCGCCCGTGGGTCAACTGTCGGAGGCCGCTACCGTCCAGGTTGATCTCGTACACATGAAAGAACGCGTCCTCCGGCAGGTTCGCCTTGGTGGCCTTATCGGGCAGATCGGCCACCTGCGCATAGTACTTCGCGTAGGCAAAGAGCACCTTCTGGCCGTCGTACGACAGGTCGGGCCGGATGAAACTCCCCTCCGCGAAACGCCCGGTCAGGCACCGCAACTTCGGCCGGTCGCTCTTGAAGCCTGCGAGCACGAAGACCCCGCCGCCCGGCCGCGACCACCAACCGTAGAACTGGTCGGACATGTGCGGGAACCGGCCGGGAGCGTGCTTGACGAACAGGATCGCATCGAAATCCAGGAGCGGGTTGCGCAATGCCAGCCGGCGCACCGCCCAGCGGGCGTCGCCATAGGCCCGGGCCTGCGCCTCCGGCGAGGCGTCGGCCGGAAGCGGTCGCGCGGCCGCTGCCCGCAGCGCCTGCTCCTCGACGTCGCTCGGCGCCCCGAGCTTCCGCAGGTTCGCGGCCAACTTGAAGCCGCGCTCGAACAGCAGGCTGACCGGGTGCCGTGCGCTCGACCAGTTCGCCATCTTCGACGGGACGTTCGGTGGGCCGTGCGCGACCGACCACGGGCTTACGCTCGATTGCGTGGCCGGACGATTCAGCGCCACGTTCTCCTTGCCCCCGGCCGCGTAGATCTCCACCTCGTCCAGGTGGAAGTAACTGTGGCCGGGCAGTTGCAGGCGGACGTAGCGGGCGCTCTGCCCGTTGAGCGCAATCGCGAGCGGACGGTTGTCCGGCTGGCCGCCGAAAATCGTGCCGTCGTGCTGGTAGGCCGGCTTGAAGCTCCGCCCGTCGGAAGACAACAGCACCATGATCCGGCTGCTGCGGTCGGCCGTTCCATCGCAGCGGTTGTAGACCATGACGCGATCGAGCGCGGCCGGCTGGCCCAGGTCGACTTGCCACCAGGGGTTCGCTTCCTCGGCGGTATGAAAGCCCCACTGGCCCGTCTTGACGCCGTCGCAGCCGCCCGCGGCGTCCTGTTCGGGCGTGACGCTGCCCGCGGGCGCCGCCCCCGGCGCTCCGCCGCGCAGCGCGTCCTGCCGCAGCCAGTCGGCCTCGATCTGTTCGGGCGTGATGGCCAGGGGCGCCGCGTCCGCGTGCGCGGGCGCGGCCAACGCGGCCGACCGCCAGCCGACCACCAGCGCGACCATAAGCAGGTCAACAACAACCGTCGGCTTCATGTTCATCATCTGCCGCATGGCTGGTCGGCTGATCCTCTCCGGGTTTGGTTCTTCCGGGTTCTCCGTGTGAATACTGATTGGTCTTTGGTACGTACATGTGAAGCGAAGCCATCGACTAAGCGAGGCGACTAAGCGTAACCGATTAAGTGTGGGACTAAGTGTAACGGGAAGCGACCTTTGAGAGCGATGTTAGCAATGTTGACGAGCATGCTCTCGGCTCCGCGATCAAGGTGGTCGCCTGCGGCCACTAGCCGCGGCAGCCCATCCAGCAACGCTCTGCGGATCGCTATAAAATCCATGCCCTTCTGGTATGCTTTCAGTTTCTCATGACCCAAAAGGTGTGCCATAGACCCACTCCCCCACACACTTAGTCGTCCATTCTTAGTCCTTCACACTTCGTCCCTTACACTTACTCGACCCGCTTAGTCGCGCTCCCACTCCGCTGTCGATCATGCCGCGTTCCATAATAGAAGATCCCACGCTAATCCCGGAAGAGCCCCGGGCTATTTCAATTTTCGTACGACAGAATCCGGCCATCACTGCGTTTATCGCGCTGATTTCCTTCATCCTTGCTGAGACCGAACGCTATTTCTCTGGCGCGGCGCGGTTAGCGACGTCGCCAGGAGAAATTGGTTGGGCCTTCTTTTGTCTCACAAACTCGCCAGCTTCAACAAAGGATGACAGATTCAGCGCTGCATATTCTTGCGGAGAGATCAACCCCGCCTCACCGGAGGAGTAGCCGACCGCGTGGGCTGGGTTGGTTTTTCCGAACCACTTTCTGGGCACATTGCCAAATGGGGTATCGCAGACGAAGATAATGCTACGTGGAGCCGTATTGTTGATTTCGATATCGCCAGCCTTCAGAAAATACCTGGCGCGAGGAATCCAATGATTCCCGACAGGGATCATCTGGATGTAATCTGTAGGGAAGGAATCGATGTTGAAGAGGGCGATGTCCGAAGTGGTCGAGTGCGCGGTAGCCGCCTTTCTAGCAGACGACTCCAGGGCGGCTACAAAGACCATTTTGGCATATCCGCTGCAATCGCACAGAGCCGCACTGTTGCCCCCGCAATTCGTTGAAGACTGAATAGCTGGCATGAGCAATACAAGTGCTGCAAAAAGCCCTATGCTAACGATGATGATAATCGTTCTCTTCATGCCTCTTGCCCAACATCCTGCTCAGTGGACGTACACTTAGCAACCATCAGATGAACGGCCCAGCAGCGTATATCTATTCTGATAGGCTGCCAACCACCATGACGGAAGCATATGAATTCCAACGGTTCTGTCAAGAACGGCCGCAGCGCCCGAGTTCGGACCGTCGACCGGTCCCAGGTCTCGGCCGACCCTGGACTGCCCGTCACTTTACACTTTCCCAGCACAGCATTCCGACCGTCCGTCGTTAAAGCAGACAAGCCTTTGAGCGCCCTTCACCCGGTGCGGAACAGCGCGCCGAGTTTCCTGCCGAGCATCAGGCTGCAGCCGACGATGGTCACGGCCAGGAACCCCATCGCCCAGACGCCCAGCGCCGCGGCGACGTATTTGCCGGTGTATTGACTGCCGGCTTGCGAACCGGCAAAGGCGTGTGCTAGGGTTCGCGCGCACGAGGCCGCCACCATGGGACACGATTGGATCGCCATTCTGGATTTCGGGTCGCAATACAGCCAGCTCATCGCGCGGCGGGTGCGCGAGCAACAGGTCTATTGCGAGCTGCTGCGGTACGACACGCCGGCGGCGAAGCTGGCCGCGCGCCAGCCGCGCGGGATCATCCTCTCCGGCGGGCCGGCGAGCGTCTTCGATCCGCAGGCCCCCCAGGGCGATCCGGCGCTCTTCGACCTGGACGTGCCGGTGCTGGGCATCTGCTACGGCCTGCAGCTCATGGCCCACCAGCTCCACGGCCGCGTCAAGCCGGGCCAGGCGCGGGAATACGGGCCCGCGCTGATTGACGTGGTCGAGGCGGGCAGCTTGTTCCGCGGGCTGCCGGCGCGCCTGCCGGTGTGGATGAGCCACGGCGACCAAGTGGAGCAGATGCCCGCCGGCTTCCGCGTGCTGGCCCAAACGCCGACCTGCCCCGTGGCCGCCATGGAACACCCCGGTAAGCGCTGGGTGGGCCTGCAATTCCATCCCGAGGTCGTGCATACCCCCCAGGGCACGGACCTGCTGCGCCGCTTCCTGTTTGACCTCTGCGGCTGCGCCGGCGACTGGAAAATGAGCCGGTTCATCGCGGAACAGACCGCCGCCATCCGCGCCCAGGTCGGCCGGGACCACGTCCTCTGCGGCCTGAGCGGCGGCGTGGATTCCTCCGTGGTCGCCGCCCTGCTGCACCAGGCCATCGGCCGGCAACTGCACTGCGTGTTCGTGGACAACGGGCTGCTGCGCCATGGCGAGGCGCGGCAGGTCGAGGACACGTTCGGCCAGGCGTTCGGCCTTGACCTCCAGATTGCGCGGTCCGGCGACCTCTTCCTGCAGCGCCTCCACGGCGTGACCGAGCCGGAACAGAAGCGCAAAATCATCGGCCGGACCTTCATTGACGTGTTCGCCGACGCCGCGCGCAAGTTCGGGGAGGTCAAGTACCTCGCCCAAGGCACGCTGTACCCAGACGTCATCGAAAGCGCCTCGCCGATCGGCGGGCCGTCGGCAACGATCAAAAGCCATCACAACGTCGGCGGGCTGCCGCTGGACATGAAATTCGCGTTGATCGAGCCGCTGCGCGAGCTCTTCAAGGACGAGGTCCGCGTGCTGGGCCACGAGCTCGGGCTGCCGGACTACATCGTGCACCGCCAGCCTTTCCCCGGACCGGGCATGGCCGTGCGCATCCTGGGGGCCGTGACGCCCGAGCGCGTCGCGCTGGTGCAACAGGCCGATCTGCGGGTGCAGGAGGAAGTGCAGTCTCTGCCGAACTACCGCGACATCTGGCAGGCGTTCGCCGTGCTGCTGCCGATCCAGACCGTCGGCGTCATGGGCGACGAGCGCACCTACGACCACGTCATCGCCATCCGCGCCGTGCAGAGCCTCGATGGCATGACGGCCGACTGGTTCAAGCTGCCCTACGAAGCCCTGGAGCGCATCTCGTCGCGGATCATCAACGAAGTGCGCGGCATCAACCGCGTCGTGTTCGACATCAGCTCGAAGCCGCCGAGCACGATCGAGTGGGAATGAATTTTTTGCCGGGCAAAAAATTCATCTATTTTTTACGAGCACAGCGAGATAAAAAATGCCCAAGCGCACCGACATCAAAAAGATCATGATCATCGGGTCCGGGCCGATCGTCATCGGCCAGGCCTGTGAATTCGATTACTCTGGCACGCAGGCCTGCAAGGCGCTGCGGGAGGAGGGCTACGAGATCGTCCTGATCAACAGCAATCCCGCGACGATCATGACCGACCCGGAGGTGGCCGACCGGACATATGTCGAACCGATCACGCCGGAGGCCGTGGCGAAGATCATCGCCAAGGAACGGCCGCAGGCGCTGCTGCCGACGCTGGGCGGCCAGACGGCGCTGAACACCGCGGTCAAGGTCGCGGAGCTGGGAATCCTGGAGCAATACGGCGTCGAGCTGATCGGCGCCAACGTGCAAGTGATCCGCCGCGCCGAGGAGCGCGAGCTGTTCAAGGAAGCGATGGAAAAGGCCGGCTTGGAATGCCTCCAGAGCCGGCAGATCACCCGCCTCGACGAGGCGGCGGCGGCCGCCGCCAAAATCGGCTTCCCGATCATCGTCCGGCCGAGTTTCACCCTGGGCGGCACGGGCGGCGGCGTGGCGCACAACCTGCCGGAGCTGCTGGCGATCTGCGAGGGCGGCCTCAAGGCCAGCATGGTTCATGAGGTGCTGCTCGAGGAATCTGTCTGGGGTTGGAAGGAATTCGAGCTCGAGGTGATGCGCGACCGGAAGGACAATGTCGTCATCATCTGCTCGATCGAGAACTTCGACCCGATGGGCGTGCATACCGGCGACAGCATCACCGTCGCGCCGGCACAGACGCTGACCGACGTGGAATACCAGCGCATGCGCGACGGCGCCATCGCCGTCATGCAGGCCATCGGCGTCGAGACCGGCGGCTCGAACGTGCAGTTTGCCATCAACCCGGCCAACGGCCGGATGGTGGTGATCGAGATGAACCCGCGCGTCTCGCGCAGCTCGGCGCTGGCGAGCAAGGCGACCGGCTTCCCGATCGCCAAGATCGCGGCCAAACTCGCGGTCGGTTACACGCTCGACGAGCTGCCCAACGACATCACCCGCGAGACGCCCGCCTGCTTCGAGCCGACGCTCGATTATTGCGTGGTCAAGGTGCCGCGCTTTGCGTTCGAGAAGTTTGCCGGCTCCGATCCGCGCCTCGGCGTCAGCATGAAGTCGGTCGGCGAGACGATGGCCATCGGCAGGAACTTCAAGGAGGCGTTGCAGAAGGCGCTGCGCGGGCTGGAGATTGGCGTGGACGGCCTCGACCTCAAGGGCGAGCAGCGCGTGGACGCCAGCCGGCTGGAGGAGCTGCTGGCCCATCCCACGCC
>Ga0209777_10000635_pt1 | contig 56266 bp, 50 predicted proteins | sample FrelakmetHBP12HB_FD_187147 | JGI IMG/M metagenome (GOLD analysis project Ga0209777, IMG submission 187147) | Freshwater lake sediment microbial communities from the University of Notre Dame, USA, for methane emissions studies -HBP12 HB (SPAdes)... | ecosystem: Environmental > Aquatic >...
GTGAGTAATATCATTCTTTTCTTGGCGCCTTGGACAGAACCCTTAATCAAGGCATAGGTGGTTCTTACCTTACCATAGTGCGCAAAGCCGTCCTTGGGATTTATTTCCCCAGCATTTGAGCTTATCTTTAGTATCTGTTTATTGAGCTCAGTTCGCAGGTGAAATCCTGTCTGCCCAGAATAAGCTGTCCTGTACATGGTGTGTTGCTGGGCGCACCATGCTCCTCTGCTTCCTGGTTGTCTTCGCCCTTTCTCTGTCTTGTGGTTCTTCAATGATATTCCAAATCTCCTTACTGGGCCTTGGATGCCTTTGCCCTTTGTAACGCCATGAACATCCACCATTTGAGCTTCTTTGAAAACCTCGTCAAAGGCAATGTCTTTCTCAGTGTGAGCCTTGATAAAATCAAGCTTGTCCTTGTTGCTTCCCCCAAGCTTTAATTCAAAGATTTCTGGTTTTTTCTTGCCAATGCCTGTAAGCCTTGGCTGAGTATAGACCACTACTGTAATAGCTGCATAATCATCAGGATTAATGGCTTCAAGCTCTTTCATGTCAAAAGCCTTTTGGGGCAAAGGAAGAGTGCGAACAAGGTCTTTTGATGGTTTTAAAATGATGTCCTTGGCGACAAAGAATCCGTAAGCATTTTGTTTGTAAAAACGAGCAGAAAAAATTTTGAGGGGCGGGCACTCAACCACTGTGACGGGCATGCTGATTTCCTCGTCCTTTGTGGGAGAGGTTTTTCTGTTGTCAGTGCCCAACAGGTGAGTCATGCCTACCTTATAGCAAGCAAATCCCAGAAGATTAGCCTTGGCGAGGGATTGGTCTGCCCAATTCCTGATTCGAGGATAGATTCTATTGGCTCGCTTCCTGGGCCAATAGGCCATGCTTCCTTTTCTTGGCTTTCTGGTGTTGGGCATATTTTTTTCCTCTTAAATATCTTTATGTATATCCTCGCTGATTCCTCGCTGATTCCTCGCTGATAGCTTCATGTAACATATTATCTGCATATTATCTGTATGATAAAAGCCTATTGCGAAAAATACCCTTATAGAAAACACTATTTCTTTTGTGTACTGAAAAGGGTTTTCTTCTCAGGCTTTCAAATGTTTGAGTTCATTTACCACTCAAACAAAGCACAAGAAAAGCAGCCCATTTATAAAGCTTACGTTTCAATATGCACCCGTTTGCACCTGCTGAAAATGCAGTTGCGCCAATAATGTGAAGGTAGAAAACAGAAGATATGAAACAATTTTAATTATTATTTTCATCATCAAAATTTTGATTTTTCTTTTTTCTTACGGGCTTATCTTTCAGTACAGGTCTGCTTTTTTCTTTTCTCTTGGCATACTGCAGAGGATTCTTTATCTGATGGCAGAGCGCATCTGGCTTGCACACAGAATAGCTTTTGTAATAGCTAAGGTTGCTGCAGTTTGGAGGAGGAAGAACTTTCTTGCTTTGCTTTGCATATCTGACCTGCCCCAAAATATATTGCCATCTGAGAGGCTCAGTGTTCTTCTCATTCCATGCCTCAAGCCGTTTTTCTGTGGCGTCAGATTCCCAGCCGCAACTAGTCAAAAAGTTTATCAGCACGAAGCAGCTCCTTTTTCTTCCATCCTCCAAGCCGTTCAGGATTAGTTTAATGCAGGGAGGAAAATTTTCTTCTCCAATAGCCTTTTCGGGGAGAGCATAGTCCTGTTCGTTTTTTTTTCTGTTTTCTTCAGTGTCATCCAGCGCGTCCCATTCTGCACGTCTGGGAGAAAAGTCAAAGGCATTGCGCAGCAGGGTTTCTGCATTCGGAGAATCAACCATCCTATCGAGGAAAGAAAATTTTATTTTCACATTCTCTGGCTTTGCTTCTTCTTTTTCAAAAGCAAGGATATTATTTATATCCACAGGCACAGAGATTAGCTGGGATTTCTCATGAAAAGAATAGGGCATGCGATAAAGATGCCTTGGCGCTATAAGAACAGTGTCAATTTCCAGGAAAGGATCAACATTGAGCTTGGGAATCTTGTCTCCAAACTCATTTATTTCATAGCGCTTAATATCTTCTTCTTTAAATCCTGTTTTCTTCATAATGCCTGAAAAATCATTCTTCTCGAGCTTCATTATGTCTTCTGCAAGAGGCTTTCTTATGAGTTCTGTTATGTAGAGCGCTATTCGACGAGGAGCTTCTGGAAATAAAGAAAGAATATTTTCGCTCCCGACTTTTTTAGGGAAAGCTTCAAAGGGAACTGCTATATGAAATCCTTTGTTGCCGGAAAATTTTGCAGTAATTGACTTGACACCATTCTCTTTCAATGCTTTTATTGCATAGTGCGCTGCAATCTTGCTGTACTCAAAGAACTTGCAGTCAATATCCAGAACTAAATCCCATCCTTTTCTGAGAGCATCAATTTCTTCTTTTCTTAAAGTTGGGCTGAGTTGCAGGGGATTCTTCCACAACTCTTCTGAGCAATGAAAGCTGGTGACTCTTTGCTTGGCCAGCTCGAGTATATCATTTGGATAGCTAAGTGTTTCTGGGCGTTTGCCAAAGGATTCGTCAAACCTGAAAGCAACCTCCTTGTCCTTGGCCTGCTTTACAATCTCTTCCTGAATATCAGCTCTCTTATAAAAAGACAGTGTCTTGGCTAGGAATAACATGCGTTTTAGTAGTGGCTGCTTATTTTTAAAGCATGCTGTTCTGAACTAACTAAAAGATTTATAAAACAGCAATATTTTCCTTCTTTTCCTGATGCGGGCGTGCCGGAGAGGTCAAACCTTAATGGGACCAAACGGGTACGGTTCAGGGCCGTATGGCTCAGTGTCTACGCAGGTTCAAACCCTGCCGCCCGCATTTACGAAGTGAATGAGGGCTCAAAACTCCGCAAGCATTTTTATTAATTCATCATAAGGTGAAGGGCAAATGCAAATCGCATCAAAGTTTTGTTGCCCGCATTATATGCAAAAAAAACAAAATCATGAAAGCCTTAAGGAAATAATGAGTGAGTTTCTCGGGCTGGTTGAAGAATATAAGAATTACACTGTTATTGTTGAAGGTAAAAAGGACAAGTCTGCTTTGGAACTCCTTGGTTTTTCTAATATTATTATCTTAAACAAGCCCTTGTATGAAGTTGTCGAGGGAATAAATGTGGCAAAGATTGTTCTCCTGACTGATTTGGATAAGAAAGGCAAAGAATTGTATTCCAAAATAAAAAAGGATTTGGACAAGCGAGGAATCTTGATAGATAACACCATAAGAAACCTGTTGTTCAAGACAGAAATTAGGCAGATTGAAGGATTAACCAAATACCTGAAGAAGTTTTCTTAATTGTTTTGTTGTTTTTGTTTTGTTATTTTCCAATTTTCAATTCTAGTTTTTCTCGTTCTCATCATAATTTTTATCCACGAGCTCTTTTATTCTCTTGGCTTTTTTTTCTCCTATAAGCTCTACTTCGCGCAAATCCTTCTCTTCTGCATTCACTAGATTTTTTATGGATTTGAATTTTTTAAGGAGAGGTCTTGCAATTACTGCGCCCACTCCTGGAAAAGCGCTGACTATGTATTCCTGCATTTCCTTGTCTGTCAATGGCTTGGCTGAGTGCAAAGTGAAGTCTTTCTTGGAAGGGTCTGCTTCTCGCTTGGCAATTACCAACAGCAGTCCTGCTGTTTCCTTGTAGTTCCTGGTCTGCACAATCGGAATGCCATAGCTTACCAGAATAGTGGATAATACTCCTCTTATTGAGTTAGGATGGAGTTTTCTCTGGGAGTAAATATCTTCTTCTCCTTCAATAACCAGCAAGGGCCGATCATATTTCTTTAGGTTGGCGAGCTGTGAGAGCATCCTGCCGTCCACAATCGAGTCAACAAAGTCTTTTACTGTCTTATGCTCAACAGCCACCCTATCGCTTAGAATGTAATCAGCGACATCAAGCTTGCTTAGCTCGACTTTTACTCCCATTTCAGAAAGTTCCTTGATGATGCCTGCTCCTTTTTCCCTGTAATCCGCAAAAATTGTCAGGTTGGCAACATTGATGGGGCTGTCTTCTCCTGTTAGCTTGGTTTGCTCTTCTTTTTCTTCTTGCTTCTGCTCAATCTTTTCAACTGGTTCATTAAAGTTGGTGCCAAAGCCTTTCTGCATGCCGTGTATAATCTGGTGCATTCTCTTCTCTTTGTGCACAGAAGACCAAAGGTTGGCTTCATCACGCGTTTTCTTGGTCACAAGAACAATCACTCTTCCTTTCTCCTGTCTTCCTGTTCTTCCTCTTCTCTGCACTGTCCTAATGGCTGAAGGTATTGGCTCATAAAAAATAACCAAGTCAACTGCAGGAATATCTAATCCTTCCTCTGCAACACTCGTCGCAATCAAGCAGTTGAACCCTCCTTCTCGGAATTCATCAAGAATCTGTTTTTGCTTTTTCTGGCTCATACCAGTATCCTTTTTCTTGGTCTGACCGACAAAAATCTTGGATTTTACTCCAACAGAATCCATCACCTCCTTTATCTTGTTCGTCGAATCCCTGAACTGATTGAAAATAATTATTTTAATCTCCTTCTTATTTGCAATTTCTTCCTGAACAATTTTTTTTAACGCTGCAATCTTGGGATGCTCCTTGCCCGCAGCAATTAATTCTTTGGTTCTTATGTAGGCTGACCTGAAATTCAGGTCTTTGACCAGATTCTGCACAGCCTTGACCTTGGTTTTACTCGCTTCTTCCTCCAGCTTTAAGAAATATTCCCACAGAGGACTAAGTCCTTGAGTCTCAATGAGCTCGAGAGCATGCTGCAATTTTAGGGCTTCTGCCATCAGACTTACGCTACGCATAACGCCGAAATCCCTTTCGCCGCTGCTCATGCGAGCATACATTGCCCTCTGCAAATCAAGAAGAGATGTCTTGCTGTAGCTTGAGACATTGCCATACATATAGCCTAACTTCTTGATTGCTTCAAGCTTTTCTTCAAAAGCATTTCGCAAGAATCTTCTTACTTCATCTAATTCGGGCGGAAAATCAAGCTTCACCCATTCAACGTCAATATCCTGGACATAGGGCTGGACATCAGGATCTTCAAAGGAACGCAACTCAATTTCCTCGATAAAAAGATTTCGGCACACCTCTCTAATCTTTTCCTGGTCAGAGCCAGGCGAAGCTGTCAAGCCAAGAATTCTGGGGTGCTCTGCTTTTTTATTGTACTGCTTGGCTATGAAAACATAGGAATAATCTCCCACTGCTCTGTGAGCTTCATCAAAAACCAGCAAGCTTACATCTTTCAAGGAAATTTTCTCACTTATAATATCATTTTCCAACCCTTGGGGCGTGCTGACTATTATCCTGCTCTGTTTCCACAGCTCAGCTCTTTTTGCAGGAGAAATCATGCCAGTGAACAACTGAACCTCATTCTCATTAATCTCAAGATGTTTTCTCATTGAGCTGACGTGCTGGTCGCAGAGCGGCCTTGTTGGAGCGAGGATTAATATTTTGCTGTGAGGGTAATTGGTCAGCCTGTTAGCTGCCAGCAGAACAGCAATATTGGTTTTGCCGAGGCCCGTGGGCAACACGACAAGCGTATTCTTCTTCACAGCAGTATCGAGAATAGTCTGCTGGTAAAGCCTGGGCTCAAAACCTCTTATCATTTGTACAAAGAAAGAATTGATGATTTATAATGCTTATGCTATAGATTATTATAATTTATCATAATCATAAGCTATAAAAATTTATAACAAAAAGATAAGAAATAAAAAAAGGAAAAAATAAAAAAAATAAAAAAAGAAATTAGAAAAAGGTTTATCTTCCTCGTGCCATCTTGGCTCGAGCAACATTGCCCTTCTTGTCAATAAAGTAGAGCCATCCTTTCTCCTTCTTAACGCCGATTTTGGCTACGACTTCAGGACCGCCTTTCGGCTTTTTCCTTCCTCTGGCCATTTTTGCCCTGGCGACGTTTCCTTTCTTGTCAATGAAGTAGAGGTATCCCTTCTCCTTCTTGACGTGTGCTTGTGCTATAACTTGTGCCATTACTGGTCACCCCCTAATTTTAATTTATTCGACTAATTATTTTAGACTTAGAGAGATAAATTATGTTCTCATTATTAAATCTTTTGGTTTTGCCGACGAAACATTTAAAAATAGTAAACAGAAAGCCCGAGCCTGCATGCAAAACATTTAAATTATTTAAGCTGCGCAAAATATTTTCAAGCAGCCTAACATTTGACATTCTAACACTTTGAAATTTCTTACGGCCTGCTTCAGCTCATTTCATTTCAAATCTAGAATAATAAATTATTGTCATTACTATTCCTATGAGCAGAGCTATTATGTAAGAGAAGATGTTAAATAATAATATGAGAACTGTAAAGATAAGAACAGTAACAAACACGAGAATAAAAACCCATCGCGAAGCTATCCAGAGATAAAGACCTGTAGTCCCTCCAGTGAACTGCCTTAGCTTTTCAAAAGTCGGTATGGGCAGGAGAGAAAATAGGGCGATAAGCAGGTTTATCACAATTGCTGTCTTGAAGAAAGCACTATTGGTGGCAAAATAGATTGGTGCTAAGAGCCCTACCATTACCAAATTCGCAAAGGGCCCTGCAAAAGCAATCATTCCCAAGTCTTTGTGCTTAACACCCCCTCGAAAAACTCCTACTCGAAGCTTGGGGATTACGTCGTGAACTAGGGTTCCTGTAAAGAACAATGGAAAGTAGCCATAGGTGAAAAGACAAACCAGAGGTCCAATAAGCATTCCATTCACCCAGAGCCGATATTCTGAGGCATAGCCTATCTTGATAGCGACCAGTTTTTGCAAAGCAAAATGTATCAGCAAGAAAATAAAGAGCAGAAAAGTAATTATTATGAGGTTAGCTATGTAAGACTCAACTCCAGTCCCGCCTGTTAAATCAAAAAAGCCCCAACCTTTATTCAAGGTAAGGCCGAATGAAGAAACTAGAGAAGTAATGAGTATGTGAAACAACTCTTTTTTGGAAAACCCGAACCTCGTTTCAACCTTGGAAGCAAATTCCTGCATAATAAGGCATTCTGAATTTTTTTCTTTATATAAGTTTCTATAAGTTTCCCTTATGGAGGCTCAGTAGAAAATAAGCGCCCTAAGGTTGAAACGCCTTCGATAAAAATTATTAATGCGCGTCGTCAGGGGTTGCTCCCTACGGGAAGACAGCGCCGTCAGAAGAAGAAGATTGCGTTTTAAAGGCGCAAAAGTTGAGCAAAGCGAAACTTTCTACTGAGCCATTTATGGACTGCTACAAAAAAAGTTCGTGCCTGCTTATGGAAGAAATGAATCTCTATGCTATAAAACTCTAACTTCTTATCGCATCTTATAAAGAAGTTTTCTTTACCAGCAACAGCAAATCTTCTTCATGTCCAGCTCCTATAACTGCAAGTATTTTTTGATCAGGATAATTCTCCATCAGAGTTCTGAGCTTAAGAGCCATTATATGATTTCTCTCATCGACCAGCACTCTGTAAAGACCAGGGTATCTTGCTTTCAGGATGACCAAAAGCTCTTTTATCAATTCTTGCTCCGGCACTTTCTTAAGATCAATCTTCATACGCTTAGCAAAGGGCGCGGTGAAAATGTCAATCACAAAATTAAGCTTCTCTTTCCAAGTAATGGCTTTGGAAAGCCTTGCCAGAGTAATTTTTATATCCCTGTCCAGCAGAGCTATCTTCTTATTATTTGACTGGGCTAGTTGAACTGCTCTCAGCATGTCGCTACCTGGCTTTATTCCCACAATATTTCCAAGTTTTTGCTGTACCGTGCTTCCTATGAGCGCAAAAAAGTAGCCTTTGAATCCGAGTTCTCTTATTAGTCCAGGAGAATAATTTGGCTTTTGGTTTGAGAGCAATGCCTGAAGCCTTTGATGGTCGAGCTCCACAGCCACAATATCTGGACTGGCTTTCTGAAACGCGCTCTCTATTTCTCTCAGAGAACCTTCAGCAATGTGAGAGGTGCCAACAATTACTAAATTTTTGTATTTTAACATCTTGTCTGTGTTTGAGAGGTTTTATTTTAACTTTATTTTACTTTTAGATTTTTTAGGCGTTATTTATTCTAAGTGTAATATTGCTTTATTTTTTTGTTCTTTTTTATTTCCCCCAAAGAATTATTGAACTGCAGAATGTTGGCCAGCATTACCTTGTTAGCTGGAGTCTCAAATCCGGCTTCAACTATTTTCTTTCTTATTTCTAAACAATTAGAACATATTCTCGCAGGGCAGTCTTGAAAGCAAGCATTGCATTGTGCGCAGAGGAAGAAAATCTCTTTATAATCTTTATAACTATTTTTCTTGGCCAAGAAAGCCTTGAATCTTGCTCCTGCAGACTCCTTGAGCAAAACAAAATAGATGGGGCAATTCAGATTGCATGAGCCGCAAAGGTTACAATTCTGAACTGTTTGATTGCTGTTCTTGTTATTATTTTCCATTTTTTATCTCGCAAAATTATCGATACTTAATTATTTTGTCTGGATTCAGGACATTATTATAATCATAATCATCCTTTATTTTTATTAATTCCTTCTTTTTTTCAGGAGGAAGGAATTCTCTATTTATAATTCCATAACCAAAAGCATCTCCTAGTCTGCCCTCAATTCTTTTCACAAAAGAGCGAAAAGTATCAAGTAAATCTTTGTCTTTTTTCTGAAAATAAGCATAAAACAAGCCAAGCCCGATATGCCCTCTGATTCTGACATCATGTTTTTCGCACCAGTCAATAAGGTCATAGGCTTTCTCTAAGTTTACATAAGGGTCTGAAATGTAGTAATATCCTTGGCTTCGAATTATGGAATGACCAGACTCTGCTTTGTCAAGCAAATTTTTTACTTCCTGAAAATTTTTTATTTGACCTTTCAGGACTGTATAAGCAACCACAAGAGCATATTTTGCTTCAAATCCACTCTCCTTTGCTGTTCTTTTGTCCAAGAACTCTATAAAATAAACTTCTTTATCCTGGCTCAAAATCCTTACCTGACCTAACAAATCAGATAACTCGTCAAAACTAAAAACAGTTACTGAAAACGTGGGCAAGTCCATGACTTTAATTTTTGCTTTGGTGATAAAGCCAGAAATTCCTTCTTTTCCAATCAGCAGCTCTTTTTTTCTTGTATAAAAAGATTTGCCCGTCCCATCAACAAATTCAATCTCTTCCACCCAGTCACTTATTCGCCCGAGGCTCTGGCTTTCCTTTGACAAGGCATTAATAGCTATTGCGCCGCCTATGGTTTGAACTGAGCTAAAGGGAGAATTTGGGAAGAAAATGTTAAAACTTCTGATTGCATTGTTCAGGTCAGCAATTCTTATGCCTGCTTCCACTTCTAAGACTTTGTTCTTCAAATCCATCTTAAGTATCTTATTCATGCGCTCTGAAGACATAACAATTGAATTATCTGCTATACAACCATCAACCTGGCTTGCTCCTGCGCCGCGCAGCACAACGGGCGTGCGTCCTTGATTAGCAAAAAGAAGCACTTTCCTTGCTTGCTCTGTGGATTTTGGCCAAATAATTAGGTTTGGCTTTAATGTGGTGTCTGAAGAGCAGTAGCTGTAGGCTTCTAAGTCTAGAAAATTATCAGAAACATTCTCTGCTCCTACCATGCTAGCAAATCTTTTTTTCATTTTGAAACCTTTCTTGGTACAAAAAAATTTAGTGATGCAAAAGAGCTTCGCTCAACTCAATAATATTTTTTTTATTGTCAGCATTCTCACTCAAATGAGCATAACAATAAGGGCAAGCCACAATTATTTTATTTGAACCAAGCTGCTTAAGGCGTTCCCTGGCTATCTTGTTTGCTATTTCAGGATAATTCTGCTTCATGCCGCCTCCTGCTCCGCAGCAAAAAGTTTTGTTTTTTGTCCTAGAGGGCTCCACTATTTTCAAGCCTGTTTGCTTTATTAAAGTTCGTGGTTCATTAATTATATTGTTCTGCCTTGCTAAAATGCAAGAATCATGGTAAACCACTTCTTCCTTATTATAATAAGATATTTTGTGCTTATTCTTCGCCAAGGTTTGAGCTATGTGCTCTGTCTCAACGCCATACTTTTCTTTAAAAATTCCATAACAATGAGGGCAGTTGGTTATTACCTTGCTTATACCATATTTTCTGAGAATTTCAAGATTTTTGTTTTTAATTTTTTCAAAATCTTGCTGATATCCCCCATTAAGAAGTGGAGCTCCGCAGCAGACCAGTTCATCTATCATAATAAAACCAATGCCAAAATCAGATAATAGGGCTTTGTAATTATTTAGCACGGGAGTTAGATAGTATGAAGTCATGCAGCCAGGATAGTAAAGAGTTTTGCCTGGTCTTATGGTTGAAAAGGTGCTCTTTATTGTACTAAAAATATTGCTTGACAAAGTAGTCTCCCTTATTCCACTTAGAAAGGGATTGTTTTAATAAATTTTGCTATATACGCAAGAAAGGATGCAATCTGAAAACTGAAACATTATTGAATTTGTTTAAAATTTCAAAAAGAATAATTAAACCCGCGGAAGACCTCAAGAAAAATCCGAGGCCTTCCTGGGAAAAGAGGTGAGTGAATATTTTTTATTTTAAAGCTGGCACTGGTCAAAGACCTTGCCTAGGGTTTCTGCAAATGAAGGCGTATTTACCCAGACGGCCGTGTCATAAGAGGGATGAACCTTAGTGTCATCCATAAGCATAAAAGCCAGCTCTTTGTTATCAACAAGGCAGAACCTGCCATTAAAGCCTTTTACATTCCTTACCTCTGCAAATTCCTTTAACTCATCAACAACTTCTTTTGATTTGTTGGTTATAGGTGCTAAAATTTTAATGTTAACACCTCGCTCGCTGGTTTTTTTTAAGACCTTGCCGAAGTGCTTATGTTTTCTAATAAGTCCATCCTCTGTGGTCATAAGAACAACAGATTTCTTAGCATTCTTTATCATGGTGCTTAAATGATTATAAACTTGGTTTCTGCCTTTAATTAGACCAGTCATGTCAAAAGGATTTATCATTTCGATTCCTTGAGTATGAAGTATATTCAGCTCTTTGAGAACATCAGAGCCTCTTAGCTGGTCTAAGTTAGCTGCTCTTTCCACTGCTTGCTGTGAAATTCTCTTTTTTACCCTGTCCACAACTTCTTCTGGAGGAAGAGCAAGGTATTTTATTGGTTTGCCTATTTTCATCACAATAAAGCCCTTTTTTTCCAGACTTTCTAGAATATCATAACTTCTGCTTCTAGGCACTCCTGCGATGTCGCTGAGTTCTCCTGCTGTTGAAACTCCTCTTGAAAGAAGAGCAGTCCATATCTTGGCTTCATAACTGTTGAGGCCAAACTCTTTTATCTTCTTTAAAAAAGATTCTTGAACAATCATTTTCATTCCTCCTAAAATTCAAGTCTACAACAGCAGATGTGCTTGTTGAAGTATAACTATTATAAAGTAAAGACAAGGGAAGGAGATTTTATTTATAAATATTTCGTTTTTGTTATTATTGGAAAGTAATGAATTGAATTTGAATAATTTTAGTTTGATCAAAAACAAAAAGGCCCTCCCCTTGATTTCCAGTCTAAAACAGAATAAACAAAAATTGTGTGAAGAGTTAATATGTTTGTTAATATAATTATAATATATTGATTAAAAAATAGATAATATAATATATAAATAATAATATATATATTAATATTAATTAATTTCATTATAGAAATTAATTAATTTAAGCATAAAATGATAATAAAAAATCTCAAAAAACTTCAAAGCTAAAAATACCGCAAAAACAAAATTTTCAACCAAACTAATTTATACATATCAAAGAATTATTTAGAACGAACCTTTTTGGATCAAACCAAAATCTTCAAACTTAAAATCTCCAAACGAAACCAAGGAGAGGGAGTGTTATTTCCTTTTATATACTTTTTTATATATTTTTGTTTATATATTCTACACGAAAAGAAACTTTATAAACCTTCACTTCTTCTGGAACTTTTCAATGGATAAAAATTTGAATAACATCTTTGAGCAATTTTTGAAAAAAGAATCTTTGTTTAAGAATAAAAAAGTTCTTCAGTCGAGCTATATTCCGGACGAAATAAATCATAGGGATGAACAAATAGCGCACATCGCGAACATTTTATCTCCTGCTTTAAAGATGGAAAAACCATCAAACGTATTTATTTATGGAAAAACAGGAACAGGCAAGACCCTTTCGGTCAAATATTTAGCTGAGCAAATGATGACCTTGGCGGATAACAAGAAAATTTCTTTAAAAATCATCTATCTCAACTGCAAACTAAAAAGGATTGCAGACACAGAATACCGATTAATAGCTCAACTCACTAGAGAATTTGGAAAAGAAATACCGCCAACAGGCTTACCAACAGACGAAGTTTATAATATTTTTTTAAAAACAATTGATGAGGAAAAAAGAACAATCCTTTTAATACTTGATGAAATTGATCAGCTCGTTAAAAAAGCAGGTGATGAAATAATATACAACCTAACACGGATTAACTCAGACCTAAAAAATTCACAAGTGACCATTATAGGAATAAGCAACGACCTTATTTTTTCCAATAATCTTGATCCTAGAGTCAAGAGCTCTCTCAGTGAGGAAGAAGTAATTTTTCCTCCTTACAATGCAGTCCAGCTCCAAGACATCTTGAAGAAAAGATCACAATTAGCATTTAAAGAGGATGTTCTGGAAGAAGGCGTCATTCCAAAGTGTGCGGCCTATGCGGCAAGAGAGCACGGAGATGCTCGTCGTGCGCTTGAGCTCTTAAGAGTGGCAGGAGAGTTAGCTGAAAGAAAAGGATTGAACAAGATTACAATGAAGGACATTGATGACGCAGAGGATGCTGTGGAGCGGGACAAAGTGATCGAAATAGTGAAGAGTCAGCCCAAACAATTTCAAGCCACACTTTACGCCATTATCATTAATAAAAATAATTCAAAAATCAAGTTTATTCAGACAGGTGATGTTTATGATATGTATCGCTCTTTGTGTGGTAAAGTGGGCCTACGACCCCTCACTCAAAGGCGCGTATCAGATATTGTTGCAGAACTGGACATGTTAGGTATTATAAATGCGAAAGTCATATCTAGAGGCAGGTTTGGAAGAACAAGAGAAATCAGCCTCATCTTACCTACTTCTGTTGAACTTAAGATTAAGAAACTCCTAGAAGACGACCTTTTTACTTGAATGCACAAAACACAAAAGGTTTAGTAGTTTAATAAAACTATTTTGACAAACATGAATATATTAACCTCTTTTTTGGAGAAAGGAATTCTTATTAGTCCTGAAGTAGCAGAAAATCCTTCTTGGTTAGAACAACTTACAAAGCTGAATGAAGAGAAACTATTAGGTATTACTTTTATTGACCGTGAGTTTATTGAAAAATTGGGAGCAACCGAAGCAGACTCAAAAATTTTTGAGAAAAAAATAGAGGTTAGTATAGATAATAAAAAAGAGAATCCGCTTTCTAGAATAAAAATAATTTTCTCCTACAACAGAGAACCCGGCAAGGTAACTGTTAATGATTTTGTGGCTTATTTTAATAAGAGATTTGAAGCATTATCTGCCATCTTAAGGCAGAGGCAGGAGTTGCAAAAAGCTACCAGTATAAGTCGTATCAAAAGTAAAGGAAATCGCGAAGCAGTGACTATTATAGGATTGGTTTATACGAAAAGCATAACAAAAAATAATAATGTTTTGCTGACCTTGGAAGACCCTTCTGGAAAGATCATGGTTCTTATAAGCGACAAGAAAAGAGAATTGTTTGAGCAGGCAAAGGAGATTGTTTTGGACGAATTAATAGGCGTTGAGGGTGTGCTGGCAGGAAATTTTTTACTGGCAAACCAAGTCTTTCTACCCGACGTTCCTTTATTAAAAGAATTAAAAAAAAGCCCTGATGAAGAATATCTGGCTGTGCTTGGCGACCCGCATTTTGGCTCAAATGCATTCCTAAAAAAAGAGTTCGAGGAGTTTATAGAATGGATTAACCAGAGAAAAGGCAGTCCCGAACAAAAGGAAATGGCTGCAAAAATTAAATATTTAATACTTGTTGGCGATTTGGTTGAGGGGGTGGGAATTTATCCTGGCCAGGAAAAGGATTTGGATATCAAAGACATAAAACAACAGTATGATAAATTTGCAGAATATCTGGAAAAGGTTCCCAAAAACATCGCAATCATTTTCTGTCCTGGCAACCACGACGCTGGAAGAATATCAGAACCCCAACCAGCTCTGCTTCACAAATATGCTGAAAGCATAACTAGGCTGCCGAATGTTCTTCCCCTGAGCAACCCCGCTTTTATTAATATCGGCGCAAAGGATGATTTTGGAGGCTTCGATATTTTATTATATCATGGCTATTCACTTATTTATTATGCAGAAAATGTTGATACTATAAGGCAGTTAGGAGGGCAAAAAAGAGCAGACCTGATTATGAAACTGCTTCTCCAGATGCGCCACCTAGCTCCGTCGCACACAGCCAATCTTTACACACCAGACGCGGAGTTTGATCCTCTAGTAATAAATAGGATTCCCGACTTCTTTATTACGGGCCACATTCATAGAGTGAGTGTTAGTAATTATAAGAATATTACTTTGCTTAATTGCTCCTGCTGGACTGACATAACAGAGGACATGGAAAAGAGAGGCCTGCAACCCCAGCCAGGCAGAGTGCCGCTAGTGAATCTTAAAACAAGAGAAGTCAAAGTAATTAATTTTTTTAGGGACAAAGAAGAGATTGAGGCAGAAGTTAAGGAAGAAGTTAAATCTGCTTCTGTAGCGGCGGAAAAGAATAATCAAAACAAGATTAGTAGCACAAGCAACATTAGTAATAGCACAGGAGGCAATCTTTGAAAGAGTATTTTGATAAACTGGAAAAAGAAATCCTTGAAGCCTATAAAATTGCTTCTAAAGCAAGAAGCATAGGCTATGATCCCGCTCCCAAGCCCGAGATAGTTCTGGCAAAGAACCTGGCAGAAAGAGTTATTGGTTTGATCAGCGTGGTTGCTCCGCAGTTGCAAGGCTCTGGAGCAATCAAAAGAATTGAAGAGCTAGAAAAGCAGTATGGCATCTTAGACTGGAGAGTTGCTTTTCAAATAGCTCTTGAAATAGCACAGGAGAAATTCTGCAAGTTCCAAGATAAAAGAGAAGCAATGGAAGTGGGAATAAGAACTGGCTTTGCCTACGTCACCTTAGGCGCTGTCTCTGCTCCTCTAGAAGGATTTACCAAGCTGGAATTAAAAAAAAGAAATGACTCTTTAGGAGAGTATTTCTGCCTTGACTTCGCAGGCCCTATCAGGGCAGCAGGAGGGACTGCTGCAGCAGTGTGCGTACTAATAGCAGACTATGTGAGAAAAAAAATGGGCTATGCAGAGTACGACCCTGATGAGAAAGAAGTAAGGCGATGCTATGCTGAAATAATGGATTATCATGAAAGGGTTACTAACTTGCAATATGTTCCGTCTAAAGAAGAGATGGATTACCTTGCAGCGCATATGCCTATTGAAATCTCAGGAGACCCTTCTGAGAAATTTGAAATATCTAATATTAATCTTAAAGACTTACCTCGCGTTGGCACAAACAGAATAAGAAGCGGCTACTGCTTGCTTTTTAGCTCTTGCTTGCCTTTGAAAGCACCTAAAGTTTGGGCTAAGCTGAGCAAGTGGGGCGCAGACATGGAACTTACTCACTGGTCGTTCCTGGACGAATTCTTAAAAATTCAGAAGAAATCCAAAGCCAGAGAGCTGGTGGATAAGAAAAAGGATGAACAAGATGATGGCAAGAAGGATAGCTCGACTAAGGTCAAGCCAGACTTCACTTACATAGCCGACCTTGTTGCAGGCAGGCCTGTGTTTGGCCACCCGCTTGCCAATGGTGCTTTCCGTCTACGTTATGGGCGAGCAAGAACTTCAGGATATTCTGCCCAGAGCATTCACCCCGCAACCATGCAGGTGTTGAATGACTTTGTTGCCATAGCCACCCAGATCAAGGTTGAGCGTCCTGGAAAAGCAGCAGCCTTTACTTCCTGCGATACCATAGACGGGCCCGTGGTTAAAATAAAGGATGGCTCTGTTCTTTACCTCGATAATGAAAAACAAGCCAAGCAAATAAGAAGTGAGATAGAAGAAATAATCTATCTTGGGGATGTGCTAATAAATTATGGTGATTTCTTTGACAGGGCGCATCCTTTGGTGCCAGCAGGTTATGTCCCTGAGGAATGGATTCTGGAGCTTGAAAAAGCTTGCATCAATTTATTTGGCACCTTTAGCCTTGAAAAGCTTAGTGAGCTGTTGGATATTACCCAGGAAAAATTAGCTGTTCTATTTGAGAAACCCTTGACAACAAAAATTTCTTTTGAAGCAGCACATCAAATAAGCAAAAGAATGAGAGTTTCTCTTCATCCCCAGCACATCTTTTTTTGGAATAGCATAACTCCTTCTCAACTGGAAGAAATGATTGTTTGGTTGGCTGAAAAAGCAGATATTATTGTTGAAGACGCGCTTGTAAAAATAGTTGTGCCCAAAGGCCAAGAAAAAAGATATTTAGAATTAATAGGGCTTCCCCACTCCTTTATTAATTATGAATTTGTAGTCATAGAAAAAGAAATCGCCAAGGCCTTCCTTGGAAACCTTGGCATAAAGGACAAAGAGGATTTGAGAAAAAAGCACGATTTCTTGGAAGAGCAAATCAAGATTAAAAAGGACAAGAGCAAAACAACTCTGGATTGGATAAATTTACTTTCAGAAGTAGAAATAAGGGATAAATGTGGTCTCTTTATTGGCTCAAGAATGGGAAGGCCTGAGAAAGCTAAGATGAGAAAATTAACAGGCAGCCCACACATATTATTTCCTGTAGGAAAAGAAGGAGGAAAATTCAGGTCATTCCAGGCAGCCCTTGAAAAAGGAGTGATTAATGCGCAGTTCGCTCCTTTTTACTGCAAAAAATGTAAAAGAGAAACTGTTTTTGGAATATGTGAAGTCTGCGACAAACCCACAGAAAAGATGAAGTTCTGCAAGGAATGTGGATTAGTAAAGGATTGCCCGCATCAGCCAGTGCCTTATAAATCCATGGCTTTTGACATTAATGAAAGCCTTAATCATGTTCTGAAAAGACTGGGAACCAATATTTTTCCTGACCTGATAAAAGGTGTGCGAGGAACCAGCAATAAAGAGCACATGCCAGAGCACCTAATAAAGGGAATTCTGAGGGCCAAGCACCGGCTTTATGTTAATAAGGATGGAACCATCAGGTATGACTGCTCAGAAATTCCCCTCACTCATTTTAAACCTAAAGAAATAGGTGTGACTGTGAGCAAACTTCGAGAGCTGGGATATGAATTTGACATTAAAGGTCTTGAACTTAAATCAGAAGAGCAGATTCTTGAATTAAAACCGCAAGACATACTCTTACCCTGCTGTCCAGGTGCTCCAGAAGAGCCCGCTGATGAAGTTTTCTTTAGGATAGCCGGCTTTGTTGATGAATTAATGGAAAAGCTCTATGGTCTTAAGCCTTACTATAATCTAAAAACCAAGGAAGATTTAATAGGTCTTCTAACTATAGGCTTGGCTCCGCACACATCAGCAGGAATTCTTTGCAGAATCATAGGCTTTTCAAAAACACAAGGGTTTGTCGCTCATCCCTACATTCACGCGGCTATGAGAAGAGACTGCGATGGTGATGAGGGATGCATATTGCTGTTAATGGATGCCTTGCTTAATTTTTCAAAAAAATATCTTCCTGAAAGCAGAGGAAGCACCATGGACGCGCCCTTGGTTCTGACTTACTTACTTAATCCAGCAGAAGTGGATGACATGGTTTTTAATATGGATATTGCCTGGAAATATCCTTTAGAATTCTATGAAGCATGCCGGCAGTACAAATCCCCTGGAGAAGTAAAGATAAAGCAGGTTAAGCAGACTTTAGGAAAGCCAGAGCAATATGAAGGAATGGGATTCACTCACGATACTTCCGACATTAATCAAGGAGTTCTCTTGTCTGCTTACAAACTTCTTCCCAGCATGGAAGAAAAATTAAAAGGGCAGATGGAATTAGCAGAAAAAATAAGGGCAGTAGATGCCTCAGATGTTGCTAGATTGGTTATTGATAAGCACTTTATGAAAGATACTAAAGGAAATCTCAGAAAATTTTCTCAGCAGGAATTCAGGTGCGTGGATTGCAATGAAAAATTTAGGCGCCCGCCCCTCACCGGTAAGTGCCTTGCCTGCGGTGGTAAGATAATATTTACTGTTTCGGAAGGTTTTGTAATAAAATACTTGGAATTAAGCATGAAGCTGGCAGAGAAATACAAGGTACCGGTGTATCTGAGGCAAAGCCTTGAGCTCTTAAAGCTGAGAGTGGAAAGTGTGTTCGGCAAGGAAAAGGAGAGGCAGGAAATGCTCGGAGCCTGGTTAAACGCATAATTTAATCTTTTTGTTTACAATGTGCATCAAAGAATCTCAAAGCTATTTAGGGAAGAGGAATTAATCTTTTTTTCTTCGCTAACATCAACCCAGTAAACTTCTGAATAAGCAGGGTTATTTTTGCAAAAATTCAAAAAGGCATCAACTTGTTTGTCAACTCCTTCAACGAGCACTTCAACTCTGTTGTCATCAAGATTCTTCACAAAGCCATTAAGCTCTAGCTCTTTAGCTTTTTTTGCAGCATAGAATCTGTAAGATACTCCTTGCACTCTTCCAGAAACAAAAAAGTGAATGCATTTCATCCGCAGGAAGCTCTCTTCTCAGTTATCTTTTATACTTTTGTATATTCAAGTTAGGTATATTTAAGATTAGCTTAAACTTTTGAATAAACAGAATACTTCGCACCGCAAGCTTGGCATTTGATAAAATAAATACTCTCCTCTTTGGTCATCTTGGTGTCTGGCTTGCCGCATTCCCTGCAGATGACGAAAGTATCTGCATATTGCTGAATCTTCTCATTGATACGGCTGGCAGGAACCTTTGCGCCAAGCACAACAAATTGCTTCTTGATTTCACCAGGGGTAGCAAGTTCTTTTAAGATATACTTTAAGACGTGCTCTGGCTTTCTGCCAAAGTGTTGGGCAATCTGGAGAAAATTACTAAGTACTGTTTTGTTACCTTGAATATGTCCTCTAACTTTGGGCAGCTCAAACCTTTCCTTGGCTTGAGTAGTCTCTGGCAAAGCCTTTTTTCCTCTTTCCAGCAGTTCATCATAGGATTCCATTATAATCTTGGAGAAAAACACAATTATATAAAAGCTTTGTTTTATTGTTTTATTATTATTGATTTATGCGTGTTCATAGTTCCAAAAGGTTTATAAAGGAGAAAATAAGAAAACAAAGACATGGTCCTTGAGTCATTAATTACTCCTTTCAAAGCAGAGAAAAGACCAGCAGGACTTTTGCTTTTGGGGGCAATATTCTGCAGTGTTGCCATTTTTCTTAGCTTGTGGATTTTTAAGTCTCAAGCAAGTCTAGTCATGGTTTTTTTCACAGCATTTGCTTCAATGCCTCTAGTTTATAACACAGTAATAATGGAAGAAGAAAAAGATTTGGAAGGTATGGAAGAAAAATGGCTGTTGAAGGAGCACGGTAAAGCTCTTCGAGCATTCATCTTTCTGTTCATCGGCGCCACAATAGCTTTTTCTTTCTGGTATTTGCTATTATCATCAGGCACCATTACCACGCTTTACCAAGCCCAATCAGCCACTATAAATGCTATTAATAGCAAAATAACTGGCAACCTAAGCTTTAGTGCCAACATGGCTTTTTTTTCCAAAATATTTCTTAACAATGTAAAGGTTCTGATCTTTTGCATACTCTTTTCCTTCGTATACGGTTCAGGAGCTATTTTTATATTGATGTGGAATGCTTCGGTTATAGGCGCTGCAATAGGAAACTTCATGCGAAGTGAATTGGCTAAAATAGCTCAACTTGTCGGAATTGATAGGCTTGCGCATTACTTTCAGATAATCGGCATGGGTCTTTTCAAATATTCAATACACGGAATACCCGAAATACTTGCTTACTTCATAGGAGGACTTGCCGGAGGCATCATAGGAATTGCAGTAATAAAACATGATTTCGGCACAACTAAGTTTGAGCACATCCTGCTTGATTCGGCAGACCTCTTGCTTCTAAGTTTAGGCGTCTTATTCATAGCAGCGCTTCTAGAAGTTTTTGTTACGCCGCTTGTTTTTGGCTGAGAAAAAGAAAATTAATCTTTTAGAGCAGTAGCGAAGTAATCTTTGAATAAAAAATTAGTCAAGCAGCTTAAGCTTGCCAGGTCTTATTTCAAAAACTTCTCCTTCTTCAATAAGTTTTCTAATGAGAGCATCAGCATCAGGAACAGAACTTCTCTTTATAACCTCTTCAATATCTGCGCCGCTACCAGCATCAAGGTCCTTTATAAAATTAGTAATCTTTTGGAAATAATTAATAGGGCGCTCCCCCGCCCGTATAGGAGTTCTAATTTCTCTTTTTACAACCTTTATTTGACGCCTTAAAATTTCAAGTTGGGCTTGCCTGTAGGTTGCCCAGTCTTGGCTAATCTTTTTAATGATCTCTGGCAGTACATATTTCTGTTCATTATATACGCGAGGTCTGCCCACCACCATTATTAAATCACCGATGCTTAGCTTTTCAAAAGCATTTTCTTCAAAGCTTCTCAACAAGATTCTTCCGCTACCATCATCCAGAATTACTCCTCCAGCAAGCTCATTGCTTACCACCACCCCAATGATATTAACTCTTGAAACATTCCCCAAATCTGTTGCGAAGTAGCTAGGCGCCCAGCCCTCTGTCTTGACAAAGCTGCCTTTAAGCAAATCATCCACCACGCAAATAATTGCGGTTTCTCTCTTAATCTGTGGCATAAAGCATCAACAACTTAAATTTAAAATTTAAATTCTAGACACAGTTCCGTGTCTGGGACTGAATAAATCCCCTGTGCGCCTGAGCTTCTCAAGAATTTCCTCTGCTTTTTCTTTTTCAACGCCCTTGAGCTCTGCTTCTCTAAGAATATCTTCAACAGGGATTTCCTTTCCAAGCACCTTTTCAAGCTCAGAGATAATCTCTCTAACAATAACAATCTCATTTCTTTGAGACGCGCTAATGCCCGTGGCTAAAGTGTCTATATCTATCTTGCCCGTTTCAGGGTCAAATCCTACTTGGGACATACAGTAATGTACTAACTCAATAGCTCTTTGCGCATCTTTCTTTAACACCTTATCACGCAATTCTGCTCTTGCACTAGCTTCGCTAAGTCTTACCAATGCTTCTAATTGCCTGGGACTAATGGCAATGGTTCTTACAGCTTCCCCCTTCTCGCTCTGGTTGCGTATGTTAACAAAAAATTCCTTTATCTCTTTAAATGCAGCATCCGTAAGCTTGGGGAAAATATTTCGTCTTGCGTAGGAAACATATTTTTTTATCATGTCTGATTCAACCATAACTTCTGGTTTGTCTGAGCCCTGATGCAGGTGAAGGATAAAGCTAGCCATTTTTTCATCCTTTTCCCTATCTGGGAGGTCTCTCATGGGAAAGATGAGGTCAAAACGATTAAGCAGGGTTGTTGGCAGTTCTATCTGCTTTGCAATCATCTCATAAGGATCAAATCTTCCGAACTTAGGATTAGCTGCGGCTAGTACAGTTGTTTCTGCCTTTAATGTTGCTTGAATGTTGGCTTTACTTATAGTAATTGTTTGCTGTTCTAAGCCCTCATGCATAGCGCTCTGATCTTCAGGAGTCATTTTATCAAGCTCATCAATGCAGCAAATGCCGTGGTTAGTCAGGACAAGCGCCCCTGCTTCAAGAGCCCAGCCTCTGAGGAATTCGTCCTTAACAACAGAAGCTGTTAAGCCTGCTCCTGTTGCACCCTTACCACTGACATATCTGCTCTTAGGAGCAACTACGCTAACTCTTTTTAATAATTGAGACTTGCCGCTACCAGGATCTCCCACCAATAGTATGTGAATATCTCCTCTGGTAACATCTCCTTTTTCTCTTTTTTTAGGAGTGCCTCCGAACATTTGCAATAGAATAGCTTCCTTTACTTTGTCGTGGCCATAAATGCTGGGTGCGAGAGAGGCGATAAGCTTTTCAATAACTTTCTTATCATCACCCAATTCCTTAATCTTTTTTTCTTCTTCTGGGCTAATCTGAATATCATAAAAATCCTCCTGTATGGCCTCAACATCATTGGCCTCGCTGAACAAGTCAAATCTCGTAGTTCTGATGCCAGCAATTTCAATGGGAACTTCTTTTATTACTCCGCTAACAGCTATCTTACTGCCAGGATTGGTTCTCTTATCGCTCATAGGGCTTACTAAGTCGCTCTTGAGAAATACACTGAGCCTTTTGGGTTGTTCGCCACCTTCAAGATCCTCAGGAGCTTCTTCAAGTACAATCTTCTGAGCATCAACGAGCTCTTTAGATATAAGCCTGAATTTTCCTCGCCTTCCACAGCTGCACCTGCTAGGCTCTTTAAATTTGGTATCGAGCTGGAGTACTGTGATAATATTGCCGCAGCTAGGGCATTCAAAGCGCGCGCTAGTCACCTGCGGTCTTACATCACTTTTCTGCCTAACCAAGCCTTCTATTTCAAGAAGTTTTCCAATATGATTAGACCTGATTTCTCTTATTGGAATCTTTTGGGATTTCGGCAGGTTAAAGAAGCGGATTTTGAAATTCTTAACATCTCCTTCGATATCAAAGCCATCTATGGCAAGTTCAGCAGCCTTTATTATTTCGTCAGGATTTTCAAGAAGAAGTTCTGCAAGCTCAGGATTAAACTTAGACAATACATTGAAATCTATTTTGAGAAATTTTTGCCCCATGCTCACCTGTCTAAGCAAAGCTTCATAATATTCTGTTTCTACAAACTTATGAAACAGATTTATTTGTTCTGAAACCTCCAAATCCACCACCACATTTATTAAACTTAAGATTATTTTAATAGTTAAAAATTAATATCAAAAGGATTTTTACTCTTACTTTAAAGCTTTGAGAGTTTCAACCAGCTTGTCAAGAGCAGTATGCACTTCTTGCTCTGACTTTGTCCCGGTACACACCACCTTTCCATTGCTGAAGAGCAAGAAAGTGGCCTTGGCTTCCATTAGTTTGTAAACCAAGCCCGGAAATTGCTCTGGTTCGTACTCTGTATTGTCAAGTTTCATTGCAAGGACATTAAGATTCAAGTCCATTCCTATGCTGCCACTCGCAACAATGTTTTGGATGTTAATCTTTGGTGTGATGGTTATTTTTATTCCTATCTTTTTCAGGCTTTCAATAATCCTTTCAATGCTCTCATGCACTTTTTCCATGCTTCTGGCACCCGTGCAAACAACCTTTCCAGAGCTAAAAATAAGAGCAGATGTCTTAGGATCCTTTATTCTTATAACCAAGCCCGGGAATTGCTCAGGATTATATTCTGTATTGCTCAGCGTTGCTGCCATCTTCTCAAGAGGAATATCGTGCTCTAAACTTGTGGAAACAACAATATTAACCACTCTAATATCTCTAGGGCCCGCTTCCGCATATTTATTATCATGAACTGGCTTTGCAGTAGATGCGGTCATCTTTCTTTTTTGCCCTACTTTCTTCTTAACCTGTTTTAGTTTTAGCACTCCTTGTGCCTTATTTTTTTTTATTTTCAGAATTTTCTTCTTCACAACTTTCTTTGCTTTCTTCTTTTGTTTCTTTGCCATAGGAATCCCCCTTTCTCTTTTAGTCGAGAGCTTTATAAATACTTTATAAACGGAGGAAACAAGGTTTATTTATAAATGCTTTTATCCCGAAACATAATCTTGGTAAAAATTATATTGAAGAACCTAAGCCTCCTTCATTTCCTTTGGAAAACAGTTTTTTAAGGTTGGTTAACGTATTAAACAGAGGCAAAAAAAGTTTTCTACACGGAACACCCCTTCATTTCCACTGGAGAAAAGGTTATTTTGAGTTTTTTTGATTACTACTTTGTATTTGTTTTCTTTTTCAATGCAGTCTTTCTATGTTAAAAAGATTTATATATAAGCAGAACAAGAAAAAAAGAGGAGAAAGGAAAAGAGGAGAAAATGCTGGGCTGGTTAAAGAAAAGAATGCAGTTAGAGCAGATGAATTCTGGTTTAGTGACAGCTTTTACAAGAATAAAAGAAGATTTAGCATCTCAAAGAAAATTCTTAGAAGAGCTATATGAGAATCATCATGGTTTTAGGCAGACGACTTCTTTAAATCATCATCGCATTGCTGAGTGGATAAGGCATTTTGATGGGTCTATAAAGAGATTGGACAGAGATATGCTGGTTTTAGAGAAGAAACTTGATGATGAATTTGAGGCTTTTAGTACTGCTTCTCTTAACCTTTTCAAGGAAGCCTATGCTAAGAATCAAAAAGATGTGCAGACCATAAAACAAGAGGTTTTGAAGGAAGTCGGGGTTTTTATGAATGAAAACAAGCACAATCTGAAGGAGAGTTCTAATGTTAATAATATTAATAATGTTAACAAAATAATGCCAGAACCTTTTTTTGACTCTTTATCTAATCCTGAGAAATGGCTAGTGGGGGTTTTATTTAATGCAGAGAACCCTTTGTCCTATTCTCAAATTGCTGAGCGCACGGGCAAGACTTTGAATACTATTCGCGTCTATATGAATCAACTAAAGTTCAAAGGCTTTATTGATGAAAGCACTCTTCCTAACGGCGTAAAACTTTTTAGTTTGAGACATAAAGCTAAAGTTAAAAAACTCTATAATCTTTAAATCAATTATAATGCATTATAACGCCCATTATAACACATTATAATGCATTATAATGCCTATTTTTATGCAAAAATTTTTTCTAATCAACTTTCAAAAGATTAAATAAAATAAAAATTAAATAAATTAATAAAGCCTTGTTTTTTCATAACCTAGAAATGATTTACCTTGTGCGCTACGCAGAAATTGCATTGAAAGGAAAGAACCGATCTGAATTTGAGAAAAAACTTGTTGAAAATATAAGAGCTCACTTCAAAAACAAGGGTTTGAAGTCAAAAATAAATCGTTTACAAGGAAGACTTCTTGTAGACGCTGAAAAAGAAGCGGATTTCAGAAAAGTTTTTGGCATTGCCTCTTACAGCCCCTGCTCAGAAGTAAAGGCTGAGTTGGAAAGCTTATGCTCTGAAGCTCTCACTTGGGCTGAAAAGCATTTAAAAACCGCCACTAAAACCACAACTTTTAGGATAAGCGCCAGAAGAATTACAAAAGACGGTTTACTCTCTTCGTTAGAGCTTAATAATAAAATAGGAGCTTTTATTGTTAAAAAAACAGGTTTAAAAGTTAACTTGTCTCACCCAGATTTAGATATTGGGATTGAAATAATGGGCGCAAAGGCTTTTGTCTTTGATAACATAATGAATGGCTTTGGAGGCCTGCCCGTTGGTATTGAAGGCAAAGTCTCAAGCTTAATTTCAGATGAAAAAAGCATTTTGGCCGCTCTTCTCTTTATGAAAAGAGGCTGTGCTATTCATGTGTCCGGTTTTCAGGAAAGGAATATCTCTTTACTTCAGGAATACAGTCCTGAAAAGTTAATTTTTCATAGATTAAATACTTTTCCCGAACTCATTCAGCTTTCTCAAAAAATAGGCTGCAAAGCTCTTATTGTCGATGACACCTTGGAGAGCCTCCACAATTATCCTCTTTCCCTCGCTATCAATATGCCCATTCTCAGGTCCTTGATAGCCTTTTCGCGAGAAGAAATAAAAGTAGAATTAGAAAAATATAAATAATCTCTTTCAATTAATGGAAAGTGATATTAAAATACCATTCAAATAGTTTAATTGTTTAAATATTATGTTTGAGGTGATATAATGAGAATACCAACTTATGCAGGTGCATTTTATCCTAAAAGTGCTAATGCTCTGAACAAAATGCTTGAAGAATGCTTTACAGGCAAAATGGGTCCCGGAGCTCTTCCTAGCAAACCCAAAAAAGATGCTCCTTTGGTCAAAGCAGTCATCTGTCCTCATGCAGGCTACGTTTATAGCGGCATGGCAGCTGCCTGGGCTTATTCTGCCATCGGAGAAGCCACTCTGCCAGACCTATTTATAATCCTAGGACCTAGTCACAGGAATAATGAATCGGGCATTGCATTAGACTCATTTGAAACGCCCCTAGGCATTATACGAGTTGACCAGGATTTTGCAAAAGCTCTAGCAAAAAAAGGTCACATTAAAATTAATGATGAGTTGCATGCCGAGGAGCACAGCATAGAAGTACAGCTTCCCTTCCTGCAGTTTGCTCTTGGAAACAGAGCTGAGCACATGAAGATTCTTCCAATACTGGTTTCAGGAGATTTGAACTTGGACAAGATAGCTGATGATTTGCGCGAAACTATCAAGGAACTGAAGAGAAAGGTCACTTTTATTGTCAGCTCTGATTTTACTCACTATGGTCACGGCTATGGTTATGTTCCTTTTTCATCTGATATTAAGGAGAGAATATACAAGCTTGATGGCGAAGCCATAGATTTTATCAAAAGCAATGATGCAAAGGGATTTGCTGATTACATTTACAAGACAGGAGCAACCATCTGCGGGCAATTGCCAATTATTCTTCTTCTCAAAAGCATTACTTTCAAGAAAGCTCTGTTAGAGCAGTATTATACTTCAGGAGACCTTGCTGGTGATTACACGAACAGCGTAAGCTATGCAAGTATTGTTTTTCGATGATCAATAAACAAGATGGCTTGCTTATAAGGTAAATAAGATAATAACTAGGCAATCTAAAGGAAAGCAAAGGAAAAAATGAGGAACAAATAATGTTTAAGAGCAGAAAAACTCAGATTACTATGTTTGTAATTCTGGGTTTGGTCTTATTAATAGTCTTTGTAATTCTTCTAGCCCTTGTCAAACAGGCCAAGCCAAAGACAGCCAGCATCGAACAAATCATTAATGAGCTTGAAACTGGGAGAATCAAGAATCAAATCATCTCATGCATGGAAGAAGTGGCAACAGAGGGTGTGGAAAAGATTGGCGCTAATGGTGGATTTATTTATGATTTTGAAGGAGGAACCATTCCTTTCAAATCAAAAATTTCAGGCCAAGATTATCTTAATTATAGCCTAAATTATGCGAACTATTCTAATTCCTATTTCGTAGCCTATGGTTTAAGAGAGAACGTGAATTGTAATAAGATTAATTATAGCGCCCCGGGTTACCCCTACCCCGATATGCTTCTGAGCAACCTTAGTACAATTTATAATACAAACTGTATTTACAATTCATTCTACTCAGCATTTGATGGCTTTTTTGGCCAGGTGACTCTGTCAAAGCTTTGCTACATTGCTCGCGCATCTGGTTGTGAAGGCTTTGCAAAGGGTGTGGAGCTCGGGCTGACCATGCAAAAGCAATTGGAGAGTTACACTGCTGCCAGGCTTCCTTATTGCATTAACTTTTCTGCTTTTACAAGCCAAATGCTGGTGAATATAGAGCCAGAAGCTAACCCTGTAGTTGAGGTAACTATTCATGATTCAGACATCTTACTCAAGCTTAATTACCCTTTGAAAATAAGTTTTGAAAATCAAGAGCCCATAGTGAAGATGATGAATTATCAAACCACCCTCAATGTCAGGCTGGGCAGAGCTTATAATTTTCTTTTTAACCTTTTATCAATAGATGCTGAAGAAATTGATTTCAACCTCACGAATGAATTTATTCGCTCTTCGTATTGGAGAAAAGGATTGGAGGTTAGAAAGATAAACAGCCCCTGTGCCTCTTGCCATATTCCTTACAAGTATGATAATATTATAGAAGTTATTGACAGGAACTCCCTTGTTAAGGGTAAGCCTCTAGTCTTGCGCGCAGCAGTACAGAACCGAAGACCTGCTCTTGACAAGATAAATGACCAGGAATTTGACTTGGCCGCCGGTTCCGTTAATATCTCCGTAAAAGCATATGACCCTGATGATTCAACCATCAACTACACATTCTTATCATTTGGCCCCCCCGATTCAGTTGGCTGGAGAGTAAATGATCCTGACTTAAAAAATAATTTACAGAACGGAGTTTTGGATTTTCCCATCAGTAGGTTTGACATCGGTGACCATGAGGTGGGCATAGTTGCCACTGATGAGCATGGTCTCTATGATTATCAGAGGTTCTTTATTAACATAATTGATTCTTCAACAAGCAGCTCACCAACTCAGACCTGTATTGACAATTGCATACTTAATGTTTGTTCTGGCCCCAATGCGGGCGGCGATTGCATTGACTACTGTAACAATCCGAGCTGTAGTTCTACTGCTTGCACCTTTTCTAGTTTTTCACTTAATGCCTTTGGCTGTGATGATTGGTGTTATATTGCTGCTAATGCATGCAATACTGATTGCGGTTCTGAATTTGTTGGCTCACCTTGCTTTACCCCTGCTCTAGGTTATACGCAGGCTTGCTGGGATTGTGTTTATCCGATTTTTCACGCTAGTGACCCTCGCGCGCATGATGATTGCAGTGCAATACCTGATGCCTCAAATTGCATAGGTAAAATGCCAGATTGTTTCTGGGTAAAAGAGAATATTAGCTCCGACTTCCCGGGACGATGTTATGATGACACCTTGCTTAATCTGCCAGCACAGCCAGCATATATAATTCTTAATTAATATTTTTTTCACTTAACATTTTTTAATATTTTGAATTTTCTGCTTTTTGATAGTCTAATAATTAATTATGCTTTAAACAACAAAATTTATATAGTTTTAAAGAAAAAGGAATGATAAAAAGGGTGGCTGAATGAATGATAAATAAAAGAAGCTTATTAATCTTCTTAATAAGCATTGTTTTTTTAACTTTGCTGGCAAACTGGGCTAGTGCAGGTTGTTGTCTTTATGGAACCTTAGGCAGTAGCTGTGAAACTAAGGACTCTGCTTCTAACTGCACTACCACACCGATGAACTTTTCCAGTTCTGATTGTGCGAGTCTTAATGAGTGTCAGATTGGCTGCTGTTGTGACCAAGGCCAAAGTTTAGGAACTAAAAGCACTAATTATTCTTGTAATTCATTCACTCCTCCTAAAACCTTTAAATTAGACCCTGCTGCAAGCTCTTCCTGTTCTTGTGGTTCTGGTTCATACTCAATTTCAGGAAAAGTCACCAAGACTACTGGCACGCCTCTTACACCTCTTAGCGGCGCTACTGTTAGTGTAGGTACTGTAACTACAACCACGGGCTCTATTGGTACTTATATATTATCAAACGTCCCGAACGGAACAAATGTGATTGTACGAGCATCTAAGAATGATGAATGCACCCCCAATAGTATTGCCTTGCCCACTTTTATAGGCGATGTTTCTGATGTAAACATTGCACTGAATTGTCAATGCGTTCCAGAAACCTGCAACGCAACCAGTCATACTTATTGCAAGTCCACTAGTGTCTGGCAGACTTATAATTTAACAAATGAAACTCAAAAAGCGACTTATTGCTCTTTTCCCCAATGCCTTGCAGCAGATTCTGAATGCAATGTGAGCAATATTTGTCAGGCAGGAGATGGTGTCTGTCCATCAATTTGCTCTTCTAATCCGAGCTATAACAATTATGACTCTGATTGCGTGTGCAGCACGACTTCTAATGGTGTATGCCCTTCCGGATGTGACTCGAACATTGGGGGTGCGAACTATGATATTGATTGTAATGCTTATTCTCCCACTTGTGGTGATAATCTGATAACTTATCCTTATGAAACCTGCGAGCAAACTCCGGCTCCTGGTCAATTGAGTCTTTGCTCTGCAGACCAGTGTATTGGTGCGGGTGAAACTGGAGAATGCAACTGTGCGGGTCTGTCTGGATGCGGCAACCTGGTTCTTGAATCTGGAGAAGAGTGCGAGATAGGAATGGTGTGTTCTAATGGCGCTGCTTGTGAGAATTGTAAGTGCGGAACACCAACCTGCACAGGAAATAATTCCAACCCGAGCGTTGCCTTGAGCTTTGATGCTGTTGATAAAAAAATAATAGCTTCCTGGACTCTTCTGAGCGCCTGCCTTCCAAGCGTGATTGACTATTCCATTTTCAAATGTTCCAAAGATATAAGCGGGGGCACGAGTTGTTCTTCAAAAACTGACTTCTCCCCTTTAATCACAGCAATAAGCCACGACGCTACAAATATTTCGGACTCTGACATTAATCAGACCTCAGAATACTGTTATTATGTTCGGGTTGATTATCGGGACAGGTCACCTGGTGAATCAATGATTAAATGTATAAACACTGGAAATTATTATTGCATGGAGAATCCGCCCGCAGAGTTCTGCATGGTGAATTCTCGAAGTAGATGTGATGCTAATTATAATATTGTGGAGGTTCAGAAATGCGGCTTAAACCAGCATTGCATGGGCCCTGACAGAAATGGTAAGACAGAATGTCTAAACCAGAGCGTGTGCGACCAGTGCAATGGCCTTTATGGAATGTTTTCTTATTTAGATTTAGGAATTATTTATGAGGATGGCTCTAATAAGTATTGTCATCCCGGCTCTGGACCTCGTGTTGAGGGATGTTATCTGGACAACACAAAAACTTTATTTTCTGCATTTAACTATTGTTCCAGTATTGTAACTTGCTATGATTACAAGTCCCAGCAGACCTGTACTGATTCTTCAGATCCTTGCGGTAAGAACCGGGGTTGTCAATGGGCTTGGCTTGATAATAGCACTCATGAGTTGGGAGGCATTTGCAGGCCTTCCAATCCTACGCTCCAGAAATGTGAGCTATGTGATGATGAAAAATATAATTGGCTAAGCCCGGGCTGCACACCTCGAGTTTGCAGCTTGTTCGGAACCTGCTATTTCCAAGGAGTTTCAAGTTCAAAGCCAAATGTTAAGAGCTGCACAAAACAGGTCACAGCCAAGTGCGCTGATTACCTTACGCAACAAACTTGCACAGGAGGGACTCCCGTTACAGTCGATGCTGTTTATAATACAGCAGGAAATAGAATGGGAGGAACACACTTTCTTACCCCTAGCAAGGATGTTCTCGGGCTAGGTAAGTGCTACTGGGTAGCAAGCGCTAATAGGACTAATGGTGGTGCTTGCTACAGGAATGCGGATAACCTGTCTATTAATTTCATTAAGAACACAGGCTATGATTGTTCAAATAAGGATTATTATTGTGAAGCTGACTTCACATCACCAGTAACAACAATCATGCCTTCTGCTTTCGGAGTTTATCCTGCAAACACGAACATAAAGTTTGCTGTGAGTGATAATTATCCTTCTGACCAGATACAAACCTACTTTTGCGTTTCTCCATCGCTTAGCACTTGTTATCCGAATGAATCAGTTACTGGATCAATAGGAGTGTACTCAAAAAGAATCACCACCTCCGGAACCTACAACCTATTCTATTACTCAGAAGATTCTGCGAAGAACCTGGAAGTTGTTCAGCATACTCAGATAAGAGTGGATGCTGAGAAACCGTTTGTTTACTTAACCAACCCAGCTAACGCAAGCACCTTCCCCACTAATCAGCTAGAAGTAACTGTCGAAGGTGTAACCTCAACAGATTCCAAGTTTATTTGTGCAAAGAATACCAAGAGCGGAATTACCCGCTGCATAAACAACTGCGCTCTTACAGGCAATACCGCTCCTTGCTTTTCTGACCAGACTGGTGTTTTCACTCTTACCATTAGTTTAGGAAACAACACTAACTTGACGGGCGTGTTGTTTACAGCAGAGGATTATGCAGGCAACACCTACAGCAACACCTTGCTAGGCGTGCTCTTGAAGCTTGTTCCGCCTGATGCTCCGCTCATAACAGTTTTGCCCATAAAATAATAAAGAATGCGCACAGAATAAAATTGTGCATAAAAAATCAGGGAATATAAAGATTGACAGAAATAAAAAAGAGGTATTTGATGAGCAAGAAAATTAGTAAGCAGTTCATGTTTTTTACACTCCTTTTTGTATTCATAACTATTCTAGTTTCTTTTAATTTTCCTTATACTAGCGCTGATACAATTGTTACGACATGGACAACGCTTAACTCAACCAATGTGCAAATAAATGCTACGTATAACGAATCAGTAGACTGTTTACCAGGCTACCCAAAACTTTTCGGAGCCGATAACCATAGTTATAGCATGGACACTACGCATCTGAATGATGGAAAAACTTTTCTCAGCATTCCAAAATGGACATCTGCTCTGCCAGTAGGCACTTACACTTACATAATCGCAGTGGCGGACTTTGCTGGAAACCAGAGAAATGATTCGAAAATCTTTGAAATACTTCAAAATTATCCTCCTGGCTGCGGCAATGGTATGAAAGAAGGAACTGAAGAGTGTGATGATGGCAATCAGGTTGCTGGAGATGGATGCAGTGCCTTTTGCAGGATAGAGCGTTGCGGCAACAACAAAGTAGATCCTGGGGAGGAATGTGACGGCACAGACCTAAATGGGATGACCTGTACTTTCATAGGCAAATTTTCAAGCGGGGCTCTGGCTTGCAATGCGAACTGCACTTTCAATTTCCAGAACTGCGTTCCGGAATATCCAAACGGAACTTGTGGTGATCAGATACTGAATGATAAGGAAGCATGTGACAATAGTGATTGGGGCAGCATTACAAAATGTTCCGACTTTTCGGGATTTGTGAGCGGCACTCTGAAATGCAGGTCTAACTGCCACTTTAATACTGACAACTGCAATCCTAGCTCTCCCGGAAACAATGCTTCTTGCTCTGACAGCAAGAAAGATGGTGATGAGAGTGATGTTGATTGTGGCGGAAGCTGCACTCCCTGTGATAATGGAAAGAAATGCATAACATATTCTGATTGTAATGCTTTATATTGTAAAAATAATATTTGCACTCAGCCCAGCTGCACTGATCAGGTGAAGAATGGCTTGGAGAGTGATGTTGATTGTGGAGGTTCATGCCCGGGTTGTGAAATAAATAAGAGCTGCAGAGTAAATAATGATTGTGCCAGTAACTTTTGCAACCCTAATATCAAGAAATGCGCAACGCCCAGCTGCTCTGACAGAATTCAGAACGGTGATGAGAGTGATGTTGATTGTGGAGGTGGCTGCCTGACCAAGTGTGCCCTGGGCAAGAATTGTGTTTCGTCCAATGATTGCGAGTCAGGTTATTGCGAAGCAGGAATTTGCAGCAACCCCAATAACAATAATCCTAATAATGAAGAAACAACTCCTGAGAAAAGTCATACCTTGCAAATACTGCTCCTTATCTTTGGCTTATTATTAATGATTGGCAGCATTGGCTTCCTTGTGTATTCAAGAAAAGTCTTAATCCCCAAGCAGAAAGCTGCCCAAGCTGCGGCTGCAAGGACTTCAATGCAACAGTCAAAACCAGGTCAGCAAATGCCGGGAGCAAGGTCTGCTATTACCGGAAAACCAGGAATGACTTCACCAAGACAAGACCTAAAGGCAAGAATTGCTGAAAGAATTGCCCAGAGAAAGAATGCAAGGCAGTCTCTTCTTGAAGGCTTTGGAAAAGGCAAAACAGAAACTGGAGAAGCAGGAACTGCAAAGTCGGGAAAACCTGAGTCTGAGAGCGAGGAAAAGAAGTCTTCACAGGAATTTGTTTCATTGTCAGATTTGGGGAAAAAGCAGGCTAAGCCAACTGCTAAAGAAGACGCTGGAGAGAAAACTGCAAAAGAAAGCCCCAAGCCCAGTGCTACTTTTGAAAAACTAAAGGAATTATCCGACTCCTATAAGAAGAAGCAGGTTAAAAAATAGGAAGCAAGCCAAGAAAAAAAGAGAAGAAGATAAAAAAAGATAAAGAATAAAATAATTATTAATAACTCTTAAAGATGATTAGATTAACTAAAAAAGATTAACTAAGGTGATTAACTATTGACTCGAAAAGCCCAAACAAGCCAGGCATTTACTTACCTTGTCATAATACTGGTAGTTGGAGTTCTGATTGTTTTTGGCTATAAGGGAATCGAGTGGATAATGCAGTCTCAATGCCAGAGCCAGAGGGCTTTGTTTGAGAAGAGCATCATCAGTTTTTTCGACGAATATGTTGACAAAGGCTCTGTGCATGAGGAAACCCTGAAAGCGCCCTGTGATGTCGCGGAGGTATGCTTTATTGATTCTCAGCACTATGAACCAAATGCTCCTCCGCTGGCTCTCAACTTCCTAATTAATGATTCAGTTATGAAATCAGCAGTTGATGACAAAGCCCAGAATGTTTTTTTCAAGACAAAATTCACAGAACCAATTGGATTTTCAAACAAGATAGCATTAAAACAAGACGAGCAGCCCTTCCAATGCTTCAAATCTAAAAGTGGGGAGTTTAAATTCTTGTTTACAGGCCTAGGAAGAAAAACCCAAGTGGAATCTGGATGGCAGGATTAATGCTTTTAATTTTACTCTTAATGGTGATGATGTTGGTGATCATATGAAGCGTCATATTAGGTTAGATAACCATAATGCTTTGGGTAAGAAAGGCTTTGCCCTGCAATTCAACTGGCTTTTTGTCCTAATAGGCGGAGCTATTCTGTTGGGCTTTTTCATCAGCATCATAGTCAACCAGGCATCTCAGGAGCAGCAAAAAACAGCGCAGGAATCAAACCAGGAACTTGACAGCGTGCTTAAGGTCAGCCCTTCCACTACTGACATTCAGAAAGTGATTTCTCTCAACCAGCCCAATAAAGAAATCAGTTTTTCCTGTGATGAAACGTCAGAGTATTCTATTGAGGGCTCTTTCCAGCCCAGCCACTACGAGTATAATGCTATTTTCTCACCAACAACCCTTGCCGGTAAAGAAGTAATAGTTCAAGCCTTGTCTTTTGATGCGCCTTTCAGAATAATGCCTGTTGTGTATGTAACCAACAAGGCTGTTGAGTATGTTTTTGTTGGTAATTCCCCCATCTTAACTCTTTTGTACAATGCTCTGCCTGATAATGCTACAAAGAAAGCAACAGGCTCGGGAATCCTTTCTTCTTACGATAATAATAATTTTGAACAAACTGTTTTTGTGCTGGCTGATGAATCTGGGCTTAATAATCTTCATCTTTCTCACTTTACTTCTGAAAAGGATTACAAACGCGTTTACGCAGTGGTTGTCAAGCCAGCAGAAGAGGCTGTTAATTATGGCGAACTAATTTTTTATAATTATACTGGAGGGAGATTTGCTCTTGTCGGCAAAGCTCCTTATTTTGATGTGAGCCAGAACATGAGATTGGCTTTGGGGGGCGTGATTAGCCACGACAAAACAATTTATGAGTGCACTACCAAAAAAATTTTGTTAAGGACTGCTCTCCTAACCAAGCTGCATGAGCAAAGAATGCTCTACTATATGAATGATGCGGGAGAATATTGCAAGCCCTACTATGAAACTGCAAAGGGTTTGATTGAGACCATCCAGCAATATGCAGAAAAACCAAATCCGACTATTGATAATTTCAAGAGCCTGCTGCTGGCCATTCAAGACCTGACGAACTTGAATGCTTATCTTATTACCACAGAATGCCCGCGAATATATTAAGTCATAATATTAAGCCATCAAGTCATAATTCATTATTAAGAGTTATGTGAGATTAATGTAAACTTAATGTTAAGGATTACTAAAATGAAAAAAGCTCAGCTGCAAATGAATGAAACCATTTTTGTAGTGTTCTTCATAATTCTTATAATCATTCTGTGTTTTGTTGTCTATTCCAGATTTCAGGAAGCTAATATCAAGGAGCAGCAAAAGCTTTTCAGAGATTCCCGGGTAATTGAAACTGCTCACAGCCTGAGTTCCTGGCCAGAGCTGGAATGCTCAGAAGCAGGAGGCATATCTGATTTTATGTGCCTTGACATAACCAAGCTCATGGTTCTCGGAGATTTCATTAATAAGAGCAAGCAAGAAGACAACTATGCTTTTAATTATTATTTCGGTCTTCTGGGCAACTCCAACATAACCATTACTGAGATTTATCCTTCCAATACTCAGACCGTGGGTGTAGATGCCTGGGTGCTATGGAATAATCCTGGCAGGACCAAGACAACAGACGTGGTAAGAGTTCCTGTTAGCCTTTACAATCCTTTAACCAAGGCCTATGCTTTTGGAGTTATGGAGCTGGTGATGTATGAATAGGGCTAATGAATTTATTGAAAATAAAAAGAAAGCTCAACTCGAGATGATAGGCTTGGTTATTATTGTAATCATAGTCATAACTGCAATCATGATTTTTACAGTCTACAAACTCGCTAACCCCCCCAAGAACATTCAGAAAGCCTATGTCAATAAGGCAACAGCCTTCAATTTCTTGGTAAGCATAGCCAAAACCAATGTTGAGGAATGTCATGGCCTAAAGCTCGATGAGCTAATAGCTGCATGTGCGGGAGGATCTGAAGTCGGATGCTATGATTATACCAGTTGCGAAATGGTGAACATGACTTTGAAGAATATCTTGGATAAAACCCTTGTTGACTGGGGAGTCAGTTATAACCTCTCAATCCAAGGCACTGACATAAGTTTCATTAATCTTGACTGCAATTCTAAAGTGAAAAGTCAGGTGCAAGGATCAGAGTCAATTCCTCTTAATCCAGGCATTGTAGAGATGACATTAACATTATGCCAAGGTTAAAATCATTCGCCCATATTAAAAAATACTAACTTCTATCTCCCTGTTGTTTCGAGGTCCGTCCAGCTCTACCAGCATGACTGCCTGCCATTTTCCAAGACTCAGCTTTCCATTTATAATAGGAATAATCAGGCTTGAGCCGAGAACAGATGCTTTTATGTGCGCGCCAGCATTGTTGTCAATCTTATCATGAATATATCCTGCATGGTCAGGAAAGACTTTATTCAGGGCAGCAAGAAAATCAGTGCAAATATTTGAGTCATCATTCTCATTTATTATAAGCGCGGCAGTAGTGTGCTTTACAAAGACATTGCAAAGCCCTTGTTTGACCTTGCTCTTCTTCACCAATTCATTAACCTTTATGGTAATGTCGATTAGTTCTTGTTTTTTTGTTGTATCAATTGCAAAATGAGCAAAGGAAGGGTTTGAGGTCATGTTGAAATAGGATTAAAGCATTTTGTTTTTAATATTTTGTGAATCTTCCGTCTTAGCGAGCCAAGGCATAGCCAGTAGGATTTAGCAAACTTTATATATCTCAACTTTTAGTTGATAATTGTTATGGAAAGGCCGCCTATTCTTAAGGTTCAGCACATTACTAAGAGATTTGGCAAGAAAAAAGTTCTCAAAAATATCTCGCTTGACATTTATGAAGGAGAGGTTTTTGGCTTGATAGGCGCAAGCGGCAGCGGCAAAACAACCATGCTAAAAACAATTGTTGGCTATCTTGCTCCTGGAGAAGGAGATATCCAGTTCAGGTATGATTATTTTGTCAAGAAAAAGAGCAAGGATGGCAAGCCTTTGTATGCTTCTGTTTTCAAGCAGCAGAGACTGGCAAAGAATTTGTTCGGCTTTGCAAGCCAGGAGCCTTCTTTTTACCAGAAGCTCACTGTGAAGGAGAATCTCAGATATTTTGGCTCACTGTACAACATGAAGAAAAAAGCCTTGGAATCCAACATTGATATCCTGCTTTCGCTCATGGATCTGACTCACGCTGCCAAGAGCCTTGCAAGCAACCTTTCGGGAGGAATGGAGAGAAGGCTGGACATTGCCTGCGCCCTGATTCATGACCCTGAAGTGCTTATCCTGGACGAGCCAACATCAGACCTTGATCCTATTCTTCGCGACCACATATGGAGTTTGGTGCAGAAGATTAACAAAAAGGGCACAACCATCATCCTTGCCAGCCACCATTTATCAGAGGTAGAGCATTTCTGCTCCCGCATAGCAATTATCAAGGATGGAAAAATAATTGATGTTGCAACTCCAGCAAGGCTCAAGACCAAGTACGCTGAGTCTCAAGAGATTAGAATTCAGAGTTATCCTGGTAATTACAGCAACATTGCAAAAGCCATTAAGAGACCTGGCAGCAGGGTTTTTGATGTCCAACTAAAAGGTTCTGAGCTCATAATCTATTCTGACCAGCCGCAGGTGGTTATTCACGAGTTGCTTCACACCCTCGAGATGCTGAAGGAAGAGCTTATTGATATCAAGGTTTCAAGACCAGGATTGGACGAGTTGTTCATGAAAATCACTGGCGAAGGCAAAAGTGAGAATAAGAGAGAATAAAACATTTCGAATATCAAAAAATATCCAAAATAAAATAATGAAAAAATGAAAATCGATGTGAGGATAAAACAATATGAAGTTTTTTCGCGTCATTAGCAAGAATTTCAAGCTCTTGATTAGGTCCAAGGCTTCAGCCTTTGCAATACTAATTGGGCCGCTCCTCATTATCCTGTTGGTTGGCTTGGCTTTTAGTGGCAAGACATCCTATGAGCTCAACATAGGCTATTATACTCCCGAGCACAACAACCTGACAACTGCATTTGTTGAATCCCTGGAGCAAGGGAATTATTATGTCCAAGAATTTCCTAATGAGCAGGATTGCGTCAAGAAGATTGAGCAGGGAATAATTCATACCTGCATAATCTTTCCGCAGAACTTCAAGGTCAGCAATGAGCAGAGCAGCGATTTAAGATTTCTTGTGGATTATTCCAGGATGAACCTGGTTTACAAGGTGATTGAGGCAGTATCAGGCATCCTTGACATCAAGTCAAAGGAACTGAGCTATTCATTAACAGAGAGTTTGCTCTTAAGAATCAACTCCACCATCACAGACTTGAATTCAGAGATAGCAATGATTGATAATGTTAATCCTCAGATTAACCAGATGATGCTGAGCTTGCAACAAGCAAGGGACAATGCTGACGCCATGAAGTTTGAAATTGGCACGTTTAGCGTTGATGACTTGTTAGCCCAGGTTTCGGTGCTGAATGAGTCTTTTAATTCATTGCAAATTCAAAGCTCCACTTTGATTAATAAGAGTGAAGAATGGATTAATGATTTGTCTGGCTATGAAAACACTACGCGCATCGAAACTGAATTTGGAGAAATCCAAACCGAGCTGCTCGGGCTTTACAACACCACTCCCGACCAGATTCAGGTGCTGGCTGATCGTACACACTTCCTCTCTGATAGCTTATCTCAACTGACCTCTGAGCTGAATAAGAGCAGCCAGCTTAACCAGGATACCAAGGACAGGCTTGACTCTGCAAAGAATAATCTCGTAGCCATACAGAACAGCTTGGCTGAATTGAAGAATGCCTTGACAAGGACTAAGCAGAACCTTGAGAGCATTAGTGAAGCAAATGCAGAAACCATTGTCAGCCCAGTTAACACAAAAATTGAACCCATCACCTCAGAAACTTCCACACTGACTTTGACTTTTCCTTTCCTGCTGGTGCTCGTGCTCATGTTCGTGGCTCTCCTGCTGTCGAGCACTCTGGTAATATTTGAGAAGAGTTCTAAATCCTTTTTCAGGAATCATATAACTCCTACAAGGCAGGAGTTCTTTGTTATAACTACTTTCATAACCAGCCTGATTGTTATAATGATACAAACCCTTATTATTCTCGGGCTTGCAAATTATTTCATGCACATCCCCTTGTTCAAGAACACTCTTTGCACTGTCCTGATAATATTTGTAACCTCTACCTTCTTTATTGTTTTAGGCATGGCAGTTGGCTACATGTTTTCAACGCAGGAAGGAGCGATAATGGCTTCAATTGTGCTCGGCTCAGTGTTCTTGTTCCTCTCTAATCTGGTAGTGCCTTTGGAAAGCCTCGCGCCGGGACTGACTAATATTATCAAGTACAATCCTTTTGTCCTAGCCTCAGAACTGCTAAGAAAATCCCTGCTATTTAATGTTAACATTATTAGCGAGGCTTTGCTAACGCTCATTCTTCTCGGCGGAGCCGGGCTGATAATCTTCCTAATTATTCTTTTTGCTGTGGGCTTAGCAAGCAGAAAGAGAATAAGAGCTTCCAAGGAAAAAATGGTTTTCCTAACTAGCATAGACGGCGTTAACGACGTTAGTTTGGTGGAAGAAAAAAACGCCAAGAAGCACACAGCGCACGAATTCAAAGCAGGAGATAGAAAGGCTGCTAACAAGGAAGAATTGTTCAAGCTAGTCTCTGACATGTCTCGAGCAGATTTCGAGGATAATGTAAATGATTATCAGAACAAGATAGCGGACTGGATTGAAAAAGAATTGGATGATAAGAAGCTAAGCTCTAGGCTGAAGAAGACAACTTCTCGAAAGGAAATGCTTAAGATACTGGGGGAAGAAGCTAGGGCAGAGGAAAAAAAAGAGGAGAAAGAAGAAGAAAAAGAAGAAAGGGAAAACTAAAAGCAGAACTGAGATGAACAACAGAGCCAGAACCTTACGCTAGGACTCAAAACTAAGCGAAACAAGAGATACAAGAAATAAGAGATTTTTTCTTTAATAAACTTTTTAAATAGCAACTTTTAACTCTGCTTAAATAAGAATAATAAGAATAATAAGAATAATCAGGAAACATTTTTAATGGTTTAGGGAGGTGTTATTCTTGAAAACTTCAAAACACGCGCATGTAAGTTCTGAACACACAGAAAGCTCAAAGCAGCACACAGAACATAAGGAACATAAAGAGCAGCATAAAGAGCACGGGGAAGAAGCTAAGGCAGAGGCAAAGTCATCTGCGGAAGCAAAACCTGTTTCTGAGAAAAAAATTCCCGGAGCAACTTACCCAATAATATCAGCAATCATAATTATTGTTTTGCTAGCATTAGTAATCTTCCTGCTTTTGAAAAAACCTGTTGTTCCAGGTCCAGGCTCTAACACAGGAACAGAGACCAGCACCGGAGACAAGGTAAAGGTTGAGTTCTATGTTATGAGCCAGTGCCCTTACGGAACCCAAGTTGAAAATGCTATCATGTCTGTGCTGGAGAACATGGGAGATGCAATAGACTTCCAGCTAAATTATATTGCAAGCGAAACTTCTCCTGGCCAGTTCCAGAGCCTGCATGGAGACAAGGAAGTTGTGGGTGATATTGTGCAGCTATGCGCCAAGAGCTATTATCCTAAGAATTACCAGTACATGAAATTTGTGGTTTGCCAGAACAAGGATGCATCCAATATTGATACCAATTGGCAGACCTGCGCCCAGGAAAATGGCATGGATGTAAGCACGCTCCAGAAATGCATGACAAGTGATGAAGGCAAGAACCTTTTGAGAACTTCAATACAAAGAGCAGGAGTGCGAAAAGCCCAGGGAAGCCCAACCATGTTCATCCAGGATGTGTCTTACCAAGGCCAGAGAGACTCGCTTTCTTTCCAGAGAGCGATTTGTAAATTCTCTAACAGCAAGGCCTGCGCTAACATTGCCAAGTGCGCCAGCGATACTGACTGTACAGAGCAGCCTACTAAGGATGGCTACTGCATTAATCCTGGTCAGCCCAATGCAGCTTGCGAGTATAAAGATCCTGTTGAAGTAGATTACGTTGTGCTTAACTCTGCGAAGTGCGGAAGCGCCTGCGACCCGACTAGCATAGTACAGGTATCCCAGCAACTATTCCTCGGAGCAAAGCCAAGACTTGTGGATATTAATAGTACAGAAGGGCAAGAGCTGATTCAGAAATATAATATTACTGTTGTGCCTGCCTACATATTTGACAGTTCAATAGAGCAGAGCAAAACGTGGATTGAAAGGACGGATTTACAAACAGCCTTTGAAAAAGTAAGTGACAAGTACAAGATATTGGACGAAGTAACAGGCTCTAAATATTTTGTTAGTGATGCGCAGAGAAAAGCTTACTATGACTCGCTAGGAATCACTATTGACCCTAACAAGCCGCAGATTGACTTCTTCGTGATGGCTTTCTGCCCTTACGGAAACCAGGCAGAAGAAGCCATAGCTCCAGTATACAATCTGCTGAAGAATAAGGCAGTGTTCAAGCCCCACTATGTTATCTATGCTAATTATAGCGGAGGAGGAACTGACTATTGCATGGCAGATGGAACATTATGCTCAATGCACGGCATACAGGAAGTTCATCAGGATGCTAGGGAACTTTGTGTTAATAAGTATATGGGCATTACTGCATGGTTTAACTTTGCTGTTGCAATAAATAATGCTTGCACTGCAGCAAATGTTGACTCGTGCTGGAAAGCTGTTGCCCAGAACCTAAGCTTGGATGTCAGCAAGATTCAAACCTGCCAGGACCAAGAAGCAGTTGACCTCCTGACAGCAGAGAAGGCTCTCGATGCCAAGTTCGGAGCGACTGGAAGCCCAAGCGTTTATATAAACGGAGACTCTTATGGCGGGGCTCGAACACCAGAAGGCTATAAGGAAGGAATGTGCTCTCAGTTCACCGCCCCTCCTGCTGAATGCAACACCAACCTGACAGGAGCAACTGCAGCAACAGCCGCTACTGTAACAGGCGGTTGCGGCTAAACCTTTCATATCAAAGGTTCATCAAAAAGTTTTTGCTTTTTGAGTGCCAAAAACAAAGTTTTTGAGCATACGAAAGGGTTAGTATGGGACATTTACTACGTAAAGTCCCATTCCACGCTTCGTTTCAAATTATTTATATTTCATTTTAATTTTTTAAGGTGATTTTTTTGTGCCTTGCAATACCTGGTAAAGTTGTGAATGTAGAAAAGGGCTTTGCAACTATTGATTATTCTGGAGAAAAAAGAAAAGCCAGCACAGAGCTTGTCAAGGTCAAGCCTGGCGATTATGTGATTGTACAGGCAAGGTTTGTTATTCAGAAGATTCCTGAGAAAGAAGCTTTAGAGGCAATCAAGCAATGGCAAACAAGCGCAGCAAAGAAAAGAACGAAAGAAAGGAAATAAAAGAGGAAATAAGAAAGGCAAGAAAAGAAGAAATGAGTCCCGAAAGATATTTCTTGATGTATGCTTATCCTTGTTCTTTTGTCCTTGTTGATTTAGGCAAAATTACTGAGGCCAAGAGAAAGGAATTGGAGAAAAAGCTCCTGAAGAATGAACCCATTAGCAAGCAAGAGCTGGAAAAAATCTTTGCGTCTGCTTTTAGGAGATTAAAACAGATAGCTAAAGAAACCGAAAGGGATTACTGGGATTTTTCTGTTCTTAGGAAGTACTGGCTTGAGGAGCACAACAGGTTCATTGATTCTGGCGATGGTGAGTATGGTCGAGCAACAAGTTCCTTCAGGGAGCTATGCAAAGTCCACAAGGCAGAGGTTTTGACTAAGGAAGAAAATATTCTGACAGTTCAATACGATCACACCAAAAGGAAGGTGTTTGCAACATTAGTGCCTGAGACTAAAAAAGGTGATAAGATAACTGTTCACCTAGCTTTCGCAATAGAGAGAATTGATTGAAATTTCTTCAGGATTGTTGTTAATCCAAGGATGAAAGCTACACCCACAACTAGAAGCATGCTGCCTATTATTTGTGGCGCTGTTATTCTCACCCCCCAAACTAGGTCAAGAGTAGTTGTGATAACCGAGCCGATGAGCAGGATGCTCGTGGCAACTGTTACTTTTATTTCTTTTAATCCAGAGTACCATGTCAGGACATAGCCCAGCAAAAAGGCAGATGTTACTAGAATCCAAATGAACTGAGCAGAGGTTATGGTTCCAATCAATGACAATTTGTTCGTTACAGCCAGGAAGGCAAGTATGATTAATGAGCCAAAGAACATTCTCCCCCAGGCCACGATTTTGCTGTCGATTCTTTTCAGTGCTTGTTTTGAAATAATAGTCTCGGCACTCCACAGCAAAGTCGCTGCAAGTATTAGCAAGTCTCCTGTTGAGAACACAAAATTGTTGAGCTTTAATAACAGGAAGTTTCCTGCCAGCAGAAGTACTGCTCCTATCACGACGCCTTTGTCAAGCTTTTCTTTCAGGAAAGCTAATGCCAGCACTCCTGCCCAGACAAACATGGTTTTCTGGATGAAGCTCCCCTGCGCTGCTGTTGTGAGCTGCAAGCCTTTGAAGAACAACAGGAAAGGAATGCTGCCCCCCACCAAGCCGATTAATAAAAGCTTTGTATAATCTTGCCTTGTTAATTCTTTTAGTTTCTTGAAGTCCTTGGCAAGAAGGATCAATGAGAAAAGGAAGAGGGCGACAATTATGTTCTTAGCTCCTGTGAACAATGACGAGTCAATGCTGCTGACTCCGAACTTATTTATGAAGACCGATACTCCCGATATTATTGCTGTTCCAAGAACCAGCCACAACCCCTTTTTACCTTTCATGAGAAGGTTTAAATAATAACCCGTATAAATATATTGCGGTATGAAAAAACTGCTCGTCTTTGGCAATCCTTATCTTAAGGAGGACAACCTGGCTGTGAGGCTCGGCAAGAAGATTAATGTCAAGGGCTTTCAGGTGGAGATTTGCTCAAAGCCTGATGATTTGCTTAATCATGACTTAAATAATTCTATAATCTTGGACGTAGCCAAGGGAATTGAGCAGGTCACTCTTTTTGATGACCTTGACAGCTTGGAATTCTCAGTTGTTTTTTCATTGCACGACTTTGATTTGAGCTTTTTTCTCAAGTTGCTTAAAGAAACTGGCAAGCTGGACAGGATAAATATTATTGGCATACCGCAGCTCTATGATGAGCAGCGAGCCTTGATGGAAGTAAAAAAGCTAATCTCCAGGTTTGCTTAAGATAATTTTTACATAACTTTTATATACCTGACTTGCTCTTTCTTTTTAAGCATGGGCAAGGTGTTGGAGAAAAAGAGGTTAAAGGAGTTTTTAAAAAAGGTTTCCAAGGGCAAGGACCTGATTGCTCCTGTCAAGAAAGGCACTTTAAGGTTTGAGATAGTAGAAGATTTGAATGATATCTGCCTGGAAGGAAGGCCTTTATTTCCAATAAAGAAATTCTTTTCTCCTGCAAAACAGGATTTGATGAAGCTTAACCTGGCTGACAAGAAAAAACCTTTTGAGGAAGAAAAAATCAGGATTAAGCCGCGAGTTATATTCGGCGCCAGGCTGTGCGACTTTAATGGTCTTCTGAGATTGGACAAGCTCTTCAATTCCAAGGAATACCAAGAGGATTATTACAAGGCAGCACGTGAGAACACTCTTCTGCTGGGAATTAATTGCATTCCTGCGCCCAGCAAATACTGCTTTTGCGAATCAATGAGCCTTGAAAAATATTATGACCTATTCTTCCATGACCTTGGCGACAAATATTATATTGAAGCAGGCAGCCCCAAAGGCGAAGCTTTGATAATGAATCTGGAAGACTATGATTTTTCTATTCCTGACATTAAGTGCGACAAGAAGCTTGACAAAAAGGACCTTGCGCAATACTATGACAATCCTGCATGGAGCACAGAGAATGATAAGTGTTTGAGCTGCGGGAAGTGCACTGCACACTGCACCACCTGCCTTTGCTTTGATGTCTTTGATGAGCTTGAAGCTAATGCCAAGATTGGCAAGAGATTCAAGGAATGGGATTCCTGTCAGTTCCTCAACTTCACATTGGTGGCGGGAGGAGGAATTTTTCGAAAAGACAGATTACCGAGATTCAAGCACAGGATTTATCATAAGCTCCAGTATTTCAGGGAGAAGTTTGGCTTTGACATGTGCACTGGCTGCGGGAGGTGCATAGAAGCCTGCCCCAGACTGATTGATTTCACAGAAGTGATTAATAATTTTAAGTAACATGAAATTGGATGAGAAAATGCTTTTAACAACTACACCTTACAAGATAACTCAAAAGGAGAAGCTCGCGCCAGAAACCTATTTGTTCCGGGTGGAGAAGAGTGGCAAGAATAAAAAAAAGACTGATAAAAAAAATAATGAGAAGCTTAATTATGAGCCTGGCCAGTTCTATGAAGTCAGTGTTGCGGGTTTTGGCGAAGCACCAATTTCAGTCTGCTCTTATTCTGACGAATTTATCGAATTTAATATTAGGGATGTTGGAGAAGTTACTCACGCAGTTGTAAATCTTAATGAAGGAGATGAACTCTGGCTTAGAGGACCTTATGGAACACATTATCCAATGAAGGAAATGCTAGGCAAGAGCTTGGTTATTATTGGCGGCGGAACAGGCATGGCTCCTCTCAGAGGAGTTATCAAGTATGTTGAGAAGCACCGCGCTGATTATGACCGTGTGCACTTGTTCATCGGCTTCAGGAGCCCCGATGCAATTATCTTCAAGAAGGACATTGAACTCTGGAATAGAATTTTTGATTTGCACTTAACAGTTGACAAGGCAGATGCTGATTACAAGGGAAAAGTTGGCTTGGTGACCAAAATTGTGGAAGAGTCTGGCTTGAGTGCAGACAACCAGGAAGCTATTATTTGCGGTCCCCCCGCCATGATAAAGTTTACTGTCATGGCCCTTGAGAAACTGGGCTTTAGCCACAGCCAGATATTCATCAGCCACGAGAGAAGGATGAAATGCGGAGTTGGCATGTGCGGTCATTGCATGATATCAGGGATTTATGTCTGCAAAGATGGTCCTGTGTTTAGGTATGACCAGATAAAGAATTTGCATGAGTAATTTGGGATTTGATATTTGAGATTAAAATGGCAAAAAATATTAAGAAAATGAAAAAAGCAGGGAAGCCAACTTTGAAGCAGCTTTCTCTTAAGCCTAGAGTCGGCATTCAGAGCATCACTGGATGCGCAGGGTGCCAGCTCAGCATTTATTTTATTGAGGACATGCTCCTTGATTTGCTGGACAAGATTGATTTAGTTGCCGCGCCCATGATTAAGGAACAGAATGCAGATGAGAAGCAAAGTGATGGACAGGGATTATTATATGATGTGCTGTTTGTGGAGGGCAGCGTGAGCTCACAGGAAGACTTAGATAATCTTTTGAAGTGGAGAAGCCAAGCAAAAACCCTGATTGCTATTGGTGCCTGCGCTGTTAATGGAAATGTGCAGTCAATGAAGCATTTGATGAATGAGAAAGAAGTTGAGAATGCTGTTTATTCAAAGTTCCCTTCTGAGCCGAGAGTAAAGCCAATTACTTCAGTGCCTATTCACAAGCACGTTCAGGTAGACTTTTATATTCCTGGCTGCCCGCCTGACAAAGGAGAGGTTGTTCAGGTCCTCAAATGGCTGATTGAAGGCAGAAAGCTAAAGGTTTATGACAAGGCAGTGTGCCACGAGTGTTCGCTTAAAGAGAATTATTGCTTATTAGACCAAGGCGTTGAGTGCCTAGGCCCTTTGATGAATGGTGGATGCAAAGCACTATGCCCAAGCTTTAACCATGCATGCACTGGCTGCCGCGGATTACTCGACGACGCAAACTTAGAATCTGGCAAGCAGGTGCTGAAAGACAAAGGATTTGATCCTGAAATGATTATTAAGAGAATGACTAAGTACAACTCTTTGCAGTTCAAAGAGTTTGACGAGAAAAAAGGTTTAAAATAGTTTAAAATAAAAAATGGCTACAATAGAATTACATCACATTTGCAAAGTAGAAGGCCACGGCAGTTTGTTCGTTGACATACAAGGCAGCAAGCTGGCAAGATGCGAATTAAAAGTAGTGGAGGGAGCAAGATTCTTTGAAGGACTTGTAAGAGGCAAGAGATATGATGATGTGCAGGAAATCACTTCAAGAATCTGCGGCATTTGCTCCTGCGCGCACACAGTATCTTGCTTGCAGGCGCTTGAGAATGCCATGGGCATAAAAGTATCTGAGCAGACTCGAAGGCTGAGGGAGCTGTTGAGTATTGCAGAAAGGATTAGAAGTCACGCCACTCACCTCTATTTCCTTGCTCTTCCTGATTATCTTGGTTATGAATCTGCCCTTGCAATGGCGAAGAAGCACAAAAAGGAAGTTCTTAGAGCTTTGAAGCTGATGAAGCTTGGCAACAACATGGTGCAATTGATTGGAGGCAAGGAAATGCACCCATTTACTTCGGTTGTTGGAGGATTTACTCATGTTCCTGATAAACAAACTGTTAATAATTTGAGAAAAGAACTAAAGAAGGCTTTGCCAGAAGCAATAGCAACTGCCAAGCTATTCATGAAACTAAAACAACCGGTGTTCAATGCTGAGATGGACTTTGCTAGCCTGAATCCTGAAAAAGAAGCTCCGCTAATATCTGGAAATATCATAACTTCCAGCGGATTGAAAATAAAAACTGATGATTACACGAACTTTATTGATGAGGAAATCATGCCCTATGCAACTGGCAAGTTCTCTTCATTAAAAGGCAAGACTTTCTGCGTAGGCGCAATTGCCCGCATTAACAACAATTACAAATCCCTTAGCAATAATGCTAAAAAATTATTTGCTCAGGCAAAGCTGAAACTGCCGCTCGCTAATCCTTTTTATAATAATTTCTGCCAAGCTGTTGAACTAGTGCACTGGATTGAAAGAGGCCATGCTCTGCTTAATTATGACTTCAAATTTGAAGGCTTGCCCAAGATTAATGTCAATAATATCAAGGCTGGTCGCGGAGTAAGCGCTGTCGAAGCTCCACGTGGCATACTGTTCCATGATTATACAATTAATGATAAAGGCTTTGTTGAGAAGTGCAACATCATCACACCCACTGCGCAGAACCTCAGAGCAATTGAAGCTAATGTGCGCCAGCTGATTGAGCAGATGCTGAAGCAGAATGCAAACAAGCAGAAAGCAAGCAAAGACAAGATAATAACTGAAGTAGAAAAGCTTATAAGGGCATATGACCCTTGTTTCTCTTGCAGCGCTCACTTCCTAAAAGTCAAGTGGACTAAAAAAAGAGTTTAAAAAAGAATTTGAAAAGGATTGAAGAGGAATTGAAAAAGAGGTTTGATGCTCATGAGAACCATTCTAGATGATTTAAAGGCAAAGGCAAAGAATAATCCTAAGAGAATTGTATTCCCAGAAGCCTATGAAGAAAAGACTCTCAAAGCAGTTGAGATATTGCTCAAAGAAAAAATTGCTATTCCTTATCTTATTGGCGAGAGGTCTAGGATTGAGGCAAGAGCAAAAGAGGTCGGAGCAAATATCCTGGGAGCAGAAGTCAGAGACCCGAAAGCAGATACTAATTTTGACATGTTTGCTCAAGAATATTATGAGCTTCGCAAGAATAAAGGAATGACTCCTGAGAATGCTAAAACCACAATGCTTCTGCCACATTATTTTGGAGCCATGATGATACGCAAGAACCTGGCTGATGGAATGGTTTCCGGGCTTAATAGTGAGACCAAGCCTTTTATCCCAGCATTTACTATCATAGGCACTAAAGAAGCATCTCACAAGGTGAGCGGCTTCTTCATGATGCTCTGGCCTGCTGATAACAAGTTATTGTTCTTTGCAGACAGCTCAACAATAATTGATCCTGATGTGAATGACCTGGCAAACATTGCAATTGATACTGCAAACAGCGCCAAGAGCTTTGGCATAGAGCCAAGAGTAGCTCTCCTATCTTTTTCAACAAGAGGTAGTGCCAAACACGCCATGGTTGACAAGGTTGCAGAAGCAACTAAGATTGCTAAGAGTAAGAGGCCGGATTTGCTGATTGACGGAGAATTGCAGGTAGACGCTGCCATTGTCTCTGAAGTTGCCAAGAAAAAATGTCCTGATTCTCCTTTGCAAGGAAATGCGAATGTGCTGATATTCCCTGACCTTAATGCAGGCAATATTGCTTACAAGCTGGTTGAGAGATTAGCAAAAGCCCATGCTATTGGACCAATACTGCAGGGTTTGAATAAGCCAGTGAATGACTTGTCAAGAGGCTGCAGTGTTCAGGACATAGTAGATGTTACTGTGATAACAGCTGTCAAGGCGCAGCAATAATAAAAAAAGCAGTGATAATAAAATAAAAAATATAACAGAAATAATACTAATTAATTAATATTAATTATATTAACTAATAAAGAAAAAAAGAGGTTGTAAGATATTGGATAAGAGGTTGGATTAATGAAGATTCTTGTGCTGAATTCAGGAAGCAGCTCTCTAAAGTACAAGCTGTTTAACACTGAGACTGAAAAAGCTCTTCTTTCTGGACATGTTGATGGCATTGGCCTGGACAGGTGCTTTGTGAAGCTGGCAGTGGGCGATAAGGAAGAAGAGAAAAAAGTGCTGGTCAAAGACCATGTTGATGCAGTCATGTTGGCGCTTAAATCTTTGCGCGATAAAGGAGTGATTCAGAAATATTCTGAGATTGATGCTGTTGGCCACCGCGTTGTTCACGGAGGAGAATACTATTCTCAGCCCACCATCATTGATGAAAAAGTAATTCGTCGCGTAAAGCAATTGTTCGATCTTGCTCCTCTTCATAACCCTCCTAACCTTGCAGGGATATTGGCTTGCAGAAAAATGCTTCCCAAGATTCCTCAAATAGCTGTTTTTGACACAGCCTTTCACCAGACCATGCCTCCCAAAGCTTATCTTTATGCTTTGCCCTATGAGTTGTATGAGAAGTACAAGATTAGGAAGTATGGTTTTCATGGCACCAGCCACAAGTTCATTTCTCATCAGGCAATAAAATTATTGGGAAAGAAGGAATCCAGGATTATTACCTGCCACTTAGGCAATGGCGCTTCGCTTGCAGCTGTTCTGAATGGAAAATCAATTGACACCACCATGGGCTTCACTCCCATGGACGGCTTGGTGATGGGGACGCGAGCAGGAGAAATGGATTCAGACATTCCTCTTTACCTCATCAAAGAGAAAGGCTATAAGATTAAGGAAATGGAAGAAATACTTAACAAGAAATCAGGACTATTGGGAATTTCTGGCTTGACCCAGGATGTTCGTGACCTGAGAAAAGCCAGCCTGAATGGGAACAAGAGAGCAGAACTGGCATTGTCCTTATTTGCTCATAGAGTAGCATTCTTTATAGGCGGCTACATGGCTTTGCTTAAAGGACTGGATGCCTTAGTTTTTTCTGCAGGCATTGGAGAGCATGCCTGGCATGTTCGAAGAGATATCTGCAAGTATTTAGAGCCTCTGGGTGTTGAGCTTGACTTGGAGCTTAACAAGAAGAACCAGTTGCTAGTTTCCAAGCCCAGTTCTAAAGTAAAGATTTATATTATTCCAACCAATGAAGAGCTTCAGATTGCTCGTGAGACAAAGGAGCTAGTTATGAAGTAACAATATAAAAATAATCAAAGTAAGGATTTTAGTAAATTTTGCTTTTTTTCATTTTTTCTCGTATTAAATCCAAAATTTTATATACCCCACCCATTTTCTTTTACACGTCAGGACTGGTCTGAATAGCCCTGATGAAGCTTTAAGCATGATTGATTATAAAATGGTTAAGTATTGCAGGCTGTGCAGGAAGAGATTCCTGATTAACAAGGGCGAAAAGATTCAGAACTATTGCAGCACATGCTTGAAAAAATTTAAGTGGGAGGAAACAAAATGAATGGCAAGGTTAAGTTTTTTAATGTGTCAAAAGGATTTGGTTTTATATCAGCAGATGACGGGACTGATTGCTTTGTGCATCACTCAAATATTAAGCCCGGTGTTCTTCTTAAAGAGAATGACTTGGTATCATTTGATGTAGAGCAGGGCGACCGAGGCCCCAGAGCTGTCAATGTTGATAAACGCTCAGAAGAATGATTAGAATCAGAAGGCTTAATTAAAGGCAGAGAATTTATTTTTTGTTTTTACTTTCCGCACATCTTTTTTAGTTGTTCCCAGCGCTCATCCACATTCTTCTGTATTTGTTCCACAATGTGAGCATTCTCTGGTTTTAGTAGATGCCTGAATCTTCCCTGAAGCTTGAGCCACTCCATCATTGGCTTCTTATTAGGCCCAGGATCGTAGTTCAGAGTCCAGACATCATTCTCAATCTCAAACAAAGGCCAGAAACAGGTGTCGACTGCCATTTTAGCCATCTTAATACTCAGTTGCATTGGATATTTCCATCCTGGAACACAAGGGCTGAGAACATTGATGAAAGCAGGCCCTTTTGTGTTGAATGCTTTTTCAGATTTTCTTACTAAGTCCATATAATTGTGAGGGCTGGCCTGAGCAACATAGGGAATGTGATGGCCTGCAATAACAGCAGTGAGGTCTTTCTTGTACTGCTCCTTTCCCTGGTGCAATTTTCCAACTGCAGAAGTATTGGTCCAAGCACCATAGGGCGTGCTGCTGCTCCTCTGAATTCCTGTGTTCATGTAGCCTTCATTATCAACGCAAACATAAACAAAGGTGTGACCTCGCTCCAATGCGCCGGAAAGAGACTGAAGACCAATATCATAGGTTCCTCCGTCGCCACCAAATGCCAGGAACTTGATGTTCTTGGTAATCTTTCCTTTCTTCTTCAGAACCTTGTATGCAGCCTCTACTCCGCTGATGGTTGCTGCAGCGTTCTCAAAAGCATTATGAATCCAGGGAACATTCCATGCAGTGTAGGGATAAATTGTGGTGCTTACTTCCAAGCAGCCAGTTGCATTAGCAACGACAATCGGGTCCTTGGTTCCTCGCATCACTGCTCTTGCAATAATACTAAGGCCGCAGCCAGGGCAGAGCCTGTGTCCAGAAGCTAATCTTTCTCCGTCCAATGCTAGTTCACGAATATTTGCCATATTATTTCTATTATTTTTTATTTCACATACTTATCAAGAGTGTTATAATCTGGATTGGTGCTTGACGCCGCAATCTTTTTTTCTTCATTTTCTCTCTTTATATCTTCGATGAGCATTTGCTTTCCGACTTTTTTGTTATTAAAATAATAATATGCTGAGCCGATTCCTCCCAGAAGCAGGAATCCAAATCCCAGAATGCTACTGACAGGATAATTCTTTACATAAGTTACTATATCATCCAATATTTCAATCATACTTTCACTCTCTCACTCCCAAGTATCTGACTAACTCCTCAACATTGCCTTTCTTCACTTCTTCAAGCTCTACAAAAACTTTTCTTATCTGCTCTAAGTCCAGCTCTCGGCCGCCCAGACCAAAGATGTAGTTGATGATGCTTGGCTTATTTTCTTTTTCAGTCTCGTGGAAGCTGCTCCTGACTTCGTTGAACAAAGGCCCTCCAAGTGCTCCGAAGCTTGCGCTCCTGTCAAGCACAGCAACAGCCTTGACGTGTTTTAATTTATCAACAACCATTTCATTAAGCCAAGGCCTGAAGACTCGCATCTTTAATAATCCTACTTTCTCGCCCTTGGCTCTGAACTCGTCAACAACTACGCGAGTGCTTCCTGCGCTGCTATTAGAGCAGAAAATAACTTTCTCAGCATCATCCAACATGTAGCCTTCAAAGAAATCATAATTCTTGCCGCTAATCTTTCCAAAATCATCAAAAACTTTTCTGATAACAGGCTTAACCTTTTCCATTGCTAATAATTGCTGCCTTTTGTGCTCAAAATAATAATCAAACAAGTCCAAAGGACCATAGGTCACTGGCTTGTCAACATCAAGCAAAGGATACTGAGGAGTATATGTTCCGATAAAATTCTTCACAGTCTCATCATCAATTGTTTCAGCAGTCTCAACGCAATGGCTTGTTATGAATCCGTCCTGGCAAACCATGACTGGCAGCAGAACATCAGAATGCTCACTAATCTTGACTCCCATTAATGTGTTTTCATAGGCTTCTTCCCCGTTCTCAGAATAAAGCTGAATCCACCCAGAGTCACGGCATCCCATGCTGTCAGAATGGTCGCAATGAATATTAATTGGTCCGCTGAGAGCTCTGTTAACAACATTCATAACCATTGGAATTCTAAGTCCAGATGCAATGTAAACTATTTCCCACATCAATGCCAATCCATTAGCACTTGTAGCAGTCATGGTCCTTGCGCCAGCAGCTCCTGCACCCACGCAAGCACTCATAGCGCTGTGCTCTGATTCAACAGTTATCAGATCAGTGTCAACTGTTCCGTCTGCCACAAACTGGGCAAATGCGTGCATAATATCAGTCTGAGGAGTAATAGGATAGGCAGCAACAACATCAGGATTAACCTGTCGCATGGCTTCTGCACTGCATTCTGCTCCTGTTAATGCTCTTTTTGTTTTTATAACCATTCTGTTTTATTTCCTTTTTTCTCTTTTTTTCTGTGCCAATTCTTTCTAATTCTCTCAATTGAATAAAGGCTTGTTATCAATCTGTGTTTTATTCACATAATCAACCACAGCCCACCACAAAATTGCATAAAACGCCATTAATAATAGTGATGAAGGCGCAACTGAATGAACAAGATTTACAATATAATTGATGATTGCAAGCCCCAGGATTAAGCCAAAGCTGAGATGCGCCCATAGCTTGGCTTTCTTCTTTAGTTTGAAGAAATTTATTATCAGAACAATTCGAGGAATAATTAGGAGCAAGGTTATGGCACTTATCATAATGGATATGAAAGATAGGCTGCTCAACGCAATTCTTCCTACAAATAAATCAACTAAATCCCATATGATGCCCAGTATTATCAAGGCACATAAAGTCCACACAACAACAGGCCGTTTCATTTTTTAGTCCTTAAACTCTTTTTCTTCCAGCACAAAGCAAAAATTTGTGATGCACAAAAAATGAACTCAATCGTTCATTTTTTCTTGCCGCATTTCAATAGCTTTGAATGGGCATTCTTCTGCGCAAATCCCGCAGCCTTTGCAGGCGTCATAGTCAAATCCTCCAAAATTGCCGAGCTTGGGATTGTCGCTCACTCCCCTCTTGCCCTTGTTAGGGTCATCAACCTTCCCAACTTTTATGGCAGAATCAGGGCAGAGCATCCAGCAAATCATGCAGTTGGTGCATTTGTCAATGAGATGAACTGGTCTGAAAGTCCTCCAGTCGCCGGTCTTGTACTTCTTGCTATTGCCAGCTTCAAGTATTTTTCCGCCAATAGGAATGTCTTTCCAGCCTTTTAGTTTTTCAGCTTCTTCGCCCATATTCTTTACTCATGCTTTTTCTTTCATAATTATACTTTTGTCTCATTATATGCTCTGACAAAACAATTCACATTCTTGTCAGCAATGTCTTTGCCAAGCTCGTGAACAAAATGATTGAACATATGCTCTTTCAGCTGCCCAAAATCAACAATGTTGGTGGCTTTCTCAATTGCTCCCAGCATAGCAGTATTGGTCACTGGCTTGCCTAATTCTTCAAGAGCAATCTTGATAGCATCAATAACCACAATTCCTCCCTTGAAGCCAGTCCTGCTCCTGACTTCATCAACGCTCTGGCTGGTGTTAACAATCAATAATCCATCATCATCAAGCCCTTCAATCACAGGTATGCTCTTGATAAGAGTTTGGTCTACCACTACCACGACATTAGGATTCGTGACGCCAGAATGCAAATAAATTTTATTATCGCTGATGCGAGTAAAAGCCTTCACAGGAGCTCCCTGTCTCTCAGCACCGTACTCAGGAAAGCTCTGAACATACTTGCCCTGCTCCATGGCAGCCTCTGCGAGAAGAGCAGAAGCAGTCTTAGCACCCTGACCGCCTCTCCCATGAAACCTGATTTCAAAAATATCTTTTGACATACTTAAAAAATCATTAAGCATTATTGTTTAAATGTTTTTTGGAAGATAAATCTAGAAGAAAGAAAGAAAAAATTTGAAAGAGTTTTATGGGAAATTCCGCAGAATTTCTCATCCCAAAAATCACGGATTTTTGTTATCTGCTGCCAGCCGTCCTTCCTACTTAAATTTGAAATTTGCGTAATGTATTGTTCCATCGGCTAACTTCACAACCAATTGACGGCAGCCAGTCCATGATTTGTCTGTTTTCCAAACATAGATGTACTGGTTAGCGGCAGAGTCATATGAGAGGCTGCTCGCTCCAGCAGTAACAGTCTGGTCAATAGCATCAATTGGAGCTGTTGAACTACAGACTACCACGCCTGATTTCGGATAACCTGCTTCAAAGATGTTCATGCCCTTGTTTCCGCCTAAACTGAATTTCACAGGTATTGCACTCCCAGCCTTAACTTGATTAATTACCGGGAGATTATCTATTGGTCGGAAGAAGCCGGACCAAGCGTATAAACAAACGTGGTCTTCATCTATTTGGCCGTCGCAGTCATTGTCTAATCCATCGCAAATTTCTGTTGGTGTCGGTGGAGTTACTGCATTGCAGGTTCCATCGCATTGTATTGTTCCTGCTCCTTTAGTCCCACAAGCATTAGGCGTAGAGGTGCATGGTTGGTTCCAGTTTGGTCTTTCTGCTGGTTGGACAGCAGTGCAAATACCATTGCAATCAGTTAGTCCAGAGTTTTTGTCTCCGCATGAATTAGGCGCAGAGGTACAAGGCTGATTCCATGCAGGCCTCTCAGCAGGAGTTATTGCATTACATATTCCGTTGCAATCAGTTAGTCCAGAGTTTTTGTCTCCGCATGAGTTGGCGTTTGATGTGCATTCTTGGTTCCATGCTGGTCTTTCTGCTGGCGTCACAGCAGTACATATTCCTTCGCAATTAGTTACTCCTTGGTTTGTGTCTCCGCATGAGTTGGCGTTTGATGTGCATTCTTGGTTCCAGTTTGTTCTTTCTGTTGGTTTTGTTGCTGGGCATGATCCATCGCACAAAGTTAATCCTGAAGTTGTGTCTCCGCAGCTG
>Ga0209777_10000636_pt1 | contig 56162 bp, 49 predicted proteins | sample FrelakmetHBP12HB_FD_187147 | JGI IMG/M metagenome (GOLD analysis project Ga0209777, IMG submission 187147) | Freshwater lake sediment microbial communities from the University of Notre Dame, USA, for methane emissions studies -HBP12 HB (SPAdes)... | ecosystem: Environmental > Aquatic >...
CCTATTTCTTTCCGCACCGGTGCGGCACGGCTTAAGCCATGCCCTGATACAAAGCCGATCATGTCCCGATACGCTCCTGAATTAGAGACTCCAGAAAAGGGCCTCCTGGCCTGTCGTTCCGATACCCCGGCACGCCCCGGCTCGCCCTACTTGCGAGAGCGATCGAAGCTGAACGACGACTCCAGCACGCGGCCGTCCCGGTCCACCAGCGCCGTGACGCGAAATGGCGGGTGAGCCGGGTTATAGAACCGCAGGTCTACGACTTCCACGCGAATCGCATCTTCCGGCGTGTCCGCCGGGGTGAACCGCCAATATGGATACTGCGAAAAATCGAGGAAGATTTTGAACGTATCGGTGCGCAGGGCCGCCTCCGCGGCAGCCTTCTCCCGGGGGCCCATCTCCGGCTTGTAGAGGAATCGCCCTTCCGCCGGGTCGAACTGCGAGAGCAGGCTCAAGTCGAACAGCGCGTACATGGGACCGGTCTCGACGAGCCCGGTCCAGCGGAACGGACTGAACGCGCCGGGGATGGCCGCAACTCGCACCGCGGGGCTGCCGTCGTAAAGCCGCGAGTCCAGCACGGCCAGGGCGCGCTCGTGCAGCAGCGAGCGTCCGAACGCGTACAGCGGCAGGAACAGCAGTGCGGCAATCGCGATGCCGCGGCCCGAAGGCGGGCGCGCGCCGATCTCGGAGCTGACCAGGCGCGACAGCAAGGGGGCAGCCGCGGCCAGCAGAAGCACCGCCCAGATCCAGACATCCACGAGGCTGACAATATCCAGCCGGCGCCACTCTCCGGAGAACGGCAGCAGGAAGCGGATCCCGTAGACGTTCATCCAGTCGAGCAGCGGGTGCGTGAGCACCGCCAGGAGCGAGACCACGTAGGCCCACTTCCAGTCGAATGGTTTCCGGGCGAAAAGGCGGACCAGCAGGACCGGCAGCAACGCCAGCAACGGTGCGGCAGCGAACGTGTGCGTCAGGTGCCGGTGGTAATGCAGGTAGTTCAGCGAACCTCCGGCCGCCGTGACGATGTCCAGATCCGGCGCATTGGCGGCCAGTAGCGCAATCGGCACGGCGTGGACGGTGAGCCGCTTCAGTCCGCCGGCCCGGGCGAGCGCGAGCCCCGTGAGCGTGTGCGTGAGGGGGTCCATGGTCAGGAGCGCGACTCGAGGTAGGCGGGAGGCATCAGCAGCGTCACGGCGCCGGCCGTCACTCTTACGGTAGCGGGCAAGCGGCCTGCATACTCGCCGTCCACCTGAACGTGGACGGGCGTCGTCTCCAGTGCCTTGAAGACGGCTTCACCCGTCCTCAGGAACGAGAGGCCTTTCACGTTCGATGTGCGCCCGCTCACGGCCGCAGCCAGATACTTCAAATAATAGCGAAGCGTGGATCGCCCCTCGAAAAGGACCAGCTCCAGCTCCGGTTCGACGAGCGAGACGCGGCGGGCAATCTCGAGGTAGCCGGCGTAGTTTCTCACCCGGCTGGCCAGCGCGAACGTGCACGTGAACGTCTGCCCGTTGGCCTCCACCTGAAACTCGTCCAGGCGGCGGAAGAACTGCTTTCCCGAGGTGACCCAGTATGCGAACTCACCGAGATTCGCCTTGAGAGGAAGGCTCAACTGGTAGACGATGTGGGCGTCGAGTCCGACGCCTGCCATCAGCAGGAAATAGCGCTCCGGCCCCGTGGCGCACTGCAGCACCCCGGCCGGAATTCGCCGGGGAACCCATTCTGCAAGGCGAGGCACAGCTTTCATCGCGCTGCTGCCGATGCCGAGCTCGTGGGCAAGCACGTTGGCCGTGCCGCCGGGAAGCAGGGCCACCGGCACACCAGTGCCCACGACACCCGGGAGAGCCTCGTTCAGGGTACCGTCGCCGCCGAGCGCCAGAATGAGGTCTGTGCCGGCCTCTACGCGCTCGGCTGCGAGCCGGCCCGCCGTCTCCGGACCATCGGTGGCGAAAACGGCGACGCCGTGTCCTGCGGCCCCGAGTGCGGCCGCTACTTTCCCCGGGAGACTGCGCCAGCGCCGCATTGCACCCGCGGCCGGGTTATAGATAAGGGAGATGTTCTGATAGATCGGTATGGCGGGAGTCCTCGCAAACGCACAATTATAATCGACAGAGGGGCGGAGGGTGACACTTTGATCCGTTCTCAGGGAGAGAACAGAGTGTCCTCACCTCTCCGCGCCCGTGCGAATTCGGGGAACCCATGGCGAAAGACGGCGAATCCGGCGGGCCGCAGGCGGTGGACCCGCGCATCGAAGTGGAGGCGCTCCGCGAGGCTCTGCGGCGCCACGAGTACCTGTACTACGTTCTGGATCAGCCCGAGATCTCCGACGCCGAATACGACCGGCTGATGGCGAACTTGCGCACGCTCGAGACGCAGTATCCCGAACTGCTGACGCCGGACTCTCCGACTCAGCGGGTGGGCGGCAAGCCGCGCGAGGGCTTCGTCAAGGTGCGCCACAGCACGGTCATGCTGAGCCTGGACAACGCGTTGAACGAGGGGGAACTGCGCGATTTCGATCGCCGCGTCCGGCAGCTCCTCGGCACGGCTCCCTACCGCTACGTGGCCGAGCTCAAGCTCGACGGGCTTTCCATGGCAGCCCGGTATAGCGAGGGCTTGCTGCGGCAGGCCGTCACGCGCGGCGACGGGACCGTGGGCGAGGACGTGACGGAGAACGCGCGGACTATCCGGTCGCTCCCGCTGCGTGCGCGCGCCACTCTCCCGGAATTCGAGGCGCGCGGCGAAATCATCATGAACCGGCGCGCCTTCGAACGGCTGAACGCGGAGCGCGATCAGGCCGGGCTTTCCCGTTTCGCCAATCCCCGCAATGCGGCAGCGGGTTCCATCCGCGTGCTCGAGCCGCAGATCACGGCCTCACGGCGGCTGGACTATTACGCATATTTCCTGTTGGTTGACGGGCAGCCGCACTACGACAGCCACTGGGAATCGCTCGACGCGCTCTCGGGCATGGGCTTCAAGGTGAACCCGAACCGCCGCATCTGCGCGGATGTCGAGGAACTGCTCGGCTTCTGCCGCGAGTGGGAGATGAAGCGCGATTCGCTGCCCTTCGAGATCGACGGTGTGGTGGCCAAGGTGGATTCGATCCCGCAGCAGCGGCAGCTCGGCTGGACGGCCAAGGCGCCGCGTTGGGCCATCGCATTCAAATACGCGGCGCGGCAGGCCGAAACGGTAGTCGAGAACATCGACGTGCAGGTCGGGAGGACCGGCGCGTTGACGCCCGTCGCTCACCTGAGGCCGGTCGAGGTGGGAGGCGTCACGGTCTCGCGCGCCACACTGCACAACGAGGACGAAATTGCGCGCCTGAACCTGGAGATCGGGGACTCGGTGCTGATTGAGCGCAGCGGCGATGTCATCCCCAAGGTGGTCCGCGTCACCAGCCACGGCTCCGGGCGAAGGCCGTTCCGCATGCCCGACCGGTGCCCCGTGTGCGGAGGCAAGGTTGTCCGCGAGGAGGGCGAGGTCGCCACGCGGTGCATCAACACAGACTGCCCTGCCCGGCTGAAAGAGTCCATCCTGCACTTCGCTTCCCGCGGCGTGATGGACATCGACGGGCTCGGCGAGGCGCTCGTGGATCAACTGGTCGATCGCGGCATGGTAAAGCGGCTCGTGGATCTCTACAAGCTCAACGCAACCGACATCGCGGGCCTCGAGCGGATGGGCAGGAAGTCCGCCGAGAAACTCGCGGCGAACATCGACCGCTCGCGCAAGCTGCCGCTTCCGCGCGTGCTGGCCGCGCTCGGCATCCGCTTTGTGGGAGAGCGGACGGCTCAGATTCTCGCAGAGCGCTTCGGCAGCCTCGATCGCATCGCCAGCGCCACGGAAGAAGAACTGCAGAGCGCCGAGGAGGTCGGGCCAAAAGTGGCCGAGAGCATCCGGCAGTTCTTTGCCGAAGCGCGGAACCGGGAACTCGTGGAAGCACTGCGCGAGGCGGGCCTCACGTTCACCGGAGAGCAGAAGCGGAGGACGGCGGGTGCGCTCGAAGGCCTGACATTCGTGCTCACAGGAACGCTGTCCGGGCTCACGAGAGAGGAGGCCAAGGCACGAATCGAATCCGCCGGAGGGCACGTCACGGGGTCGGTCAGCAAGCAGACCGACTACGTGGTGGCCGGCGATGCCGCGGGATCCAAGCTGGACAAGGCGCGAGCGCTCGGCGTCGAGGTCATCGATGAAGCCAGGCTGCTCGAAATGCTGAGCGGAGGCTGACACCTTGGAACCAGCGCCGCGCCGGGCTCGAAACAGAATCGGAAACCGCTGGTTTATCCACAGAATACTCACGGCTGAAGCGTTCGAAGCCTCTCATTCCACTAAGAAAACAAGTTGCGGAAATCCCGGTGGAAACCTCGGTTTGTTGTTGACCGCAAACGGCGTTCCGTTGCAAATTGATGAAGGTTCCAAGAGGTTCACGGAGCTGGCGAGCCGCGCGGAACGAAGCGAACCCGGACCGATGAGCCGCATCGCTGGCAGCAATGCCGGTCCTTGCGGGGAGGAAGGGGCAGCGGGCGTTCAGCGAAGGCAAGCGTTCCGATGGTGAATCGCGGCGAGCGTTGATCCGGCGGGGTTCGAAAGGCCCCAAAGGGGAGCACAGACGCGAGGAGCCACTGGGAAGGCAGGGTGGGCGCTCGAACCCTTGCGTGGATGAATCCCCGGGGACGGGGAGGAGGACGCGGAAGCGGACGGGCGGGCGCGATATCCTGTTGCGCGGCGAAGAGGCAGGCCGGGAGCATCGATCCTGGAGAGGAGGCCCGGAGACGGGCAGCCGCTCGCGGGGAGTGAAAGGCCGTTTCGAGCCGCAAGCTTACTCAGGTATCGTGGGTGACGGTTCTCGATGCAATGATCTGCCACGGCCCAGGCCGGGGCGGGGAGCACGGGACGGTCAGGCGATGCCTGTGGTCCGCGCTCGGGGCCGCGCATGCAGGCCGGCGAGACCGCTTCGCACGTGAATCGCTTGGAACCTTTTTTGTTTTGAAACCGGCTGATCTGTCCCCCCGTGGACAGATCAGACTATCGAAGATTCACTGTCCGCGGTAAGCCCTTGGCCGCCTACAGCGTCTTCAGGTAGGCCAGCAGGTCGCTTCGCTCTTCGGCCGAGAGCATGTCCTTGTAGCCGGGCATGCCGTTGCCGCCGGTCTCCACCTGGGCCCGGATGTTCTCCGGCGTCGCCTTCTTGCCGTTGGCCAACTTGTCCTTCTTGAACAGGCCCTTCAGGCCCGGCCCCATCTTCTTCTCCGTGGAGTTCGCGTTGTGGCACATCACGCACTGTTGAGCAAAAACCGCTTTGCCCTTGGCCGCATCCCCGGCCGCGGCCGGCGCGGCAAGACCGGCGGTCACGGCACCGAGACCGCAGGCAAAACAGGCAATGAGCAGTTGTTTGGACATGTGATGTTCTCCCTCGGTTCCCATCCCCGGAAAGCACTCATTGTACCGGAATTACTCGTCCGGCACCGCTGGCGTGGGGTGGTGTGCGGCAGGGCCGGCCGGAAATGCCAGAATGGTCCAAGGAGGAAATCGGATGAGCCCCGCGGAGTGGAACCAGACCGCGCCCGAGACATACCGCGCCCGGTTCGAGACCAGTAAAGGCGCGTTTACGATCGACGTGACGCGTGCACGGGCGCCTGGGGGCGCGGACCGCTTCTACAACCTGGTGAAGAGCGGATGCTACGACGGCGCGCGGTTCTTCCGCGTGTTGCCCGGCTTCGTCGTGCAGTTCGGCATCCCGGGAGACCCGGCCGTGGCGCGTGAGTGGCGCGCAGCGCGGATTGCCGACGACCCCGTCACCCAGAGCAACGGACCCGCGCACGTGACTTTCGCAACCGCGGGACCGAACAGCCGGACGACGCAGGTCTTCATCAATCTGGCCAACAACGCCAGTCTCGACCGCATGGGCTTTGCCCCGTTCGGCCGCGTCAGCGAAGGCATGGACGTGGTGGGGCAGCTCTACGCAGGCTACGGCGAAGGCGCGCCGCACGGGCGCGGGCCGGACCAGGGCCACGTGCAATCGGAAGGGAACAGCTACCTGGAAAAGTCGTTCCCGATGCTCGACTACATTCAGAAGGCATCGATTCTGTAGCTTCACCGCGCCCGCACCGCCGCCGGCCGCCGCGACGCCGCCTGCCTTCTGTCTTCCAACTTTCGCCTTCTGACTTCTGGCCTGTGACTTCGTCGCTGTATGACGGCCACAGGCTTGCCTGTTTGTCTTTTGGGGGGCAGACGTCTGCGAGCCGACCCCCTGGTCGGCTCTCTGCGGGCGACTACCGTCAGGCAGTCACACCTCGTTCAATCCGGACCCAGCCGGTGGCAGAGCTGTCTTCTGACTTCGTGCCGGGCTATCATGGCATCGTGGATTTCGGCCTGGATTCCGTCGAGGCGCGTGTTCTCGGCTCCCTCATCGAGAAAGAGATCACGACGCCTGAGTACTACCCGCTCACACTCAATGCGCTGGTAAACGCCTGCAACCAGAGGTCGAGCCGGGACCCCGTGGTGGACTACGACGAGGACGCCGTTCAAGAAGCGATCGAGCGGCTCCGGCACCGCGGATTGGCCTCGGTGATCACGGGCGCAAGCATGCGCGTCCCCAAGTACCGGCAGCTCTTCTCGGAGGCTCTCAATCTCGGCCGGCGCGAGACCGCTCTGCTTTGCGTGCTGATGCTCCGCGGCCCGCAAACCCCGGGCGAGTTGCGCAGCCGCTCGGAGCGCCTGCACCCCTTCAACGATCTTGAAGAGATCGAGGCTGTCCTCGAGCGCCTTTCGTCGCCCGAACCGCAGCCGTTCATCATGCGTCTTCCGAAGCTCCCGGGCACCAAGGAAGCACGCTACTCGCACCTGCTTTCCGGAGAGCCGCCCAAGGAGCAGATGGAGGCCGCGCCGTCCGGCGCAGCAGCGTTCCCGCCCGCTCCGCGCGTGGACCGGCTCACCGCGGTGGAGGAAGAGGTGCGCCATCTCCGCGAGGACATGCGCGCGCTCGAAGAGAAGTTCGCCGCCTTCCGATCGCAGTTCGAATGAAGCAGTGCGCTCGAGTTCTGGCCGCAGTGCTCCTCGTCGCCGCGGGGGCGGAGGCCGGTCCGAACCCGGCGCGGCAGCCGGAGACGGCCCTCGAGCGTGACGGTTGGTTCCATTCTGCCGCCGGCGGCCTCTTCGTTCCGCTGGGCGGCTTTCACGGCAACGTCCTGCCCCTGGCCTATCTGAAGCTGAGTCCGGCCGAGCGGCGCCGCCTGGAGCCGCTGGTCTGGGATGCTCAGAAAACAGCGGGGCAAGGCCATGTGGACATTTCCGACGTGTCGGACGACACGCTGCGGCAGTGGTTCCGGTTCCTGGCGCGCAACGGCGTGACCGCGGTGCGATTGTTCCCGCGCAACCACGTCGGCGGCGACACGCTGGACCTGTGCGGCAAGCTGAATCCCGAGCTCTCACGTGCGTTCTCGAGAGCCTTCGCGGCCGCGCGGCCCTACGGCATCCGTTTCCTGCTGCAGATCCTGCCGGAGCCTGTCATCTCGGGCTACTGGAACCATTCCCTGTTCGAGCGCTATGCCCTGCCCCGATACTCGCGGCACGAATTGGAGCAACTCGTACCGTGCCAGCAGCGTTTCCTCAGAGAGGGCAAGCACATGGAGCACGCGGACTGGTTCACCGACGCGGATGTCCTGGCGTGCCAGAAGTTGTACCTCGCGAGCGCGCTCGAGTGGGTGGCCCGCGAGCCTCAGGTTTTCGCGCTGGAGGTTTACAACGAGCAGGGACACAGCCGCCCTCCGCCGGGACGGGAGCGCGAGTTCCCCGCCGATTGGGAGGACGCCGAAATCCGCTGGACCGCCGGGATCGTCCGTTCCATCCACGAGCGCCTGCCGCAAATGCCCGTGACCATTTCGCACCCGGGACACGGCATCAGCGGGTACGACCCCGTCCGGTGGAGCGCGCGCACAGGAGTGGATTTTTACTCCGCGCATTTTTATGCGGGTTTGTGCGGTGAGTACGCGGGCGCGGATTTCGCCGCGGTGACGGCCGCGAGTTCCGCGGTGGTGGCCGCCTCGATCGTCAACTTCCCGGGCGAGTGGGGCGTCCTCGACAGCCCCGCGCCTGAGGAGGTGCGGCGAAGGGCGCATCGCGACGCGCTCTGGCTCACGCTCCTCTCCGGAGCTCCCGGCTTTATGCAGTGGACTTACGAGTTCCTGGACGAGTATCGGTGGGCCGCGCGCGTATTCCGGTCGCTGCCGCGCGATTTCTCGCCGGCGCGCGCCGAGTGGCAGCGCGACATATCGGACGAGTGGCGCGCGTTCGAGAGTGTGCCCGCAACGAAAGAGCCGCCGTACTACATGCTGGGCCGTCCGCGGCGCTCGGATGAGAACCTCAGGCGAATCTTCGCGGAGTATTGGGAGGGGCTCGAAGAGGGCCGGCCCGTGGCGTTCCGCATGGGGCCGCAACCGGCCGGCGAGCCGCCGCCTCCGCCGCTCCAGGCTGTTGGAGGGTTCCAGCTCACCTACCTGGCCGACCCCGTGCATCGCGCGTGGATCGCGTATCTCCGCAGCCGCGAGGTGCGCGCTTTCGGACCGCACTTCTTCGGCGTCCCGGTGGCGCGCCCGCTCTCCTTACGCCTGGACCTTCCGCCGGGCCGGTACGTGGTTGAGGCGATTCGTTTGGGCGACGGGGGCGTGCGGCGTTGGAAGGCTCAGGCGCGGGCGGAACTACGAATCTCGGAGCAAACCGACGCCGATTACGTTGTCATAGTGTCGCCGCGGCGTTGACGCTCGGCGTCTCTATGCAGCGGGCGTAATCTCGATTTCCTTGGCCAGACTGGTCGGTTCGGGAACCGGTTCCCCGAACTCCATCAGGGTCCGGAGGTCTCCTTCAATTGCCTCCTGGATGTTCCGCTCCGTTTCCTCCAGATTCGCGCCCGTGGTAATGCAGCCGGGCAGATCCGGAACGTAAGCAGCGCAATTGCCCTCCGCCTGCTCAAAAATTACTGCTTACCTCCGCCTCATTGTCTGACCTCTAGTCCCGCAGCCTTCAGAATCGATTTCAGAGTTCCCGCGGGCAAGTCGTCGCCCGGGTGTCCGGGGATCGTTACCACATTCGGCTTGGAGGCATGCTTGAAATGTCTATGACTCCCGGCCGTCCGCACATGCCGCCAGCCATTCTGCTCGATCAGCCGCACGAGATGTGGATCGGGCGCACGGGCGCTTGAGTGGGCCGGCAACGCGGTGCATTCTCAAACGGGAATACGCGGAATTCGGCAAGCTGGAGTTTGCGCGCCTGGCCGGGATTTCGGTGTCGCACTTGTACAACCTGCGCCACAGCCTGCGCTACCGCAGGCAGGCTGCAGTGTTCGAGTCGACGCGGCCCAGCGGGGTGTCGATAGCCGAACGGCGCAAGCCCAATCCACAGGGCCAGCCGGGATTCTTACGCGTGGACACGGTGCATCAAGGAGACTGGGGCGGCGCCAAAGGCGTGTACCACATCAATGCGGTCGATACGGTCACGCAGTGGCAGGTGGTGGGCTGTGCCAGCAGGATCAGCGAGCATTTTCTGATGCCGGTGCTGGAAGCGATTCTGCATCAGTTTCCCTTCCGGATTCTGGGCTTTCATGCCGACAACGGTTCGGAGTTCATCAATCACACGGTGACTCAACTGCTTGGCAAGCTGCTGGCGGAGTTCACCAAAAGCCGGGCCTGTCGGAGCCAGGACAACGCCCTGGTGGAGGGAAAGAACGGCGCGATCATTCGCAAGCACATCGGCTATGGACATATTCCCGCCGAGCACGCCGAAGCGTTGCAGAAGTTCTACACCGCACACCTGAATCCATATCTGAACTTCCATCGTCCGTGCGGCTTTGCCACGGTCACCTTCGATGCGCGGGGCAAGCGCCAACGGCAGTACAAGCTGAAGGACTATGCCACACCGTACCAGAAACTCAAGTCACTGCCACAGGCCAAGGATTACCTCTAGGATGGAATCAGTCTCGGGACGTTGGATCGGCTCGCAAAAACCATGAGCGACACTGAGTTTGCCAGAAAGATGAGCGCGTCCAAAGCCAGGCTGCTGCGCGTCTGCAAGATCGAGTCGCCACTTCCCCCACCCCGCTTTCTCTGACACAATCCCAGACAGGCCGTGGAAATGCCGGGCCCGTGGAAAGAATGGAAGACCACAACCCGGGTTTCCCACTCTTTCCACCGTCCCTTGGGAATCTCGCATACAGCGCGAGATTCCCACATTCCCACAGCCGCGACGACGGTTCCTCCCCGCCAAACCTCAAAACCAAAGACAGGACGCCGGCCGCTGCGCCGCCTCCCCATCCGGATCCTTTTCAGGATCATCTTGTATTGGAAACGCTACCTCGTTTCAGGATCATCCTCGGATTGGAAAATGCTCAGCACGAACCGCCATTGCCCGGAGTATTCGGCTCCTCGCTCAATCGGGACCCGCCGGCGCCAACGGCGGCCGGCAAGGCTAAGGTGCCCCGCGGGCGGGTTCAGGAGGCTGCGCCAGTGCGGTTTGCTTTGCAAGCTCCTGTATCGCAAAGTATCCCGTACGGGTCCGAACCACCGGGCGGTTGCCGGCGTTCACCGTCACTTTGATCTGGCGGTAGCTTCCATCGAGGCTCTGGTTCGAAGGCGAATAAGCAAGGATGTACTGGTTGCGGATGTCGTGTGCGACGGTCAGCGTGAACTTCCCGACATCATCGACCTCTTTCGGGTAGTACGACACTCCACCCGTCGCCGTGGCGAGCGTATCCAGGGCGCGTTTGGCCTTCTTCGCCTCACGGCGCTCCTCCTCGTTCAACAAGCCGATGGCGTAGATGAGCACCTCCCGCTGCTGCGCCTTTTGCACGAGCTTCTCGAGCGTGATGTCGCTCGCGTTGTCGTTGCCATCGGTGACGACGACGATCACCTTTTTGTCGCGCTTGCCCTTGTCCCGGACGTATTCCATCGAGAGGTCGATCGCATCCCGCATCGCCGTGCCCCCGCGCGAGTCGATGCGTGCCACACCCTCCTCGAGCTTCTTGACGTCACCCGTAATGGGGACGTCCAGGTAGGCCTCGTCATTGAAGTTCACGACGAAGACTTCGTCCTGAGGGTTCGATGCCTTCACCAAAGCCAGCGCGGCCTGCTCCACCTTCAGGCGCTTCTCCCTCATGCTGCCGCTGTTGTCGATCACGATGCCCATCGAGACCGGCACATCCTCGCGCTTGAAGATCTTCATCTGCTGTTCCACGCCGTCCTCATAGACGCGGAACGCGGTGCGTGGCAGGTCCGTAACCAGCTTGCCGTTCTTGTCCACGACGGTGGCATGCAGCACCACCAGGCGCGATTCGGAGGTGTAACGCGGAGTACCTTCCTGAGCCAGGCCCGGCGCGACCATGCCGAGCGCCAGGCACAATCCTAAAGCCTTACTGCGTAGGCGCATAGTAGCCGAGCCGCCAGTATGCTCTGAGCGGCGGTAATCCTTTGGGCTGGACCAGCTTCACCTGAATGTGGCGGTATTTGCCGTCATGCTCCAGGTTGCTCGGGGCGTAGCCGAGCACGTACTGGCTGTGAAGCTCAATCGCGATCCGGGAGGCGACGTCGGGCAGTTCGTTCAGATTATCGACGGGGAAATGGCGGCCGCCCGTCTGCTCGGCGATCTCCGAGAGCAGGCTCGGCCCGGCGAGTTCCTCAGACGTCCGGCCTCGCGAAGCAATCGGCTCGAAAATGCCGATAGCGTAAATCTGTACGTCCGCCTCCCGCACCATGTTCTTGATCTCGCTCTCGGTATAGCGGCTGCTGTTGTCGCCACCGTCGGAGATGATGATCAGCGCTTTCCGCCCGTTGTGCGCTTTCTTCATCTGGTTCAGCGCGAGGTAGACGCCGTCGAGCAGAGCCGTGCGCCCTTTCGACTGCACGAAGGTCAGCCGGTTCTCGATCTCGGCTGTGTCACGCGTGAACGCGATCGCCAGTTCCGGCCGCTCGTTGAACTGAACCAGGAAGAACTCGTCTTCCGGGTTCGCGGTCTTCATGAGCTGCGCTACGGCCTGGCGGGACTTCTGGAGCTTGGGTCCCATGCTGCCGCTGGTGTCGAAGACGACGCCGATCGAAATCGGCTCGTCCTCACTCGAGAACTGGGTGAGTTTCTGTTCCACCTTGTCTTCGAAGACTTTGAAGTGCTCTTTTTCGAGACCGGTCACGAATCGATTCAAGGGATCGGTCACAGTGACCGGTACAAGCACGACGTTGGTTTCAATGCGGATGCTGCTGCGGGGCCGCAAGGTGCTCTCTGCCGGGCGCGCGGGCGCCTTCACCCGGGGCTCGATCGAGACTCTTGGATCCTGGGCACCGGCCTTGTCGTCGCCGGCAAGACAAGTCCATGCTCCCAGTACCAACGCTGCTGCAAAAACGCAATGCTTCAAACGATGCCGCGCAACCATCACTGGCTCTCCCCTCCCCGTAAGGCTGCGACATCCACAGTATATCACCCGCATTCTCATCAGCCCCGGCCACGCTTCGGCAGGCAGACATTTCGCGCGGCGTACACGCGCTGCTGCCCGCTTCTGATGCGCCAGGCACTTAGATGGTTGCGAAAATACGCAGCTGCGGATCGGGCCCGGCGTGTGACTCGTGATATCATCGAATGTGCCCCGTCGGATTTTGGGGGTCGTTCCGGCCCGGTTCGCTTCCTCTCGTTTTCCCGGGAAACCTCTCGCCATCATCGCCGGTAAGACTATGCTGCAGCACGTCTTCGAACGTGCCGGCATGGCCCGCTACTTGACCGCGGTGGTAGTAGCGACCGACGACGAACGGATTGCCGCGGCGGCGCGGCGGTTTGGTGCGGCGGTCCGCATGACTCGCGCCGATCATCCCTCCGGAACCGATCGCGTGGCCGAGGTCGCCTCGGCCGACTCGGCCGAGATCATCGTCAACATCCAGGGCGATGAGCCGCTCATTGACCCCGAAGCCATCGACGCCGCCGTCCTGGCGCTCCTCGACGCGCCGGACGTCCCGATGGCGACGCTGAAGAAGAGGATCGAGGTCGAAGACGAAATCGGCAACCCTAACGTGGTGAAGGTGGTTACGGACCGGGAGGGCAACGCCGTCTATTTTTCCCGCGCGCCGGTGCCTTACTCACGAGACGGAGTCCGAACAGCGCACTACAAGCACATTGGTCTGTACGTCTACCGGCGGGACTTCCTGGTGGCTTTTCCCGCTCTTCCCATCGGCCCTCTCGAAACCGCCGAGTGCCTGGAGCAATTGCGTGCGATCGAGAACGGCTACCGGATTCGCGTGGTCGAGACCGGCTACGAGTCCTTGGGCGTCGATACCCTCGACGACCTGGAACGGGTTGAGCATTTATTTGGGGCCGCGGCGCCTGTTGCCGGCGGTTCCGAGGAGCACTGACCCTGCCGCGCCACGTAGCGATGGCAACGATCATGAACGGAACGCACTAATATAACGATGGCCAAGTACATCTTTGTTACGGGCGGCGTTGTTTCATCCTTGGGAAAGGGCATCGCGGCCTCCTCGATCGGCTGCCTGCTCGAGAGCCGGGGATTGCGCGTCGCGCTCCAGAAGTTCGACCCCTATCTGAACGTTGATCCCGGCACCTTGAGCCCTTTCCAGCACGGAGAGGTCTTCGTCACCGACGACGGCGCCGAAACCGACCTCGACCTGGGGCACTACGAGCGTTTCACCCACGCCCCGCTCACGCAGAGCAACAACGTCACCTCCGGGCGCATCTACGAGCGGATCATCGCCAAGGAGCGCCGCGGCGACTACCTGGGCAAGACGGTCCAGGTGATCCCGCATGTCACCAACGAAATCAAGGCGGCCATAAGAAAGGTGTGCACCGGGGTTGACGTCGTAATTGTCGAGATCGGCGGGACGGTCGGCGACATCGAGTCCCTGCCGTTTCTCGAGGCCATTCGCCAAATGCGACACGAGGTGGGGCGTTCCTCCGCGCTCTTCGTACATGTCACGCTCGTTCCCTGGATTGCCGCGGCACAGGAGCTCAAAACCAAGCCCACCCAGCACAGCGTCAAGGAACTGCGCGCCATCGGCATTCAGCCCGATCTGCTGCTGTGCCGCACGGACCGCTTCCTCGCGCCCGAAATGAAGGACAAGATCGCGCTGTTCTGCGACGTGGACGTGGAGAGCGTCATCAGCGCCCGCGACGTCTCGTCAATTTACGAAGTGCCGCTGATGTTCGCAGAGCAGGGCGTCGATGACCGCATCATCCGGTCGCTGCAGCTCGAAGCGGGTGCCCGCGACATGGCGGCCTGGACCACGATGGTGAATCGCCTGAAGAACCCGCAGGGCGAGGTCTCGATTGGCCTGGTCGGCAAGTACACCGAGTACGAGGACTCGTACAAGAGCTTGAAGGAGGCGCTGCTGCACGGGGGGCTCGCCCACAACGTGAAGGTCAACATTCACTGGATCGAGTCCGACCGTCTGCTCACGCCCGGCGCCCTCGAATCGCTGCACGCCTACGACGGCATTCTCGTTCCGGGCGGCTTCGGCAAACGCGGCATCGAGGGGATGATCGAGGCGATCCGCTTCGCACGCGAGAAGAGAGTCCCGTGCTTCGGCATCTGCCTCGGCATGCAGACGATGGTCATCGAGTTCGCGCGCAACGTATGCGGCCTCGATGGCGCCAATTCGAGCGAGTTCGACACATCGACGCCGCACCGCGTCATCTACAAGCTGCGCGAGTTGAAGGGAATTGACGAGCTGGGCGGCACGATGCGGCTCGGCGCTTACCCCTGCGAGCTGGCGCCGGGCACTTTCGCATTTGAAGCCTACGGCCAGCCGGAGATCAGCGAGCGCCATCGCCACCGCTACGAGTTCAACCGCGAGTTTCAGGACGTGCTCGTCTCTCACGGCCTCCGCCTGGCCGGCGAGACCCCGGACCGCATGTACGTCGAGATCTGCGAGTTGCCGGACCACCCGTGGTATCTCGGCTGCCAGTTCCATCCCGAGTTCAAATCGAAACCGCTCGAACCGCACCCGCTGTTCCGAGCCTTCATCGGCGCCGCCTGCGAGTACCGGGCCCAGCGGCAACACGACACGGCTCGCGCGCTCGAGCCCACCGCCGCTGTATGACGATTGAGCTGGCGGCGCCCACTGGCGAGCGAATCGCCTTCGGCGCCGGGTGTCCGCTCGCGCTCATCGCCGGCCCGTGCGTCATCGAGAGCGAGGAGCACGTGCAGTTTCTGGCGCGGGAAATCCGCGCCATCACGGGGCCCTTCGTTTTCAAAGCCTCCTTTGACAAAGCCAACCGGTCGAGCCTCTCCTCATACCGCGGGCCAGGGCTCAAAGAAGGGCTGCGAGTTCTGGCGGGGCTGAAAGCCGCGGGCTTCCCCGTGCTCACGGACATTCACGAACCCGCGCAGGCGGGGCCGGCCGCCGAGGTCGCCGACATCCTGCAGATCCCGGCCTTCCTGTGCCGGCAGACCGACCTGCTGATCGAGGCCGGCCGCACGGGCCGCATCGTCAACGTCAAGAAGGGCCAGTTCGTTGCGCCGCAGGATATGCGGCTCGCCGTCGAGAAGATCGCCTCGACGGGGAATGATCGTGTTCTCCTCACCGAGCGTGGGACTTCATTCGGCTACCACAACCTGGTGGTCGATATGCGCGGTCTCACGATCATGCGCGAGTTCGGGTGTCCTGTGGTGTTCGACGCTACTCACAGCGTGCAGCTTCCCGGAGGCCAGGGCACGGCTTCGGGCGGCCAGCCGCAGTTCATCGCGCCGCTGGCTTCGGCCGCGGTCGCCGCCGGGGCGGACGCCGTGTTCCTGGAAGTCCACGAGGCGCCGGAGCGGGCCCTGTCCGACGGCGCGAACGCGCTTCCGCTCGGTGGTCTCGGCGCGCTGCTCGAACGGTTGCGACGGATCCGGAACGTGGTTCAGTAGCGCGGCTGCCGACTGCCTGGCTCGCGTTCGGGAGGCTTCGCCGCAGAACGGCTTGCACGGTTCGTGCAGCCACATCGTCAAACCATTAGCGCTCGAAGTCTGTGAGAATGTGTTGTGGAGGGCCTGCTATGAATAACCGTAAGCGCCGGGGCTTCACCTTGATCGAGCTTCTGATCGTGGTGGCCATCGTGTTGATCATCGCCGCGATCGCCGCGCCGAAGCTGGACAAGGCGCGCATGCACACGCAAGAGATGGCGGCCATCGAGCAGATAAAGACGGTCCAGGCAGCCCAGACGCAGTACTACTCGCAATTCGGCAGGTTCGCCACGAAACTGGAAGAGCTCGGTCCGCCGTCGAGCGGCCAGGCCGGTCCCGCCGCGGCCGACCTGATTCCGGGCGATTTCGCGAAGGGCGTGAAGACCGGCTACCAGTTCATCGTGCAGGGTGGGCCGAACGGCTTTGTGGTCAATGCAAACCCGGTGACGTTTAACAGCACGGGCCGCCGCACGTTCTTCTCGGATCAGACCCACGTGATCCGGGAAAACTGGGGCACGGAGCCGGCAGGACCGACCAGCCCGGAAATCAAGTAGCTGGCCCGAGCAGTCCACTACTACGACAGCGCGCGGCCCGCCTGCGCTCGCGACGGAACCCCGACTAGAAGCTGAAGCCGGCTTCGCCCAGGATGTTCAGCCACTGGTCCTTGGATTTGTAGGGAACCCCTGCGAGCGAATCCCCTTGGGTGTGGACGCGGTAGCTTTTCGCCACGACGCCGACGCGGAAGTGCTGGCTACGATCCAAAAAGTAACTGGCATCGGCTAGGGCGTAGTATCCCCAGCCGTCGCGGTCCAGGCACACCGGGCAGTCGATCCGGTAATAGTCGCTGGGCTGGCGCAGCGTTTCCTTATATCGCGCGTAGGCGCCGCCACCTCCGCCGGAAATGAGGAACCGCCCCCCGGCCAGAGGAAAGATCGCGCGGCCACCGAAGGGGACGAAGTATTGCCGGTCCCCGATCCGCACCGGTCCGAAATCCGTATTCAGGTAGTCCCGCACATGCGCCGCGCCGAACACCGCGTCGAAGCCTACGTCGGCCTGCAAGTACTTGAGGAAACGGTACCCGTAACCGACTTCGATGCCCGGGCGGTTGATGAAGTACGATTTCAGGTCACCACCGGGCTGGGCGACGCCGATGCCGAACGTGAAATTGTGGTGCGGATAGAACGACGAGTAGTAGCGGCTCTGCGCGCTCAGAGAAACGGCGGCGGCGAGCAGACAGCCGAGCACGCGACCCGCGGCTGCCATCCGCGACGGGGGAGAAACGCGTTTGCTTTTCACTTACTTGCCTAGACGCAGCCTGTTTCCGGCGCGTTGCAGACGTTACACGATGACCGATTGCCGCCGCGGAACGGCCCTGCCCTGCCGCATCTGTGCCGCGCTTCCGGCCAGTGCCAGAACCGACCCTGCCGTCAGGCACAGCGCGCTCGACACGCTGCCTGCGCCGAAATTATAGGAGCTGAAGAAGTATCCTCGCAGCAGCATGATGATGACAGCCAGGCTCCAGAAAACGAAGAGGATCGGGACGACTCTCCGAATAGCGAGCAGCGTGATGACGAGACCCGCGATGCCGCCGCCGAGCAACCAGTACGTGAGCGCAGGGCCCTGCCACGGCAGGAACTCCATCTGCAGCGTGTGCTGGGCACTCACCCACGCCACGAAACCAATCGCCGCCATGACGACGCCGAGGAACAGATGGAACGCAACGCTGAAAATGCGTAAGAAAAGTCCAACGATTCGCACCACCGAGCCTCCGCCTCCCCAACCGGCCGCCAAACGCGCGCGCAGCAGAGACCGGCGCGCCCGCCCAAGGGAGGGAACAGCCATTGTAGCAATCCGGGAGACTCCAGTCCGCTTCCGTGGTTCCGTTCCGTTGGGCAGGGCGGGAAGACGGGGGTGCGATGGGGCGCGCGCGGAACTCGAGGGGGAGTGCGCCGGCCAGTCCTTAGACGGCAGGTGGAAATGTCCCTTTCGACGCCCCTTGGCCTGTCGCGGACAGGCCAAGGGGCCTGTCCCACTTCGGAGGCGGTAATTGCCTGTTTCATTTCAGCGCCCTAGAATAGAAAAAGGGAGCTCTGTGGATTGTGGCCATGCGCAACCAGCGTGAGTTGACGCCGCGTCAGCGGGAAGTCCTCCGCTCCGTCGTCGAGAGCTACATCGCGACAGGAGAACCGGTTGCGTCGCGGACCATATCGAAGGGCCGAAAGGATTCTCTGAGCCCGGCCACAATCCGGAACGAGATGGCCGACCTGGCCGAGTCGGGGTACCTCGATCAGCCCCACACCTCCGCGGGCCGGGTACCGACCGACAGAGCGTTTCGCGTCTACGTGGAGTCTCTCACGGCCCGCCGGCTACCCGTGATCGACATTGACCGGCTGCTCGCGGACCTGGGCGACGCGGAGTCCCTCACCGAGCGCGTGGAGCGTTCGTCGCACTTCCTGATGGAGATTACGCGCAACATCGGGATTGGTGCGGCCGTTCCCACGGCCTGCCAGACGCTGGGGCAGATCGAGCTCGTACGGCTGCCTGATCGGCGCGTGCTGATGATCGTGGTTACGGCCGACCGGATCGTTCGCGACCGCGTGGTCACAGTGGATGTGGACCTCTCAGCGGAAGAGCTCGCCTCCATCCGCAACTACATCAACCGGAACTTCAGCGGCTGGAAGCTGGTTGACGCGCGCAACGAGCTCGAGCGCCGCCTGGAACAGGAAAGCTCCGCGTACGACGAGATCCTGAAGCGCCTGATCGTGCTCTACGGCAAAGGGCTGCTCGACATCAGTTGGGCGCCGGATGTCTACCTCGAAGGCGCTTCGAACCTGGTCGCGTTCGACCTGCGCCTGACGCGGGAAAAGATGCAGGAGCTGTTCCGCGCGCTCGAGGAGAAGAAGCGAATTCTCGAGCTGCTGGACCAGTTTCTCGAGCAGCCGTCGGGGCAACTTGCCGTCAAGGTTGGGCTCGGCGGAGTTCACCCGGCGATGAAGGCGCTCTCTCTCATCGGGGTGAACATGGTGCTGCCGGGAGGGCTTTCCGCCAGGATCGCCGTTCTCGGGCCTTTGCGGATGAACTACGAGCGGGTGATGGCTGCCGTGCTCCAGGTCGGCAACGCCTTCCGGGAGGTCGGGTAGGGAGTGAATTGCCGGCACCGGCACAGTTCGGCTCGTCGAAGCTTGCGGTGGTCTGGTAGCCTGGAATAAGAAGCCTGTATCCAACCGATCATTTCTTTGAGGTCCTCCGCTGCAGGACTGGAGAGCGGGCGCCGAAGACCGATTTTTATATGGAAGAAGATAGGAATTCGACACAATCTCCTGAGCCGGAGACGCTGGCCGCTGGCGTGGCCGGTGAGATGGACTTGGCGGACTCGGCCGCCCTTCTGGCGGAGGTCGCGTCTGAGCGCGACCGCCTCGCGCAGGAGCAGGCGGAGATTTACGATCAACTGCTGAGGCTGCGCGCCGAGTTCGACAACTTCAGAAAACGGGCGCAACGCGAGCGTGCCGAACTGGCGGAGTACGCCAGCATGGAGGCGGTACGAGCCATCATCCCGGTGCTCGATGATTTCGAGCGCGCTCTCAAAGTGCAGGTCGCGGACGAGGAGTACGCGAAGGGAATGGAGCTGATCTATCAGCGCCTGCTCGGCATTCTCGAGAAGGCGGGACTGGAGCCGCTAGAGAGCGAGGGCCAGCAGTTTGATCCTGAGTTCCACCAGGCGGTCGATACCGAGAAGACAGACAAGGCGGAGGACCACACGATTCTGCTGGAACACCAGCGCGGGTACACTTTCAAGGGGAAACTGCTGCGGCCGGCGATGGTGAGGGTCGCTGTCCGTCCTTAAACCGACGTGGAGAAGAGAGATTACTACGATGTGCTGGGAGTGGGCCGCCAGGCGAGCGACCAGGAGCTCAAGAGCGCGTATCGCCAGGCCGCGCTGAAGTTCCATCCGGATCGCAACCCCGGCGACCACAACGCCGAGGAGAGGTTCAAAGAGGCGGCGGAGGCCTACGGTGTGCTGAGCGACGCGCAGAAGCGGGCCGCCTACGACCGGTATGGCCACGCCGGCGTCGCCTCCGCTGCGGCGGGCAATCCGTTCGAAGCAGGGTTCCCCGACCTCTCGGACATCTTCGGCGAGTTTTTCTTCGGAGATCTGTTCGGCGGAGGGGGCGGGCGGCGGCGGAACCGCGCCCAGCGCGGCGACGATCTGCGCTACGACCTCGAGCTGTCGTTCGAGGATGCTGTGCGCGGGATGTCGGTTGAGATTCAGGTTCCCAAGCACGAGACCTGCCCGCGCTGCCGCGGCACGGGCGGCGAGCCGGATGGCGGTGTGGTCACGTGCCCGCGGTGCAAAGGCCGAGGGCAGGTGGTCTACCAGCAGGGATTCCTTTCCGTGCGGCAGACCTGCTCGCAGTGCGGCGGCGCCGGCCAGACGGTGAGAAAGCCGTGCGCCGAATGCCGCGGCGAAGGCGTTATCCGGACGCAGCGCAAGCTGAAGGTGAACATTCCGGCGGGCGTGGACAACGAGTCGCGCTTGCGGCTTGCAGGCGAAGGGCAGGCGGGCGTCAACGGCGGTCCGCCGGGCGACCTTTACGTTTTCATCCGGGTCGCCGAACATCCCGTGTTCGAGCGCAGCGGCAACGACCTGCACTGCAGAATACCGGTCAGTGTCGCGCAGGCGGCACTCGGCGCGGAAATCCAGGTGCCGACCCTCGACGGGCCGGAGCCTTTCAAAATTCCCGAAGGCACGCAGAGCGGCGCGACGTTCCGCCTGCGTCATCAGGGCGTGCCCGATGTGAACGGGCGCGGGCGCGGCGACCTGCACATCCACATCGACGTGCGGATCCCGACGAAACTGACGCGCGAGCAGCGGAAGGTCTTCGAGCAACTGGGGACACTGCTTCCGGTCGATAACGAGCCGGACAAGCGCGGGCTCTTCGAAAAGGTCAAAGACTACTTCATGTAGCCCGGAGGCGTTCCGGCGCTCAAGCCTCCGCGATGATTCGCGCCCAATCGATGCCAGCGGCAAAGGCAACGCCGTACTTCACCAGCCGGTCCATCTGCTCCACGTCATCCATGTCGATGGGCTTCTTCAGCGAGGGATCGATCACCGCGATATCGGCATCGAAGCGGTAGAGCTTCATGTCCGTGAAATGCCGCTGGACGATCTGCGTCTGCTGCTCCTCGGGCGACCGCAGCATCTCATCGAGCACCCACTCGAGCCAGCCCCAGAGCGTGCACGGCTGTTTGTCCGGGTGGAGAAAGCGGCCCGTGCCGAGCGAGACGACGACGGTGTCAGCCGGCTTGTACTCGTTCGTGTAATAGAACGCCTCGACGCATGCCTGGTAGACCGGATTGCCCGTGACGCCGACTCCGCCGTCCACCAGCGTTCCGATCCCGGGCGCTTCGGCGAATTTCCAGGGCTCGAAATAAGTGGGCGCCGACGCCGAGGCGGTGGCGCAGTCCACCATGTTGAGCTGCCCGGTCACACCTGAATTCGCGGGATTGTCTTTGACGAAATACCACGGCTTTCCGTCCAGGCCTTTCGCCGTGAGCAACAAGTCGATTGGCGAATCGTTCAGCGCCCACGCCGCCGCGGGGCCGAACTCCTCCTTCAGGATCTGGTTCAGGCGTTTGGTTGAGTACATGGAACCCGTGGCGGCGCGCTTGATGGTGTTCCACGGCGCGCGCGGGCTGAAGATTTCGCGCCCACGGTTCAGGTAGATGTCGAGGAGGCGTTTCGCGGGGATACCCGCCGCGACCGCCGCGCTAAGCAGCGCGCCGGTGGAAGTGCCGGCGGCAAACGAGAACGTGTCCCGCGCCAGACGGCCGGTCGTCTCTTCGAGCTTGATCAGCGCGCAGGCGGGCAGAATGCCCCGGATTCCGCCGCCATCGATGGAGAGCAGGAGCTTCGGTGCCATACGGCGCTCACTATACACCTCCGTGCTTCCCGGCGAACGCCGTCCGCGCTGCAAGTTGCTGATTCGCGCTGTTATCCGGCCGCGCGAAGCTTGTGACCGGCGCGGCGGAGCAGTTCCTCCGCGTACAAGGCGCTGATGCCGCCTATTCTACCGCGAGCGAGGTCGAGGGCCGGGCGCAAGGGCCCGGCCGGCGCCGGTTTTCGCGTATCCTGGCCTCGATGGGCTCTATCTTGCATCTCTTACTCCTGGCCGCGCTCGTGGCAGGCCCCACGCAGGTTCAGCACCAGCACCACCCGCCACGCGATGCCGGCGAGTATGCCCGCGTGCTCGAGGATCCCGCGCGAGACGAGTGGCAGAAACCGCACGAGGTCATTATGGCTCTCGGCCTGAAGCCGGCCGACACGGTTGCCGACCTCGGCGCAGGCTCAGGCTACTTCGCACGGCGCCTGGCGCGCCACGCGGCGAAGGTCTACGCGGTCGACATCGACGCAAAGCTGCTCGAGATTTTGAAAAAAGACGCGCCGGCGAATATCGAGACTGTGCTCGCGCCGCCGGACGACCCGAAGCTCGGCCCGCAGTCAACGGACCTCGTGTTCATCTGCGATGTCCTGCATCACATCGAGAACCGTGCCGCGTACTTGCCGAAGTTGCGCACCGCGCTGAAGCCGGGCGGGCGCGTGGTCAATATCGATTTCTACAAGAAGGACCTGCCGGTGGGACCGCCGGTTTCGATGAAGCTCTCCGAAGAACAGGTGATCGCCGAATTCAAAGGCGCGGGCTTCCGGCTGAAGAGGAAGCTGAGCTTCCTGCCGTATCAGTATTTCCTGGAGTTTGAGGCGGAGCGGTAGAACGAGTCAGTGCAGCGAGTCCACCACGCGTTTCTTCGAGAACTGGTCCACATCGAAAGCCTCTGCAAAACGCTTGCCGGACTCGGCGCCGCGGATACGGGCAAGCGCGCTGTAGTAATCGAGGTAAGGGAACGGAGAAACGCCGCCGCGGATGAACTCGTACTGAGTGACGCACTCCTTCCAGGCGTCGAATGCCGCAGTCACATCGACGTACACATACGGCTGAAATCCTTCGGGGTCCTCCCAATTCTCCGTGAAGTACACGCCCCGGATCCCGCGCCAGGGCGGTTCGGCCATTTTGACGCCCTCGAGCTCGGCGAGCAGCACTGCGTCGGTGACGATGGCGTGCGTCGCCGCGTGGTCCTTGTGGATGCTGTTCTTCCAGTGCGTGATGACGAGCGCGGGTTTCACCTGGCGCATGACGCCGGCGACGTACCGGCGCGCTTCGTCGTTATTCGGCAGCTCGCCGTCGCGGTAGGGTCCGAAGATCACTTCCGCGCCGATGGACTTTGCGGCGGCCAGCGCTTCCCGGCGTTTCTGCGCGCCGTACGCTTCGGGGGAGAGCTTCGGGTTCCCGCCCTCGCCGAGGGTGAGATGGAGCAGCACGACCCGGTCTCCGAGCTTCTTGTGCGCGGCGAGCACGGCGGCGGAGGTAATCTCCATGTCGCCCGCATGCGCGCCGATGGCGAGCACCGTCCGATCGGCGGCGACGGCAGCCGCTGCTGCAAGCATCAGAATCGCGATCTTTTTCATGGCCGCAAGTCCTGCCGGGACAGTTCGAGAACAAAAACCGAGCGCCAGCGCGAGCACGCCGGCCGCGACCCGCATCATCAGGCCTCCGCAGCCCGGCCGGCCGGCTGCGCTGGAACCGCTACATGCTCCCGGACCCGGTGCACCAGCAGCGCCGCAATAGACAGAAAGACGCCGCCCACCACCACCGCCGCAAGCCGGTTGTTGTCGAGCAGGTGCTGCATGACGAAGCCGAACACCAGGGACGCAATGATCTCCGGGATCACGATGAAGAAGTTGAAAATGCCCATGTACGTGCCGGTCTTTCCCTCAGGGAGCGAACCGGCGAGCATGGCGTAGGGCATGGCGAGCGTGCTGGCCCAGGCGATGCCGATTCCCGCCATCGCAGCCAGCAGCAGGTACTTGTCGTGGATGACGGAGACGGAGAGCAGTCCCGCCGCGCCCGCCAGGAGGCACAGACTGTGGGTCCACTGCGGGCCGAGCTTGCGTGCGATGCCGGGGAGAGCAAAGGAGAACACGAAGCACACGGCCGAGTACATGCCGAAGCACAAACCGGCCCAGGCGACGCCTTCGGTATACACGGACGAGGTTTCGCTCTGGGCGCCGAAGACATTGCGCGCCACCGCAACCGGGAAGTAGAGCCACATGCAAAAGAGGCCGAGCCAGGTGGAGATCTGCACCCACGCGAGCTGCTTCATGGTGTCCGGCATCGCGGCAACAGCGCCGAGGATCTCACGGACATTCGCGCCGAGCCCGCTCTTCTGCGCCTTCATCGTGCGAAAGGCGTCCATGTCTTCCGGCGGATACTCCTTTGTACTCGAGATGGTCCACATCACCGCGCCGAAGAATGCGGCGGCGCCGATGTAGTACGAGAAGCGAATTGTCGGCGGAATCGCAGAGCCACCGGTGCTGGTCGTGGCCACGCCGGCGCGCGCCATGATCCACGGCAATGCGGAAGCCACGACCGCGCCGAGCCCGATGAAGAGGCTCTGCATCGCGAAGCCGCGCGTGCGCTGCTCTTCCGGCAGCAGGTCCGCGACAAAAGCACGGAACGGCTCCATGCTGATGTTGATGGAGGCGTCGAGGATCCACAGCAGACCAGCAGCCATCCACAATGCGGACGAATGAGGCATCAGGATGAGGCCGAGCGAGCTAAGGATAGCGCCTGCCAAGAAGTACGGACGCCGGCGGCCCAGGCGTCCCCACGTGCGGTCGCTCATGTGGCCGATGACAGGTTGCACCAGAAGGCCGGTCAGCGGCGCTGCCAGCCACAGCATGGGGATCTGTTCGGGCTTCGCGTGGAGGTATTCGTAGATGGCGCTCATGTTGGCCATCTGCAGCCCCCAGCCGAACTGGATGCCGAGGAAGCCGAAGCTCATGTTCCAGATCTGCCAGAAGCTCAACCGCGGTTTTGGAGTCATGTCGAATTCCCGTTTGCGCGCGCCTGCGCCGGGGGCGGCCGCGCACGGCGATTCATCACCGGTCGTACAGCACCGCCAATTCCTTCAATCCCGCCGCCAGCCGAGGTTCGAGCATATCGCGGCGAAAGCGCCAACGCCAATTTCCGCCCGCGCGCCCGGGCAGGTTCATGCGGCCTTCGGCGCCGATCCCGAGGACATCCTGCAGGGGGAAGAGAGCCGTATCAGCCACCGACACCATGATGGCGCGGATGAAGACCCAGTTCATTTCTTCGCCGGTAGTTGCCATGTACTGGCGCGCGAAGCGGCGCTCGTTCGTGATTTCTTCCTCGCTGCGCGTGCTGTCGTCTTTGCCGCTCGAAGTCCACCAGCCGATGGTCGTGTCGTTGTCGTGCGTGCCGGTATAGGCGACGCGCTCGCGCGGGTAATTGTGCGGCCGGAAATCGGGCCCTTGCGGATCCGTGCCGAAGGCGAACTGGAGGATGGACATGCCGGGATACTCGAACCGATTGCGAATTGCCTCGACCTCGGGCGTAATGACGCCGAGGTTCTCGGCTACGATCGGCAGGCCTCCGAGCACGCTCTCGATCACCGCGAAGAAGTCAGCGCCGGGGCCCTTCACCCAGCGCCCGTTCTGTGCAGTCGGTTCGCCGGCGGGCACTTCCCAGTACGCCTCGAAGCCGCGGAAGTGGTCGAGCCGGATCATGTCCACCAGGCCGAGGGTTGACTGGAAGCGGTCGATCCACCACCCGTAGCCGCGGCGCGCGAGCACGTCCCAACGGTAAATGGGGTTGCCCCAGAGCTGGCCGGTGGCGCTGAAGTAATCCGGAGGCACACCGGAGACGGCGGCGGGCGTGCCATCTTCCTGCAACTGAAACAGCTCGGGGTTGGCCCAGGCATCGGCGCTGTCGTGAGCAACATAGATCGGCATATCGCCCATGAGGCGGACGCCGTGCTCGTGGCATGTTGCGCGCAGCCGCTCCCACTGCCGGAAGAAAACGTACTGTGCGAACTTCTCGGCGGCGATAGCGGGCGCGAGCCGTTCGCGTGCCTCGGTGATCGCGCCCGGTTCGCGCAGGGCGAGAGCACGCGGCCACTCGGTCCACGCCACCAGGTCATGCGATTTCTTGAGCGCCATGAAGAGCGCGAAATCCTCTAGCCACACCGCGTGGCGCCGCGAGAAGTTTTCAAAGTCCTCGCGCTCGGCGGCGCCGGCGTGCACGTGGAACTCGCGGGCGGCGGCATCGATAAGCGGCAGCTTGAAGCCGATCACGGCGCCGAAATCCACGGTGTCTTCCGGAAACGCGGGAGCATCTTCGAGCGCACCCGGCGGGAGTAGTTCTTCGCGGGACAACCCTTCAAGATCGATCAGCAGAGGGTTACCGGCGAATGCCGAGAAGCACTGGTAGGGAGAGTCGGCGTAGCCGGTTGGGCCCAGCGGCAGAACCTGCCAGATCTTCTGGCCGGCGGCCGCGAGAAAGTCAAGAAACCGGTAGGCTTCCGCGCCCAAGTCGCCGATTCCGTAGCGGCCGGGCAGGGACGTCGGGTGAAGGAGAATACCGCTCGAACGAGGGAACCTCACAGCAACAAAATAGCAGGGTAGAAGCGACACCGAACACGGCGGTCGCTTCTGAGCGGCTACGCGCACCGGGAACCCTGCCGAAGCGCACCGCCCGCCGGAACGGCGAAGCAGCCCGGCAGAGCCCGCGCCGGGCGCCGTAGTATATTGCCTGCATGGGTCACAGCACGGCTACCCGGCGCGGCTTCCTCGGCGCGCTCACGGCGGCCTCGTATGATCGCGTGCTCGGCGCGAACGACCGGGTCAGGCTCGGGTTCATCGGCTACGGGCTGATCGGCGCACGGCACGTCGAGGATTTCAAGAAACAACCGGACGCGGACTTAGTGGCGGTGTGCGATGTGTACCAGCCGCGCGTGGAGCAGGGCGTAGCCGCGTGCGGTCCGCAGGCCAGGGGATTCCGCGATTTCCGGAAACTTCTCGAGCAGAAGGACGTTGACGCGATAGTCGTCTCGACCCCGGACCACTGGCACGCGCTGCACACCATTCTCGCGTGCGCCGCCGGGAAAGACGTATATGTCGAGAAGCCGATGACGCTGTTCGTGGCCGAGGGACGGTGGATGGCCACCGCCGCGCGCCGCTACCAGCGCGTGGTCCAGGTGGGGACGCAGCAGCGCAGCGGTCCGCACTTCCAGCGGGCGGTCCAGTTGCTGCGCGAGGGGTATCTCGGCAAGGTTCACAGCATCCGCCTGGCTTCTTTTCGCAACATCATGCCCGGCTTCGGCAAGGGGACGGCGACGATGCCTCCGGGAGATTTCGATTACAACATGTGGCTCGGCCCGGCGCCGGCGCACGCCTATTGGAGTCACCGCTCGCTCTACCACTTCCGCTGGTTCTGGGACTACTCGGGCGGCCAGATGACGAATCTGGGGACTCACGAGATGGACGTCGCGCACTGGGCCATGCAGGTGAAAGGGCCGCGTGCGGTCTCGTCCTTCGGAGGCCGGTTCGCCCTCGAGGACGATGGAGAGACACCGGACACGCAGGATGCGATCTTCGAGTACCCAACCTTCACCGCCGTGGTCTCCATACGCGAGGCGTCGGCGGGAGCGGTGAAGAGCGGCGCCGCGCAGTTCCTGGGCACGAAGGCCAGCCTCAACCTTTCCCGCGATGGTTTCCGCATCGTTCCGGAAATGCGGACGGCGCCGGAGAACCAGATCCCGCCGTGGTCCACCCCCGCCGGCCACCCGGGACGCGTTGAAGCGAAGGCCGAGCCCTGGACCGAGCCCCTGAGCATGGCTGGCTCCGAGGACGAGCAGATGCAACTGCACGCGCGCAACTTCCTGGACTCGATCAAGAGCCGGAAGCAGCCCATCGCGGATGTCGAGGCCGGACACCAGGTCTCCGCGGCCTGCCACCTGGCGAACATTTCGCTGCGCGTGGGGCGGCAGGTGCGGTGGGACGCGGAGAAGGAAGAGATCCTGGGAGACCGCGCGGCGTCGGCGTACCTGGTGCGCCCCTACCGCAAGCCGTGGGATGAAGTATTGAGGAGCTTGAAACTGTGACCCGACGCACATTCTTCGCCGGCAGTACAGCGCTTATCGCGGCGGCTCAAACCGAGAGGCCCGCGCCGAGCACGATGGGGCTTTCGCCGGACTGCTTCGGCATAAAGAAAGGACCCCGGACGGCGCTCGAGCACCTGGAGGCCGCGTGGCGGATCGGCGCCGGAGGGGTGCAGGCGATCCTGCCGAACTTCGAGCCGGACTACCTGAAGCGTGTGCGGCAGCGCGCGGAAGAACTGGGGATATACCTGGAGATCACGACGCCGCTTCCCGGGCCGGACACATCCCAGTTCGAGCGGACGCTGGCCGCGGCGAAGGAGGCCGGCGCGCGTTGCATCCGCAGCGTCTGCCTTTCCGGGCGGCGCTACGAGAATTTCGACACGCTCGAAAGCTGGCAGGCGTTCGTCGCGGATTCCGAGGCGCGGCTGGGGCGTGCCGCCGCGATTGCGGCGCGGCTGAAGATTCCGGTGGGCATCGAGAACCACAAGGACTGGACCGTTGAGGAGATGGTTCCGTTGATGCGCCGGTACGCGGGCGAGCACTTCGGCGTGTGCCTGGATTGGGGCAACAACATGTCGCTCCTCGACGATCCGGTGGAAACGGTAGATGCGCTGGCGCCGTTCATCGTGAACTCGCACATCAAGGATATGGCGGTGGCGGAGTACGAAGACGGATTCCTGCTCGCCGAGGCGCCGCTCGGCCAGGGAATGCTCGATCTGCCGTACTTCCTGAAAACGATCCGCAGGTACCGGCCCGACACGCGCTTCTCGCTCGATATGTTGACGCGCAACCCGCTGAAAATCACGTGCCTGACGGAGAAGTACTGGCGCACGTTTCCTTCGCGCAACGGACGATACCTTGCGAGAACGCTCGCGATGGTGCGCGCGCACAAGCCGGCGCGCCCGCTTGTGCGGATCGACGGCCTGAGCCAGGAGGAGAAGGAGAGGCTCGAGGAGCAGAACGTGCGGCAGTGCCTGGATTACGCGCGCGACCACCTCGGGCTGCGGCCGGCGTAGCAGCGGCTCAGACGGCCGCGCCCAGGTTGAGAACGCGAAGCATCTCCGCGTAGAACTCGATCGCGGCCTCGGCGTCGGGGTGATCGGGCGCGAGCACCTTTTCGACGATGGCGAGAGACACCTCGAGCAATTGCTTGGTGTCGGTGAAGCGCGCCTCTTCACGGTAAGTGCGCGCGAGCTCCTGGATCCCACGGATGATGTCCGGGTGACGCGTGCCCAGCGCGCGTTTCAGCATTGCCAGTGCGCTGGCGAACAGGGCCTCGGCCTCGTAGAACTTGTGCTGCGCGCTGTAGGTGTACGCGAGCCTTTTCATGTCCCGCACCAGCGCCGGGTCATCCTCGCCGAGGAAAGTCCGCTTGATGCCGAGCGCCCGCATGAGCAGCGGCTCGGCCTCGTTGTACCGGCCGCCGCTCAGGTAGAACTCGCCGAGCTTTCCGAGCGTGACAGCGGTGGCCCAATCGTTCGGGCCGAGCGTTGCTTCCTTGATCGACAGCGACCGCCGGAGGGCGAACAGTGCGGCGCTGCGACGGCCGGCCGCGATGTACACCTCTCCGAGCATGTCGAGCACGTCGGCGACCTCGGGGCGGCTGGGATCGCTGCCGTGCTCGGTGATGATCAGCGCGCGCTCGTACTCCGTGACGGCCAGATCGTACCGGTGCTGCAATTTGTAGGTCCCCGCCAGATTGAAGAGCGCGACGCCGAGCTTGGGGTGCATCTGTCCTGACGCCCGCTCGTAGATCGCGACGGCGCGCCGGAGGTTGCGCTCCGCGGTTGTGAGGCGGCCCGAACGGCAATTGAGCACGCCGAGTGCGTTCAGAGCCGCGGCGAGCACCGGCTCACGGCGGCCAAGATCCTCAGCGAGCGCGACGGCACGCGTGAGGTACCCCATCGCTTCTTCGTGGCGCCCCAGATTGTAGACGCCCGCAGCCAGATCAATGTAGAACTGGCATGACGCCCGCTGTGCTTCCAGCGCCTGGTCAGGCCGCTGAGCGGGCTCGGGGCGCAGGTCTTCCGGGAAGCCCAGAGCAGACTGCATCGCGAGTCCTTCCATTGGGACAGGCTCAGTGAAACATTATTAAGCCCGCCTGTTTTACCGCCCAAGTATAAACCAACCTCGCTGTCAACAAGATGGTTTAGTAGTAACATTTTGAGTACTTGGAACTAGTGGAAGAAAAGTACTACAGAGTCTCATCCAGCCGCATTCAAGAACGCTAAAGCGGGGTGGTCTCGCCCCCCTTTGAAGCTGTTCTAAGCTGTTTGTCCCCCTATTCGCAGCGAAGCGCGTCAATCGGATCCACCCGAACGGCTCTCCGCGCAGGCACGTAGCAGGCCAGGATCACGACCGCGGCGAGGACGAACGGCACGCCCGCGAAAGTCGCCAGGTCGTCCACGCGCACGCCGTAGAGCTGCGACTCGAGAACGCGGCAAGCTGCCAGGGCCGACGGTATTCCGATGACGAGCCCGACGAGCAACGGCCAGAGCCCCTGGCGTACGACGAGCCGGACCACCTGCGTTCCGGAGGCGCCCAGAGCCATGCGGACGCCGATTTCGCGGCGGCGCTCCTCGACGGAGTGAGAGGTGACGGCGAAGATGCCGATGCCCGCGAGCGTCAGGGCGATGGCGGCGAACGAGATCAACAGGCCGGTGTAGAGGCGCGGCTGCGCGACCGACTCCGAGGAGAGCTGCTCCAGGGTGCGCACGTCTTCGAGCGGCTGGTCGGGGAACGACTCGCGAATAGCGCGGCGGAGGGCCGGGATCATTTTCACCGGATCGCCCGCTGTCCGGATGACCAGGGACGAGTGTGGGATACCGAGCAACTGGCTGTAGGGGAGGTACAGCTCGGGCCGCGGTTTTTCACTCAACTGCATGTCGCGGTGATCGGCCACGAGGCCGACAACCGGCATCCAGCCTTCCTTTGCGTCGTTGTCATTGGTGACGCGCTTGCCGATGGGATCCTCATTCGGCCATAGCTCTTTGGCGAGCGATTCATTCAGGATGGCTGCCTTCGGGTCACCGGCTGCCATTTCGGCTTCGGTGAAAGCGCGCCCCTTGCGGATCGGCACGCCGATGACCTTGAAGTAATCCGGGCTGATGGCGCGGAACGCCACGCTTTCGTGCGCCTTGCGGATCTCCGGCGTGCACTCGCAGGAGAAGCTGCAACTGAAAACCCAGTGGCTGAGCGGCGGAATGCTCGTGAGGGCCACGCCCCGCGCGCCGGGGAGGCTCTGCACCCGTTCGAGCAGCCGGCGGTAGTAGTCCGCCTGTGCTGTCTTGTTCGGGACGCGATGACGCGGCACCGGCACCCGCGCACTGAGCACGCCCTCGCGTTGGAGCCCGGGGTTGGTGCTGATGAGCCGGATGAAGCTGCGCGCCATCAGCCCGGCGCCGGCGAGCAGCACGACCGAGAGCACCGTCTCGAAGATGATGAGCAAGGAGCGCGTGCGGACGGCGCGACGTCCGCCCGTGCCGCCCGGCCCGGTGTCTTTGAGCGACTCGCTGAGGTTTGTGCGCGCGGCATCGAAGGCGGGCATCAGCCCGAACAGGACGCCGCTCAACAACGACACGGCCAGAGCGAAGAGGAGCACGGTCGGGTTCACGGAAGCCTGGTCCAGGCGCGGGAGCGGCATCCAGTCGGCGTGCAACCGGGCGATCAGTCTGACACCCGCGTAGGCGAGCACGACCCCTACCGCGCCGCCCACAAAGGCAAGCAGCAGGCTTTCGGTGAGGAGCTGGCGCACAACGCGCGCCCGTCCCGCACCCAGAGAGGCTCGGATCGCCATTTCCCTTTTGCGCCCGGCGCCGCGCGCGAGCAGCAGGTTCGCAACGTTGACGCAGGCGATGAGCAGAACGAGTCCCACCGCAAAGGCGAGCACGACCATGGAGTGCTGGTACTCACCGGTCTCCTCGCGCAACATGGAAACGACCGCGGGCTTCCAGCCTTTGTAGCTTGCCGGGAACTCGCGCGCGAACAGGGTTGTCATGTAGGCGGCTTCCGCTTCCGCCTGTTGCAGAGTGGCGCCGCTTTTGAGCCTGGCGATGACAGTGAGAAAACGCGCCTCGGGCCTGGCCATGTGCCGGGGCTCGATTTCGAGCGGCCTCCAGAACTCGACATTAAACCCGCCGAACCGAAACGTGCGCGGCATCACGCCGACCACGGTGTGCGGTTTGCCGTCGAGCAGGATCTGGCGGCCGAGGAGCGCGGGATTCCTTCCGAACTGCCGGTCCCAAAGCGCCTCGCTGATGAGCACGGAAGGCGGGGCGCCTGGCTTGTATTCATCGTCCGTGAACCACCGTCCGATCAGCGGCGGAGTGCCGAGCAGCGGCAGACATTCGGGCGAGAGCCGCGAACCCATAGCGGTTTCGGGCTGAGCGGTGCCGCTCAGGTTCACGAAGTCGTCGCGGTGGGTGGCGCCGATCTTTTCGAAGACCTTGGTGCGGTCGCGCCAGCGAGTCCACTCCACGGGTGAGAGGGCGTAGGTTCTGCCTTCCGTGCCTCCGCCGAGGCGATACAGCCGTTCAGGCGAGGGAAACGGGAGTGCGCGGAGGATGACGGCATCGAGCACGCTGAAGATTGTGGTGGTGGCTCCGATGCCGACGGCGAGCACGGCTATGAGGACAACGGTGAAACCGGGCCGGGCGCGCATGAGGCGCAGGCCGAATCGGAGGTCTTTCAGGGTGCGCATAGCTATTGGTTTGACACCGGCGTGGGGGGAACCGGTTCCCGGCCACCACATCAGCATATGCGATTCATCACGCAGCGGGGGCCTACTCGGATATGCTGGAACCATGGCAGTGGAAAACGAACTGGTAACCGTGTTCCGCTCCGCGGATCCTGAAGCCGAAGACCAGGCCGCGGTGGTTCGCGACATGCTTGCCAAGGTGAATATCGACGCCGAGATCTTCGACGATTCCGCTCCCGGCGTACCCGAGGGTGTTTTCGAAGTGCGGGTCCCGGCGGCGATGCAGGCGGACGCCGAACAACTCATCGACGCTCAGAAGGATCTCACGACGGACGCTTTGGACGTCTCGCACGACCTGGACATGGTTCCGGTGTTCGTATCCGAGTCGCCCAATGCGGATATGCTGGCGGTTGGAATCCGCAGCATTCTCGACGCGCAGGGGATCCCGTCGGTGCTGGTGAGCGGCTCGGTCTTCCCGAACCTGCCGTTTGAAGTTCGCGTGCCGAAGGCGAGTCTGGAGGATGCGCGCCGGGCGATTGCCGCGGCCGAGGAGGCCGGGCCGGCAGCCGCCGACGAGGGCGAGCGCGAATCCGAAGAGCGCGGCATCGAGCCGGTGTAGTCTGCCGCGGGCCGTGCTTGTCCTAGGGTGCGCAGGGCGTTTCGAAACGGAGCCTGAGGCCGTCCGACCGCACCGTGAGCAGTCCCTGCTCGTCCGTCCGCAGCAATAGCGTGTGCCGGCCCGAAAGGGCTTCGATCACCGCTGGGTGCGGGTTCCCGAACTGGTTGTCCGGTCCCGCGGAAATCAGGGCGAAAGCGGGCCGCACGACGTCCAGGAACGGCGCGGTCGAAGACGTTTTGCTTCCGTGGTGCGGCACTTTAAGAACATCCGCGTGCGAGAGCGCTCCTTTTTCGAGCAGCACCCTTTCGACCTGTTTTTCGATATCGCCGGTCAGAAGGAACGCCTGTTCGCCATACGTGAGCCGGAGCACGAGCGAGTCGTTGTTCGGACGCTCGGCAGAGGGAATGCGGTCCCCGGTGGGCGCGAGGACGCTGACGCCGGCGCCTCCGTAGGTGAAGCGTTCGCCCTCGTGCCGCATGACGATGTGGACACCGAGGCGCGCAGCCGCCGTTTGCACGTCCCGCCACTCTGGTGTATCGGCGTGCGCCCCGGTCCACAGCTCACGGGGCCGGAAGTTCTCGAGCACCGACCGCATACCGCCCATGTGATCGGAGTGGATGTGCGAGAGCGCAACGGTATCGAGCCGGCGGATGGAACGGGTCCAGAGGTAGGGAGAGACGACGTCCTCGCCGATCTCGAGCCGCGGTTTGCGCCGCGAGCCCGACGCCGGGAAGCCGCCCGCATCGAGAAGCATGAGCCTGCCGTCGGGAAAGGCGAGGAAAAGGCTTTCCGCCTGTCCCACGTCGATGGCCGTGAGCTCGAGCATCCCACGCTCGGTGCGCGGTGGGAAGGGATGCCATACGAGAAGGCCGAGCAATGCAGTGCTGAGCAGCAGGCCGAGCCTGGGGAGCCAGCGCAGAGGCCGGGAATCCGCCTCAGGCTCCGCGTCTTTCGCGGAGGCGGGCTCTTCGATTCCACCGGGCGCGTGGAGCGTTTGCAGTCTGCGAGCGAGGACTGTCGCGACGAGCGAAAGAGCCAGGGCCGCCGAGAGCCAGGCGGGCGGATCGGGGATCCTCCAATCCGGTTCCCAGCGCACGTGCCAGGCAGCGACCTTCTCGGCCGCAGCGAGCAGCCAGCCGGCGACGGTGGCCGGGACCGTCCAAGCCGTGAAGATCGCCACAAACCCGACCGGCACGACGGCGGACAAGAGCGGCACGATGAGCAGGTTCGCCGAGAGTCCGGTGATCGAGAGCCGGTGAAAGTAGATGGCCATGGGCAGCGCCAATCCGAACTGTATGGCGGCGGACACAACGAACAGCTCGTACACATAGAACAAGAAGCGGCACGCCAAAGCGCAGACGGCGAACCACGTCTGCTGGCGGGTGTGCGTGGCCAGCGCGAGGGTCTGCGCGGCGAGCCGCAGTTCTACCCGGAAGCTGGCCTGGCGCGGCGGAAAGCGAGGGTCACGCCTGGTGTCTTCGAGCCCGCGCAACGCCTGCGCGAGCGGCGCCGAGGTTCGCTCGATGAGCGGCGCCGCGATGGCGCCGAGAGCCGCCACGGAGAGGAACGAGAGTTGGAAGCTCGCATCAAAGAGCTGGTCCGGATCCAGAGCCACAAAGCCGAGTGCGACGGCGGCGAGCACGTTCAGCAGCCGCGGCTTGCGATAGAACCACCTGGCGATTACGAATAGTGTGAACCCAGCGGCAGAACGAACCACGGGCGCCTGCCAGCCGGATACGAGCGCGTAGAGCCATGCCATGAGCGAGGTCGCAGTGAGCGCCGGCGTTTGCGGCACAAGGCAGATGCGGAGCAGGAACAGGAAGAAGGCGGCGAGCACGGCCACGTGCTGGCCGGAGATCACGAGCGCGTGATACGTTCCGGTGCGGCGGAAGTGATCCGTCCAGACGGTCTCGAGGCCCGATGATTCGCCGATGAGGACCGCCTGCATCATCGCGTTACTGTAAGAATCGCCGCGGTAAAGCTGCTCGATACGCCGCAGCGCCTCGCCGCGGATCGCGAAGATGGCAGCGAAGAAACGAGAGCCGCACGTGCCCGGGAGTTTGCGGATGCCGGACGCTTTGCCGGAGGCGTTCCAGAAGATGCTCTGGCGGGCCAGGTATGCAGCGTAGTCGAAGGCGCCGGGGTTGCGGAACGTGTGCGTGCGGCGGACACGGGCTTCGAGTTCGATTCGCTGGCCGTAGCGCAGGTCGGGGAGCGGTTCGCCGGGCTTCGCGTAGAGGCTGACACGCGCCCGCGCGCCTGGTTCGATTTCGAGCGTGAACTGCTCGCGTTCTTCCGAAAAGACAGAGGGCTCGACGACGCAGCCGCCGAGAATGACGACCTCACGCGCGCCTGCGTCCAGTTCGGGGGGCGGGCCCGGGCGGTGGAGGACGGCCGAGAGCGCCCCGGCGAAGAACAGCGCCGCGAGGCAGGCGGCGAGGGCGGCCCAGCGGGCGTTAGTGGCGTACCCGGCGATGGTCAGCAGGACGAGAAGCCCCGCCGCGAGAGAGAGTTCCCGCTCGCCGAACGGCAGGTACCGCGCGGCCACAACGCCGCCGGCGACGGCAACGAAAGGGGCAAGCAGCGGTTCGCGCACAGGGATTCCGAAGACATAGTGCGCGGCTCGGCGGTGAAATATCACCGGCTCTGTCGCGAGGGAGGGATTTCACATCGTCGCCGGCCGTCTGTAGGTGTGACCCGCTTTTCCAGCGGGCCTTCCTCCTGAGCAACGGGCGGGCGTTCCGTTTTCGGTTCCGGTCGCTGCCAGTGCCGCCAGGAAGCTGACATATCGTCAGGCCAACGGTCGCAGCCATCGAAGCTCAGAATCGACCGGATTCGGTGGCGCTCCTGACCGTGATGTGAAGGGCTTCGCGCGCTTGACCCGGGGCAAAGCGACCGCTCTCTTGTTCAGGCGGTAACTTCCCAAGAGGCTCCGCGCCCTCTCCCGGTCAGCCGGATTCTTCCTTCACGTTTGAGTCCGGCGAGCACCTTCTTGATCAGCTGGGGACTGGCGGCGGGCAACTGGAGGACGAGTTCTGCGAGGGTGAAACGGCCTATCTGATCTAGAACGGCTCGGCGCACCAATTCGCTCTTGGCCGGTCGACCACCGGCCGATTCGACCTGGCGTTCAAACTCACGGTACCCGGAACGCAGCACGCCGAGAAAATAGTTCCACCAAGGCACGATCTCATTCCTACCCTCGTGCCAGCCCTGGGAGCAGGCATGAAGGATGTCATAGTATTCATCCTTCCGCTCTTCTACCAGCCGTTCGAGACTGGCATACCGAACGACCTCGAAACCATGTGTGTTGAGCAACAGGGTAGTGGCAAGCCGTGAGACCCGACCATTTCCATCGCGGAAGGGATGCACACAGAGGAAGTCGAAAACGAAAGTGGCGACGATCAGCAGAGGCGGAATGCGTTCTTCCGCGCATGCCTCTTGGTACCTCCGGCACAAAGCCTCCATCAACTTCGGCGTGTCCCGCGCCGGAGCCGGCGCGAAACGGATTCGCCGCTGACCGTTCGGAAGGACTTCGATGATCTCGTTGTCCCGCTGCTTCCATTCTCCGGCGTCACCCGAATGCGCTCCCTGAGCGAGCGCATGGAGCCGGCGGATGACCTCCGGCGTTATCGACACAGGTCCCTTTCGCCTGAATATCCAGTCCAGCGCCCGGCGGTAGCCGGCAAGTTCTTCTTCTGAACGGTCGCGCGGCTTGGCCACGCCCAGGACGACCGGGCGCAGCCGGTTCTGCGGCACCGTCACGCCTTCAATCCGGTTTGAAGACTCCGCGCTCTGGATCATCGCCTGTTCCCGCAGCGCAGCCAGGACTTCCGGCTTCTGCCTCACCCACAAATCCTGCTTGCCACACGCCTCCATGCAGGCGCCGAGAAGCCAGCCGGTGCCGATCGGAATCGTGGCGGCCGCGAGGCGGTTGGGGTCGAGGGTCAACACGTTTTCCGGATTCCCAGTAGCCCAATAATAGCCCATTTTGTTTTCGGTAGCCAATTCCGCGTAACGCACCAACAGTTGGACCACCCTCTCAGCGAAGCGGAGATTGCCGCACTGCGGAAGGTGCAGTTCTTATCTGCGCGGCACAGGGCAGGCCGCGATGTGGATAGGCGCCCCTTGCTTTGCTCGGCGCAGAGTAGCCGAGCCTGATTGCTGCTGTCGCGACGGATCCGTGCACGCGCTGCCCCTGGGGCGGATTCGTCAGTCCCTGCTGCAGACGTACTCCTCGAGCACGGCAAGGGCGCGGCGGCAGATCTCGGCGTGCCGGGCCTTGCGGTCGCGGCGCAGGCGCGCGTGTGTTTCCTCATCGAGAGGCGGCAGCAGGTCGAAGGTGATGTTGGCGGGCTGGTAGCCGATCGGATCCGCGCCGGAGATGTAGCCGCACAGCGAGCCGAGCGCCGTGGCGCGCGGCAAGGGCTGCGGTGCCAGGCCGCGAAACGCCGCCGCTGCGTGGCGGCCTGCAATCAGGCCCGTGGCAATCGATTCGACGTAGCCCTCAACGCCGGAGATCTGCCCGGCAAACCAAACATCGGGCCTGGTCTTGAGCCGCAGGCACGAGTCGAGTAGCGCGGGGCCGTTGATGTATGTGTTCCGGTGCATCTGGCCGAAGCGCACGAACTCGGCGTTCTCGAGGCCCGGGATAATGCGCAGCACGCGCGCCTGCTCCGGGAACTTCATGTGGTTTTGAAAGCCGACCAGGTTGTAGCTCGAAGCTCGGAGATTCTCCTGGCGCAACTGAACCACGGCGTAAGGCCGGCGGCCGGTGCGCGGGTCGGTGAGGCCCATCGGCTTCATCGGCCCGAAGCGCAGCGTATCGCGGCCGCGGCGCGCGAGTTCCTCAACCGGCAGGCACGCTTCGAAGTAGCAGGTGTCGGCGGCGATGTGGGCCGCGACGCTCTCCGCGGCCAGCAGCGCATCGATAAAGCGCTCGTACTCTTCTTTGCTGAACGGGCAGTTCAGGTAGTCCGCGCTGGCGTCGAGCGACTTGCCGTAACGAGAGGCGCGAAAGGCGATCGAGAGATCGATGGAGTCCGCCTCGACGATCGGGCTGATGGCGTCATAGAAGAAGAGGCGACCGGCGCCCGTGAGCCGCGCGATGCCGGCCGACAGCGCGTCGCTCGTGAGAGGCCCGGTGGCGATGATGACGGGGCCTTCCGGAATCCGTGTGACTTGCTCGCGCCTGAGCTCAATGAGCGGTTCGGCCGCGATGGCCTCTGTGACTTTGGCGGCGAACACATCGCGATCCACGGTGAGCGCGTGGCCCGCGGGCACACGTGCTTCCGCTGCGAGACGGAGCAGGAGGGAATCCAGCCGCCGCAACTCCTGTTTCAGGAGCCAGGGCGCGGAGCCTTCCTGCTCCGTCTTCAGCGAATTGCTGCAGACGAGCTCGGCGAGGCGGTCTGTGCGGTGGGCCGGCGTGCTGCAGACCGGCCTCATCTCGTGGAGAACGACGCGACAGCCGGCGCGCGCGGCCTGCCATGCCGCCTCCGAGCCCGCGAGCCCGCCGCCGATGACGTGGATGGGTTCGGTCAAAGCGTGCAAACGACCATTCTAGAGGGGCCGCACGGCCCGGGCCTTCCGGTTTGGCGCACTACTGTGCGGCGGACCGCCTGCTCTGCGTCATGAATGCGGCAGCGCGCTTGTCCATCTCCTCGCGCGAAACCTCTTCGATGTGCGTGGCAATCGACCAGCAGTGGCCGAACGGGTCCGTAACCTTGCCGAACCGGTCTCCCCAGAACATGTCGGCAAGGGGCACCTCGACCTTTGCACCGGCATCTACGGCACGCTTGAATGACGCATCCGCATCTTCCACATAGAGGAAGAGGGTCACCGGAGTGCCACCGAGCGTCTGCGGCGATTTCGATCCCATCTCCGGGAATTCTTCGGACAGCATCATGATCGAATCACCGACGCGAATTTCGGCGTGAGCGATCTTCCCCTGCATCTCGAAGCGGCCCAGTTCGACGGCGCCGAACGCTCGCTTGTAGAACTCAATTGCCTTCGCACCGTCACGCACGACAATGGACGGCGTCACGGTGTGATACTGATCGGGAACAGGTTTCACTTTCTGACTCATAGCTCCCCTCCAGGAGTGAAATTACCCCCTCAGTTTACCAGCCTCCAGTGCTAGCGGGAGCGCGTGACGGTCACTTGATACCAGGGCGTCACGATGGCGCCGAGCTTCATCCGCCAGCCCTCGCTCGTGCGCGTGGCCCGGGTTGGAACGCCGAGGGCGCGCCCGCCGCCGTCGAGCGGCTGCAGGTCAACCGATTCGCACGGTTCGATTCCCTTGAGGATCACCGATCCGGTGACGGGCTCGATCAGAATCGGGCCTGTTCCGGTCTCGAGCAGCGTGGTGCGCGTCTCGTTCCAGCGCGTCCCCGTGTTGCCCGTGCGCGCACCGGCGGTGAGCAGCAGCCGCGCGGCGTGGGACACGGGCTTGCCATCCATGGAGACGAGCAGGATTGCCGCGAAGCGGGTTTCGATCTCCGGGATGAGGTTATTGAGTGCCGGCTTCGAGGACGCCGTGAAGCCGACAACGCCTTGCGCGCGGGGCGTGTCGATGGTGACGACGCCGCTCCCGTCGTTCACGGTCCAACGCAGTTCCCCGGTGTCGGAGACATACGGTCTGGGCGCGGCGGGCAGGTCGCCCGCGGGACCGCCGGCCAGACTGCGGATGCGCACGTCGTGGACAAGCGCGAGCGCGGGCGGCATGCCGGGAGTGAAATTCGGAGCCTCAGCAGCCGGAAGCCGGAGACTCTCGCGAACCTGCGCGGGTGAGTAACTTCGTGCAACGGGTGACCTGGAAACTTGCGCATCGCCGCGCAGGAACATCAGGGCCGCGGCCGCAAGTTGTGTCATCTTGACCGGATCCTGCCGGATGTCGAAGTGGCCGGGGTAGCTCGATTGCCACTTGCCGGCTTCCTGGTGCGAGAAGGAATACCAGAAGATGCCGTCCCAGTCGAGGAACGACGCGTAAGCGGCGAGCACGGGAATCATCTCGGACGCCCACTCGTTCGGATAGGGGTGATTGACCTCGGTGACCATGAACGGACGGCCGAGCATGGCAGCGCGGTGCAGGGTGACGACGGTGGATTTCTCCGGCTCGTTCACCATGGGCGTGTTGCGGATCTCAAAGGACGGCTTGCCCGTGGCCGGGTCCGTGAAGTACCTCGGGTGCTGCCAGTAGGTGTGCGTGTCGATGATATCGAGCTGGGAAATCGAGGTAAGCAGCGGGTATGGCGAAAGGCCGCCGTTGTGCGCGCTGGTGCCGATGACGGGTGCGCGCACGCCGAGATCGTTCTTGAGAAGCTGCTTCATCCTTGCGTAGAAGCGGGACTCCAGATCGATGTAAAAAGCGGCCTCGGTCTGGAATCGCAACTCGCTCGCGGCTTTGAACTGATCCGGCCGCAGACGCGGCAGAGGCGCATCGGAGGCCACGCCGGCCTCGGCGCGCAGTTTCGAGAGTTGCTCCGCGTTAACGGCCGTCACCAGGTGCTTCTGATAGAGATCCGTGAGCTCACGCTCGTAGTAGGCGGTGATGTCGCCCCACGTCTGGTCGGCCTTGCCCTCCTCCGGGCCTTTGCCGAGAAGGCGGCCGCCCTTCCAGCTCTCCAGCAGCGAGTTCTCGTTGACGATCTCGACGATGGCCACGGCCGGCTCGTTTCTGTACTCGCTGCCGGTATACGGGTTGCGATGTGTGAGCAACGTGCGGGCGTACTCCATCTCGAGCTCGACGATTCTGGGATCGAACAACGTGAGGGCCTTGGCAAAGCCGAGCTTGCCTGCGTCGGCGACGCCGTCGGCGGCGCGAAACTCGCGAGCCACGTTGAGATTGAGGTCCACGTAGATGCCGCGCTTCTTCAGTTCGTTGACGAGGTAGTCAAGCCGGTCCATACTTTCCGGCTCCAGGTGGCGCGAATCGGGGTAGCGCGAATCGATGATGCCACGCGGCGTGCGCCAGTCCGGGTGATGAATGCGGACGCAGTTCACGCCGAAGCGCGCGAGGTGTGCGGCCACGAGCGGCGCATGCTCTTTTGCGGGCAGGCTGGCGGTGAAGGAGAAGTTCACGCCCCAAAGGCGAAGCCGGCGGCCCTGGCCATCGAACAGGTGCCCGTTTTCCACGCGGACGAAACCGTGTCCGCCGGCAGGCGCGTCGAGCAGAAACGAAAGATCGGCCGCAACGGGCCCTTCCACATTCCACTCGATCTCGTAAGGCTCGAGCGCGGCATCCTGGGCGGCGAGCGCACCGGCAACCGCCGTAATGAAGAGCAGTCGAGAAAGCATTTCCACACCTCCCCACCGGAGATCATTTCATTCCGGCTCCTCTGGAGCATATCTCATGCTGTGGCGCGTGAGCAGCAATCTGGGGCGCAGTCTCCCGTTCTGCCGTTGAGTTGCTATGCTCGGGGTGACATGAACTACTTGGTGTTGTTGGGCATCGGCCTGATTGCCGGAGTCTTCGCGGGGATGTTCGGCATCGGCGGGGGCCTGATCATCGTGCCAGCGCTCATCTTTCTCGTGAAGATGAAGGAGCTTGAGGCAATCGGGACGAGCCTGGCGGCATTGATTCCGCCCGTCGGGCTGCTCGGAGCGGCGGAGTACTACCGCAGCGGCTACATCAACATCCGGTACGCGCTGCTGATCGCCGTTGGACTTTTCGCGGGCGCGTATTTCGGCGCGCGGATCATGATCGGGCTGCCGCCACAGGCGATCAGGCGCATTTACGCCGGCTTCTTGCTCGTTGTTGCAGCGAGGATGCTGGTGGCGGGCAAGTAGTCAGGGCAGCAGCTTCGCAACGGACATTGGCGGAGGCTGGGACAATTCGGGCGCGGCCGGCGGTGCGCCGGTTCTGGTCACGACAGGCAACTCCGTGACGCCTGGCATTTCCCTTTCCACCCACGGGGTCAGCGGAATGTTGCGGAACGAGACCCGCTCCTGGATGACGAGCGACCGCCGGTTGCGCAACATGCAGCGCTCCTCCACGCGCACATCCAAAAGGAACTCTTCGAGCGCCTTGCGCCGGGCCTCCTGCTCGGTGGCTTTGATTCGTTCGTCCATGGCGCGATGCTGTGTGGCTAGCAGCGCGCGAGCCTCCGCGAGGGCTTCTCTCTGGCGCGCAACGACAATCTCCATGCGCGCGTGAACCAGGACGCCCGTCACCAGGGCGACGGCCACCGCCACCAGCACTGGAAGGGCAGCCCAAGCCAAGACAGGCGCGAGTTCCGCCATGGCCGCTGATCGGCAGTTCCCCGGAAGGACTGCAGAGGAAATCCACTAAAGGACCGTCTGCGTGCCGTCGATTCTCTGGCCGGACAGGAGGTTGAAAAACTCGCGCAGGCGGAAAGAGAACAGCGAGCGTAGCGTGGCCAGGGTGCGGACCTTCAGACCCGCGGCGAACCCGAAATGCTTCGAGGCGAACGAGGAGGCGCCCATCACCCAGTCCGAGGCGAGCACGGCCAGCGCGGCAGAAGGCAGCATCTGGCGAAGCCCGTCTTCAGCGTGCCAGACGGCGCCTGCGCCGGGCACGAGCAGGGTCTTCTTTCCAGCCCGGCGGATCTGCGCGGCCACTTCAGCGTCCGCCCAGGACTGCGCATAGTGCTCGTCGATGTAGCGGAGGCCCTTGAGGAAATAGGCCCGGACCATGAGGGCGGCGAAAGACGCGAACTCGATGGATTGCGGGCCGGAGACGGCATCAGGGAAAGGGGCCGCGTCGAACTGCCCCGCGCACGCCAGGGCCAAGACGCGCGCCGGCGAAGGCAGGCGGTAGAGAAGTGGCGCCGGGGCGCCGGATTGGTCTGCGAGAAGCGGACAGGCGGCCACGGCATCGGCTTCCGCCGCGAATGTTGCGGAGAGCAGTTGCACGGTATCCGGCAGCACCTCGGTCCGCGGGTTCAGAAAGAGAAACAAATCCGCCTTGGCGGTCCGCATGGCGATGTTCAGGGCCTTGGTGAAGCCGAAGTTGCGGGGCAGCCGAAGCGGTGTGACATTCGGAAACTCGTCGATCACTGTTGCGGCGTCATCGAAGGAACCGTTGTCGACAACGATGATCTCGAACGTTTCCCGTCCCACGGATTGCTCGAGCGCGGCCAGGCACCGCCGCAGGACGGCAGGGCGGCCATAGGACACGATCAGAACGGACACCTGGGGCGGAATTGCGGTCTCTTCCATCCGAAACCGATGATAGCAACCGGACAGGCACAGCGGGCGCCGTGTGCCAGCGGGACTCGCCGGCGGCCGGGCTGCTACTTGCGAAGCACGTTGTTGGCGGGATCCAGAACCACCTTGGACGGCGCCTGCCGCAGGTTGACGGAGAAAGTCACCGGCTCACTTGCGGTCCGAACCCACTGCACGATCGGCTTCCCCTTCGCGAATTGGATCTCGACGGGCACCCATGTCGTGAAGTCCTCGGAGACGTCGGTCTGGGTGATGGTGCCCGTAACCCGGACCTGCGGCGCCTTGCCCTGCACCGATTGCGTCAACTTCAGCGAGGGGACGCCCGTGGAGTAGACCCACTGTTCAAAGAATCCCTCGAGCTGCGGGTCGAAGCTCTTGGGAGGCAAGGCCTCGGCGACCGCGGCGCGGAACTGGCCGGTGTTCAGCGTACGGAACTGGTATTTCTTCCGCAACTGGCCGAGCATGGCAAGGAACCGCTCATCGCCCAGCCGGCGGCGCAGCATGTGGATGATCCAGGAGCCCTTCTCATAGGTGATGATGCGCCAGGCCTGAGGCGTTTGCGACGTGTTCAACCGCCCGCCCCAGATGATCGGACCGGCGGACTCGACGGTGTGGCCGGCGCTGTTTTTCGCCAGGAGGCGGTTTCTGTAGTCGGCGAGGACCTGGTCGAGCACGCGCGTTCCCTTGCGCTTCTCGAGGTAGAGCAGCGCCGAGTAGTTTGCCAGAGACTCCATGATCCAGTCGTCTTCGTCGGCGGCCGAAGCGACGAGGTTGCCCCACCACTGATGCGCGGTCTCATGGGCGTGCATGATGTCGGAATAAAACATCTGCTGCATTTCGCTCTGCATCGCAGCGGGCCGGTACTTCGGATCGAGGTAGGCCAGCGTGGAAAGGTAGATGAGGCCGGGAAAGCCCTGGCCAAACGTGCCGGGAATGGGCGACACCGTCAGATTCTTGAGTACCGGCGGGCCGAAATGCGAGGCCATGAACTCCAGGCCGGAGGCGATCTCGTTGGCGAAACGCTCGAGCCGCTCGCCAGGCTTCACGGCTTCTTCGTCGGGGAACGGGGCGAGGTCGATCGTCCAGCGGCGGTCGCCCGCAGGGCCGATCTCGGGACGCGGCACCACTATGGTGCGCTGCCGCGCGCGTTCGATGCTCGTCTCGACGGTGCGGTTGGCATAGACATCCACGGTGTAGCCGCCGCGCGAAACACTCTGGTGGTCGAAGCGGCCGAGGTTGAACCCAGCGAGGCGGACCGGCGTGTCGATGCGGTGGCGGGAGATGCGCCTCTCGCCGTCCTCAGATTCCTCGACCGTGTGGCCAGTGGCGACCAGGTCCAGATCCGCCGGATAGCGGAAGGTCAAGTCGTATTTCGCGAACTGCGGAAAACGGTTCGGATACCACGCCCCCCGGGCGCCGACGAAGTAGACGCCGTTGCCGGCATCAGTGACGACCGAGCCTGAGTGCTCGATTTCCACTTCGTATTCTTTGCCTGGCTCGAGCGGCTTGGCCGGGGCGATCAGGAATCCGAGGTTGGCTTCGCCGCGAAGCAGGCTGGCGCGCAGCGAGTCGGGCTGGAACACTTCGGCCGGCTCGCCGGCGATTCGGGCGGCGCTGATCTGCATCGCCGGGGACACGTCGAATTCCAGGACGCGCAGCTTCGGCACGTTGGCGACGACGGTGGATCGCGTGGTGCCGGTCAGCTTGAGGTCGGAGTCCAGGCCTGCGTCAATGCGGTAGCTCGAGACTTCGAATTCCTCGGGAGCCCGAGTGCGCGTACCCGTCCGGAACGCGCGCGCCGCGAACCTGGTCCAGAGGTCAAAGTAAGCGTGGTTGTAACGAACCACCACCTGCCCGAGGCTGATCTGTTCGGTGGCGCGCGGATCGTAGAGCAGGTCGAAGTTGCCGAGCTTCTGGCCGACGAGAGCGCCGTAGAAGAATCCCGACTCGGCGCGGCGCTCGGACATGAGGTCCTTGACCATGCGGACCTGGTAGCTCTGCGAGAGGCTCCGGACCACCATGTCCCAGCTCTGGGCAAGAAGCGCGCCGTGGTCCGGGCGTTTCTTCGGCGTGCCGTGGGCGCTGATGAGCTTCATCAGCTCCGGGTAAGTATCGTCGGTGAACACGAACAAAGCAGCGCTGAAGTGCTCGTCGAAATTGGGCGAGCCGGTAAACGAGGCGAGCGACATGCGCTCGGAACGGTGGGGCGGCATCAGGAGCAACTCAGCGTCGCCGGCTTCGATATCCGCACTGAAGACGGCCGAGGTGCGCACGCCGTTCACGGGTTTCCCGAAGATGAGGTAGCCCTCAGTGAGGTACACGCGGGCGTCCTGACGGCTGAAGCTCAGTTCGCGCACCTGGTAGCATTCCTCCGGATCGAGACCGGCGTCAAGAATGCCGCGGGCGAGGTCGTGCACGGGCGTTCCGGCGCCGGCAGCGAAAACCGGGAGCACGAGAGCCAGAATTGCCCCTGATCGGGTCACGTTCCCAGTCTATGCGAACGCGCCCGGCGCGGCGGAATCGAGCGCTCGCTCACGTTTGAAGCGTCTGCAGGCGGTTCTACCCGGCGGCGGCTGCCGGCACGGTTCCGAAGCGCCGCTCGCGCGCGCGAAATTCGCAAACGGCCTGCTCCAGGTCGGCTGCCTCGAAGTCGGGCCACATACGGCGGGTGAAGTGGAGTTCGGCGTAGGCGCACTCCCAGAGGAGGAAGTCGCTCAGCCGCTGTTCGCCTCCGGTGCGGATGAGCAGGTCGACATCCGGCGCGGGTTCGCTGGAATGCATCGCTTCCCCGAGCAGCCGCGCGAACTGCTCCCGAGAAGGCTCGCCTTCGAGTGTCCAGCGCCGCATGGCTCCGAGCATGGCGTCGCGAGACGAGTAATCTACGGCGATGCGCAGATGGAGCCTGCGGCCCGGCGCCGTCGCGCTCTCTGCCTCGTGCACGGCCAAGCGCAGCGCGCGCGACAGCCGGTCGCGCCGCCCGATCATGCTGATGCGGATACCGTTGGCCGCACACTCCGCCGTTTCCTTTTTGAGGTATTCGAGGAAAAGCTCCATCAGCCCGGAAACTTCCTCGGGCGGACGGCGCCAGTTGTCCGAGGAGAACGCGTAGAGCGTGAGGGTGCCGATGCCGAATTTGGGGGCGGCTTCAACGGTCCGCCTCACGGCCAGCGCTCCGCGGCGGTGTCCCGAGAGCCGCGCCAGACCACGCGCCGTTGCCCACCGCCCGTTGCCGTCCATAATGATCGCGACATGGAGACCCGGACAGGACTGGCGGGTCATCTCAATGGCGGCGCCACTGCCGATATCCTGTAAATTTCTTTTCTTCATAAAGTGAATGTGCAAAAGAACAGAACTGTTCTCAGCGCTCGCGAGTGGCGCGGATAAGCGCCTCCATGTGATCGAGGTACCGCTCGAGTGCCTGCCGCCCTTCCGCAGTCAGTTTGTACTCGGTCTTGGGTAGCCGCCCCTCAAAGAACTTCGAGCAGGCGATGTAGCCGGCCTCTTCCAGCTTTCGCGCATGGACGCTGAGGTTGCCGTCGGTGGTCTGAAGCAGCCGCTTCAGGTCGTTGAATGTGAGCGTCTCGTTGACCGCGAGCGCCGACACGATGCCGAGGCGCATGCGTTCGTGGACCAGGCGGTCGAGACTCTGGGGGCCCCCGGCGGCCCCGCCCCGGACCTCGCGCAACGGAGCCGTCCGGTCCGGCGCGGGCTTGCGCACCGGTGCCTGGCGCAAAGCATTAGTCTTAGCCACCGTACCTCCTTGCGATCACGAATCCGAAAACGATGTGCAAGCCGCCGAAGCCGACCGCCATGAGCAGATCCCGCCAGACTGGGCCCAGAAACAGCGCCACGGCCCCCTCGGCCATGAAGCACAGGCCCATGACCGGGACGACGGGGACCGAGAATGCGCCACCGGTTACGATGCCCGTCCCGTATAGGAGCAGCCACATACCGGGGATCGCGGTCCACAGCCCTGCGCGGAACAGCGCCATCGTGAGGAGAGCACCCACCACCATGGGCGGCGAAAAGCTCAGCGCAAAACGTTTCCCCGGCATCGAGAACAGCGGCAGCCTGCTGGCCCTTGCCTTCCGCACGGTCGCACCGCCCGCAATCGTGAACGACACGACAGCCTCGCCCAGCCAGATGGCGAGCCATCGCGCAGGTTCGTTTTGCATTCGCGCCCAAAGGCCCGCGGCGAGCGCGGTGCAGCCGACGATGACGACACCCCATCCGGAAACCGCTGTGAATGAAGTGGCGCTCTCCATCGTCTGGCGGATGTAGCGCAGGTTATCCATGGCGCGCGCGTGCAGCCCTGCGGGTTCGGCGCGAGGCTCGCGAAGTGGATGAACCGGCGTCATGAGCCCATGCTAACCTGGCTTCACTAGTTTTTCAAGTACTTTATGTAGCAAAGTATACACGGACGCGAGAGAAGCCCTCTTCCGGCAGCACTACATTTTCAACGCGATGTCCTCAATGGGCGCTTGGCCGGCGCCCTCGCTTTGAAGCCGGCGTCTTCCCACCTTTCGGCTTCGCGCAGCCATAGCCTGACTAGCTCTCAAAGAGGCTGCGCGTCTGTTCGGACCTGGGATTCGCATGCTGCGTGCGAAACGACCCAGGCCCGCGGCAGTCGCCAGCATAGAGCCCGTTCTCGGCATCGGAGCCAGCGCCGCCCGGCAGCGGCTCGCTCGCCGGTCAGCGGCCGGCAGTCGGGTTGTCGCCACTCTCCGCCGAGATCTGCGCCAGAGTTGTATTCTCGAGGAACTTCAGGTAGGAATCGCGAACATCGCGCCACATCTCGTGAGCCGAGCACGGATTCTCATCCGAGCATTCTTTCGCACCGAGCAGGCACGCCGGTCTGGCACGGGCGCCGTCGAACAGTTCAACGACATCAACAAGCCGAATCTCAGTGGGTGTTTTCTTGAGGCGGTAACCGCCCCCCGTACCTCTCGCCGTGGTCAGGACACCCGCATTGCGCAGCGTGAGCAGAATCTTCGAGAGGTAGTTTGCAGGTATAGTCGCTGACCGAGCCAAGTCCCGGCCCAAAACCGAATTGCCATCAGGCAGGCGCGCCAACAAAACCAGCGCGCGAAGGGCATATTCACAAGTGGTCGAAAACATGATTGTGTCTCACTGTGACGCCCGTCGAGAGAGTTTGCCGGAACAAAGGCCCCCGCCTCTCGCAAACTCCTCGATCCCCCGCCGAGGCGCCACCTAAACGGACAACCAAGACCCGAGAGCATTTACAAATCTCAATATTCCCGGATCCAGATGACTCCTTAGGGTCACGAACTAAAAGTACCACACACTCCACCGGAGTCACCACACTGTCAAGCGTTCACCGCGTGACACCAGGGATTTATAGCACAAGCGGGACTCTCTATCTAGCCCTTCGAAATCACTCTCACGAATCTCAACCCGCATCCGGCGAGTCTCGAAGCCACAGTTCCGGCGCGCGGCAATTGCCGCGTTTCCGCGAACGGCCTGCCGGTGGAGACCACGCGTCGAGGGCGCTACTTAGACCGCGATGTCCTGACAGTAAGAATCGAAGTGCGGCAGCACGCACGCCTGGAGTTGCTGGTGGAACCTCAATGAGATCACGCATGCGCCGGAGGGACTTCTGCAAGACCGCCGCCGCGGCAGTAGCCGGAAGCCATCTGCACGCGGCTGGCGATGGCCCGCCCACGAGTGTCTTCCATCCGTTCTCATCGCTCGAGGAGGCGCCCGATGGACCGCGCAGCGCATTCTTCGGAGTAAAGGTCGAGGATGTTTCCACGGCAGCCGGGGTCAGGCGGCAGCGCCTGCCGAGAGACTCGAAGACCCGCTACCCGGCCGGCGGCGTCAGCGGGGAGGAAGAGCCGCATAGTTTCTTCCTGAGTTTCGACATCACCAACAACAGCATCCTGTGCTCTGCGACATCGACCGGTTTGTTGCAGAGCCCCTGCATTTTTTCCCGGATGGTGAGCGCAGAGCGCCGGGGCCGCAAGTTCGACGCCGCGGAACTCCTCGGAGGCAGCGCCTGGTCGTTCGGCATTCGGCGGCGCGGCGAGCGCCCGGTACGCCTGCCGATGACGCACGGCGCGACGGCGGAGCTCCTGGCCAGCGCGTTCCCGATCTTCGGCTACTCGTACGGCGATCTCCGCATCCGCATTCTGACCTTCGCTTTGAGCCAGGGAGGCCCGCGCGGAACGGATCCGCGAGCTCTCCTCGCCGTGCTGGAAGTACGGAACGCGGGACCTGAAATCATCGAAGCGAGTGTCCTCGCACCCAACCTGCGCGATGAAGCCGAGGTGAGTGAGGCGACGGGCTTGGCGAGCCCGGTCGAGAGCCCGCACCCCCGATTCACCGAGCATCCCGTTCCAATCAGGCCAGGGCACGAGGCGATCGTCTGCCTCGATGGAATGGCGTGGAGTCCCCGCTGTCCCGAGGTCGCATGCAGTCTGAAGCCGGGAGACGTTCGGATCCTGAGCTTCGGTCTTTTGCTTGGCCGGAGCGTGGAGGAGCTTCAGACCACCGCCAGAGTGTTGCGAGGCCGGAGTGTGCTGGAATGGCTGAACACAACGTGGCGCGCCTGCCTGGACCGATACGGCCGGCTCTCCATCGCGGAGGATCCCTACTATTCGGAAAGTCACATCCGGCTGGCGGAGACGGGGAGCACGGCGATCCTGTACACGCAGGAAGGAGAGCAGTTCAGTGGGGGGCCGAGCGGCTTCTCCGATTTCGGAATGACGCTATTCGAGCCGGAATTCGTCGCGCCCACGCTGCGGTCGCTGGCCGGCTTGCGGCCGAGGCCGGCGGGGTCGCCGGTGCCGGCCGGGCTGAGCGACTCGCTGGTCAACGCGCTCGGCCCGCTGTTTCTGGTCGGTCCCTGCTACCGCGCCACCGGCGACCGCGCGCTCTTCCAGGAGAATCGCGGCCTACTGGCATTCGCTCGTGAGCGCCTGGCCGACATCCTGGCAACTCGCCAGGGCGAGGCTTATCTCTTCCCATCGAAGATGATCTGGGACGGTCCTTCGCTGGGCGACTATCACACGGGATCGAACATCATGGCGTGGGTTGCCTTCGAAGGCATGGCGCGCGTTGCCGCGGAGGCATACAACGAGCCGGCGCTGGCCGCGATGTGGTCCCATACGCCGGCCTGGATCCGGAAGGATATCTACCGCTACTGCGCCGGCGACAGCCCGCTGGGGAAGCGATTTTTTGAAGGAGGAAACCGCGGCGGGACGTTTGCGCAGGGTCACGATGGCGAGGAAGCGTCCACCATGCTCGCGCCTTTCTTCGGCTTCTGCGAAGCTGACGACCCGGCGCTAACGAATCACGCACTCCTGGCGTTCACAACGGACAATCCTCTCTATGAGCCGGCGGTCGACGGGATCTGGTGGGAGAAGAAAGGCGCTCGCGGCAGTGGAATCACCATGCCCGGCCAAATGGCCATGCTCGCCGGCGCCAAAAACGAAAGCGAACTGCACGCACGCCTGGAGCAGGCGCGCAGCCTGACGGATATCGATGGATCGATCTGGTGGTGGCCCTACCTGTATCCGGCAAATGACCCCGCTCACATCCGCCGCCGGGACTGGCCGGCCGACTGTGCGAAGTCCGGATACGTCGGCGCGATCTACTGCTGCCTGTTTGTGAATGACCTTACAACGCTTGGCCGTGCGTTCCAGGACCTGACGCAGCCCGGCTTGCCAACGTGGAGCCGCAGTTCGGCGGAGCTTCGGACACCGCCCGCACTTGTGGTGCGAAGAGGATTTCGCGTCAGCTATCGGCCGGTCCGGATCAGCAGTTCTCACGGCGAGCGCAAGTGTACCCGCGACGTCCAGCTTGGGAATCTGATCCCAGTTTGACAATACAGAATTTGGCGTCTTTGGCGTGAAATAGAGGCGATGGCAAGCACTGGAGTTTCAGCCGGTTGGCTCCGGCGGTCTGGTCGGGCGAGCAGCGCCAGGCGATCCTGGCCCGGAAGGTCGAGACGCTGCTGCGGGAATGTGCGGAGTACTTGGCCGTGGCTTTCAAGTCCGCCGAGACAGCCGACTCCGAGCGCGAGAGCCTGAAGCGGAAGATCCTCGGCGAAAAGCAATCGCTGGATGACTCCAAGCTGTCGTCGCGTCTGATCCTGCGGCACACGGCCACGAACACGAGGGAGGAATTCGCCCGTATCCTGAACACGCACCAGCACGAGATTGACTCCCGGCTCTTGGACGACTTTGAGCGAGAATTTCCCGCCTGGACGAAATCTCTCGCCGTCGCGGCCCGGCGGTTCGAGGCGTGGCTGGAACCGGTCATCACAGAAGAGATGGCGCGCCTGTCCGCCGTTCATTGGAAGGACTTCCTCGACACGCTGCATCGGGTCGGCCGCCGGCTCTCATAGTCGCTGCAGGATTTTCGCAACCGGATTTCTGAACGAACGATGGAGGCGCTTGGGGTACCCCTCCGCACGACGGAAGTCGAGATCGAAGCCAGAGAGCCACGCAGTCCGGATATCAGGATCGCCAGGCTCCTCGATCGCGAGTGGCAGCTCATTTCGTTCCTGATTCCCATGTCGGCGGCCAAGGGAATTGTGCGCCGCCATTTCCGGAACAAGATTGTGGACACGTGTACAAGAACCTGTCGCGCCTGGCTTCACAGTGGGAGCGGGGCGTGAACGTGGCTTTGTATGCAATGGACAAAGAAGCGGCCGGGCGTCTCGATGACCTGATCGGCACCATCGAGCATCTCGTTGCCGCGGCGGGCCGGGAGGCGCCCCGGATCCGTGAGGACTTGAACCAAATCGAGCTTGCCTGCCAGACGTTGGAATCACCCGTGTAGCTGTTGTGGAGCGGTGGACCCGCTCGCGGAGACAGGCGATGCTAACACCCACTCCAGCTGAGATCCTGCGGCTGCACTTTTCCGGGCAGGATCGTTATCGCGGGAAAGCCGCTTTGCGAGGCCGTCGTCGACAAGTGCCGAGAACTCAGGATTGCGGGCGCAACCGTGTATCGGGGCCTGGAGAGATACGGGGAACGGGCAGGCTGCAATCCGCGCGATGCCGGACCACGCCCCGGTTAATCTCCAACCCGGAAACGATCCAACGGATGCGACAGGCCGCGCTCGCGGCGGTGTAGGTCGTCTCGCGGCTTTCCGCGTTGGAGCTTACCACCACCTTATGGGCCGTCTGGGCCCAGCCAGCCGAGCCGGCCAACAAGGCTGCCCAGGCCGCCGCGGCCACGCGCCCGCTCTTTGCCAACGCACTCAAGCCTCAGTAATCGCAGCGAGAAAATTGATCCGTAACTCCGCATTTCTGCTAGACTCCGGCCCATGAGGCACGGGTTCACGCTCGCTTTCCTGGCCTGGGGCGGGGTGCTGATCCTGATGGCGCTGCTGAAGCTGGTCCAAGGGAAGGCACTCTCCGAGGCGGTTCCCATAGGCTGCATGGGGTTGATCGGAATCGCACTGGCCGCCGGGACGTGGTACTTCATTGGCTGGCAGCAGCGGTCGGCGAGGGAACAGCGGCCGCAGGCGCCGGCGGTGGTCGAACAGCCGATGATGGCCGCCCGGCCGCCCACTTCCATCGAGCTGCACCAGTCCCGCGGAAGTGTTTTGAGTGCCGCCGGGTACGCGCTTTGCTTCCTGTTCGCCGCGGGGTGGCTGGTGCGCTACTCGGACACTCTCCGGACGCCGTGGCTGTCCTATCCGGTCGCGGTCGTCATGGTGCTGCTGGCGGCGGGGGCGGTTTACCTGGCGCTGGGCCGGCGGAGTGTGCTGTACGTGGCCGATGCCAACGGCATCGAAATACGGCAGCCCCCGACATCGGAGAGGGTGGCCTGGAAGGACGTCGCGACAATCAAGGAGGTCGAGCGCTGGAGGAGACGATACCGCTCCTCGCTAACCGACTTCGTGGGTCGGCACCTGGCGTTCGAGGATCGCGAGGGCAACGAGCTGCTGCGGCTGGAGGACGTGGCTCCGGCCGAGGGCTATCAGCGTCTATTGGAGTCCATTCCGGCCTGGACCGGGAAGCCCGTCCAGCACGAAACCGAAACCTCCGGTTCATCCGGGGGGCGGACAGAAATAGCGTCCCAAAAGGTCGCAAAGTCGGATAACGTTGCCACCATGCCACCCGTGGAAGGGGCCGTCCTCGCCCGGCGGATGGCGGCTCACCTGCGCACCGCCTTGAGCGTGTGGCTCGGGGCCGTGGTTCTGCTGTCCGTGGCCGGGATCGTTTTTCTGCACGACTTCCAGTACGCCCACACCACCGGCCTGCTGCGCTTCGGCGCCTTGTTCTGGAAGTGCCTGCTCATGGTGCTGGCGGCCGAGGTGGTGCTCTGGCTGGCGCACTACGGCTGGGTGAATGACGAGCCCGGGCCGGGCTGGTTTTCCAAGATCGTGAACATCGCTTTCGGCGCCGTGCCGGTGGCCCTCGTGGTGATGGGCGCCATTTCACTGCTCAGCCGCGAGGATCCGTGGCAGGCTCTCCCCGGCGGCCCGCCTTTCGCCCTGCGGGAGTTCGCCGCCCAACACCCGCAACTGCATATCGAGACCGTCGGCATCCTGGGCGGCGACATCGTCTCCGTGACCTGCGGCGCCTCTCCGCGCGTGATTTTCTCCGTGTGGAACCTACTAGGAACTGAGCTGGTCTGGGAGAAATGCGCCGACGCGGAGGAGCCGGAGCGCCTGGGCGGGCCGACGCCGTTTCCAGGCTCGCGCTGCCTGGCTCGCATCCGGATTCGCAAGCCGGACTACGATGCCGTGACGGACGAGGAGCTGGACCGGGGCGTCGTTCCGCCCGACGTCCACAACGTCAGGTACGTCTACAGCGCCGGTTCGGCCTACACCACCGAGGTCACCGCGCACTTCGAGAAGTGGGCGAAAAGCGCCGGTTCCGATACGAACGTCTATGGCTACCGCCGGTACTTCATCGAGGTGACCGCCGGAGGCAAGGCCTGGACCATCCAGGTTCGCGGACGGAAATACACGGTGGATGACGTCTATATCGAGTACACCGACAAGCCCGCCAAGCCGGTCCGGACGGAAGAGGATGATTGATGGCATGAAAAAGGTCCCACTGGCGGCGGGTTTGCTGGCCGCTCTCCTGGCCTGCGGCTGCGGCGATCTGCTGTCGCTCCATCCGCTATACACCGGCCAGGACCGCGTGTTGGACCCGGCTCTGGAGGGCCGCTGGGAGAACGCCGACAACCTGCTGACCGTCACCCGCGACGGAATTGCCTACCAGGTCACGCTCAAACCGAAGACGAGTCCGTCGCAGCCGCAGGAGTTCGAAATGCGCCTGCTGGATCTCGGCGGGGTCCGCATGGCCGACATCATTCCCACGGACGGCATGCTCGGACACATGTTCCTGAGGGTGTACGTGGCGGGCGACGAGCTGCGCTTCGCCTTCCTCGATTCGGCCTGGTTGCGCCAGCGCATCCGCCACGAAGAGGTACAGGTAGCCAAGGGAAACACGCAGGCGGTTCTGATTGCGCGCACGCCCGAGCTGCGCAAGCAGGTGAAGAAGTACGTCGCCGTCGCTCAGGCCTACGACGACGAGCTGGTCTACCGGCGGCTTGCATTCTGATACCTGAACTATGCACGCTGCCGGGGTCGCAGCTGGGCGGTGAGGCGTGACACCATTTGGGACCCCTGAGAATCCTGCGGTAGAACAGGAGGTTGGCGGAGTAGCCGCTCCGTGAAACCGATTCTCAGGAGCCACCCAAATGGTGAACGATCGAAATCAGGATACCCGCCGCACGCCCGCCAATCAAGGGGTTGGAGCCCCCCGGCTGAGACAACCGGCTAAAACACCGTTCGTCCGCTGACAATTCATGGTACGGCGGGTGCTTCCGACTGCACGTCCGGAGAACTCTGTGCGGGCAGGCCTGACGCTCGAGATTGCTGTCGAGAACAGCCCCTAGCACCAGGAAATTGGGTAGGCGGGCCAGATACGCGCTTGCGACCGGTTATTGCACTCCACTTGGCCGTATTCGGCATTCCGGACACAGACGCGCCGACATTGCTCAGACGCCTCGGTAGCCTCGGGATTCCTCGTCGAGGGCCTGCGCGGCGAATCGGACTGGCTCTCACAAGTCGGCAACGGCCTGTGGATGGCTGATGGGGACGGCACGCGCGGGCCGGAGAGCGTCGGGCGCCGGCGCGGCGCGCCTCAAGGCCCATGTTACCGGTCGTTTACAGACCCCGCACTCCCAAAAGCGTATACTACGCCTGAGGCGACTATGCAGATACTTGTCGGAGCTTCCATCGGGTTGCTGGTGTGGTTCCTGCTGCGGTTTCTCCTGATGGGCGTGTATACGGTAGACCAGAACGAGCGAGCCGTGAAGACCCGCTTCGGCCGCGCGGTGCGCGTGCCCGGAGGCAAGACCACGCTAGACGATCCTATCGCGGAGTTCCTCCGCCCAGAGGAGCGCCCGCGTTACAGTTACCCGCAGGTCCGGGTGATCCAGCCCGGCGGGCCGTACTTCAAGATGCCGTGGGAAAGAGTCCGCAAGGTCTCCATCGCGACCATGACGGTCAACATGGCGCTCGACCTGGAAGACCCCTCGGCCAACGATGGCGGCACGCGGTTGGAAGCGGTGACCAAGGACCAGCTCAACACCGGCCTCACCGGGCAGATCCGCTATCGCGTGAGCGAGGCCAACCTGTACGCCTTCCTGTTCGGCATCAAGAAGCCGTTCGTGCACGTCATGGCGTACTTCGTCTCGGTGCTTCGGCAGCGGATCGCGAACTTCGAGGCCAAGCCC
>Ga0209777_10000637_pt1 | contig 56105 bp, 59 predicted proteins | sample FrelakmetHBP12HB_FD_187147 | JGI IMG/M metagenome (GOLD analysis project Ga0209777, IMG submission 187147) | Freshwater lake sediment microbial communities from the University of Notre Dame, USA, for methane emissions studies -HBP12 HB (SPAdes)... | ecosystem: Environmental > Aquatic >...
GGATTGTTGGATGTGGCTAGCAAAAGAACTATTCAAATGGTGAATTAGGGCATGAAACATACAAGGACGAAAGCGGAAATAATTTCAGGAAAAGATAGTATGTAATTAGAAGTGAAATAGATTTAAATCAGTAACCAACAGTTTATAGTCATGGATGCCACAGCAAGACCGCGCTTTTTGATTCTGAAATTTCATAAATATATCAATTACAGGTTTGTCTTGGAGAATTTGATGGTAAATTGCAACAAGAATAGCTTCTTACTTTTGGATGCAGGTTGTGGTAAACGTTCCAGCATTATTTGCCCGATCGACAATGCAGAACTTGTTGGAGTTGATATTCTGCGTGCTAACGTTGAAGTTTGCAGAAAAAAGTGGAGAAACCGCAGTTATGTTGTTGCTGATTTAACCATGCTACCTTTCATCAAAGAGGCCTTTGGAGGAGCGATGAGTGCTGACGTATTGGAGCACATCGAGGACAAAACATTGGCAATAAACGAATTAGCGAGAATCACACGAAGAGGAGGTTTTTTCATAGGATCATCAACTAACATCCTCAACCCAGTATTATGGTTGGATGCCAAGTTTCCAACACTACTTAAACCTTTAGAGAGAAAATTATCGGATCCGGGGCATTATGATCGTCATTCTCGTTTTAGTCCGTCCAGTTTGACCAAAACTTTGAATTCGACTGGATTTAGATTAAATTATCTGTATTTGCTTGGATATCCGCAGTTCTCGCAGACAAAGCCTACATTGTCTGGACTTGCCCTTTTATGGATACTATTTGACAAGCTCACGAAAAAGAAGATTCTGGTATATTTTAAGGAAATTTTGGTATGGAAAGCTACACGGCTTTAGACAATCAACTTTTGGTTAATTGGATTACTCTGGGTTTGAATCAAGTAACTCAAACTACATAAGTTTCTTGATGGACATTAACATCAAGTCAACCGCAATTTGTGACGGTCGAGAGTTTTTGTGGTTTGCCGGAGGCGTCTTTGGAGGTTTATTTCGCCTTTTAAAATAACTGAGATTTTATCTCCAGTCTAATGACTATACATTGCAAACTATTGAAGAAGGATTGACAACAGAATATGAAAGTTTTCGATCAACTTCCTTGACCTCAACCAAATCTTCCGTATAGGCAAGATCTGATGCCACTTTAGTGATTACTTCGAGGTATAGCCTTTTATAATTCTCGTTCTTTTGTTCTCTATTTCGAGTCATTTAAACCACGAGCCCTATTATTCTTGCTTTAATCAAAGCGATGTAAGTTTATTATCATGCAAGTTAGCGCGCGATATTCTTACTTCCATAAAAAAAGATCACACTTAAGTTCCAAACTACAGACTTTGGTTCAGTTTTCTCAGAACGTCTCCTTACCTGCAAAAAAGAGTGGAAGGATAACCATTGAATAATGCTCAGAGATGCTTAACAATTTCAGCGCCAGTTAAGATATTAATGTGAAAATTATCTCCGAAATCTAAAGATCCACTTGATTTGTTCTTGTCGTCAACAACTAATCTCTGGGTAGCAAGATATAAATCTCAACGTCTTTTGGAAGATATTTAATCAAACCAACAGCGTATGCCCCACTCCCACTCCATACAGAATAGATCCAAGAGCCAAAAAGCGAACTTTCATTTTCTTAATTTAATAAATCCCGGGAGGTTATGCAATTTTTAGTTTGTCAGCTAATAAATTGAATGTTTCGCGTCCTTGCTGCTCAGTAGATACCCCTACAACAATTGCATTAGCGTTTGGAAGCCCCCGAATGTAATCAACAGCTTCCATGGGTTTCAGATAACCAGCCGCCAGAATACTCATTACAATCATAGTGCTACCGAAAACATCAGTTATCGCTTTTTCGCACTCATCTTTAGAGGGGTTCATGTAAAACCCAATCTTGTTAAATGGAGCTGCTAAAACTAATCCTTTAAAATTGATATCCCATTCTTTAAACTTCTTCACAAAGTAAGGAAAATTACGTGTTTCAAATCCAGGTTCTATTTCATGATCATTCATAAACTTAATGTAGGACTTTATCAAGCTTTCAAGATTAAGAGCTATTGCCATATCAGTTATTACTTCGTGAAGCAAAACAGAACGCAAAACACCTCGATTCTTTGCAGATGCTTTTATTCGAATTATTTCATAGGAGAGATATGCTTTAATAAGATCCATTGGATCAGAGGTCAAGACACCTTTTAACCCAAAACCTACAGTTTTAAAATTTCCTGATTGGAGCACCTCTTTGGCAAAGCGTTTAGCTAAACCTGGGAGACCCCCTTCATGAGTGGCAAGTCTAACATACTCGTAAGCGTAAGGCACAAGTGCGTAAAGATTAAGACGTTCTTTTTGCTTCTTTTCAGGGAGCATTTTTAATATTGATAGAGTTGTTTCGCTTACTGAAAACATGAATCCATTGGCACCATTTTCAATGGATGTTTTAACTATGTCTGAAGCATGTTTTACACGGGTTATTTCAGTTCCTCTATTTTTTACACTTTGTTGAGAAAGATGACTAATCCCATGAAATGGATTGTCCCCGACAAGCAAAATCGGCTGTTCATTATTCATTTTTTTTCGGCTCCATCAAAAACTTTTCCAATTACATAATCAACTTTTGAAGCAGTATCAAAACTAGGTTCAGCACTAACTCCATTCAAGATTGACTCAACAAAATATGCATCTTCACGGAAATACTCTGGAGCGCCCAGCAAGAAACCAACATTATCATTAAGATCATGTCTATACCATTGAAATGATTGCCCAGAAGCTGACTCCAATTTAACTACGTCGTCATCTACTGCTATTTTTCCTTTAGAACCAGTGATAAGTAGTCCAAATTCTGGCACGTGATAACCTTCCTTGCACCAAGACACGTCAAAGAATCCTTCAACTGAACTGTCACTTTTGACGTTAAACTGTACATTGTTTTGAATATCTTTAGCATTGATCTTTTCGGGTTGAACCAGGAAATCTCCAAAAAACCATAAACTAAGATCTATAACATGTGAACCCAAATCGCTTAGAACGCCCCCTCGACTTGACGATACTTGGGAAGGATTATTTAAGCCGAAAAAATCTGATGAGTAAGCATGAGCTTCAAAAGAATTTATTGACCCGATAGCTCCCTGATTTAACAGTTCTTTAGCTTTTTTGAACGTAACGGCGAATCTCTTCATGTAACCGACCATGTTGACTTTTCCGGAGTTCCGAGCCAAATCACATAATTTTGCTGAATCTGAATAGGATGAGGAAAGGGTTTTTTCAACAAACACATTTGGCGCCTCTTTTTTTGAGAGCAGACTATTGATGATTGAATAATGTGAAGGAATTGGTGTGGTTACAAAAACTAAGTCTATGTCCAATTCAGATATTTTCGCTAAGTCATCGACAACACGAACTCCGGAAAGTAGTTTACTGCAGAATTTGCGAATCAAATTACTTTTATCACATAATGCGACGAGTTCAACGTTGGGCAGAGTACTCAAAATACTAGCGTGTACCAACCCCATCTTTCCTACTCCAATAACGGCAGACGTTAACTTTTTGGTTGTCAACCTATGATACCTCAATTAGTTCAAGTGCAGAGACATTAATCTTAGAATTATCGAGTGTTTACTTATTTCACACACAGAATTATTAGTTGAACACATATGGTAATTCCAGCCTCTGTCAATTTTTTTTCCAAACCCAACGCTCTGAAATCCCCCCCTGAAAGGAGCAGATGCGTAAAGCGGTGCCTATGCGAGGCTTAGGTTTCTTGCGATCTTCATTTCTATCCAAGTTAAGGTTATTAGAACGGGGTTTCTATGAAATATAAAGACTGCTTATTTAGAATACAGAAATATGTTTGTTCCCGCGAGAACCCCAGAAATCAACGAGGGCTGTTATTATGAAAGCTTAGTTAGGTTTCAACATATTTTACAATTTCATAGGCTTCGGCTGCTGCGACGCCGACTTGGCTTCCTCTGAAAGTGGCCAGATTTACAGTTGATTCGTAGGCTAGATATCTTTTTTCGTTTTGGGACTCGTGACATTTTAGGGCTTCCCATTTCTTGTCGACGCAACCGGTTATGTTTACGAAGTATGTGGGTAAGAAAGCTGCTGGTCTTACTCGGGGTGTTTCAAAAGCGAGGACCTTTGGTATGTTCCTAAAAGCTGACATTGCAAGCCAGCCTACTCTTCTATGATCTTGGTGAGTGTCGTTAATTGAATGGGTGAGAACGATGTCGGGTTGGTATTTGAGGGCGTAATGTTCTAAGCAGTTTATGGCTTCAAATGAATCAGGTATCTCGGTGTCAGGGAAATTCTCAAAATAAATGTCTTTAACACCCAAAACATTCATAGCCTCTGTGCTTTCCCTCATCCTCACGTTGGTATCTGTGACTTTTCCTCCTCTTGTCATGTACAGAGCGATTACTTGCGCTCCAGCCTGCACAGCTTTGAATATTGTTCCGCCAGCTCCCAATTCAATATCATCAGGATGCGCCCCCACTGCCAACACAACTTTTTTTGCAAACACCATATTAATCATCAGCCGAAATTAAAGTTAATGATTATTCTAAATCGAGGATATAACGTTTATTCTCAAATTGATATCAAAGTATAGAGCTTGACTCTTCCAACCCACGAAGAGTTTCAGGGTTTCTCGAGGAGTTTTAAGGTGTAAGTTTGTATGGATTTAATGTATTATTGTCGGTTTTAGAGAGCACTTTTCTTGAGGACCTGGCGCACATCATAAAAAACGGCGTAGGGTCATCCCATGCGAACCAAGCGCTTTCTTGAACCCCACAATATGATATTAACCATTGTTTAAATGTGAGGCTTTTTTCGTAACGGTATCGAAAACTGGAAACAAAATCCCTGTCCTCAACAAACCATTTTCGCCCCTCAACAAGCTCACTTGAAGGAACTGCCTGACCTGTAAGGTCTAAATATTGGGCGCGGGCAACATCTAACCCATTGTTTCCTACAAAGAGCCGAAAAGTCGAGCCTATACGCGGATTAATATCAAGAACCTTATACTTTCCATCACGCATATCGTACCTGTAACCAATGTCAAGAATCCCTCTGTAACCAATACTTTTCATAAAACTTCTCGTCATCTCATCAACCACGGGGTTTTTGAGGCAAACACCAAGCGAAGTCACCCCAGTATGAATTGGAGATTGACGAATTTTCCGTCCCGTCATTGCAAAAAGGCAATCTGATTTCTCATTAAAATAGCCATTAAACATCCATATCGAATCATCGCCGCCGGGAATGTACTCTTGAAGCATAAAATTTGGGTTCGAAGAATCTTCACATTCGCCATAAAATTTAAGGAGTTCAGCTTTCGTTTTTGCAACAAACATTCTTTTTCCAACTCGCGGCGAACCTCCACGATAGAGCTCCTTTAAAACAACTGGAAAAACTGCATCCTTGACATATTCTTCAACATCACCCAAAGAAAGCGGAAAACACGCCTCAGGTGTTGGAACACCAAACTTCTTGGCTATAAAATACATCTCTTTCTTGTTGGCAAGCGCCAAAACAAGTTGGTTGGAAAGCTTTGGAAAAATGTATCCTTCACTCAACGCGTTGGCGTTGTCTGCTAGCCAACCTGCGCCACCATCAGTTGTATGAACCAGAAGAGAGCGCTTACCAATTTTCTTGGCAACATCCAACAAATATTGAACAGAATTTTGAGGGGGTGCAGCATCTACATCAAACAAAAATTTTTTCTGACAATACCTAGAAAACAAGCCAGGAGACCGCGGATTTGGATCTACCCCATTGACCTCAATACCAAGCCGTCCAAGACTTCGCAAAACACCCAATTGACCATAATGATAAGTGTACAATACCAACACTGGAACAGAAGTGTCGCCTACTGTAACCTCTGCATTCTTGAGCGTCTTATTCACCTTACAGATTACTTGGCCTTAACAATTTCATCGTTCTTAATTGAGAGAGCTGAATTCAAGTCGTTTACATGGCTTAGAATAAAATCAAGATCTTTTACCTGACCAGATCTTCGCAAATACTCAGCACTTTTCCCTTCACCGCAGACAGTAACTGGTTTGTCCTTCCAAAGATTGACAATTTCGGCGGTTCTGTTATCTTCAGGAACAAATCCAGCCTTAATAAGACCATCTGCAATCCAAGCACAACATAGTTGATCTTCTTCGCGAAATTCTCCCCTGGTAGGTGCACCAAGAACGACTACGCGACTGTAAAGTCCAGCGAGATGTTTGATGGTTGCACCAAAATTTCGAAGACAGGCCACATAAACTGAATTAGAATCTTTCAATGAATAAAGCAGTGGTATGCCTGATGAAGAAACTATGATTGCGGGACGTAAGATTTCTTTTCGGATTTCAATTTCCACTGGACTGTTATTGCTATCAAAACCATAAGGCATACTGCCGCCCATTTCACCGACCAACAATGGTTTATCAAACTTTTTTGCCAAAAGAAACGCCGCTTCAACCGTAGGAGCAAAAAAACATCTTCTTCCGGATTCAACCGCCGTAGCAGCCACAGTTATTGAACGAATAACATCTATAACAACAACAGCGCAGTCATCATCGAAAGGATGAGCGCATTCAGATAGGCAATCGATAGCAACTGATTTTCTACTCACAACATTGCTCTCCTGCTCAAGCATTATTTTACAGGAAGATGTGGACGCAGATTCTCTTTGCGGAAAGCATCTGAATGCAGTCCTCGTCGATAAATTTCTACCCGCAACAGCTCTTCAAGCCGAACGTTGCAGAGATGAACTTCACGGCCGAAGTGATCCAACAAAGCAAACTGGCTCGGCTTGTTAGGCGCTTCAAACATAACAATGTCGTGGCCAAATGCATTCGCGAAACGATCAGCGAAACCCACGTTAAGATTGCCTTCATCATCAAATAATCCAACGCCTTTTGCACTCTCCCTTGCTTCTACAACTAGTTGAACAGCGCCAGCCTCAACCCATCTCTTACCTTGATTAATCAAGGCTTTAACTACCTCTTGAGTAAAAGCACCTGTATGTTTCTTGCCAAGCTCAAACTGCACCTCTAAGCCGCGGTCGTTTGCCATTTTCACAATTTCTGCTGCGTTCAATGAAATATCTGTGAATCCTTCCCCGCATTCGATTCGCGTAAATCCAAAATCAGCCACTAGGTCGAGGTATTGCTGTAGTTTGCCTTGGACATAGGCAACCTCAAAAGGTCCACCGCCCGTGGTTGTTGGAACGCGATATTTTTTTGCAACAGTAATTTTTTGACGAGTAACATCCTCATTGGCAATCATCCAACAAGCCATTGAAATCTTCAGAATTGAAATAAGATGGTGACTTTGCTCAAGATGACCTGCAAGCGTCACCGCATCATAGCCGGGATCGAACGGGCTGGTCGATTGACGAATTTCAGGAACACCAATCGATTTCAAATAAGCATCAGTATGAAGATGCCCATTTCGAGTCGAATTCAAAGAGGGAAGAAAATCAGTCAAATTTATTTCACCTTGTAACATAAACTCCAGTCAACTAATTTTTTTATTTAATTATGAAAGATGGAAATGGAACCAAGAGACAAAGAATAGTTAAAAGCATTGATGGTTTATCGATAGTTAGGAAAACAAATAGAGTAGGTAGTTTGCTAAATTGGCTCAACCAAAGGCACAAGACGAGCGTCAGCAGAAACTAGTCGATGAACTCTTCGATGCTAATGCAACTTATTGGAGGGACACTTACAAAGAGAAGGACATTTCCGGAATCATTTATCAACGAAGACAAGCCACAGCCCTAAACTATATCGATGGGTTAGCACTTCCAAAAACTGCTCATGTCCTCGAAATTGGTTGCGGAGCAGGACATATGACTGCAGCTTTGGTCAAGCGAGGTTTTCTCGTTGAAGGAATTGATCATGCTCAGGCAATGGTTGATCTAACGTTAGAAAACGCGAGACAAAAGGGTATTGCGAACCGGATCAATGTTTGCACAGGAGATGTCCACGAGTTATCCTATGAAGACCAAACTTTTGACTTGATTATTGCTCTGGGAGTAATTCCTTGGCTTCATGATTTTAAAAAGGCATTGACTGAGATTAAAAGGGTTACAAAGCCCGGTGGATTTATTGTTCTGACCATGGATAATGCATTACGAGCGACAACATTATTTGACCCAAAAACTTTTCCTCCCGTCGCATTGATCCGTAGTTTAGTAAGACGTCAACTTGAGCTATCAGGATTACTTAGTTCATGGAATCCGTGGGTCAATGCACCACCGTATAGTCAACATTCTCCAAGAGAATTCAAAAAAAATCTTTGCGAGGCAGGTCTAATTGTCATTAAAAGCACAAGTGTAGGGTTTGGACCATTTACTTTTTTTGGTCACCGTTTATTCTCTCATATTGGTGGAATCAAAATTCATCAAAAGCTACAAGAATACGCTGATAGTGGGTACCCATTTTTCCGCTCCACGGGATTACATTATATTGTTCTAGCAACCAGGAAGTTGCCCAAATCAATTCCTTGAACCACAAACAATGGATTTCACTGAAATTTTCTCTTATTTCGGTTACTTTGTTTGGAAATTAATAAAATAATTTGTGGATTCTTCAACGGTGGGAATTTCACGAGAAAGTAATCTATTGGGTCATATTCAAAAATAGACTCACAAACCGGTTATGATATTGTGAAGTGCCTGATGTAGAATTGTATATCCAGAGCTCGACAAAAAGATTGTAGTAATATCCTGTTTTATCTGCATTCCAGATAGATGATTCTTTAACTGGGAACTCTATTCCGTTAATAATTACGCCGGCAAGCTGAGATATATTATCATGGAAGGTTAATTGGTCAACTTGGAATGTTAAGGGTACTTCCCATGTTGCTCCATCACCAATAAACGATTTGTATTCATATAAAACGGGCAGTGGACTGGGTGTTCCAAGGGTTGAATTAGGAAGGGATTGGCTGTCATTTTCAAGTTTTACAAAAGATGTATAATAACAAATGGTCCCCATTTGATTGACTACACCTAAATAAACCGAATACGTAACGCCAGGTTTAATGTTAAAAGGAATATCTCCCAGCATATGATTAGGCCCTAGAATATAAAGTTCAGAAAAATGCTGCTCTGAGGGCGGCTTAATCAACAGACCAATCGTCGGAGATGCAAACAGCAGAATTCCGATCAAGCCAACTGCAACAAAGATAATTCGGTAGTTGTCAAGGTTTATTTTCTACCACCTCAGGCTTTGAACCAAGCAATTTCTTAATGAAACCGCGTTTAAATCGTCGCCAAACAATCAACAAAGAGATACCAAACACAGCGGCGCCGACAATCGAAAAACTATAAGTTAACCAAAGATTATTTTGGGATTTAACAAGGCTAACATTTCGCAAATTAAGAGCATCATTCTTGACCTGATTTGCAATTTGAATTGCATTTTCCACATTGGATGTGATATTTGCTGTACTTTCACTGTTTACAGCGTTTTGAGCCTTTGCCAAAATGGTTCCTGCTGTGTTTAGTTTTGCTAACAGTTGGGTTACGTTTCCGCCTGCTTTTTCAGCGTCCAAAACAGCAATGAAAGCCTGCCCGACAGCACTGTTAGCCGCCTGCAACTTCGAGGCAGTTTGATCAGTTTGGGCAAAAACATAGTGCTCGCCGGAAAGGCAAGAGCCAAGGGACAAAAATATGAATACTGTGGCAACGAGAAGTTTGCAGTGGTTGTTTATTTTTTGTTGCCTCCAACCCGATTGTTACTTCACATTAGTATTTGGTAAACTTCTGAAGGATGAAGAGTGAAATCTATGAAATCCCTCTCTGACGAGAGTAGATCAGCAACAGGGCACCTAATCAGCAAAGTTTACTCTTAATCATCCACATTACACAGATTGTATAAGTTCATTAATAAACACAGAGACAGAAAAAAATCTTTTAGGCAAACTGTTCCACCTATATACAGATCTATCTAAGTTTTGCAGTTGAGATTTGCCTTGTTTTTGAATAGTCTAAAACGCTTTTATTGCCCCTGATAAGACACTACAAAAGCCGCTAAGAAAAACCATTAAACTGAGAAAAATGTTTAACTCTAAGAACCCGAGTTTAACATGTTGTATCTAACATTATACGCTTCAAAATTTCATGCTTCATATAAAAGAAGACAAAGAAACGCAGTTGGGAAGTGGTAAAGCATTGCGTTATGCATTTCTTTTGCTGTTTTCATTTACAAATTCTAGCATTATACGTTTAAAAATTTCGCCACCATTTTTAATGCCTAGTTTTTTCTGACCCAGTCTTTCTCGATAATTAATTGGAACCTCCACTATACCAAAACCTGAACGCTCTACATGATGATTAAGCTCAACTTCAACATCAAACCCCTTAGACTGCACCTTCCAGTTTCTAAGAATCCCCGCGCGCACTACACGTAACCCAGTCAGTGGATCAGTTAATGAGACGCCATTTAACAAGTTGTGGGTAAAGGCTATGAACCGGTTACCAACATAAAAAATGCTACTTAACGCCGTTTTTTCTTCGTAACCATTAAAACGGTTACCGCAGACCATACCCACCTTAGGAGACTTCTCCAAAATCCTAATCATCTCAGGAACATACACAGCTGGATACGTATAATCTGCATCGGTTAACACAACATAATCAACTGTGGGATCGATGTGTGCAACTGCTTTCGCTATTGCGTCACCTTTGCCTAATCCATCTTGGACCAAGATTTCGGCACCCAAATTCCTTGCTACTTCAACAGTTCGATCGCTACTTTTTCCGTCAACTACCAGAACACGTAAACCTTCAAGGGTATCCATAAGCTCAGCAACAGTGAGACCGATGCCTTCTTCCTCATTCAATGCAGCTATGATAACTTGTGTTGAGGGCATACCCAATTTTTCTTGTTTCATCAAAACAATCAGCCCTCCTCAAACAATATACATGTTAATAAACCCTTATTTAAGATGATATGGAAAAAACGATGGCATATCTACATATTGAACCTAACTTTTTAGTACACATCAGGCTTTTGCAATTTTATTCAGCTTAAGTAGAATATTGCTCTTCGTGGTCGGCACAAACAGGATAAGCTTTTTATGAACTGCCAATTTTGGTTTTAGTTTGGCGGCTTCTTTTTTGGATCCAACCCAAGAAAGAACCCAGCCAATACACCACACAAAGGCAACTACTAGCATTAACAGCAATGTAGCGGCTTTGTTTCGCCTTGGCATAACAGGTTAGGGATGCACTGGGCTAATAAGAATTCATAACACGCAAGTATATACCAAACAAATATTATTACCTACTCTTTGGGCACGCATACCAATTTTAAAAGCAAACAAACCCACATAACAGACCAAGATATGCATCAAAATGCATTAACAAAACAAACATAAAAGAAACTAACAGCCTCGATTTAACCCTGCAATAAACTGTTAGAAGCTGCACAACTTTTCTTTACCCAAACAAACCACACACATCAAATCCAACTTCTCCCGCTCACAAGCCAAAGCCTCAAGCGACTTCTGAGCCCCAAGATAGTGCTCATTGTGTTCTTTATACCGTTTAAGAAACACATAACCATACTCAGTCAACTCGAACCGGGAACCCTCCACACGAACAAAACCAGCCCGCGTAACAACATCCAAATACTTCTCCAAAAGCTTAAAACTCAAATTTGCCCCAAACATAATGTGGGTCTTACTAGCACCCGAACCTGAAGCCTCCAAAATAGCCGCTACAATACTCACACGATCACGATTCTTACCCAACAAAACCACCCACAAAAACCATAAAACCCACAAAACACTTCGCATCTAAACTTAACACTACAAAATCCCTTCCTGACGGAAGTGGACATGAAACAAAAACTTTAGCTAAGCTAAAATCCTTCCCGCAAGCTCCTAACATAACCCTACTCCCCAACACGGACATCTTTCAAGTTTTTGCACCATTGCCCCTATAACGCAAAAGCAAACAAACAACTACAACACTAAACCAGCCCACGACGCCTGCAACCATCCAAACGCCGCCTTGAAGAATTAAACCACTAACAGCAAAAAGCAGCAAACCAAAATAACCTGCCAAATACGCTGATTGCTTTCCCCTTAGAGCATGTAATATTGAAGCCATCCAATCTTCACATCCTATCTTTAACCAGCAAAACCCCAAAAAAGCATATAAGCAATATTGCAAAAAACGGAATATATCTAGAAAAAAAGCCGCAAGTTCTATCACCAACCAAACTTCCAAAAACCACACCCCCAAAACAACAAACCTAGTAGAAAGCAAACCCAAATTCAAGGTAAATTATTGAAAACACTCTAACAAAATAACCCTAAACGCAAAGACACCACTCAAACAAAATATTTCTCATTTGCCATGCCAACTTGGACTTTGCAACGTTTAAATTCTTCTTTTCCCTATAGTTTGCAGTGATTATTGATGTCCATGTCCGTTACTGCAAAGGATATTTTTTCTAAAGGATTAAACTCAGTTCAAGACAACGACCCCCTCTCAAGAAGCCTCGACGGCTTCAAAAAAGGCATGCCCCAAGTGATGGCTGTTCTTGACGAAAAAGGCAAATACGTCGGAATGCTAACCCGCCGCACAGTTCTGCGCTCACGCCTTGACTTCACCGCCGCAAAGGTCCATTCACTGATGCAGGTTGCACCACACGTTTCACCCGACATGCCTCTTGGCGAACTCGCAAAACTAATGATCGCCAGCGGCATGCGCCAGTTACCGCTATTTGACAAAGGCAAACTACTCGGGTTTGTCACTGACGAAGACGTTATTCATGGAGCCGTAGGCGACGAATGGGGCCACAGTGCAGTTGAACAAGTTATGACGCGCGCCCCCCACACCATCGAAGCCAACCGCAGCGTCGGCGCCGTACTGGGTTTAATGCGTGAATTCGGCATCAGCCACGTCCCAGTCATGGAAGGCGGCAAACTCATCGGGATGGTCAACATCGAAGACATCCTCAAAAACATCTACTGGCCACAAAAACACCAAACAACAGGCGACATCGTGGGCGAAAAACTCGAAACACTAGGCATCGCCGTTAAAGGCATCATGTCCTCCCCCGTAGTCACCGTCAACGGCAAAGCAACCCTGCGCGAAGCAGAAGCACTCATGCACAAACAAGACGTAGATTGCCTATACATCGTGTCAGGCGATAGCCTCGTCGGAATCGTAACGAAACTCGATTTTCTAGAGCAAATTTCCCAGGTTGCAGCACCCGCCCGCAAATTAACAATACAATTCGGCGTCAAAGACATCGACATCGACGAAGCCCAAAAAGGATTCATGATGGACGAATTCGACTCATTCAGCCACAAATACCAAGAAGCATTCCAACTCGGCACACTCTTCGTGTACATGAAAAGCCACGGAAACACCAGCATGCGCGGCACCCCAATGATCCACTGCCGCCTCCAATTCAGAACCGCACGAGGCACATTCTTCGCAGCAAGTGAAGGCTGGGGCGTCGAACCCACATTCCGCGTCGCACTCGACCGACTCGAACGCCGCTTACTACGCAGCAAAGAACTCCTCGCATACAACCCTAAATACGCCAAAGACTACCTCCGCAAAATCGGACTCCCCTCAGACGAAGAAGAATAAACCCTTCTTTACTCTTTTTCATCTATCCCCCCTTATTTGTAGGCGGATTTTTGCCACATTGAAAAAGCAGGCCTCTCACAGAAGACTCCCCCTCCCTTATATATAGAAACAACCGATTAGCCAAGAAAACGCCAATAGCGACCTCCCCCTCTATAGTTTCTGCAACGATAAGATATATAGATCCTAATAGGCTCCGAGGGGTGCGCAGTATTCTGTTTTTTGGTGGTTTTTTGCCTTTTTTCTGTTACTTCTGGAGTGTTTGCTAGAAAAGATAAACAGCAAAAATATTACAAAACCGAATTGTGCACACCTCTCGGCTCCAAATAGGTTGGTGAAATGCCAATGAAGTTGAACTTCTCGCATGACCCATTCGTCACCCTCAAACCATATCCCACCCCAACACGCACACAACCACAAACCAGCAAAACAACCCACCATAAAAACCCTAACGAAATCTAGAAATTCACCAATTTACAAATAAATTAACCGTTTCAATTAACTAAAAAAAAACTATACAACTTGACAAGCTCCAGTTGAATTGACGCTACTTGTCTCTCTGCTGGGTTCAGACGGATTTCATTTCTTCGGGAGTCACAAGTTTGGGTTTGCCTACTCTGCGAGGTTCAGATGTTATTAGCTTATTGAATTTTTCTATAAAGTCGTTTTGTTTGCTGGGTGTTATTAGGTGGCCTTTTGATGTTTTCTTTAGAGCGGGGTTGTTTCCTATCTCTTTTCTTACCGCTGGCGGAAGTATCATTCTGCCTTTTGAGTCTATTTTGACTTTAATTTCCATCACTGAGACCGCCGTGAACATTGGTGGCTGGGTTAGAACGGTATTCTTGACCCGTCAAACCCAAGCTTCGAAACCCCCAACTCCTCCTGCATTTCCCGCAGCTGCGCCGCATTAAACACTGGCCCATCACGACAAACGCGGTATTTACCTATCATACAGCTTCCACACAATCCAATACCGCAACGCATTAAACGTTCTAGGCTAGCTTCCAGAGGCAACTTGTGCTTCTCGGTCATCTCAAAAATCTTTTTAACCATAAGTTCGGGTCCACAGGTGTAAATCATGTCGAATCTTTCCTTTTCCAACAACTCAGCCAGGGGCGTAGTAACCATACATTGCAGACCCGCAGTGCCATCTTCCGTGGTGGTTACGAATGTTTTTTCGCTGCAGACACCTCTCAGCTCTTTTACGAATAAAAGTTCCTCTTTGGTTTTGGCCCCTTCCACAAACGAAAGCCGCTCCGTCTTAGCCGCCAACTGCTTTGCAAGGAAGAGTAGCGGTGCGATGCCTGTTCCGCCTCCGATGAGGAGAACTTTACCGCGGCTTTCAGTGAAGTAATTGCCAAACGGCCCACGTATGCCCACGGTTGCTCCTGATTCGAGGTTGTGGAGGTGCATTGTGGCGTCGCCGACGGCTTTGACGGATACATGGACCAAGTTGTTGCCTGCATCTAAAACGCTCAGGGGGATTTCATCTATGCCCGGAATCCACAGCATCAAAAACTGCCCCGGTTTGGCTTTGGCGCAGAGTTTGTCATTTAGGGTGAAGGTTTTCACGGAGGGGCTTTCAGTTCGGATTCGAACTATCTGGCTGGTCCGAATCGAATTATTTGTGTTGTGCAAGACCGACAATGTCCTTTACGCTCCCAAGTTGTTTACGCCTCAAATACGTTTCTACTCCTTTGTTAATAGACTGGAAAACATCAATGTCAGTGGCGACTGCCGTGCCGATCTGGACCGCCGAAGCGCCCGCCAACATGAATTCGACCGCATCACGCCAATCCGAAATGCCCCCGCACCCGATTATGGGCACGTCCTCGTAGGCTTCGTGGATGTCATAGACGCAGCGCAACGCGACGGGTTTGATGGCTGGACCCGACAAGCCGCCCCGCACGTTGGAAAGGATGGGCAGGGTGGTTTCTGCGTCGATTGTCATGGCTTTAAGCGTGTTCGCCACCGTCAACGCGTCAGCGCCCGCCTCCACAGCCGCATGAGCCGGCACCGTGATGTCCGAGACGTTTGGCGACAACTTCACGATGAGCGGCTTGTTTATTGCCGCCTTCACCATCTGCACCACCTCCGCCAGCAACTTGGGGTTCTGACCAATTTCCGCCCCCGTCTGCTTCACATGCGGACACGAAACGTTGAGTTCCACGGCATCCGCACCCGCCAAAGCCGCCCGCTTCGCCACCGCCGCATACTCCTCCCCGGAGTAACCAAACACACTCACAATAACGGGCACACGCAGAATAATCTTGGAGAACTTGATTTCTTCACTGTAAACTTCGATGCCGGGGTTGGGCAAACCCATAGCGTTGATTAAGCCGGCTTCTGCCTGCACCACCGTCGGGTTCGAGTAACCCACTCGGGGTTCGACGCCCACGGATTTCGTGACCACGGCTCCTGCGCCGCCCTTAGCCACGCGACTCAGCGACTCCGCAGAGTACCCGAGGATTCCAGACGCCAGAATCGTGGGGTTCGCCAGCGCTAGGCCAGCGAAGCTTATGCTTAGGGGGTTGCTTTTCAAATAAATTCACCGTACAATATAGGTTAATGCTTTTATCCAGATAAAGGTTTTTTCAGATTCTGCAGGCAGACAGCCGCTTTTATGTCTAATTGGCAGGGGCAAAACATAAAAAACTGGCTTTGGAGAAAAAAAGAAAAGTGAGGGGTTAGCCCAACCTCAGAGAGGTTTATTTCTTCTTTTTAGCTTTTTTATCGTCTTTTTTTGGAGCTTTCGCCACGCTAATAACCTCAAACCATTATTTGGGGTCAATTTGTATTTAAAATTTGCTAACCGCTAAATCCCCTGCCACAACAAACAAAACGACTTAAATATAGGCGCTATACAGAAAATAAGCCTAAAAATAAGCGATTCACTTAAGCGTTTTATACGTGGTTTCTTGGGTGTACAGTTTTTACATTTTTCTGTCAATAGCAGAGGCTTGTTTAGCATGGAGAACCGGGCGTGGAAACTCTTTTATAGCAGTCCAATGTAAAAAATTACACAACAATGCAAAAAATTCCACGGTGACAGAGATGTTCAACCCCGCCCAAAGAAGCCAAAGAACAAAACAAATCGCCCTACTCACCATCTTCACCGCCCTATACATCGTCCTGCGCTTCATTCCCTACACCCTGCTCGTAGGCGGAGCAGGCGGATACCTCTCCTTCTCCGACTTCCTCGCCCCCATAATAGGCATCCTGCTGGGACCCTACTTCGGCGGCTTAACCGTGCTGCTTGGAAACTTCGGAGCACTCGGACTCGGAAAATCCCCCGTGTTCGTAACCACCCCGTTCCTTGATTTCCTGCCCGACTTCATCGCCGTCGTCTCAGTCGGCTTTTTGATGCGACGCAAATGGCTCCCAGTCGTGGCACTCAACATGGGATTACTCGCACTGTTCCTGATCGATCCCTTAACGAGCGTGTTCGTTACCATCCCAGGCACCTCCATACAGATTCCCTTTGCATATATGCACATAGCCGCATTCATCGTGCTGCTTTCACCCCTCGGCAGATGGGCAGGCAGATGGATTGTGACAGAGGGCAAAACCAAGCTCTTAGCAGCAGGATTGATAATAGTAACTTTCATCGCGACGATGATGCAACATCTGATGGGAAACATCCTGTTTGAGTTGTCGTTTGGCCAAATCGGCAACCCGCCCATTATTCCAGCGGCAGGATGGCCAGCCGAATGGACAGTAGTGGTGTTTGCTTACCCTGTGGAACGGACAATCCTAATTGTTTCGGCGGTACTCGTCGGAATACCTCTGATAAGAACCATTCAGAAAAACCACTTCTTAAAAATCTGAAAACAAGACGAAAGCATCACCGCCCAATCAAAACCAGTTACTTCTCAAACAAAACGCTGTCCTGAACGTACTCTTTTCCCGTACGCAACGCAACCTCAGCCTTAGCCAGTTCACTTCCCAAATAAGCCGCATGATCAAGCCTCGAAACCAAACCCATCTCCACAATTTTCGCGTAAACGCCGTCAGCGGTTTTACCCTTAACGATGTTAACAGGATCAGTCATGTCGAGCGAAACGTAGTGGACTGCAGTCAAAACGCCTTCCGCACGGTCAACAGATATTCTGAACATGCCAGCGGAATCAAGTACTGCCGGCTCTGGTTTTTCTGGAACCTCTATTACCGCGGCTTTGACCTCTAATTTTTTGTCGTAAGGCTCCTCATGGTTCCGTTTGTCTTTGAGAATTAAGAGGTCTATTCCGAGGTCTTTTGGAACAGAGCCGCGTTTCTTCGCCAGAAACATCATCTTCGCCGCCGCAACCTCCTCCGCCACGGTACCCTTTGCTTTGTCACTTTTCTCCGTCGCCAAAAGGATGCTTGCATCTACTTCCTGGGATAAACGGGCAAGCAAAGCATTAACACCAACAGAGTCCGCATCCATGAGTTCAGTGACGTTTGAAACCCCAACGAAAAGTGGAACATCCGGGTTTTTAGCTGCAAATTCCTTGAAAGCTATAAACGACTCCAAAATGTTATTTGGCTCCAAAATCAAGTCTGCAAGGCAACGGGATACTCCGAGTTTTTTGGCTTTGGCAATTGTTTCTTCGAGGTATTTAACGCGGTCGTGGACTTTTTTTGGGAAGTAACCTTGCCGCTGGTTAGTGGGAATAACGACGACTGCGGTTTTTTGGGTGAAGGACGCAATGTCTTCGATATTTCCCGCATCACCGCTTAGAACGAGCTCTGCCCCAGCCTGAACTGCAGCCTTAATCTCAGCTGGGTCAAGAGTATCTATGCTTACGGGCACGTCAACGACTTGTTTAACCCATTCAACTATGCGCTTCGCCACAAGAGGTTGGGATTCCCCTGCAACCATGCCCACGTCTATAATGTCTGCGCCCGCCTCAACAAAGCGTTTTGCAGTCTGCTGAATTGTCTCCTTATCCAGTAATGCGGCATCGACGATTTCTGCGAGGACGCGCATGGGAAAATCCTTGCCAATCGCCAAGTTCCCGATGAGCATGCTGCCGGGTTTCTTGAGTAACTCTGCACGGTTTTTCTCGGTCTTTTCTATTTCCTGCAAGGCTTGCTGCTGGAGTTTTTCTCTCAGCAAATCATCCGCAGGCGTGGTGGTTGAGAGTTGCACTTCGCATAGTGAATCTAAAACAGTTGGTAAGTCAGCGGCGTATCTTGGTCCCTTAAAAGTCGGGATACCTGTTTTTTTGGAGATTAAATTTGTGTCTCCGCGCAAAAGCCCCGGAACCAATATCATATTAAAATTGGTTAGTTTAGTGTTTTTTAGCTGTTCGACGATGGTTTGGGGAGTTAAAAAGGCAGCTACCACAATCTTGACCGCGAGGGTTTGGGTTTCCACGGTGCTTTCTTTAGCATAACCTTTAACGATGTCTTGTGCTAGTTGACCTGTGATTAGGAGCACTTTCACTTCTTTAATCCTCAATTACCCTTATGACTGCGCCCTTGTTGTTTGCCTTCGCAATGAACGCTTGTCCGCCCACGCCCTTGCGCAGGTAAGCCTTGACTTTTGAGAGCACCTGTTTAGCCTCTTCTTGTTTAACCACACCGTAGAGCGCTGGACCCCATGAACTCTGCCCCACGCCGTAAGTGCCAGCGGTCTTCATGAATTCTACGCATTCAGCGGCCGCTGGGCTGGAGTAGGTTCCGCCCTGAGCCTGAACAAAATGGTTCCCCGTAATTACTTGGATTTTTGTGAGGGCATCGCCGAAGTTTTCGATTTCGTGTTCTGCCAAGGCTGGGAGAAGCTTTAGCATGATTAAACGGCAGATTTGCCCCGCGTCCTCGGCGGACATTTTGGTTAGTTTTTCGAAGGCGTGGTTTTCTTCTAAGTTAGATAATCCCTTTTTTAGGTTTGGCACCGCCACGATGAAGCGCCATTCGCTTGGGAAAGGTTGGCGATAAATCAAAGGCGGGCACTTGGCTGTTTTGAGGTTTTTTCCTCCATCAACCACGAAACCGCCACTTTCAAAGATTGATGTACCGACCGCTGTTCTTCTGGCGCGACCCATAGCCACGGCAAGTTCGGGAGTGGAAGCTTCCACGTTAAACACCCTCGCAAGCGCAGTTGCTACTGCTAAGGAAAACTGGGTTCCAGAGCCCAAACCGATATGTGAGGGGATTGCTTCTACGACGTTAATGTTTACTTTTGGCTGGATTGAATAAGCGGTGAAGAATCGTTTTGCCAGAGTGGTTGCTAGCTGGGCTTCTTGACCTGTAACCGAGAATTTCTCTGCGTTTTGGGCTTCAATGATGATGTTTGGATGGTCTATGCCGACGCCTAAGCCGCCGAACATCCGTCCCAAATCACCGTTCATGTCTACGAGCCCGAGGTGGAGCCGAGCGGGAGTTTTAACTTGAACTTTCACGGTTTTTTCCTCCATGAATCGATTCTTGCCATTAAATCAGCCATAACTACAGAGTACTGTGAATTCGGAGCCACATGATTCACCAAGTCCCTTTGGCGATTAATCATTTCTAAAAGTTCACTTACCTGTTTCTGCTTTTTTTCGTTGTTGAGAAAAGCTTCAACTCGCGTTGCATGCGTAATGGCTTCGATGGTTGCCGCCAGTGCTCGGTTGTAAACCTGCGGATATTTTTTTGGCGCATCCATCTGCTTCACGTTGCATACGAATTTGGTTCTTTCTAAGCCGTTTGGCTCGCTACCTGTGACGCTTACTTCGATTGCAACGTCTGCAAAGCGCAGTCTAGGCGCGTTAACGACTTTTGCCCTGTCAAACCATTCTGCGGGTAAGTGTCCGTTGGGGTTTGCTCCTTTGAAGGCGGTTTTGTAAAAAGCCTCTATGTTGTTGGTTAAATTGATAACGGCACACTTGTTGGCTTTTAGGTTGTGGTTGGTTGATGACGAATTAAAAATGTTCAGGGTGAGGGTTTGTTCATCTTCAAGGATGATGCCCATGGGTGCCGCGTTTGGTGTTCCGTCTGCATTATACGTTGAGACGATGGTCTCTGCGAATATGCCTTTTGAGAAACCTAAATTGGTTAATTTCGCCACCATCAAACCAACCCACGCATGTTAGAAGGTCATATGCACCTTTTTTCAACCGAGTGTAAAATTATACAGTCGAATAATAAAGTTTTGCCAAGCAAAAACTCATTCCTGGAACCCCGCTACACGAATGCGTCAAAGACCACGGGGTCTCCATCGAGGATTGGGAGGAACCGAAAAACTACCGTTTAATCCACCATAAACTGCTGTATGCTTCGGGTTTTAGTGAAGACAAACTCAAGTTTGCTATTGGTAAGGCGCAGACTCAGTTCTATGGCCGCAGGTACCTTGGCAAGATTGGTTACGGTGTGTTGGACTTGCCTTTTGAGCGTTTGACGAATTTTGCTTTTGAACGTATGCGGTAAGTTCAAGTTACAGTCAAAAGGTTGTTTTATCGTAAAAGACAACTATGAAAAACCTAACTGCAATCCCCGCGTTCATAAGTTCATTGAGAATTGCAGCCCTGCCCCTATTTCTTTACCTCTATAATGCAACAAACATAACGGCGTGCTTAATCGTGATGGCTTTTTGTGCAGCAACAGATTTCTTCGACGGGTATGCGGCTAGAAGATTGAATGCGACGTCGCGGTTTGGCGCTTACTACGATGCAACAACAGACTTTATCCTCATTATGGGCATCTTTGCGATTTTTTACGCTGACGGATATTACCCCATTTGGCTGTTGCTCCTCATCTCGGCAGCGTTCATCCAGTTCTTGGCAACCAGCTTCTTGGCTAAAAAGCTCTACGACCCCGTCGGACGCTACCTTGGGAGCGCCCTCTACATAGGCGTCGTTTTAACCCTGCTCTGGGCAACTCTAACGGTTTTTGCTTTTGTGCAGTATGCCTTTGTGGCTTTCTTTTTGGTTTCGCTGGCAAGCCGCATCGTTAGCCTAACAAAAAAACCACCTCAACAACCCTAAGCTAATATACCGTTTTGCCATTACTCCAGCTTAATTCGGTGCACACTTTGCGAGAAAAAAACTGCCTCAGCCAAACGGACTTGCCTGAGAAAATTCGCGTTTCAGTAGGCACCGCCATTGTTCTCGGACTTTTAGAGGGCAGGCTGGATACCCAACCGACAACAGCGTACCTGATGACTTACAGAATGGGGAAGTGCACGGCGAACTGTGGCTTCTGCTCCCAAGCCCGGACCAGCAAGAGCAGCGGTGAGCTGCTTTCCCGAGTTTCATGGCCTGCTTTCAAAACTTCGAACGTCCTGACTGAGCTCGCGGCGAAGACAAAGGAGGGAAAAATCAAACGTGTCTGCATCCAAACCCTCAACTACCCAGAAGTTTTCGGGCACCTTGAAGCAGTCGTGAAAGAAATAAAGAAGAGCTCGACGGTTCCTGTTTCAGTTTCGTGCCAGCCGCTTAACAGCCAAAATATTGAGCTTTTGAAGAAAGCCGGCGTTGACAGGTTAGGCATTGCCTTGGATGCAGCGACCGAAGCCATATTCGACAAAGTTAAAGGAGCGATTGCAGGCGGCGTGTACACTTGGGAAAAAGAGTTCCGCCAATTGGACGAGGCTATAGCGGTTTTTGGGATTGGAAACGTCAGCACCCACGTGATTGTCGGGTTGGGCGAAACCGAGAAGGAAGCAGCAGGAGTTATCCAAAGGTGCGTTGACATGGGTGTTCTGCCAGCGCTCTTTGCGTTCACGCCCATCCGGGGTACGGCGCTGGAGGGTGAGCAGCCGCCAAAACTCGAGAGTTACAGGCGGGTTCAGCTCGCAAGGTACCTAATCGTCCACGGCAAAGCAAGAACCGAAAAAATGAAGTTTGATGGGGAAGGAAAAATCACTGATTTCGGAGTTGCCAGCGAAACATTGGAGACAGAAGTCGAAGGCGGCTTGCCGTTTCGCACATCCGGCTGCCCCAGTTGCAATCGTCCCTACTACAACGAAAAACCAGGCGGACCCCTCTACAACTATCCAATGCCGCCAAGCAAAATAGAGATAGAAAAAATAAAAAAGCAACTAAGGCAATAGCTGGTCAGCAGTTTGATCCATCGGCTTCTTGCTGGTTTTCGGCAGCTTAGGCTTCTGCCGGGTCACCTGCTCCACCAGATGCCAGAACTCATCCATCGTGTAGCCCTTTAGCAGTTCCTTCATGAGTTTCTTAATCTGGTAGTAAGTCATCTGGGCTTCCCCTTTATCGAGGCTTTCCTGCGGTCCCTTAATGCGGCGGAACAGCTCATCCATTTGCCTTGGGGATGCTCGGATTCCTGCTTTTTCGAGGAGTTTTTGGATGAGCGTCTGCCCCGTGTTTCTGCCGATGAAAATCATCGTTTCCCTGCCCACGATTTCAGGCGGGAACGGCTCAAAAACCAGCGGCTGAGACATCATTTCCTCGACTTCCTCTTCAACTTCATGGGTGAAGATGTTTTCGCCTATTATGGGTTTATGGAACTGGATGGGCAGTGCGAAAGCTTTTTCTGCTGACTGGGCGAGGCGGTAGATTTTTCCCATGTCTATGCCCGTGTCGATGTTATAGAGCAGTTCGGCTGCTGTCACGACTTCTTCGAACGGCGCAATGCCTGCGCGTTCCCCGAAGCCGGCGATGCAAGTGTGCAGGTAGGATATTCCTTCTTCCATGGCGGCAAGGGTGTTTGCTGAGCCTAAGCCGAAGTCGTTATGACAGTGAATTGAAAGAGTTGCTTTCTTTCTAACAGCGTCAGGCAAACCATCGCGGATATGGGAAATTAAATACCGCATTGAAAGCGGCCTGATGAAGCCGACGCTATCAGCTACGCCCAACCTGGTTGCGCCCGCGTTGGCTGCTGCTTCAAAAACTTGCAGTATATCTTCCAGCGGAGTTCGGGTGGCATCCATGAGGATGAAGTTCACGGTTGTGCCGTGTTTTTTGGCGTATTCGATGCTTTCAACTATTCTTTGCAGTGCTTGCGCCTTAGTTAATTTTAGTTTGTACTGAAGGTTTAATCCGTTGATGGGGGATTCGATTGTTATGTCTTTAATTCCGCATTCAAGGCAGGCGTTAATGCTGTTCTTTGTAGCTTCCGCCGAAGCTGTAAGCTTTGAATAAGTGAAAGTTTCGTTGACTATGCGTTTGACAGTGCGTTTTTCATCTTCCGATATAGCGGGGAACCCCACGTTTATGATGGCGACGCCTGCTTCATCCATCAGCTTCGCAAGCCTAACCTGCTCAACATACGTCAAATAAACCGTCGGCGCCTTGATGCCTTCCCTGAAAGTTTCATCCCAGATAAAAACGCGGTCGGGAAGCTTAGGCGGCAAATTCTTCCGTAAACGGTTATAATTAGCAATCAATCCCTGAGCTTCAAGCTTTTTGAATATGGTCTTCCTCATTTAGACACAATCCGACAATACCCGCTAAAGTATCAATGTTTAATTTGCTAATACTTATATAAAACTGCATCTATCAAAGGCTTTGCCTCCATTTTGCTTGGCTGTGAGAATTTGTTTTTTCTTTAGTTGTTGTTGCAGAAAAGCCCCTATACACAACAACAACCAGCAGTTTGCCCAGCATACTGCATTTTGTTAAAGGGGTTAGGTTTGAGTTGCAGGTTGGTTGTGCAGCATGCCACAAGTCGATAAGGTTGGTAAGATAGAGTTCTGTTGAAGGGTCGAGTTTTGTGGTCACTGTTTCTGCTGCAGTTGTTGCTCTCGCTGCAGGTTTACTTTACTATTTCAAGAAGCGAAAAATTAAACTCTATTTTCTTTTTTTCCAAAACTGTCGTATCGCTAAGTTGTTGATTGCAAAAGTTTTAAGTACAAAACAGGCATCTAATCAAAGCTAAGGAGAAGACCAAAAGTGAGCAGCCTGAAAAGCACCATCGACAAAATAAAGACATTGGAAAATGAGAAAAAGAACCTTTTAGTTGAGATTGAAGGACTCAAAAAAATGGTTGATGCAAAAGCTACTGCTCTTGAAAACGAAGTGGGTTTCCTGCGGGATGAATTGAAGTCGCTGAAGGTTATTGTGGGACCGGAAGCAAGCGCTCCGAACAAAATTCAAATTTAATATTTTGGATAAAAAATGAGATTTGCCCTGGTAAAAGAACATTAGTTCGATCTATAGGGCACTGCCAACAAGGCAAACGAAGAGTTCAGCGGGAAATTGTTTTTAGCTTGTGGCCGCCGGCGCCCTCTGCATCAATGCGTTAACAGCGTTGGATAATGCGGTGCATGTTTCCTGCCGCGTGACTGTGGATGTGTCGACTTCAAGTTTCTCCAGTTCCTTATGCAGGCGGTCGCTGTTTTCGTTGAGTTCCTGCTTTTGTTTCTCGTAGCTGTTGTGGAGTTTTTCCTGTTCAGCCGTAAAAGTCTGCAACGTCACTTCCAACTCGTTCTTGGCAACTTTGAGGTTTTGGGTGGTTTGGGCGAGCTGCTCAGCGGCTTTTCTTTTGGCGCCGACCTTGAAGAAGCTGATTTTGACTTCCTGTTCACTTGCCAGCTGCTCTTCTAACTCGCGGATTTTAGTGGACAAACGCTGCACCTCCGAGTTTCGTTTGATGCTGCGTTCCCGGGTTTGCTCCGCGTACTGTTTGTCGGCTTCCACTATTTGGTGGTTGACGTCGGCTAACTCTTTTGCTTCAGCAGACAGGTTGTTTTCATCCAGCCTTTTCTGGGATAGGGCGGCTTCAGCATCCAGGAAAATCCGGGTGCGTTCCTTGGTGAACTGCTCGTCGGCGGCTACTGCGGGGTTCGATTCGAACTCTGAAGCAACCTGCCGCAGGTTAACGAGCCAATCGTCAAAGTACTGGCTAAACGGTGAGAGCGCAAAAATTTGATTCCCAAGTTTGCCCAGGCTGGTGAGGGTTCTTTGGGCGGCTTCCTGCACAGAAACCTCAGGCGTCTCCTCCATGAGGTATTTGGCGCCTGAACGCTGCTTCTTTTCTTTGGCTTTTTTTTCGTGGGCACTCTTCGAGAGTTGTTTGCCGCTGCCTCGGCGTGAACTGGTTTGAGGTTTATAACTCATAAAAAACAAGTGTACAAAAGAAATATTTAAACAGTGGCACATTCCCCCCGTCTGCTGAGGTTGCCACTGGAAGAAAACTGTTTATTTCGTGTGTTTTGACGGTTTGGTTTTAGCGGCTAGTTGGCTTCTGCGTTTTTTTATCGACAGTATTATTGCGGCGACTGCAACGATTACGAGCACAGCGATTACAGCCAAGATCCATCCTGAAGAGTCAGGTGCTGACATGCCAATCGAGGAGGAGTCTGTTGACGTGGGAGAAGTCGTTGCGCTAGTTGTGGGCTCCACTGTGCCTCCAGTGGGGTATGGAGCAACTGTGGGAAGTTCAGTTGCATTTCCCTGGAGAATGAGAATTGGGGCTTCAACCTGGATAAGCAGTGAGTAACTGGTTATTTTTTTCTCTGAAACTATTCCCGTTTGATTCAAGTCGTAAGCGCCAATTTTAAACTGAGTTGATTGCGAAGGAGCCAAAGTGGCGTTCATAACTTGATCTATGTATCCACCTACTGCAACCACGGCGCCTGAAGCGTTATAGTAGGTTGCGATCAACCTGATGTTTGTGGCGGTTTGGCTGCCCGTGTTCTGGAGGGTTCCAGTTACCCAATAGGCGCCGTAATCGGCGTTTGGATCATCTGCGTTTGTGCCTCTGTTGGTGCCTAAATAGGAGCTGGTGCCTGTGATTTTCATGTCAGGATACTGATAGCTGGTTGTTGTGCTGGCCTTGGCAACTGCGATGCTAAGGCTCGTTACGTCAGGGTGGTTCCAGGTGCCAGTGCCGGTGGTGTCGTAGAAATTCCAGTAGAACGGCGCTTTCTGCCCGGGAAGCAGGTCCACTACGAACGCGTTTATGTTAGAAGTTACCTCAGCGCCGTCAGAAGAAGTCGCTATTCCCGACAAAGTAACAATGCGGACCGGGTCGGTGCCCACGTTCTGAACTTCGCCCACTACCACCAAAAACCCAGTTGTATCGAAGTAGTAGCTGTAGCTTACGACCTTGACGTTTGTGGGTGCACTTTGGCTGATGGCCGCCGGAGTTAAAGTTAAGCTCAGTGAGCAAATGGCGAGTAAAACAAGGAGACCGATCGAAGTTTTTTTCATGTGAACTTGCCCTCTCCTCTTTTAATCCCACACAACAACATTGCAGTATAAAACACTTTTTCAAAATTGGACCTAAATCGGAAACGCGGTCTATGAACAGTTTTTATTGGAAATGGTTTTGTGGGCTGGATACTCCACGGTTTTTGCATGGTTGAGCGGGCAGGCATGGAGGCTCATGCGCAATTCTTAAATGTAAAAACGGTGGATAAGGTGTTAGAGCGGGAACGTGTGTCTGAAAAATTACATCCTTATGTAGTCTTTCTTCCAACGGAGAAGAAAGATAAAATTCTTTCCGCCATATTCGGCTCCAAAGCAGGCGTAGATGTGCTCAGGTTCTCGCTCAAGCAGGGCGTCGCAAAAAACATCTACCAGAAAGACCTCGTTAAAACCTTAAACTACTCAAACAAAACCATCATCGGAAACCTAAAAACTCTCACCCAACTCGGCGTTCTGAACGAATCCATGGAGAAAAATGACAAAGAAGGCCGCATCATCTGGATAAAAGCCTACCAACTCACCAACCTCGGCAAATGGTTCGCCCTGTTGATGGCAGAGGAGAAGGAGCTCACTGAAACCGAAAAAGCCGAAATCCTCCAATCCCTATTCCGCACCTACGTCAAGCAAGTAAAGCGCCTGGCAGAGGAAATAGGCATAAACAAAAAAATGCTCGAAGAAACCTTCCGCGAAGAAATGAAAAGCAACCCCTAAACCTGCTGAAGAACATGCGATCTGCTGAAGCAGCCAAGAGAAAAGCAGGTCAGCCAATACTTAGACCGCGATGATTTTTCTTGTTCGCTCGCTGGAAGAAGGTACCCTTGCCCTTTTTGTGTGACGACGTATTTGCCGTTGCTCTGCGCAATCAGACTCTGCGCCAAAAGAATTGCCAAGTAAGATTCCGCCTTCACTTCGTTTAAGCCCAGCCTGCTCATGATTCTGCCCTTGTCCGTGGGGGTTTCGCGGAAGCGTATTATTTCAAGTCTGTCATAAGTAGCCTTTAAAATCTACATGTAATTAGCCGCCAAGCGGCAATTAAGCGTGTGTGATTGTTTGCATGCAATAACAACTGCGCATACGGCTGACTCAACCGATGTGGAGTCCCTGAAAAAGAAAAATGTCGAAGCGTTTTGATGGGCTGGAAAAAGGTTTTTTGGGTTGGTTTTGGTTTGTGGGGTTTGGAGATTTCTGTTTGAGGGGGAGAAGGGGAGAGCGTGTTAAAAATTAATCGGTCTCCAAACCTTTCCACCCAACCCATTTTTGTTTTGTTTGCCCTCCGTTAAAGCGCCTTAAACGCTTCGAACCACCGGTTGTACTGCGACAGCATATCCAGTGAGACGCTTGGTTTGCGGTCTTCGAAGATTTGGCGGAAATCAGCCATATTGAGCGCGCGCGGCTTTGCTTCTTTGTCCATTGCTTTGCCGGACTCGAAGAATTCCCCGATTAAGCTGAGTTGCGCGGATTGGCACACGTCGCGTATGTCGCTTCCTGAGAAGCCCTCTGAAATCCGAGCTAACTCATGGAGGTCAACGTCCGAGTCAATTTGCAGGTTGCTCGAGTACAACTTAAGCATGTTGAGCCTCGTTGCGTGGTCTGCCAGCGGAACCAAAATGCGTTTCTGGAACCGCCTGATGAACGCCCAATCTAAATCCCACGGCTTGTTGGTTGCGCCGATGACGTAAACGTGTAGTGGTTTGCCCTTGTCGACTATGCCATCCATTTCTTTGAGGAACTGGTTTTTAACGCGGATTTCGCCGCCCACCTCGTTGCTGTGGGTGCCCATCAATGAATCCAGTTCGTCAACGAACACGATGGCTGGTCTGCCTTCATTTGCTGATTTGCGAGCGCTGCCAAACAGCTTCGCAACGTTCTGCTCGGCTTCACCCAGCCACTTAGACATAATTGAAGCCGCATCAATCGAGTAGAAGTTGGCGTCTATCTCCGTCGCAACCGCCGCAGCCAGCAGAGTTTTGCCGCAGCCAGGCGGACCAAACAGCAGAATACCCCTTGGCCATCCGAGCGGGAACAGGTCGGGGCGCTGCACTGGGTAAACGATGGCTTCTTTCACGGCTTTCTTGGCAGTATCCAATCCTATGACTTCTGCCCAGTTAACTTTAGGTTTCTCAGTCATGACGAGTTCTTCACTTGGTTTTCCGCCGCCATTTCCGTTTCCATCCATGGTTGCTCCTCCGCCGCCGCTCCTGTCGGCATCATTATTAGCCGCTTGATTCATCTCGCTGGATGAAACGGAGCCTTGGAGGGCTTTGATTCTTTCCTGGTAAGCAATTGCTCTTTGAACGTAAACTTTGTTCAACCCATATTCTGGGTAGAGCTGCACAAGCTGCAGGAGGCTTTCGATTGCTTTTTGATAGAGGGTTATGGCTCTTCCTTTTTGCCCTTGCTTATCTAAGCGTACAGCATCTAGGGCGTAAGCTGTTGCTGCTTTTTCAAGTTCATTTGACGCGCTCATTTTATTTTCTCTCCTTCTCTCCTATTCAGGCGAACGTAACTCAATTCTTATCTTACCCTTGGTTCCCAAGTTTTCGAGGGCACGCTCTATTTCCTCGTTAGAAGTCTTCAGTTCAGTCGAACAACGCCCTAAATCTATCTCGCCGTTGGTTTTACGGACGTATTCGAGAAGCACATCTTCTAAACAGGGCTTCTCAACTTTAAGCGAGAACTCTTTAACCTCAGATTTCTTGTAAGTGAATAGGGTCTTTTCTGGGTCAACCCCGGATGCCTCCACTGTTTTACTGGCAAACACCTGCGAAGAACTCGCGGTCAGGGCAACGAGCTCCCTGATGGGTGTTTTCTCCTTCATGGGTTCAGTCAGCGGCGGCTCAGGAAGGGTTTCGGCCAGTTTTTGCTCGATGAAGCAGGAGACTTCTTTGAGGATTTCTTCGCCTGCCTCCGTCTTGGCGCCGACCGGAATGACGTTTTCGTCGCCGGAAAGCTTCGTAGCGTGGAGGGTATCTTGGATTGTTTGGTTAACGGTACTCAGTTCCGAGCTGACATCAGGCAACACCTGAAACAGTTCTTGTGAAACGCCTTGAAGCAGCCGCAGGGCAGGCTTCAGGTCGGCAACGATGTCGCCCAGCTCCTTTATGGTTTCAAGGCGCAGAACCACCCGTTCAATGGCTAACTGAACGTTGTAGAGAAACTTTACGAGTTTTCGAACTTCTGCAATCTCGGTGGCGCACATTGCGGCTTTTTCTTTATTGTTCTTCTTTAACGCGAACATGCAGGTCTCAAAAAGGATACGGTCCCGCTCTTTCAAGCGGAAACTAGCCTGCTCCAGCTTGCTCTGCTGGACTTTAAGGGTATAAATAGATTTTGTGGCGACTTCACGAATGGGGGGAGGGGTTTGATTAATTAAGCTTTTAATCTTTTAGCCCTCCGAACCTATCGTTCACTGTTTAAGCCTGATTAAATTCCAGCTTTCCCGATTTCTTTAACGTATACAACCACTGGAGGCTCTGGAAGCCTAGAGGCGTTGGACACTTGTTCAGCGTAGACTTTGTTGATTTTCAGGGTACCCTGTGATTGATCACCCAGTAGCACGCTTGAGAGTTTGCTCTTTGTCAATTCAAAGTCTGTTTTCTCTGTGGTGGCACGTCTTAGTGTATCCTGCAGTAGAGCGAAGGCACTTCGGTAGTTTTCTTCGTCGACTTTTCCGATTTCATGTTCAATTTCCAGGTTTGCGATTGCGTAGCTCAGTGAGGATATTTCTTCTGTGCAACGTTCGATTTCTATGATGGATTCGTCGATGATGACTTGAGCGTCTTTTTTTAGTTGGGTTAGTACGCTGGTGAAGCTGGTGTGGAGGTCCTGGCAGACTTCGGGGGTGATTTTCTTCTTTTCCAGAAGGTCTTTGAGGGCTTCATCTTTGCGCCAGATCAAGGGGATGTGGTCGCATAGTGTGCCGGCTTGGTTTTTGATTTTGGATATGAATGTGATTTCAGCGCCATTAAACCGTAAGCTTTCCATGGGCTGTTTTGTGAATTGTCCATCGCCAAATTCAACGTATACTGCATCGAATTTGCCGTTGGGAGTTAATGCGAAGGAGGCAACTTTTCCGATTACTCGTCCGTATTCGTTCTTTATTGGTTTGCCAATAGAAAGAAAAAGATTGGAGTTTGACATTTTGTTTTATTCTCCTTTCTTTAGAAGGTTGTTTTTTCAGCTTGGGACGCTGGGGACGATGGCATTCCTGGGGGTAGGTCTGGGAACTTGTCTTTTATCTTCTGCTCTGCGACTGTTGCTGCTTCTGTGAGAATCTTTGATGCGTCTTCGTTTACTGTGTCGAAGTTCAATGTCATTCCGCTACTTTGGCCTGCTTCGATCATGATTCCGCTTAGCATGTTTCCGATTTCTCCCAGTTCGCTTTCTGCTTCTGGAAATACGCTGACTAAGCCTGCTTTGACTGAACGCAGAACACCCACGGCTGGCCCGAGAGTTGATACAACGTCGCCTAGTTCTGAAACTGTTCGTAAGCGTAATGTAATTTGTTCGAGAGCAAGTTTAGCGTTCATTATTAACTTTGACATTTTCCTGACTTCAGCTAGCTCGTTGGCGAAAACGTTTGCGCGTGCACTGTCATGCTTTGTGTATGCGTCGACGATTCTTGCGAAGATTGCTTTGTCTCTTTGGCTGAATCTGTCTGTCGCTTGGTCAAGTTTCTGTACTTGAAGTTCGATGCGTCTTACTGCGAAGTCGAGTCGTGGTTTTAGTGGTCCTGGTGGTTTTACTGTGTCTCTGATGCGGTTGGTTAATGGTTCATCTTCCCGTTTTGCTTCCCACTTTTTAGCGAATCTTTCTGACAATTTGATTACCTCTGTTAGACCGTAGAATACAGAAAATAATCTTATACATTGTTAATATGATCGCAATATGGAGGTATATATGTACAGCTATACGTCATGGCAAAATTGCGTTAATCCTTTAACTATAAACGTTAAACATAGTGCAGGCGCTTGAAGGATTAGACAGAAACGTGTAAGTTAGACTAAAATGAAGCGCAAACTAAGTCCTAAAATAAAAAGGTGAATTGAATGAACAGCAGATTAAAAATATTCGGTTTAATAGCTCTTTTAGGCTTCGTAGCAGGCATCATTGCACAAGTCACAGCAACATACCTTATTCCGTGGCTGATCGTAGTTTTGCCATCGCTAGCAAGTTTGACAAGCTTCATGGTTGCAGGATTCGCAGGTGCAGTCCTAACAGTCGCAATCGTCGGCGCTTGGGCATACATGACAGGCAAAAAAGAGCCATACTAAAAAAGAGCTATCCCAGCTTCTTTTCTTTACCCAAAAATGGTTTTACCCTTTATTACTTTTTTAAATCGTATGTATTTAGCTCGAAATTGTCGATCTCGTTGTTACTCTTTTCTTTAAACGAACGGAGCCTAAATTTAGAAGCGTTTACCCGGCGCCTTCGAATAACTTGAAAAGCCTAAAATAGGCTCATTTTGAAATTTACGTTCAGAGCTTCATCCTAAACTTTGCGGCAGCTAAATACTCACTTTAAATCAGTTGCACCCTGCTTCTCCGTCGACCGCATAAGGTTTCAACATTTAATTGCGGCCGGCTATGGCTGTTGGCTTTTTTCCAATCGGTATCTGAATTGATTACGCTGGTTTGGTTTGTGCCGTTTTGGGCAAATCCAGAAGGCGCTGCAACGACTATTGATCCAGCAATGATTGGAGCCATTAAGAACACGCTGATTTTCTTCAACACCAACACTTAGTAACTGTATGAAATTAAAGAAAAATTTTAAGGATTCCTGAAAAAAGGTCAAATGACCCTCTTCTTGAGTCTGCCCTGAACTAGCAGCGGCACCCCCACGAAGATGAAGGCTAAGTTCCACAGGTTGGCGTTGTGTAGTGGTCCTATGGCTTCATACCAGACGCTCGGATGAGCTGTGTAGGTTCCTGTGAGGTAGTAGTAGAGGGTGTTGAAGAGGAAGTAGCTGCCGAAAGCCACCATGACTGCGCCCAAGTGGGGTAAGTTGATTTTCTGGGGCTGTTTTTTGATGGCTGGCAGAGCGACTACCAACGCGGCTGCGGCTAACGCGAGCAGCCCGAAAACCGTGACGGCGAAACTCAGGAGGTTTGTGGGTTGCAGCAGGAAGTTTAAGCCGTATAATTCGTATGCCCCGGGGGTAAGGCACCATGGTGGCTGCCCAAAGCATTGAGTAGTTAAACCAGAACATCACAAACAAGTACGCAACTCCAGTTAGGGCGCTCCATTTGATTATTTCTTGGACTGGCGCTTCATACTTGATGTTTGAGCGCAACTTCAGCAACAGAGGCGGAACCACCAAAACGATTGCCAAGCACGGAATCGCGGTGCCGAATAGCAGAATCCGTTCAGGGGTATGCTCGAAATAGAAAAGGTATACGGTCGTCGGCAGGTTGTATACGAAGGCGGCGATTATCGAGGGAATAAGTGCCAGAAAGAACCCTGCTTCCAGAAGAAGCGCCGTGCTGACTTTCTTGCGGATTACCGGCAGGGCAACATCTTTTTTTCTCCACCAAAGAAGAGCCGCGTAGAACGCGAATGAACCGGCAAAAGCGCGAAGCACAATCGACACGGCGCCGGCAACGCCTTCACTGCCGTAGTAGAGGACAATCCACCACCAAGGATTCTTTATAACCAACCCGTAGACATAGTGGTCGTGAGTTAACTGCAAAGTGACCTGTACCCGTACACCGCATAGTACACTGCGTACCCAAAGTAGACGGATGCTAAAATTAAAACCCAAAATCGAATTGAACCCGCATATTTTTCAAGCCATTTCCCCATCCATTTTCACCGTTTCACTCTGTGGGATAACGGTGATTTAGTTCTACTCAAGAAACAAAACGTTCCAAAGCTGGAACACCCAAAATGCAGGTTTTAGTTGTGGACTCAATAGCGGAAAAAGTATTCACAAGCCTCCGGCGTTTATTTTCCCCACCTTTAGCTTCATCGTACCTCGATTTTCTCATCGTCCAAGCTATGAGCGTCAATCCAAGTTAATTTACGTTTTCTAACGTCATTACCTTTTCCAACCATTTCGGCACTGTCTCAAAAATTGCTCAAGTTAGCACCGCGACGTAGCAATTGACCGCTTCATCGTCCACGAAAGCAGCCACCTGCAAACCCGAGCCTTCCAGAACATCCATGAACTTTTCGAGGGAAAAAGCCTTCTTCAACCCAGTCACCACAACCCTGCCGCCTTTTTTGGCTGCCCGTTTTAGCTCGTTTAAGGTTTCGTTGGGCTTGGGCATGTTCTGGAGCACCGTGAATGCAAAAACTGCGCCGAAAAAACCGTCTTTAAACGGCAGGTGGTCAGCGTCAGCCAGCAAAACATGAACATTCCCAAAATCGCCCGCGTGCTCCTTGGCTTTCATCAGCAGTTTACGGGAAACATCCACGCCCACAACCATGTCCGCTTGAACCGCCACTTGGCTGAAGAAAAGCCCCGAGCCGCAGCCGACATCCAAAATCGTCCTGCCAGCCACATCGACGTTTTCTAAGGCTTTCCTGTACTTTCGCTGTTGCTCCTCGGCGTAGCGTTCGTTGTACATTTCCGCTGTCACATCGTAGCTCAGCATCACTTTGCGCTTGTCTTTCCAACCCGCCAAAGCTAATCCTACAAGAATTCTTATGTACTCAATGCCTACCTAAAATAGTTGGCGAAAACCAGAATGCAGCAACCAAATAAATTCGCATTCTTAACAGAACCAACACTTGCAGAAGCGGCGGTGCTAATCGAGAAAGCGTTTGTGCAGAGAAGAACACTTGTGGTCGCAGGCAGTTGTCACGTGCATTATGCTGGGAGAGCAAACTCCACGTTGGAGCTGGGTGAACGCCTCTTAATCATCAAATCCGACGGCTCGCTGCTGGTGCATCGGCCAGTCGGCTACGAACCCGTCAACTGGCAGCCCGCAGGCAGCGTCTTCCACGTGGAAGTCAAAGAAGACGGATTAGAAGTGCATGGGATTCGCCAGAAGCCGCGGGAAAGCGTCCGCGTAACCTTCAGCCAAATCTTTATGGTTTCCTCGCTTAACCTGCTTGATTCAGGAGACTTCCTCTTGCACGCCAGCGAAGACGACATGCACCGCGCAATCCTCCTCAAACCCGAACTCCTCGAAGAGGGCTTCAAGCCGATTAGCTGGGAGAAAAAAGTTGAGCCCGGCTTCGTTGACATCTACGGCGAAGACAAAAACGGCAAACTCGTCATCGTTGAAGTTAAACGCAAAACCGCTTCAAAAGAAGCCGCATTGCAACTGGCAAAGTATATTGAACCTATCAAAGCCAAAGTTAACCGTGAAGTCCGCGCAGTATTGGTTGCGCCTAGCCTTGGCAAGGACGTGCAGAGGATACTGGCTACGCTTGGGTTAGAATTTAAGGCGCTGGACCCGAAAGTCTGCGCGGAAGTGCTTAAGAAGGCTGAAAACTCGAAGCTGGAGCGGTTCTTCGATCCGAAAAGTTAGTTTTGAACGAATAGCGTTTTCATGATTTGTGGGTTGGGCGCCAAGTTAATGCGCTGTAGACTGAAAGAGTTAAGAGGCAAACCAGAACCGCAACTTTCAAGACCGTGAAGGCTTGAACGGTAGAAACGAGAAGAACTGCGGCTGGAAATGGACCAATCAAAGCGTAGAAGAAGATAGCTACTGGAAGGTGATAGGTTTTGTTGTAGTCTTTGAGGCTACGTTTGCCGAAGTACAAAGCGGCGAGTCTGCCCATTCCGAAGGTGCATTTTTTGCAGTTGTAGCATGGACGCAGGCAGCCGAGAAACTTTAGGACACCGTATACGGCAATGAGCGAAACCAAGAGGAAAACCACGCCTGCGGCAAGGTTGCAAAGCAACAAACCTACGGTGTCAAGTGCAATCCATAACGCAAGGGCAAAATTGCCAGATATTACAAGTCTTTTTGGGAACTCTATTGTTTCGCTGATTATTCCTCTTCCTTTCTTGGTCTAATTGGGTGGGGATGGATAATAAGTTTCCACTGTAGCCGCCGTTACAGGCGGGCAACTTTAAAATGCCAATGACTTGAAAAATCGCCAATACGGCCTAACCCCCTTTAGGGAGATGTACCTGCTTCATCTGTAAGTTCAGGAAGCTTGAGGCAGGTCTTACTGTTTAATGTGGCGTGGTGTGTTGGTTGTAACCAATCTTAATGTTTTAGTAGCTCATCAAGGGTAGGCAACTCTTTTCCAGCCTTCACTTGTTCTATTAAATCTGAAGTTTTTTTAAGATCTCTTTTGAAGACCTTCTCAACAAGGTACCTCTCATATACCGTTCCAGATAATAGGACAGCCGCTGCAAGGGCAAATGCATATAGAGGAATTACCTTTTCTAAAAAGAACGAGAAGAGCACAACAAAAATTCCAAGAAAGAATGCATAAGCATTGGTTATGGCACTTGTATGTTTTTCATGAATGTTTTCCGAAAAAATATGAACTTTAGCCATTTCGATGCTTGCATTTATCGGTTGTATTTTAGATTTTGTTTCAGTCATTGGAGTTCAATAATAGAATGTTCGCAGACTCTAAAAATTATTTGGTGGCAATAGAGGCGTCAAAGCAAAAACAGTATCAAAACGACCACAATGATCCAATTAAAGGAAGACGATTTTATTACGCATTTCTTCTTGTCGTCCTGTTTCAGCTATTACTTTGAGTCTTTTTATGCATTCGCCAACTGACAGTTTTCTCTGATGTACATAAACTACGCCAAAATGGTTACTACTACCGGCAGCTATTCTCAGGAAGTCAGCATCATTAGTGAAAATTAGTGCTTTGTTCTGGATAGCAATCTCCAACTGTTCCTCATCAGTCATTCCCAATTTGCCTAAGTCTTTAGCAGAGAAAGCGGTCACTCCTCTTCTTTTCAGCCCTTCGGCAACAGCAATATTAACACTTTCATCAACATAAATTGTCAGACTTTTGGGAGGAATGCTAAATCATCTACCTTTGACTAAGGCGCAGTTTCTCAACGAATTTTTGGTCTTCCTTTATTTTACTATCAATATCCGCTCTGTGCTCGTAGTAGTAAGAAAGAGCATCATGTACTTGCTCTAGTTTTAGATGAGGGTGAGCATTTACAATGTCATCTGGAGTATAATTCATGTATTCGTACTCGACCGCTATGTCTGCTATTCTTATGCGAGTACCCACTACTGTTGGAGAGCCTTTGCATATTTTTGGGTTAATTTCGACGTGGGGATGTTCAGTTTTTGTTTGCAGTCTACCACACCTGCTTTTCAATGAAGCTCTGGGAACTCTTAACCTTTATCATATAAACCCCTTAAAATGTAAAAAATTTCATACGATTTCGTAGTTTTTCAAGAGCGATGTTTACTGTCACAAAACTTTGTCTATTCATCTTTGGATTAGAAATTTTGTAGTGGGTTTAAGCACAGAAAAGTTGATTATAATAGGTGGTTCATCAGTTGCAATAATAGTTGTCATTGTCCTAATACTGTTGCTGGTATTCAGAGGTAAGAAGAAAAGGGATAAAACATAATCTAAACTCTTTTCTTTTTTTTATTTTTATCTGATTTCTGCAAAACAAAGTCCTCAGGTGCTAGGGAGTGCCCTATAGGTTTTTGCAATGAGTTTCTATGATCCAAATATGCCCACAAAAAAATAGAGCGAATGTTCACGGCTGAACAGAAGTAAAGAGAAACATCTGAATTTAAAAGCTAAAAAATATGAAAAACAAGCAAGCCCAAAAAAATGCTTGCGTTTTTTGTTTATTCTTTTGGTTTTTTGTTTTCTGCCGGAACAAAAACCGCTGCTGCCACCGTGGTGGTCCAGAGGCCGTTTTTGTCGCCTGATGCAGATTGGGTTATGTTAGCGGTTTTGATGATGAGCCCCGTGGTTTTGAAGAGTTGTTTGCGTTCGTCCCATGCGGTTTCTGGGTCAAATTGGATGCCCATGGTTGTTGCCAGCATGGTTGCGGCGAGGTCTTCTGCGTAGTCGCCTGCGGTCTCGTCAGTCTGCCCGTTTGAGTGGTGCTCGCTGAGGTAGCCGTATTGGTTTTTGCCTGAGGGAATCGCGACGCCGACTGATGATGCTACAAGTCTGTGTGGTTCGTTGGTGGCGTTGCGGGCGATTACGACAAACGTGATTTCTCCGGGTTGAATCAGCTTTAAGCCTTTTTCCCGTGTAAGCAGTTCGCATCCAGGAGGAACTATGCTGGATACGGCGACGAGGTTGCACATTTGGATGCCCGCATCTCGCAGGGCTAACTCGAATGATTGGAGCTGCTCTTTATGCTTGCCAACTCCTTTTGTGAAGAAAAAGTATTTTGGTATCATGTCGGTGTCGAAAAAGAGTGATGACTGAATGCATTTATTAGGCTTTGGTTCTAAAACCTCAATTCGTGGATTAATGCACCCCCATATCCAGCATTCAATCCGCCCCTTTCCTTTTTGGTGTCTTCGAATGCAGATTAGGTAGTTGGCACGAAGGTCCTTTTGTGCATTATACACCAGTTAGTTTATATTATCAAAATGAACGTTTGAAATACAAATGCCAAAGAAGAATCAACTGGAAAAAACATGCCCGAATGCGAAGAAGAAATGAACCCTGTTTACGACAAAAACAAGAGGCTCACCTGTTGGGAATGCACCGAGTGCGGTACACGCATCTCAGAGACAAAAGAAGCTAAACAAGAAAAGCCTTAACCCAGCATTTTCATGCGGAGAAAAGATTTAGTTCTTTTTTAGTTTTTCGTCAGTCCTAAACTCAATCTTGCCGCATTTTGGACACAAGTAAACTATAAGGGGAAGGAAATCCTCGTCAAGTTTCTCCGAGCCATCGTCGGCAAGTTTTTGATTTGGCTCTTCCCACCCGCTGATTCTAAGTTTGGTTCGAGTTTGCGACATCTCAACGTTACATAAAGTGCAGCAAGTTGCTGTTGCGCTTTCGGTTTTGTTGTCTTCCAGTTTTTCGTCACTGGCAAATGTGTCGTCGGTCTTGATTTTTTCAGAGTTAATTTGTTGTGGCTCATTTCCAATGTTGCCTAAGAATCGGCAGGACGTCGCGCAATCCATTACAAACATGCAAAGGTAGCAACACGTCGTCTTCTCATCATTTTTGCATCGAAGCTGCCTGGCGGCTTTTGCTTTCTCGCTTTCAGAAACTGCTAGACATAATTTCTCACTTGTTAAGTATTCGCAACTGTTGGTTAAGTCTGACAAGTTGTTTTCTTCCTGATGCGCAACCCAAATAATCACTTTTGCCTATTTATGTTTTGGTGGAAGCGTAGAAGAGAACTGGAATTTAAAATCCAGCCTTAAGCGCTTCGGAGGTTTCAAACTATAAACCTTATTTTAATTGGGTTTACGGTAAACCTATTGCGTTCTGTTCCAAAACATAATATTATCCAAAAAACAATACAGTCTATCCTGAGGAATGTGTGTGGCACCGCGTCAGAGCGTATTCAAAGACGAGTCGAAGCTTGACATAAACTACATTCCGCAGAATCTGCCTCACCGTGAAACCCAGGAGCGCCTGCTCATGGAGTTCTTCAACTTCATCTTGCGCTGCCCAGAGCGGATGGCTCAGCGGGTCATCTTGACGGGGGATGTGGGCACGGGAAAAACCGCGCTTGCCCAGCACTTCGGCGCAGACATCACGTCCGAAGCCAACAAGCGGAGCATAAAATTCCGCTACGTCCACGTTAACTGCCGCGAGTATCGAGGTAGCCTTTCGCCGATTCTGCATCGTGCCGTCACAGTTTTCCGCCCCAACTTTCCAGCCCGCGGCTACGGCGCCGAAGAAATCCTCGGCACATTGATTCAGGTTTTGGATGAAGAAAACGCCCATATGATACTGACCCTTGACGAGTTCGACAGTTTAATCGAGAAAGAGGGCTCCAACGCAGTGTACAAGCTCACAAGGTTGCAGGAGATGCGGCAGGGCAAACCGCAGCGGCTATCGTTCATCTTTATCATGCGTGATTTGAAGACGATTGAGTCGCTGGACGAGAGCGCCAAGAGCACTCTGCAGCGCAGCATCATACGCTTGGAGCGATACGGCAAACCCCAGCTCGTCGATATCTTAAACGACCGCGTCGCCATGGCGTTTGAGCTGGACGCTGTGCCTGAAGACGTAGTGGATTTGATTTCGGGGCTGGCTTTCACCGAGACGGGGAACGCCCGTTTTGGGATTGAGCTTTTGTGGCGTGCTGGCAAATACGCTGATGCGTCGGATGCTGATATGGTTGAGGCTGAATGCGTACGCAGCGCAGTGTCAGCTATCATTCCAAGCTTGCGGCGAAGTGAATTAGCGTCTTTGGGGCTGCATGAAAAACTGTTCCTGCTTGCAGTAGCACGTTACTTTAAAGAAAACCAGGACGCATACGTTTCGATTGGCGAGGCGGAGAAGACGTATGCGGTTGTCTGCGAAGAATTCGAAGAGGCACCAAACAGCCACACGCAAATCTGGAACTACGTAAAGTACCTCGCCAAACTGGGAGTTTTAAAAGCTGAGGTTGGAACGGCTGAAACACGCGGAAGAACAAACCGTATTTCTCTTCCGGCGATTCCCGCCGAGGAGCTGGAACGCGAAATGTCTGAGAGCTTAAAACAGGAAAAGGGCGGGGCAAGGTAAAGTGGATTTAGATGAAGTTTTCTCGTCGAAGTCCCGCATGAAAATCCTAAAACTCATCAACCAGCTGGGGCAGCTTAATGTTTCGGACGTCGCCCGCAGGTTAAACCTGAATTTTTCCTCAACCAGCGAGCATCTGAAAGTGTTGGAGTCCGAGGGCATTTTTCAGGTACGCACCTATGGTCGCGTTCGGATGTACAGGTTCAACGAGGGTTCAGGAAAGGCTAAAGCAGTGCAAAACCTAATAGACGCGTGGGAACAGGGTAAATAGGGTTGATTTATGCATGGTTATGGTTGATGTTTCGGGAAAAGCAGAAATCTACCGTGAAGCAACTGCGACGGGCTCGATAAAGTTGAAGATTGAAACGGTAGGTTTAGTTAAGGCTGGAAAAATCGCTAAGGGCGAACCCCTTTACACCGCGAAGATTGCGGGTGTTTTGGCGGCTAAGAGAACCTGCGATTTGATTCCTCTCTGTCATCCGCTGCCGTTGACCAACGTGGATGTGGATGTGAAAGTTGTGGATGAATGTACGGTTGCGGCTACAGCTACGGTTAAAACGAGGGCGCAGACGGGCGTGGAGATGGAAGCGCTCACGGCAGTCTCCATGGCGCTGTTGACGGTTTGGGACATGACCAAGCAGTACGAAAAAGACGCCAACGGGCAGTATCCATCTACAGTCATCGAAAATATTCATGTGGTCAAAAAATTTAAGCAGGCATAACCATGAGCGAGAGTTCTAAATCACATAAATCAAAAGCCCCAAAAACCTTGAACTTCGGCGTATTCATCTGCAGCACCTCACGCTACACCCAAATCGAGGCGGGTGAAAAAGAAGTCAGCGACGTCGGCGGAGACACCATAGTACAGATGCTGGAGAAGGCTGGACAAAAAGTTCTGTTCAGAAAAGTCATCGCCGACGACGAAACACAAATTCAGGACGCTACGATGTATGCGTTGGGCTTGGAACATTTAGATGTCGCCATCTTTTCTGGCGGCACAGGCATCACTCCCACGGACATCACGATTGAAACGGTTACGCCCTTCCTTGACAAGTTGCTGCCGGGTTTCGGAGAGTTTTTCCGCAGAATAAGCTTTGACCACGTGGGTTCCGCAGCGGTTCTCTCACGCGCCGTAGCAGGAGTTGCCAAGGGACGCGTGTTTTTCTGCATTCCAGGTTCGCCTGATGCCGTGAAAACCGCGCTCGAAACGCTTATTTTACCCGAGGCTCCACACATCGTTAAGCACGCACGTGAATAACGATGGGTTTAACTGACAACTGCGGTAGACCGTTGCTTAATTTGCGGATTTCGATTACTCAGCGTTGCAACAACCGTTGCGCCTACTGCCACCGCGAAGGCGAAGTGCAGCGGGCAAACCGTTCTGCTGAATTAATGTCTGGACAGGAAATCGTGCGCATGGCTAAAATCGCCGTGGGTTTGGGGATTGCAAGGATAAAGTTGACTGGCGGCGAACCGCTCATGCGAAAGGACCTGCCTGGAATCGTTGAGGGCATCGCCGCGATTGTGGGTTTGAAGGATTTGTCGTTAACCACTAACGGGCTGTTGCTCGGCGGCGGCATGGCGAAGAAGCTGTGCGGTTGCGGGCTTAAACGCGTCAACATCAGCCTGCCGTCGCTGAACCCAGAAACCTACCATAAGTTGACGGGCGGCAAACTGGAAGTGGCGCTGGAGGGGGTGAAAGCGGCGATTGAAGCGGGGTTCTGCCCGGTGAAGCTTAACATGGTGGTTCTCAAGGATGTTAATGTTGGCGATGTCCCAGATTTAATTGAGTATGCGGGGCGCAACAACATTGTTCTGCAGCTAATCGAGCTCGACCCGGTGAACGTTGGCGATGAATACTACACTGAACACCACCGGAGCTTGGACGAGCAGGAAACGATGCTAAAAGCCAAAGCCGTAATGGTCGAGAAGCGCCCCTACATGCACAACCGCCTAATCTACCACCTGCCAAACGCAACCGTTGAAGTCGTGAAACCCATAGAAAACACCGATTTCTGCATGCACTGCACCCGGATGCGCATCACCAGCGATGGAAAACTGAAACCCTGCCTGATGAGGAATGACAACTTAACCGATATTTTAACGCCTATTCGTGATGGCGCAAGCGACGAAGAATTAAAAGAATTATTTATGAAAGCAAACTCGCTGAGAGAACCCTACAACAAGAGCACTTAAGGTTCAATCTGCAAGTCTATTATCTTAGCTTCATTCTTAACAGTATCCAGTATGGCTATTGTGGGTTTTCCTGTTAGGTATCCGCAGAGTTCTCCAGGGTTTATGCTGAGGGTTTTGCCTTTTTGCTCTATACCTTTGCCGTGTGAGTGACCGTGGATTACAGCGTTAAAATATCCGCTGTCGATTATGGCGTCGAGGAGTTCAGTTTCGTGTCCGTGGAGCAATGCGATTCTGTAGTTGTCTACTGTGACTTGGGTGAATCGGTCGTGGATGGTGCAGTTGGTGGTTTCGCCAAATCGTTTTTTGAGCAGTTCGTGGTCGCCGTCGTTGTTGCCGAATACGCCGATGAGTGGGCAGTTTAGTTTTGCCAGTTTGGGTATGACAAAGCCTGCGACGTAGTCGCCTGCATGAAGCACTAAACCCACCTTCAAGTCATTCAAAACCTGCACGGCTTTTTCTAGCTGCGGCAGGTTATCGTGGGAATCAGAAACTGCGCCAATCAACATACCTTTCACATGTGTTTTTTGTCGCCTTGGGAAATAAAGGTTTTCTGCAACCTTGAAGGGCGCGTTTAAGGCCTTCCTTCATTTGTAAACTTGGGCGGCTGTCATTGAAATAGCTATGATTTGCCCACCCTAAAAACACAGATAATCTACGGCAAAACCAAAGAACAAGGTGTATCAGTATCGCTCGACCGCCACGGGCAATTCGCGAAGGCTTTTTATGATTTGGTCTGGGCAGAACTTTTCAGATTCCTTCTGCATACGCCGCTCGATGTAGATCACTTTCATGCCGACCGCTTTTGGACCCTCAACATCAGCGTCGATGGTGTCGCCCACAAAAACCGCCTCGGACGCGGAAACCCCCATCATTTTCAGTGCCGTTTGGAAGATTTCTGGGTGAGGCTTGCGTTTGTTAACGGCGCCAGAAACTACAACCACATCGAATAACTCGTAAATCTTGCTACCTTTTAGCAGTTTAACTACGCATTCTGGTATGGCGAAGTTGGAGATTATGCCCAGCTTGTATTTGCCGTGTATCTGCTTTAGCACCGCTTCGGCTTCCGCATCGATGCTGACGAACTTCATGAATTCTTCGCAGAATTCGTTGGTTGCTGCAACCACGAGCGGACTTGAAACGTCATAGTTGAAGCATAATTTCTGCAGTGTCTCGGCAACTCGAACGTTAAAGTGGGGTTCTTCCCAGTTCAAATCGGCCTTGGCGTAAAGGGCATCGCGCACTTCAATGTACACGGCGTTGAACTTGTCGAACGGCACATCTATGCCGTTCTTGTTCAGGTATCGGTACATCCGCATCAAAGAGGGGCTGTAGAACTCGTGATTCTTCTCAATCAGCATCAAGGTATCGAACATGTCGAATAGGATGACTTTGATGGGCATCTGTGTTTTCCATGTTTTAAGCCCGGTTGAACCTTAAAATTCTTATCGCAAACTAAACGGTTTTTTCTCATGCTGCGCCCTCCATTTTTTCTGCATCACGTAGTAAACTGTTCCAGCAACCAAGAAAACAACGCCTACCAGCCATGCCTGCGGAGTTGCCAGCAGAATAAAAACCAGCAGCATAAAGCACGTTGCAAGACCCAGCAAAGGCATAAATCGCCATAGCCTGCGCCCATTCTTCAGCTTGAAAGCGGCAATGTTTGTGATGGAGTAGTTGAACAGTAGCGCAAACGTGCTGACCGCCACCACGCTCTTCAGATCCGCAAACAAAGCCAAACCTGCCATCAACACTCCCGTGACGGCAATCGCGTAGTAGGGTGTTAAAAAGCGGTGGTGCAGCCGAGCGAGGGCAGAGGGCAAATCGCTGCGCCGAGCCATCGAATAGGACATTCGGGAAACGCCTAGAATTGCTGTGAGCAGCACGCTTGCCGTAGCCACCAACCCGCCGACCAGCACGATTTGAACTGCAAGTGAACTGCCTGTAATTCCGATAGCCGAGCTCAAGGGCGAAGGCGAAGCCGCAAGCTCCTTAGGGCCCAACAAACCTACCGCAACCAACCCAACCAAAACGTAAACCACTATGGAAATTCCCAACGATAACAACAGCGCCCGAGGCACGTTTCGTTTAGGATCCTTGACTTCCTCCGCTATAACTGATACCCTTGCGAAGCCGCCGTAAGCGAAAAAGATAAAAAACGTTCCATACAAAACTCCGCTTGAAAGGGGCGTAAACGGAGCAAAATTGCTGGTGTTCATGTGTAAAACGCCGAAAACGACAAAAAAAGCCAGCACTGCAAGCTTAACCGCGACCAGGATATTGTTTACGTTTGCTGATTCTTTGGCGCCGACCAAATTTAACCCTGTGAAAGCCAGACACAAAGCAGCCGCAACTATGCCCGTGGGTAAACTTGGGAAAACTGAGTTCAAGTAGTAAGCGAAGCCAAGCGAAACTGCTGCTCCGACGAAGGTGTTGGCGACCAGCCACATCCAACCTGCCAAGAAACCCGCGTAGGGCGAAACAAGCTGGCGCCCGTATTCGTAGGCGCCGCCTTCGACGGGCTGCCACGTCGTCAATTTTGCAAAGCTCGAAGCAGTGATGAAGGCGATGGCACCAGCGATTATCATGGATATGATGAGTGCTGAGCCGGCGTAGCCTGCCACGATGCCTGTGACCACGAAGATTCCGCCGCCTATGATTGCGCCAACGTTGATGGCGACGGCACTCCATAACCCGATAGAACGCTTGAGCTTTCGGGGTTCCTGCTTTTCCACTCAGATCACAACTACGTCAAACTCAAGCGAATAACCTATTAAAACCTTCCAAATAATGGTCTAAAAAAGTAATACCATACAGTTGGAAAGTTTTTATTAAAAGTATGGCTGTATTATGGGTGTTGGTGAACGATGCTTACTAAAAACGTTGGAGCAAAAGGGCAAGTTGTAATTCCCAAAAGCATGAGGGAAGCACTGGGATTAAAGCCTGGCGTTGAAGTAACTCTTGAATTGCGAGACCAAGAAATAGTGATAAAAAAGCCGATAGTTAATGGCAGTTATACTGAATACTTTATGACGACGTCTTCCCCAAAACTCAAGAAACGAATAGACATAAAAGAATTATTAAATCAAGAAGTCGAAGAAAGAAATGTCGTAATTTGATGCAAATGTTTTCATTTACTCAATACTGTATGCAGAAGAACAAGAACCCAAAGTTAAGTAGACCTTAGTCTCTATTATTTTTCTGAACCTTCTACTTGTTTTTCGATCGTTTGCTAAACGATTATTGTCCCCATTATCCTAAAGTTAAGCAGCCCACACACAACATCTGTCATCACATCATAATGTTTGAGGCGGTTCCTGAACTCGTCAGCCCATATATGGAACTTTTTCAGCCTAGAAAAAGTATGCTCAACCACTATTCTATCCCTTGAAAGCCTCGAGTTGAACGCTTTCTGCTCAACAGTAAGCTCCTGCGCCTTCACACCACGCTTGCCCCGCCCAGGGCTTTGCCTCTTGAAAGGCACTTCACAGTTGAGCTTGGGATAATCCTTCTTAATCCCCTTGTAGCCAAGATCCAAAATCGCTTGGACGCCGTCGGGCAAATGTGGGCGACTATGCTTAAACAAAGAATAGCCATGAGTGCTTCCTTTTGCGTGCGCCGTTTTGTGAATGATACGGCCGGCTTGGTTAACTGTTATCTTGGTTTTAACGGTGTGTTTTTTCCTCTTGCCGCTGTAGTGCGTTTTTCGTTTAAGCTTGGCTTTAGGTCGGGGAATCTCCTGGTCGGTGGCGTCTATGGCGGCTTTGAAACCTGGGAACATCGCTTCAATTTCCTCGACGGTTTCAAGTCTCTTAATTTTCTCGTGTTGCTTTTTGGGAAGCGGCAAGACCTCGCTTACTAGTGATTCTAGGTTTCTGATGTTTTTTAAAACGCTGGTTTGGCTGAGGTCGACAAGGTAGCCTAGTAGGGTTGAGGACGGGTAGATGTGATAGTAGAGGAGTAGTAGGAGGATTCGGTTTGTGAGTGAGTGTTTGAAGGGGTGACCGGCGCCGACTGTTCTTTTTCTGTCTTCTCTGGCGAGGCGTTTTTCTTCGTAGGCGTTGTATTTCTCTTGTATTTTCGAGTTTAATTGGTCGAATTCGGGCACTTCTATGCCGGTAAAATTCTTGAAGTTTGAAGGTTTTTTTGATAACAAGCCATAATTTATAATACAGGCAGCCTGAAGGGCTAATTATTATGCCCATATTCTAATAAAACCTTCGTTTCACAGCCCAAAAGCTAATTGACGCTAAGGTCTAGTATACTAAAAAAATATTGCAAAGTATAGAAAATGGCGAATTATCAGCATATACGTCCACACTAATGTGGGACGAAGTTGTTTGGATAGTTAGGAAAGAAATGGGAAGAGATGAAGCAATAAGTTAGGGTCAAAAACTGCTGGGTTTTTCAAACTTGCACTGGATAATTGTAGATGAAAATGTGCTATAATTTGCATCCCCGCGATTCCATACATGTCGCTTCAGCGCTTAATAAAAAAATCAATGTATTCATCAGCGACGATTCGGATATCGACCAAGTTAAAGAAATTAAAAGAACCCCGTTTGGTTAAAATTAGCGCTATTTGTCCCAGAATTCTCTTGTCCGTAAATACTGCACCTTCGCCTTAAGCAGGTCCATGTAGAAGTTGTCTTCGTCAGGATGCATCTTGCCCAATATCCGCGAAGCCATCTCGGGGCCAACCCCTTTCACCTGCAACGCCCTAACCGCCTGCTTCCCATAACTCAATATCAAATCTGCTTTCCTGCGCGCTTGGCTGAGTTCTTTAAGCTCTTCAGGCGTCAATTCTTTGCCCTCACGCCTACGCACGAGCGCACCGCATAGGTGGCTTTTGTCTTGGGAACGATAGAGCGACGCCAGCAGTCCTGAGCCGCAGTTGCCACAGACAGGCTGGTCTGGGAGGTCTTTGATTTTTTCGTGTACCTTCCACTCGCCGCACTTCATGCAGAGCAAAGTTGTTTCGCGCGCGTCTATTGCCATCTTGAGCTTGTCGATGTTGTTGACTATGACTTTTTCAGGCGCCATCAACTCGGTGACGTCAGCAAATTTGGACAGGATGTAGTAGGCAAGAGGCGTGGGCTTCTCGTGGCTCAAATAAGTTGTTACCTTGATTTTTCCCGCTTTCACGTCAGCCATGATTTCTTTGGCTTTCTCTAAATCTATCTTCTCCATCATAGCTTCGCGGATGGTTTCACGGTAAACAGGCGTATTCTCAAAACGCGATTTAAGCTCCGCTTGTCTTTGATGACTCATTGTTTTGCCGCGGGGCAGCACACCGAACCGCTCAGCTACAGACTTCATCTTGTAGCCGAAGGGAAATTTGGCTTCCAAATACTGTTTAAACGCAAAATCGACTGCTTCAGGGCTTAGGCCAAAAAGTGTTTGCGACAGCCCCGCGATTTCCTGTTTGTTGAGTTTCCGCGGGGCTTCGATGAGGATTCTGTAGCCGTCTGTCCACCAGCCGCTGATTACTTCGCGCTCAGAGAGCACACTATCAAAGATTCCGCCCAAAGTCTTGTTAACTAACTCTCCAAAACAGGCATGCACAACAATATAGCGATCGTAGAGTTCGATGACAACATGGTCCTCGGTTGGCAGAGGCGCACCCTGTTTTATGTGTTCATCAACTTCGCTAATTGCGTTTAGCATGCTGTCTTTGTCTGAGCCCAGTTCTTTCGCTAAAATCTCCGCGGCAGCCGACAAGTCCCCGGTTTCTTTGAGGACTTGCGCGATTCTTTTTCTGTTCTGCCCCGTCTGCTGGGCAAGGTCAAAGGGCACAGGCAGGATTTCGCCGTCCCACCATGGCACCGAAGCAAACGGATCCTCAGAGGGTATCACGTGCACTGTCCCAGTTTCTTCTTCGATTTGCACGATACGCCAGACTTTGCCTTTCATGATGAAGTTCAAGCCCATTCTAGCATGGAGTGCCATGAATTCGTCGCCTAAGGTACCGATTTTTCGGTCGCTGATTACGTTTATGACGGGGTATCGGCGTTCATCTGGAATCATGGATAGGTTACTGTAGTAGTATACGCGGGTTTTGCGTGTTTTACTCAAAACTTCTTCGTCTTCGTTGAATCTTAATTGGTTGAGGCTTTCTAAAAAGTGTATCAGATCCAACAACTCGTTTTTCCCGATTTTTCGGTAAAGGTAGGATTTGTGCAGTAGACGCAACAGTTCAGCCACGCTTATTTCTTGCAGATCCATAAGTAACCCCGCTATTTGATGCGCCAAAACATCCAACGCGCCCTCATGCATAGGGACAGGTTCGATGAGGTTTGCTTGGGCGTTCTTTATGGATGCCAGCGCTTCAAGGGTGTCGTCGGGGTAAACTGTGATTATGGTTCCTTCAGATTCTCCGCCTAAACTGTGGCCGCTTCTTCCGACCCGCTGGATGAGACTGTTGACTTGCCGCGGAGACATATACTGAATCACCAAATCTACCTGTCCGACATCGATGCCCAGCTCCAGCGTGCTTGTACAGATGATGGCTTTGAGCTGCCCGTTCTTGAAGGCATCTTCAATGGCTATCCTTTCCTCTTTGGATATGGAGCCATGGTGAACGGCTATGTCGTCTCGGTTGAGCTGCGCTATCTTATGACCTAAAACTTCAGCCATTGTGCGGCTGTTAACAAACAGAAGTGTTGAATGATGGGAGTCGATTAATTCGAGCATGCGGCGGATTCTTGACGCGGCTTCTGGTGAAGTTTCAAGTTTTCCAGCTAACGCGTAATCTTTCTCGACGGGCGAGGGGGTTTCAACGTTGTAGCGGTAACTTTTTTCTGCAGCCGCTGGGATGATGCTGATTTTTCTGCGTGTTCCCGCGAGGTACTTGGCGATTTCCTGCGGGTTCCCGATGGTTGCTGACAGACCGATTCTTTGAAATTCCCTGCCTGTGACCATTTGCAAGCGTTCCAGTGCGATGGATAATTGTGCTCCTCTTTTGCTTGAAGCTAAATCATGCACTTCATCCACAACCACGTACTCGACGTTTTTTAGGTGTCGACGCATCTGGGAACCTGGCAAAATCGCCTGCAAAGTCTCAGGAGTCGTAACGAGCATTTGGGGCGGTTTGAGTGCTTGTTTTCTGCGAATCTTCATCTCTGTGTCGCCGTGGCGAACCTCGACGGATATGTCCAGTTGCTGGCTCCAAAAGGTCAAGCGCTTAAACATATCACGGTTTAGTGCCCTAAGCGGCGTAATGTAGATGACTTGTATGCCTTTCTGTTTCTGGTTTTTCTGTTCAACCATTTTTGAGAATATTGGGAGAAGGACAGCTTCGGTTTTTCCTGTACCTGTTGGCGCAATTAAGAGCACATTCTTGCCGTCCAAAATGGGTGGAAACGCCAAAGTCTGCGGCAAAGTCGGAGCCGAGAACCCGAGCTCTGCTAAGGCTTTGCGAACGGGTTTAGCGAGTAATTCGAATACAGAACTGGAAGTTTCAGGTTGCATTTTCTTAATTTAATACCGCAGAATGGCTGTTTTAACTCTTTAGCATAAATAAACCCAATTTGCCCCGAATTGAGATTCAATCAACTGCTCGGGGAGACTTGGATGGATTGACTTGGTTTTGGGTTGGTTTTTGGGAAAGTTTAGTATGACGCTGGAGTTAAGGTAAGTTGTAAGGCTTTCCTGCGTTGAGCAGAAGCGAAATAAGAAAATCTTTTTCCACTAACCCGAAAGCTCCTTTTTTCGCTGAGAATTCGTCGAATTTTTTTGCACCGTCTGGCTTCAGAAATGGCGAAGCAATGGCGAAGGGCACGGGTTCTCTTGAATGGGTTCCTGTTTTGATGGGCGTTGGGTGGTCGGGCAAGATTGCTATCGCGTACGGTTCCTTTAAGCCTTTGAGGAGTCTGCCAAGGAGTCTTTTGTCTAAGTCCTCGATAGTTTTAACTTTCAACGCATAATCCCTGCAATGACCAGCTTCATCAGGCGCTTCAACATGCACACAAACCAGGTCGTTGCTCTCAAGTGCTTTTAGTGCCGCGTCCGCTTTGCCTTCATAATTTGTATTCGCTAAGCCTGTTGCGCCGGGAACGTTTATGATTTCCATATCGGCATAAGTGCCTATTCCCTTAACCAAATCAACCGCTGAAATAACTGCTCCCTTCACCCCATACTTTTCCTTTAATGGGGGCATAGAGGGTTTTTTGCCGCCGCCCCAAAGCCAAATCAAATTGCCCGGTTTTTTCCCTGCCTTTTCACGTGCAATGTTAACTGGGTGATTTCGCAGAATGTCTCTGGAGCTCTCGATTAAGTTTCTTAGAAGTTGGGCTTGTTTTTCGGCTTTGGCTAATTTTGCTTTGGGCAAAACATCTGAAACTTTTACGCCTATAGCGTCGTGTGGAGGAGTGCATTGAATCTGTTCTGGATTGGAAAAGTTGCGCAGGATCAAAAAGTGTCTGTAGTCTAAGCCGCAGTAGAATTCAATTTGCTTAGGTTTATCAAAAGCCGCTTTCAATGCCTCAACAAGTTGGGCTGCTTCCGTTGTGATTATGTGTCCTGCTGAGTAATCCGCGATGGCGCCGTCTTTTTCCGTTATCAAATTGCATCTGTATGCTGCATCGTTTCCGCCAAGTTTTATGCCTCTTGATGGCGCTTCCAAGGGTCCTCTGCCTGTGCAGTAAATTTTTGGGTCGTAACCTAAAATGGAGCATATGGCTACTTCTGAGCCGGGCGTTAATTCGTCGGGAACGTTTTTTATTAAGCCGCTTTGGCCTTTGGCTGCTATGGAGTCCATCTTTGGTTTGTGGGCTGCTTGGAGAGGGGTTTTGTTGCCTAATTCTGGAATTGGGTAATCTGCCATTCCGTCTCCGATGATTAGTATATACTTCATCCATGTCACCAATTTAAAGCGGCTTTTAATAATTGGAAGCTTGTTGTTTCACAGATTAAAGCAATCGCGTATTTATCTGCTATCTTGGCATCCACCTACATTTACGCCGGCCTTGCTGTCGCCGCGATGTTAATCTCTCAAGGGCAACCCCAATAGGCGATTTGTACCTGTTTATAGCCTTAGTCGCACTGGTTGAAGGAGCGTGTTTGTGGGCAAAAGGTACGAACACAAGCTGGGCACGGTTAACCAACAGTCTTTACTGTCAAAGTAGTTTTCCTCCACCAAAACCTAAAAGTTTTGTAACACACAGATTCAGGAAGACGCCAAATTCTGCACTAACTGCAACAGATTTGTCCTTTAATTTCCCAGCTCTATAAGGACCAACTGCTAAACGGGAATAGCACCTATGAAAAGTCTTTTAACAATGATACCCACAACAGTAATGAAATCGTCGGAGCCTACTTGCCTTCTTCGGTTTCCGCGTCTTCCTCTTGCTCAAGTTTCGGTTCAGCAGCTTCCTGGGTCTGCTTCTCTGCCGACAGTAACATATCGATTAAGGCTTTCTGGTCGACTTCTGCACGTGTACGCCAATCCAAGAAAAGTTGCCCCTGCTCATCCTGCGTCAAGTAGCCGTAACGGATGTAGCGGTCAAGGTTTAAGCCAATCTTCCAATTCGGCATCTTCTCGCCCAACATTTTCTCTACATCTTTGCGTGCTGCCTGCCCCTTCTTGCTGATGATAAAAGAAATTGTTATTGCTAAGCCTGCTAAATCGTCGATACGCCAACCCATCAACTTATCCTTAGTAACGGTGCCACTGGACAACGCTACGAAGAAGCGTGCTTTATCCAGTTCCTCGATGGTTGGTTTCTCAGGGGTTTTTTCCTCTTCAAAAACCGTTTTTACCTGCAGATCCAGCGGCTTTAGGTAATCTTCAACTAAATCGAGAACTTTGGGGTAGTCAGAGCCAAGTGCCTTGTGGAGTTCCCAGCCTTTGACGCCGGGTTTCTGGTGGCGCTTGTAGAAGAGCATCTGGGTTGCTTTCTTGACTTTGCTGCCGTAAACTCCTTTTTTCTTGCTGCTCAAATCTGTTCGCCTCTTTTCCATTTCTGCCAATCTTCACACGACACCGCTATTGGGACCGATGTGGACTGCTCTGTTAATGCTTCCTTTCTTGGCTTTGTGAAGGGCACTATGAAGATGGTTTCTTCTAACCTGTCAATCTCAAGCGTCGCATAGCCGTAGGTTATCAGGAAGCTGGTTAGGAAGGCGCGCTGCACGGTTAGAAGAAAGGTATCTGCGCCAATGAAATTCCAGTATGCAATCTTGCCGTCTGCGCTTTTTTCGGCGGTTTTGTTCTTGAGTTCCTGCCAGTAGCACTCGAGTTCCTCAGAGAATTCTTTGTCGCCCAAGACGCGCTGCTTGACGAGTTCATCGCGGCTAACCGAGCCCATTGCGACTTCGGAGACATCTATGTCTTTCCACCTGTCGCCCATAGGAGCCAACGCTTCCCAATACAGCAAACCCTGCGCCAAACTGTGGAGGCTAAGCTGCTCGAACTCTATGAGCGGGCTCCAAGCGCCGAGAAACACATCAACCATCCCTTCTTTGCTGGTCTGGCGGATTTTCTCCTCAAGCAGGAATGGGTCGGTGTAGAGCGAGTTGGAGCGTTGCTTGACCCATTCGCTCTGCATCTTGATTACCGAGGCTAAGTGGTGGAGGACTTCTGCGTCAAGTTTTAACTCGTCGGGGTTTTCCCAGTTGGGAAAATACTCCCGGACTATCTTGATGATTTCGTCAACGTTGAGTGTGAAAGGCTCGACCGCGTGGTTTTCGATGGCAAGGCACATTTCAATTATGCGTTCCAGCTTTTCTCTGCCCAGTTTCTTGTCGTGTTTAACTGTCTGCATCAGGCAACCTCACGCACGACTGATTTTCCTTCAAGATTCTGCACTGTGATGACGTTGGCGTCTTTCTGGGCGAATGTAATTTGGCTAGGTGTAATGACGACGTATTGGGCGCTTGCGTCTTTAATTATTGAAACTAGGACTTTGGCAATCATTTCGCGGTTTTTAGGGTCCATGTGGATATCGTATTCGTCGACTGCACGGAACGGTGAGCGCACATGCTGCTGCAGAGCCAACAGGAAACCCATGGTTGCGGTGGTTCGTTCGCCGCCGCTCTGGGTGTAAGCGTCCAACGCTACGGGTTTGCTGCCCTTGAATCCAACATAAATCTCAAGTCCAGCGGTTTCAATATCCTGCACGCTTGAAAGCTTCACTTCGCCGGTTGCGAAGGTTTGACTCATGATTTTCTGGTATTCCACATTAACCCGTTCCAACAGGTTCTCCATGACTGTGCGCCATGATATCATGCGGGTTTTGACTTCTTCGAGGGTTTTCTCGCGGTTCTCAGCAACCAGCTGTGCTTTTTCCTTGAGTTCCAAGTAGAGCTTTGAGTAGGATTCGTATTGGCGCTCGATGTCCTCCGAAACATCAGCTAATGCGGCTAAGTGACCGTTGGTTAAACCGATTTCATCTTGGATTTCAGCGCCGCTTTTGAGAACGGCTATGCGTTCACCCGACGGCTGCGCCTTTTGGACTGCCGCGTTGAGGGTTTCCTCAGCATCCTTGATGGATTTCTCGATGGTTTTCATGTCGACGATTGCGTTTGCCCGCTTAAACTCCAGCAACGCGAGCTTCACACGTTTTTCTAATGCTTCAGCCATTATTTTGTCGGTTGAATCTTCCAGCTTGAGCATTTTTGCCAGGTTTTCTTTTACCTGCTCGTTTGCTTTAGCAATTTGTTTTTTGGAGGCTTCCAGCATTTTTTTGAGGTTTTCAGTTTTGAACAGTTTAAGCTGGCTCTTATTTACGACTACATTTTCTAGGGCTTGGGCTTCGGATAGAAACTGTTCAATCAAGGTTAATGTGGATTCGTTCTGGGCGATTTCACGTTCAAGGCTTATGCGCTGGTTAAAAACCGATTTAACATCGCCCTTGAGAGTAACCTGCTGGGTCTGCTGCCCATCCAGCTCGCTGATAATCGCCTGACGCTCGTCTTCAATCTTGCCCAGCGACAACTGGTTTTTGTTGAAATTCGCCTGCAACCCCTTGATTATAGCTTCGCGGCGTTCAACTTCAGCCCAAACCAGTTCACGGTCCAGAAAGCGCCGCTTAAGCAACAGCTGCTTCTTCTCCTGGTACTTCTCATACTGCTCATGCCAATAGGCGAGTGTCTGCTGGGCCTGCTCGAGCAGTTTGCCCACTGATTCTTCCTGGCTTAGGATACGCATGAGCTTGGTTTTTGCCTGCACGACGTTTTCTCGGAAAGGCTCAAGTCCCACGGCGGCTTCAACCATGCGCAGTTTCTCTATGTTGCTCAGAACGCTGAACTGTTCCACCATGTTCTGGTGCATGATGATTAGCATGTTGCCAGGGTCAACGCCGAATTTGCCCAGCAACCTTTCTATGTCCTGTTTGCTGGCTACACGGTTTTCGAGCTCAAAAAAATATTTCCCATCTCGGCGCAGAACGCGGGTGAGGAAGAGCTGATCTTTGCTGTATTTCGAGACTGGGCGTTTGTTACCTTGTTTGCTGTTGTCTAAGATGAGGGTTACTCGGGCTTGGTCTTTTCCCCAGCGGATTAAGTCGCTGAGTTTTCTGGACCGTTCAGTGTAGGTTTGCCCCAACCCCACCGAAATTGCGAGCAACAGCGAGGACTTTCCTGCACCGTTTGGTCCCCCAATTACGTTTACGCCCTGTTTAAACGGTACTCTGGCGTATTCGTAACTCATGAAATTTTCAAGGATAACTTCTTGGATTAACATTAAGCGATTTGCCTCTATTTTGAAGCGTTCTCAATATTGAAAGGGCGTCTTATTAAAACAATTTGACACATTTATTCTAAATAGCCCGAACGAGGGATGCGATTGAATCATTCAATCGGCAGCGATTTTGATGTGCAAACAAACTTTAACACGCTATGACTTTAACAGTGCCAACCTTAAGTATCTCCAGTCGTGGCATAAATGTACACGCGCCGACAGCCTAATTCCATTTTTACATCTAAAAACCATACAAAACCTCACAGTTCACCATGCAAAAACTGGACGCGATGTGAAGGCTTTTTATGCTCAAACCAACAAATATATCACAGGTTAAATTCATGAAGTTCGCTGAAATCGCAATCTTGCTAAGAGAAATAGTTGACAGGTGTCCGGGTTTAGACGGAGCCACCATCACTTTGATACCTCAAAAAGCCATGTATCCTCTGTACAACGGGTACCACATTAACATTAAAGCCAACCTTTCGAAAGAAAGCATGGGTAACTTACGGAAAATTGTTGAAGGGCACGACTTGGTGATGCAGATTAAAAGTGACGCAGTTATAGTGTACGAAACCAGATCAGGATAAAGCTTAGCAAAATATTTGTGAATTGTTACGGGTTTTCTATTAATTTAAAGAATTTCTTTTTTGGGTAGTTTGATCCTTTAATTACTATTTTAAAACCGTAACTCTGTGGTTTTACCCCATAGGTGGACCAAAATATGGCTATTCACGCTTTATTTTCACATTTGCACTCTAATTCGAAGATTTCAACCTATGGCGCAACCTATGGCGCAACCTATGGCGCAACCTATGGCGCAACCTATGGCGCAACCTATGGCGCAACCTATGGCGCAACCTATGGCGCAACCTATGGCGCAACCTATGGCGCAACCTATGGCGCAACAATCTCCAAACTTTTAG
>Ga0209777_10000638_pt1 | contig 55764 bp, 45 predicted proteins | sample FrelakmetHBP12HB_FD_187147 | JGI IMG/M metagenome (GOLD analysis project Ga0209777, IMG submission 187147) | Freshwater lake sediment microbial communities from the University of Notre Dame, USA, for methane emissions studies -HBP12 HB (SPAdes)... | ecosystem: Environmental > Aquatic >...
CACTGCGGCGCGCACTGCGGCAGAATATGCACGGCAATGATGCGCAGATGCGAGCAGCCGATGGCACGGGCGGCGTCGATAAAAATATTTTCCCTGAAAGAAAGCGCTAGACCCCTGAACAGGCGCGCAAACGATGCCCAGCCCACAGCCCCCAGGGCGATGACAGTTGCGAGCAGCCCCGGCGGCATGATAACAGATATGCCGATAGCAAGCAGCAGGCTCGGGAAAGCAAGGAACAGATCTACAACCACCATGAAGGCCATGTCGATTTTGCCCCCGAAATAGCCGGCTATAAGCCCGGCGAAAAGGCCCGCCCCCAGAGACAGAAGTGTTGCCGCAACGCCGATCAAAAGCGACACCCGGCCGCCCCAGAGCACGCGGCTCAGGATATCGCGGCCGAGCGTGTCGGTGCCGAAAAGATGGCTGCCGCCGGGCGACAGCTTTGCCGCATCGAGGTTTATGGCAAGGGGGTCGCAGGGCGCAAGGGCAGGGGCACAGATGACAGCGGCAAGCAGCAGGCCGATTATCGCCCCCGAAACCACAAGCGTTTTGTTTGTAACGGCATTTGCCCGCATCATTTTTTTTGTCCTGTGCGCCTCTATTGGCTGCTTTTTTTTGTATAGCGAATTCTGGGATCAAACATCCCGTATGCCAGATCAACCATCAGGTTCACCAGCACGAACAGCACTGCCCCCGTCAGCACGCAGGCCATGATTACCGGATAGTCGCGCTGGAAGATTCCCTCCACGGCAAACCTGCCGATGCCGTCCCAGCCGAATATGGTTTCTGTGAGAATGGAGCCGTTGAGGTAACTGCCGAAATCAAGGCCGATGAGGGTTACGATCGGGATGAGCGTATTTTTCAGGCCATGCTTGAATATGACCGCCCATCGCGTGAGGCCTTTTGCCTTTGCCGTGGTCATGTAGGGCTGCGACAGCACGTCGAGCATGCTCGTGCGGGTGATGCGGGCAAGATAGGCCGCAGAGCTCAATCCCAGGGCGCTTGCCGGCAGAATGAGAAACAGCAGGCTGCCGTTTCCCATGCCTGCCGGCGGGAGCCACTGCAGCTTCAGGGAAAACAGATAGATGAGCAGCAGCCCCAGCCAGAACACGGGCAGCGACACGCCGGCCGTTGAAAGGGCAAGGCCTGCCCTGTCCCAAAAAGTTCCCTGCCGCACAGCCATGAGTATGCCCAGCAGCAGGCCGCAGCAGGTTGAAAAAAGCATGGCCGCCATGGCAAGCCGGATGGTGTTGGGAATTTTTTCGGCAAGGTCCTGCGCCACGCTTCTGTTGGTGTAATAGGAGCGGCCGAATTCGCCGCAGCAGATAAGCTTCAGGTAGCCGGCATACTGCGCGAGCATGGGCCTGTCGGTCCCCAACTCCTTCTGTATGCGCTCAAGCACGGCCGGGTCGGTCCGCTCGCCCGCCATGCCGCGGGCCGGATCGCCGGGCAGGGCCTGCATGAGCAGGAACGTGATGAAGGAAATGCCGATAAGCGACGGCACAACCAGCAGGATTCTTTTTATGAAGTAGTGCACGGCCGCAACCATACTGGTGTTTCACAAAAGACTATAGCCATCAGGCAGCCCCCATGCAAAAAAACCGTCTGCATGTACTGAAACAGGAGCATCACCCGGCAAGTGCTTTGCCAAGCTCGAAAGCCTCCTTCATCACCGTTTTGTTTTTGAGTATATCTCCGGGCTCAAGGCCCGTTCCGTACACCGAGCCGACAAACGGTGCTTCAACATAGGCAAACGCATCCTGAAACGTGCGCAGGGCATTGACAGCGCCGGAGCGGAACGGATCATTGTCGCCATAGGTGAGGGCCACGGCCATCTTTTTGCCTTTTAAGGCATAGCCCGATGGGCCGCCAAAGGCATAGCAGCGATCCATGAAAAGTTTCAACTGTGCAGACATTGTGAACCAGTAGATGGGGCTTGCGTAGATAATGCCGTCTGCCGCTAGTATTTTTGCATAGAGCTTCTGCATGTCATCCTTGATAATGCAGAATTTGTCGTCGGCCGTGTGGCATTTGTCGCAGGCCGTGCAGGGCTTTATGTTCATTTTGTGCAGGTTCACGGTTTCAACCCGCGCGCCTGCGGCTTTTGCTCCGTCGGCTATTTTCTGCGCCAGCAGCGTGCTGTTGCCGTTTTTGCGGGGGCTTGAGATGAGAGCAATGATTGACTTTGCCATGACTTCCTCCTTTACGGGTGCTGTCTGTTCTCGGTTTTTCAACCGCGGTTTAATTGCCGACAGGGTCCAGTCTGTTCGCCTGCCGCAGGGGAACATTTCAACGTTCTTTTTTTTCAATAATATGCCTGTTTCCTTCCAGGGTGCGCTACGCAGCTTTTTAAAAGCAATATTTTACAACAATTTTAGAGTATTATTTTAGGAAAGAGATAATCTTGTATTGTAGTTTTTCTAAATCTCCAACTTGACATTCCCAAATCACTAAAGACCTCCATCCAAGTTTTTTTAAATCATTTTTTTGTTTTGTATATCTGTCAATGTTTCGTTTGATTTTATCGCGCCAATAAAAGGTGTTTGTTTTGGGCAGTCGATTCCCTCGATGACATTTATGGCCATGCCAGAAACATCCGTGTACAAAGATAACTTTTTGTCGTGCGGGAAATACTAAATCTGGTTTGCCAGGCAGGGTTTTTTTATGCAGATGAAAACGATAACCTAAACGGTGAACAATAGAGCGGACTATGAGTTCAGGCTTTGTGTCTTTCCCGTGAACCTGACTCATAATCCAAGCACGAGTATCCTTGGAAAAAACATCCGTCATTTTGTTAATGCTATAAGGAGGCTTGGGTCTGTTTCGCAGGAGCTGATTATTTTATTATATTCTCTGATTAGGTGTTCAGTCGTAGTTTTTCTGCCAGCTTGTGCAAATTTGCCAATCTCATAAAGATTTCCGGCAAGAAACTGCTCGGCCTCAAAAATATCAAGCCTTTCGAATATGCCAGCTTGTTCAGCAAGTCCTTCTGCGACGGCAACGCCTTTATGCAAAGTGATTATGACCGGCTTTAATCCTTTATCCAAATTACGCTGGCATTTCCTGATTAGAGCTTCAGTCGGCGATGTCGTTACATGTATTGCCACATCCTCGACAATAAAATCACCTTCCCGACCGGAAACATCATCAGCCACAGAAGCACCGTGATGCTCAATGGGTTCAGCAAGAAGCAGATTAAGTTTAGCGCCTACTAAATGCTGTAACATTGTGCCCACAAAAGTAGCGCCGGTTGTTTGTGTTTGTCGTTTTTCAGCTTGATTGATTAAATCGCGAATAACGGTTCTTAAAGATTTGGATTGATCAAAACTAAAGAGAAATGGTTTTCCTGAAAAAAAGGCTTTAACTTTTTGAATCCACCATTTTTCGATATAACCGAGATCAACTTTTCCGTCCTTTTCAAGGGCATTTAGAAAAAGAACGTACTTTTTCATATTACCAACACTGCCACGGCTTGTGCGACCACCTTCTTCCGCCAAAACTTTTGTAACTCCATGTTCTTTTAGTATGGCCTGCACAGCTGCTTTGCCAAGCCCAAGCACTTGCCCATCGCTTTTAGTGAGGAGGCTTTCAGCCTTTAGCGGCAAACCGTTTTTTTTAGCATGTCTTGTCACAACTAATGCAACGCATAAAGGCCCCTTATTGTTCATTTTATTTTTGAGGAAAAACTGATTTAAACGTGCGCTTAAATTCATTTTTTAATTCCCTTCTGTGCTTGCATCGCAATAGGATAGAGGAGGTAGTGTGCCAAAAAACGAGACACGGGGACAACAACAGCATCTCCCATAGCTTTATAACCATCATTATATGAACCAGGGATTTTATAATCAGGGGCACCCATGAGAGTTGCTGTTTCTTTTACGGTCAATAAACGAGTTTTAAATGAACCATTTGATCTTATAACTAAAAACTGTCGGCTGCTCCCCCCTTCCGGAGTTCTTAGACAACCAGCAAGACCATCAAATCTTAGCTCTAAAACTTGCTTCCCATTACGGATGCGTTTATACCCAGGGAAAACCAGTTGTCCCTTGTTGACGGCATCAATAATTTTTTCTTTATGTCTAGGTGGTATGAGTTGAAATAATCGATCCCGTTTAAGTTCGTTATCGCAAGCAGCCTCCATTTCAATTATTTCTTCAAGATCCTTTCTTTGAATGACTGGCTCTGGCAAAGACCACCAAACCCAATTTTTTAAATCTTGAGCGACTTTAACCAACGATGTTGGATGACACCAGATTGGTTTTTCTGATTCATAATTTTGTGTCTTAATAGAAGTTTTAACGGCTATTACAAAAACTCTTTTTCTGGATTGAGGCACCCAGTATGATGCATCAATGACTACTGCGCCAACCTTGTAGCCACGCTCTACAAGCGCGAAATGTAAATTTCTATAATGTTCACCTTTTGATGCAGAGATTAACCCCACAACATTTTCAGCGACAATCAATGGCGGCTTTTTTTTCATTTCGTCAATAACTCTCAGCCATTGCCACAAAAGACCACTACGCGTATTTGTAAGGCCTTTCATAGAGCCAGCCAATGAAAGATCCTGACATGGAAAGCTGCCCCACGCCAAAGACGCATAAGGCAATTTTTGACCATGAATATTTTCAATAGAACCAAGGCGTAAAATTTTTTGAGGATGATTAGAACAAAACACGAAGGCTTTTTTTTCACAAATATCATTAGCCCATAACGGCTCAAAATGTTCCTTCAAACCTTCAGAAACTAGACCGCTTCCGGCAAAAAAGTCTAAAAATGTCGGTTTGGGATATGCTTGGTTCATTTTATAAATCCCCCCCCCCTTTGTGAGAAATGCTCAGCTCATCTTTTCTTTCAGCCAGAGCGGCAAGATCGTGAAGGTCTTCCATCAGTTCAGTATATTCCGCCAAAGTCAGAATGACGCCGGTTTTATGGCCCTGTTTGTCTGTAATAAATTGCGGATGAAGCCTTGCTGCCGTTGCCATTTTAAGCAACCTCCTTTAGGTTGTTTTATTACGATTGTAGCAAGTTTAATAAATCCGGACAATCATTTTTAATGAATGCATGGATGTTGCCGGCAGCTCTGTTTCACTTCTGCTCTAAACTGTCAAGCTCGGGAGCTGTTTTTTCCGCTACAACAAAAATACTTGAAGAAAAGAATGGATAATTTAGACGCTGAAAAAATTTTTTTCGAGTAGAACGTGGTAAAATCAGCGCACAATATTCCGCAAAAATCAAATACATTAAATAAGCAGAAGATGCCGTGATGGATGATCGAACCCCAAAATATTTTTGAATTTTACGCGGAACCTGTACAACAAAGCCAACCTTGCGAAAACCGCCACGTAGAGCTATTTTTCTTATCTCCGTAAACGTATATTCTTTCAAATGCATACATTGCGATTCATCACAATTAAAAACACGGGATAAATCTGAAGGCCCGAAAAAAGCATGCGGAGTGTTTAAGATATATTTTCCTGACTTTTTTAAGATTGCATGAATACTTTTGAAGTGTTCAACCACATCATCAGGATGAAGATGTTCTACAACCTGATTTGAAATAACAACATCATACGAAGATGGTGATTCAAACTTGTCACAATGAACGCCATCGGTTTGGTGCCATGCAATTCTGTTACCCGTGGAGTCGTTTTTATGCCCCCGCTCTATGGTGATTTCTGTTGCAGTACAATCGTGTCCCTGCTCTGCTAAAAAATTGATTAATTCCCCGTTTCCAGAACCAATTTCATATACTTTTTTCGGCTGTTGTCCAATAAGCACAGGCCATTCAAAATACAATTGATCCGGAGGAGTTGTTGTACCTGTGGGAGTATGTCTGTTGAGCCAATCCACTCGTGAATACAGTGTAGAATAGCAGCGATCAAACACCTCCCAGCGATTCGCAGGTGTTGAATTCAGCAATTCCGCCGTCAATTGCAGTTCGAGATTCCAATGAAAAAGCACCATTTCTTCGGTCATGTTGACTTCAGATGGTATGCCGTAATTTTTTTTATACCGATTGATTAATTCTTCCCCTTTTGGCGTTTTCATTGAATTTCTTTCCTTAGTTGCCTGATAGCTTTTAATAAGCAATTTGCAAATCCCTCATACATGCCTTAATAAAGAGCTTGAGCCTTAACGATCGCTACGGCTTTTTAGAAAAAAGACATTTTACCGAATTCGCAGCAAGTGTCGAAATTTCAGCTTTCACTTCTGCTCGATGCTGTCAATCTCCGCAGTGAAGCTGCCAACAGCAACCTCGCTTTTAACCCGGACCGGAATCCTGCGCTTGTCGGCTGTTACCCATATCTGCAGCTTGGCGTTGGGGCTTTTTTCAAACACGCCGCCGATCTTGCCAAGCTCCGGCTCCACAAGCCAGGTATCAAACTCTTTGTCGCCAATCATCACCTTCTGCCTGCCAACGACGCGCGCTTTGCCCATGACGCAGCGCTTGCCGTCTGAGACGGGCCGCGATATCTCCAGGTTCTGCGTCAGTTCATGCATTCGAAAAAAATAAAAGATGGAAAGAGGATCAAACGCGCCGGGCTGCAGGGCGACAGGGGGCTTCTTTTTTTCCTTTTTGCTGTAGGTAACCTTCTGCGCTTTCCAGTCGAAAGTGACGGACACATCCTTTATTTTGCGCGTTTTTTTTTGCTCCTTATAGAGCAGGGCATGCGACATTTCAGCATCGGCATAGGCATCCATGCGGTCATACACGGGGTAGATATGTTCAACCAGCGGCGAGGTTTTTGCCGTCATGACAAAGTGCCAGGCGGGCTTGCCGTCTATTTTTTCCATGGGCAGAATTTCAAGCGTTGCTTCCGCAGCCGCTATTGCAGTCCAGTACACCGTGTAGTGCAGCTTTTCGCCCGGCCGAAACGGCAGGGGTTCGGCTGCCATGGATGGTTCGGCCATCAGTGTGAGCATGCTGATAACAAAAAAAATCTGTATTAACTTTCGTCGCCTATACTGCATTCGTGCCACCTTCTCTGTTGTGTGTTTCGCTGAGTGCCACGGGCTCAGCACGTGAAGATTGTCCATAGACACAAATTTTATCTGCAGGCTTTTTTTCGATGGCGCACTCTTATTACTTCTATAACCAGTGCAGTTTCAAAGACTTGATAAATAGTACGGTAGTTTCCGACACGAATACGGAAAGAATGCTCGCGGGTTTCTGTCCGTCGGGCCGGGCATAAAAAATAAAATGCTGCGTCCGCACCGTGTCAAATGCACAGGCGGGCGCCAGTGAACATAGCAGGAGCACCATGACAAGCAGCCATTTCATGCGGATCAGTATACCACAGGGAAGGCGGCACGGCGCATGCTTATTTTTATGATCGCCGGAAAGGCTCCGCCGCGGGCGCTTCCGGTCGCCGTTATTTTTTCCGAAAGCATCATGTGCCACTGCCGCGCTGGTGCTGCTCGCGCTGTATTTCTCCTTGATTAGCGCTATGAAAATATGCACAATAGGTGCTGAATTGCGCTGCGGTGAGCCGGACAGCACACTGGTGCATCCGGCCACGAGATATGCCCTCTGATGAGGCATGCCCCGCAGGCGGATTGATACGCACAGGGCCGCAACCACAAACCCGCACCATGACAAAAAGGGGGACACGCTTCATGAAGCTGTTCTGCAAATATCACCCGACCAGGGCCGCACATTTCCTCTGCGCCGATTGCGGCGATTACTATTGCCCGGACTGCATCGAGCTGAAAAAAACCGGGCCGTTCTCGACCCGCACCGAGCGCCGGTGCGTGCGCTGCGGGGCTGAGGTGGAGTGGGTGGGGATCGGCAATCTCATCGAGCCACTGACCTCGCGCATCCCGAAAATATTTCTCTATGGTTTTACGCCCTGGCCCCTGGCGCTGAACATTCTGCTGTGTATCGGCCATTTCATCTGCTCTCTTCCGTCCATCTATTTCCTGCTGCTCCAACTGGCTATGTCTGCGGTTCTGGTAAAATACGCCTTTTCCGTCTTGCGCGCCACTGCCCGGGGCAATTTGAATGCGCCGCCTGCCTGGGGCGATTCCGTCACTACGGATTTTTCGCCGGTCTTCAAGCAGTGCCTGATCTTTGGGGCCGTGTTTGTGGCCATAGGCTATGTCAGGGGCCTGGGCGGCCCGGCCGCCGGCATTGCGTTTCTTGTGGCGGCCCTTGGGTTCCTGCCTGCCATGATTATTATGCTGGCCGCCACCGACAGCCTGCTGGCCGCCCTGAACCCCATGGCATTCGGACCCCTGGCCTTTCGCGTGGGCATGGATTATCTGATCATGTTCGGCTTTCTTGTTCTCCTGCTGGGCGCTCCCGAAGCCCTGGATGCCTATGTTCTGGTGCATATTCCCTCAGGCATAAGGCTGCTGCTGCAGCTGTTTGCAGCCCATTATTATATGATCATCATATATCATCTCATGGGGTATGTGATTCTGCTGCATCATGAAGATATCGGCTACGAGGTGCAGTACGATGATTTCAAAGAAGAGACGGGCCCCGGAGCGGCCGCGGAAAAATCGCCCCAGCAGCAGCTGCTTGCCCGGGTGAACGTGATGATCAAAGAGGGCGCTACGGACGAGGCCCTTGAGCTCATTAAAACAAAAACCCGCTATGAGCCGCTGACCGATACCGGCCTTGCCGAATGCTATTTCGATTTGATCCAGCTGAAAAAGCGCGCCGACCTGCTGCATGACCGGGGCGCGGAATTGTACCGGCTGTTTATTGACGGCAAGCGCAAGCAGAAAGCGGCCGAGGCTTATGTGGCCCTCAGCGCAGCAGAGCCTGCTTTCAAGCCCGAGGCCCTCGAGCTGTATAAAGTTGCGGGCTGGCTGGTTGAATCGGGAAAATACAAGGAGGCCCTGAGCGCCTATAACAAATTTGTTACGGGCAACCCGGGCCATGAATTCATCGTGCCTGCCTACTTCAGCTCGGCGCGGCTTTTAAACGAGCGCCTGGGCAAGCCAGCAAAGGCAAAAGAGGTGCTGGCCTGGCTCGAAAAGAAACATCCCCTCCACGAGTTGATGCCCCACGTGCGCTCATACATGGCGCGCCTCAGCCCGTGACATGACCTCCGGGCGGTGCAAGAGCGGCCGCCGCAATCCGGGCCGCAGGGGTTTCGGGATATTTCGCACACACCGTCTTCAGACATGCCGCGGCCTTTTCCGGAAGATTCTTTTTGCGAAACCCGTCCGCTAGCTTTAAAAGCGCCGATGGCAGGCCCGGGGTGCCGGGCTTCTGGCGCAGCAGTGCTGAAAACAGTTTTTCCGCCTCTGAAATCTGGCCTGCGTCGATAAGCGCGGCGCCCACCTTCACATACAGCCCCGCAGACAGGCGCTGCGATTTTGCCGCTGCGCAGTACTCGCCGTACATCCTGCATGCTTCCCGGCAGGTCACGCGGTCGGCGGTCAGAAAGCCGATTAAACGCTCGGCTGCCGCATGGAAGCGCGGGGTTTCGGGCTGGTGCCGCTCCACGGTAAAAAGTTGCTGCAGGGCCTGCCGGTGCACCGGGGCTTTTTTCAGCACCTCCTCCAGGGCAAGCCGCGCGCCGTCAAAGTCCAGCCGTCCGAGCTTTTCATTGGCCTGCTCAATGAGCGGTGAGAGCTCATCGGGGGCTTCCTCCCGGATAAACTCCTCCGCCTCGGCCGTGCCATGCATCTGCCGGCAGGCAAGCCCGAGCAGCCCGCCGCCGATGAGGCCGCCGATATGGGCCACATAGGCCACATTGCTCACCCCGCCATAAAAAAGCTGGTACAGCTCATTGCCGAGCCAGAACGGCAGCAGGGCAAACCCGTATACCTGGCGGTAGCCGAAATAGAATCCCAGGGTGTAGAATATTTTTATTTTTTTTGCGCCGTACAGCACGGCAAATGCGCCCATGAGCGCGGCGATTGCGCCCGATGCGCCCACAAGGGGCATGGTGCTGTGCGGATAGACGGCCCAGAAAAGGCACACCGCGGCAAGCCCGCCCGGGATATAGATCACCGGATACCACAGCCTGCCGCAGCCCATCTCGAGTATGACCCCGACAAACCACAGCACCAGCATATTTCCCAGCAAATGCCCGAAACCGCCGTGCAGAAACATATAAGTGATAAAGGTGTCGAGTCTGTGATATGCGGGCCTGAACCCGAAGCGCCAGATCGTCACCTGGCTCCGTTTGGCATTGAAGACCTCGCTCAGATTCCGCCAGTGGGCATACTGTTCATCATCAGGTTTTATAATTTGATCATGTTCCAGAAGGTCCTGAAATTTGGTATCCAGCAGCATCTTGCCGAAAAAATGGGCGTGCAGCTGGCCATCCATTTTCTCCACGTCCGGCAGAGACGCCATGTTTTTTCTGCCCGCCCTGAGATAGTCAATATAGGCTGAAAGCTCGATTTTTTCGAGGCCCGATTCCATATAATACAGCATGGCCTGGCCCTGCTGACGACTGTCGTCATGCTGAAACATGAAGAAGACAAGGCAGTTGATGACAATCAGGCTGATGGTGATTATCGGCGGATTGCGCCAGCCGGCGCTGCCCATGACTGGTATGACCAACATGAAAACCCCCTTCTCTTTACATGCGTCTAGCTGCAAAGCTTATAAAATGAAAAAGGCTGCAGGGCAAGGGTATTGTTGCCTGCGCAGAGCAATAATGCCGCTCATGGCAGGTGTCGGGCGCTGAAGAAAGCTACCGGGTGGCGACAGCAATAAAAAAGCCTGCCGGGCTTGTGCCGGGCAGGCTTGTGCTGTACGGGGGAAAGGGATTAAGCCAGAGCAGGCACTTTGATGGCAGAGCGCACGCAGTAGATCGTGCAGGTCTGGCAGCCGCAGCAGTGCTCGCTCATGATATTATTGCGGATTTCGTTTTTATCATTCACGATAAGCCTCATGGCCCCCACCGGGCATTCTTCAAGGCAGGAGCCGCAGCCCACGCATAAATCCTCATCAACCGTGAGGGGCTCGCGCTGGCTCATGGAGATATTGAAAAATTGCGGCGACAGGAGCATGGTCTCACGGAAGCGCTTGAGCATGTACTCGGGAGCGATGGGGTTGCCGGAAATTTTGCATTTCTGCATTTTGAGGTTGCGGTTCCAGTTGTCGATAATGCGCTCGTCGCCTATCTCGACTTCGCCGCCGGGCATATTTTCGGTGGCTTTTTCAACATCGCGCACTTTTATAATGCCCGTGGGGCAGACAAAAGCGCAGGAGCCGCAGCCGATGCAGTCCTCGGCTTCTTCACCGAAGGGGGCTTCGACTTTTTTGTTCTTGCCACCTCCCGAATAGCTGATGGCGCCGGCCTTCACCACCTCGTGGCAGCCGCGCACGCACAGGCCGCACAGTATGCAGTATTCGTTTTCCATGGTCAGATGATCGCCGGCCTTTTCTATGCCGTATTCGGCAGCCAGATCCTTGATGATCTTAACATTGGGGCAGCGGGCCAGCAACAGCTCGAGCACAGCCTTGCGGGCTTTCATGACAGCCGGAGAGTCGGTTGAAACATCCATGCCTTCAGCCACCGGGTAGGTGCAGGAGCTTTCGATGCTCGTCATGGCGCTCCCTTTAATTTCAACAATACACAGGCGGCAGGCCCCGTAGGGTTCCACTGCGTCATTGGCGCACAGGGTCGGTATATGAATGCCATTTTCGCGGGCAGCCTTCAGTATAGTCTGGCCCTCAGTTGCCTTGATCTTTTTTCCATTGATCGTCAATTGAACCATATTCACTAACCTCATATAAAAATTTGCGTTCTGCTTGCAGATGAATTTACGGAGTTTACGAGTTGATTTTAATAGCACACAAAATTTTTCAAAGCAAACAAAAATTGGCTGTACAAGCTCCCTGCACATAAGCAATAATAGCGAAAAAGCGCGACTTTTTTAAATAATCAATAAACGCAAAACAACTGAAAAAGGCCTAAAAATGAAGGAACCTATAATTAAAAAAATTTACACCGAATTTAAGGAAACAAAACAATTTACGCTTCCGGCGCATCTTCTGCCTGCCCAACAGGGGTGCAATCTGCTGTGCTGGCTGCAGGAGCTGCTTCTCTATTATGAGAAGATCGACCAGATCGTGCGGCCGTTTGATGAGCTGCCGCCCCTGCGGCTCTCAAGCCAGAATGGGCTTGGCATTACCGCGCAGGACTTGCACCGGTTCATCATAAATGATGTAAACCTCATACCACCCCGGACCCGCCGGGCGATACTTGTCCAGGCGGCATCCCACGGATCAGCCGATGATGCCTGGCTGCACCTGCTGCCGATGCTTGCAGGGCTGCTGCCGGCTGCCTCACGGGAAACTGTGATCGAAGACCTTTCCTGGCGCTTCAGCCCGGTTGCGGAAATACTGGTGGCTCTCACCTGGGTTTTCATGGAGCGGGAGCAGCTGGCCCCCCCGCGGGGCTTGCGCCTGGCCTGTGACCGGTTCCCCTATTACCAGTGGCTGACAGATGATGGCAGGCTCGGCCTGTGGGAGCCCGAGCAGCCTCTGTGCCGCTGGGAGCGGCTGGCCTTTGATGTTTATGATGCCTGGCTGGCGCAGGAAAAGCGTTGAGCGGCTAACCTTTCAGAGCCGCCATAAGCTCCGTGCGGGTGCACAGGGCGGCAACATCAGCCACATGCTTCTCGATTTCCTGCCTGCCGCCTTCCTCGCGGTCGACAAGGGCAATGACCATGACCACCTCCAGCCCTTCGGCCCGCGCAGCTTCGATGGCTTTTATGGTTGACCCGCCCGTTGTGATAACATCATCTACAATCACCACCCTGTCGCCGGGCTGCACATCGCCTTCCACAAGCTTTTTCATTCCGTGGTCTTTCTGCTCCTTGCGGATGGAGAATGAGGCGATGCCGGCATTATTCAACCAGGCAGTATGCGACACAGCGCAGGCAACGGGGTCTGCGCCCATGGTAAGCCCGCCGATGGCCTGTATGCCGAGGCTCTTGACCATGTCGAACATCAGATTGCCGATAAGGTATTTGCCCTCGCAGGCATGCGTGGTTTTGCGGCAGTCGATATAGTAATTGCTCATTCTGCCCGATGCCAGTTTGAAGACAGGCTCATCGCTGTATTTGAACGATTTTTCAAGCAACAGTTCGATCAGGCGCTTTTTCAGATTTTTCTCCATGCCGGCTCTCCGTATAGGTTTTTTTCAATCGTTTTGTAATAGCGGATTTGGCGGCCGCGCGCAACAAATGTTTGACACACCCGTTGAAACTCGGTATAAAAATCGTCATATTAAATGCCTGGGTGGCGGAATTGGTAGACGCAAGGGACTTAAAATCCCTCGACCGCAAGGTTGTACGAGTTCGATTCTCGTCCCAGGCATTTTTTTTGATTTGCGCATCACTTTTAGGAAAAGATAAAGGGTCATATCAAATCTGATGCCGCCAATTTTCTCAGTGAAGGGCCGGCATAGATGTTCAGATCTATTTAAATATTAAACCAGCCCCCCTGTGCCACCCATCATGCTTTAAACTATATGCCTCTTAGCTGTTTACCTATCAGTTTACCTTGACACACGAGCGCCCTCAATTTATATTCATTTCATCCCAAAGCGGGTTCATATCAGCAGAAGCTGGTCAGCTCGACTCGGAGGAGGTCTTGTATTTGAACAAGCGGCGTTTTTTTTATTCATTACCGATTATTCTTCTGCTTATCATCGTGGTCGCCGGCTGGTTTGCAACGGCATATCTCGGCAATAAAGCCCGGCAGGAGATCATAAAGGAAAGCGAAGCCTCAACACTCACCCTGTCGATTTACGTATCCTCTACATTAAACAACCTGGAGGGGGCGGCCAGATCGCTTGCCGGCTCTCCCTGGATCGCTCCCGCACTGCTGTTCGGGACTCCTCAGGATATCGTTCATGCCAACAGCGCACTGGACAGGTACAATTCCGCCCTTAGCGCATCCGCATCCTACCTGATGAATGCTGACGGCGTGACAGTTGCCTCTTCCAACCGGTATGACCCCGACAGCTTTGTGGGGATATCCTATCGTTTTCGCCCCTACTTTCAGGAAGCATTCAGCGGCAGCCCCTATCGTTATTTTGCATTGGGAATTACGTCCGGGAAAAGGGGCTTCTATGCAAGCCATCCGGTCCGGGATCCTCAGGGCAAGGTGGTTGGCGTGGTCACGATGAAAAAAGATCTTGACGAGATGGAGGCTTTTTTCAGCAAATACCCTTTTTGTTTTCTGATCAATCCCAATGGCATTATTTTTCTGTCCAGCAACCCGACAATGGCTTTAAAAACGTTATGGCCGCTGGATACGCAGTCCAAGAAAATATTTGCCGCTTCCCGGCAATTCGGCAGCGGCTCCTTTGAGGCCGTCTTTGAGAAAGAAATTGCCCATGGCACAGAAGTCCGGATGGAGGGAAAGGGTTATTTCGTTTCCAGAAAAGTGATTGACAGCAATGGCTGGTCGGTCGTGATTCTGACCCCGACAGAGAGGACCATAATTTACCAGTTGATCGGCATGATAGCAACAATTTCCCTGTGCTTTTTAATTCTGGTTTTCTCCGGCATTGTTTATCTCACAGACAGATCCAGAGAGGCCATTCGGCAAAGCGAGCAGCGCTATCGCGCCCTGTTTGAATATACCGGCACGGCGATGATAATCATCGAGCAGGACATGACCATCAGCCTTGCAAATGAGGAGTTCGTGCGCAGAACCGGCTATTCGCGGCAGGAAATAGAGGGAAGAAAAAAATGGACGGAGTTCGTTGCCGCAGAGGATATCGAACCCATGATTGCACAGCACCGGCTGCGGCGGGAGCAGCCCGGTACAGCGCAGGAAAGTTATGAATTTCGATTACAAACAAAATCAGGCGAGCAGCGGGACACACTGCTCAGTGTTACGCTCTTACCGGACACGCGCAAAAGTATTACCTCGCTCATCGACATCACCGAGATCAAGCAGGCTGAGGAGGCGCTGCGGGAAAGCGAGGAGCGGTATCGGACATTGGTGGAAAACGCCAGTGATATCGTCTTCAGGACGGACGACATGGGACACTTCACCTTCGTAAACCCTGCGGTGCTTCGTATTACAGGATATACTGAACAGGAGATTATCGGAAAGTATTACAAGCTGCTGATCCGCCCGGACATGCTAGACGAAGTCGTTAACGGCCTAGCGCAACAACTGGCAAACCGGGTTCAAAATGTCTATTATGAATACCCCATTGTCACGAAAGAGAGCCATGAGATCTGGCTTGGGCAAAATACGCAGCTGATTGTGGAAGACGGCCGGGTTACAGGCTTTCAGGCAATAGCCCGCGACATCTCCGAGCGCAAGCTGATGGAGGAAAAACTGCGGGACAGTGAAAAAAGATACCATGATCTCAGCATTATCGATGACCGCACGCTGCTGTACAATTCCAGATATTTTTACTTTCAGCTCAAAGTTGAAATAGAGCGGGCCAACCGCTATGAACAGCCCCTGACTCTTCTTCTGTTTGATATCGATGATTTCAAGGCATTCAACGACGCTTACGGCCATGTCGAGGGAGACCAGGTCTTAGCGCGACTCGGCCAGGTGGTAAAAAAATGCCTGCGCGCCACGGATTCCGCGTATCGTTACGGCGGCGAAGAATTTACCATCCTGCTGCCCATGACAACAAGCCTGGAGGGCGCCGTTATCGCAGAAAGATTCAGAAGGGAATTCAAACAGGAGAATTTTTCCCCGGTGTCAGGTAAATTCCTACACATGACGGCAAGCATAGGGCTTGCGCAGTACCGGCCGGGCGAAGACATGACAGCCTTCGTACACCGGGTTGACCAGCTCATGTACCAGGCAAAAAAGCAGGGGAAAGACGGGGTTTGTTCTGAGGCATAGCCTTAAAAAAAATTTGCCTCCTGGCTAAAATTTGTGGTCATAAAAAATAGAAGCCAGCATTCAGAAGCCGGAATGCAGAATTAAGGACTTTGAATTCACGAGTCAGCAGTCAGCATAAAAAAACAGGAAACAACTGCGGGACGTCCATGAATAAATCAATATCTGGCCTGCGCTGCACCCGCGACCTGTTGCTATACCGGGTTATCTCAGGCGGGGTGGATGTGTCTAGAGCATTTTTCTTTTTACTATAGACGGTTTATCTATCTGTCATCTCGACCGCAGGGAGAGATCTTAGGCTGAAGTACAATCAAGGTGTTAAGATTTCTCGCATTCGTTCGAAATGACAATGGGCTACACTATTTAGAAAAATGCTCTAAACCGGACATTGCTGTTCATGAGGAGGCCGCAGCATGATCGAAATTTTCAATAGTTACTGTGACGAATCCTGCCATCTTGAAAACGATCGGCAAAAGGCGATGGTGCCTGGCCAATTGCTGCTTCAATGGGTTTCTCAGGTGCATTACCGTTATCTCTTTGCCGTACCGCTATCCATATGCTTCAGAACTATTTTACAAATTGCGGTCAGTGTCTCCGACACCCCTATTCCGGTTATTGCACATGATTCGAAAGCCGGAACATTCAAGGTATTGAGCTTGGTATTGAGCTCATCGGCAGGCATGATATTGGGCAGGTCGCGTTTATTATACTGCAGCACGAAGGGGAATACGGCTAAATCCTTTCTGTAAAAACGTAGATTTTCCCCGAGATCCTTCAGGCTTTCAATATTGTCCTGCAGCTTGCCGGTTTGCGAATCAACGACAAATACGACCCCGTCGACGCCGGTCAGCACGGCGCGCCGGGTGAGAGCATAACGCACCTGCCCGGGCACGGTATATATATGGAAGCGGGTCTTAAACCCCCTGATATAGCCAAGATCAATCGAGAGAAAATCAAAAAACAGCGTCAGGTCATCTTTCGTGGCCAGCGACACAAGTTCTCCGCGTTGCTGAGGAGACATAATCTTATGAATGCACTGCACATTTGTTGTCTTGCCGCACATCGCCGGTCCATAATATACTATCTTTAAATCAATCTCGCGTTTTGCTTCGTTAAAGACGGCCATGGGTTCCTCATGATCTTAATAGAAGATTTTTTATTTCCGTATCCACCGATCTGAAATTGCGATCAGCGGCATACACCTTCTGGAAAACCTTCAGGGCTTTCTTTAAATCCCCTTTTTCCTTATAGACCAGTGCCGACTGATAGATCAGGCCGAGCCGGTCGCGTTTCGTGAGATTCACGAGCTTCAGGGATTTCCCGATCAGGTCATTGGCAACATCAAATCGGCCCAGAGCCATATGGCACTCTGAAAGTTTTAAATAGCATTCGGCTTTATTATCAAGCCTGGCCAGGGCTGCGGAAAATTCGCTAATCGCTTCATTAAATTCTTTGAACCGCATATAGGCCAGACCGAAATTGAAATGAAACTGCGGGCTGTCCATATCCTGGGTATTGGCAATCATGGTCTTCAGCTGATTGAAAACATCATCGGGCGAGGTGCCCTGCCCGTCACTGGCATCGCCGGTATTCTGCGGCGCAATAACCTGCGCCCCGGCATCACTGGCAAGGGCTTGATGCAGATCAAAATCCCCCTGCGATACAGCTATGCGCGCCTCGGCTGCGTCCTTCTGGTCGGCAAGCTGCCAGTCTTTATCCTGATAAAATTTTGCAATTTTTATCTTGAAAAACTCATTATCGGGATCTATTTCGTGAATTTTATGCAGGACCTGAACGGCCTCATAATTCAATTTCTTTTCGCAGAAGTGATTGGCTAATTTTTCAAGCACTGACACACCATCACCGATAAAGCCGTTTCCCAAATGGAAATTGGCAAGCTCCGTGTAAATGTCAACCTGATCGGGATCAATTGAGATGGCACGATTATAGATGGAAACAGCTATCCGGGAAAGCCGTTTTTCCTGATATGCCCTTGCCGCAGTGAGATATTCCGCGATGGCCTCCTCCTTTTTGCCGTACTCTAAATACAATTCAGCAATTTTTACTCGCAGGCGAAGGTCACCGGGATTCCCGGACAATACGCGCTGAAGCTTATCCAGAGTCTCTTTGAACTTGTCCTGGGTGGTCTGCTTCCTAAAAAAAGGTATCCTGGCCATAGAAATTTAATCCGGTGATACAATGTTTCTATGCAAACTTAGAAGAATGGCCTCTATACATAACAAAACCGGCTGTGCCTCACAAGCTTATTTTTTCTCCCAGCGCGCCCAGGGTACGCCGTCGGGCATGTTCATATAGGTGATGCGATCCGGGGTGATTTTAATGGTGCGGGCCGTGACCATGCGCTTGATGATATTCTCCATGGGCTGCACAGCCTTTGACCACTCCTCAAGAAAGCTCTTCAACTTCATCATGCCCATGAGAAATTTAGGATGCGGCGCTTTGTTGACTTCGGCCGTGCCGTCGATGATGAGGCCGTATTCCGATTCGATATAGCCGTTGGTGAAGCCGATGGTGACCGAGACCTTGTTTGACTTGTCAAGGTTTACGAATTTCTCGCCGCCGGCGCTGGCTATATAGATGTCAAGGCCCTCGCTCACATAATCAAGTATGGTCTGATGCGGCGTACCGTCGGGGTTCACGGTGGCAAGTGAGAGGCACTGCGGCTTTTTTAAAAACTCGGCAACCTCTTTTTCAAGCTCCTTGCGGTTGAGCCTTTTCACCGGAATGTTCAGCTTCTTGAGAAAATACTCAGCCTGCTCCTGCTGCTCTTCAAAGGTGAGTCCTGCATCCGCGATGTTCATGGGGTGTCTCCCTGTATGCCTAGTTGGTTGTTATGTTTTAATAATCCGTGATTTGTTTCATGCGTCCGTGTTGCGGAAGGTAGAGATAATTCATGAATTGTCTCTACAAAAAGGCTCCGCGGATTTTTTGTGAGACAGGTTTGAAACCTGCCTCTACCTGTCCATTACATGCCGGCGCACAGCACGCTGAAAAAAGCTGCCTGCACCTCTACGGGCACGTCAAGGCCCATGCGCACAAACTGTCCTTGCTCGGCTTTTGAGTTATCCAGTATCATCTGCACCTGTACGGGCCTGTAATCGAAATTTTCAGCCGGGGGCATGGCTGCGCAATATTCCAGATAGGCATTCCATGCAAAAAAGCGAAGCTGGGAAATCGTTTCGAGAGCAACACCTTCCCTGCGCACATGCCACAGCGGACCCCAGAATGAGGGCAGGGCCTCGATTTTGCTGATGCCGCAGGGCAGCCCGGCATTTTCGGCCTGCCGGGAGAGGGTATCCATCAGCGCCTGCCTGCCGCCTTCTTCAGCCTGCGGCATGTGGACGGCAATGCGGGTGCCTATGTCAGCGGCCTCACCGGTCTGCAGGTTTATGTTGGTGACCGCAGCGTCAAGAAAGAGAAACGGATAGCCCTTTTTCACCAGCGCCATGGTGCCCACAAGACGCACGAATTTTCCGCTTTCAAAATTCTGGCTGCTTTTATAGACCTCGACGAGACGGATGAGGCTTTCCGGGTTTTCATACCGCGAGATGATATTAGTCGAATAGGTCGGGGGGCAATGGCTCTGAACAATGAATTCGCCGGTTTTTTCAAGGCTCTCATCATCGGGCAGGGGCAGGGTGAACTGCCGGTCAAGGCCGTCAAGCGAGGGATGCAGATAATTTTTAATGAAAGCGTCATTGTTCACGGTTTGTGCTCCTTCTGCTGGAAAAACTATTTAGCAGCCCGCGTTGCCGCACGGCTCAGACCATCCCCACCTGCTCATATGCCATGCCGTTTTCCCAGATTTTCTTTACCGGCAGGCCGCCCGGCTTCATGCACAGCAGGGCTATCCTGGCAGGCTTGATTTTTATGAGGCTTATCATTTTCTGAATTTTTCCGGTGGTTTCGGCAATCGCCCCTGCAGGCATGATGCCTTTCTGGGCCATCTCTTCGATAATGCCTGCCATTGCCTCATCAAGACCGAACTGCCGCATTTTCGCCATGAACAGATCTGGACCGTTTTTCAGGTTCACGAGCTCGGCTGTGCCCCAGACCTGCATGCTCTGCTGCTCAATGCTGTGATCAACCGGCTCATATATGCCGACGGCAACCCGGTCATTGCGCATGATATTGGCTATTTTGCCGCCCGGTTCGGCATTGATCCAGAGGGCGAGCGTGCTGTCGCAGAAAAAGTCGACCGGGGTTGCGCGCGGCTCATTGTCGTGGCAGGTTGCAAGCACGCAGGCTTTGCCGTGCCTGAGATTGCAGCCCGGTTTGCTGTGCGTGCCGCCGCCGTGCGTGGCGCGCTTCATCAGAAAGTCGATAAGTTCCTTTTCGAGCTCCGCTGCGGGTAGTTCTTTTTTCTGCGTCTGCATAGGTGTCTCCTGAATGTTTGGTTGGCGGCTATCCCAGCATGCCATGCCGCGCAAGCTTATCCGCCGCAGAGGTCAGGCCCAGCCGTTCGAGCGTTGCACGGGTAGGCCGGCCGGTTGCCCGGTCCCAGCCGCGCACATCGTAATATTCATCAAGCATGGGTTCAAGCTCCGATACCTGGCCTGCCAGCGGGCCTTCCGTATGCGACTCCCGCAGGAAGCGCTCGGGCAGCCTGTCATCGGCGCGGGTGAATCCCTCGCGGCAGTTGAACGCCCGCTCCATGTTCCAGATGCGCTCGCCGACAAGCTTAAGATAATTCTCGTCGCCGAACTCAGCGATGCCGGTTGCGGCCTGCAGCATGGCTGCAAGCCCGGGAAAATCGATCAGGTGAAACTGCATGGGGAATATGCAGACGATGCCTGTTTCAAACGCCGCCACCTTGTCCTGATTCATCATGCACATGGCGCCCTTGCCGGCGAAGGCAAACCGGTCATTGGGTCCCGTGCCCATGAGCTCCTGCGGGCACTGCCCCACGCAGTGGCTGGCGCCAAGGGCTGCGGTTGCATAGTTGAGTCCCAGACCCTTCAGGCCGCGCGGGTCATAGCCGGCAAGCTCAAGTCCCTTAACCTGTATAGCATACCTTTCAGCGCCGAGGCCGATTTTCTGTGCCGCCAGGCGCGATCCCTCGGCAAGCCAGTCGCCGGCCCCCTCCCGAAGAACCATCTTTCTAAGGATCGCCATAATCGCGGCCTGAGCTCCCCAGGCAAGCTCGATGCCATCAAGGTCATTTTTGGTGAGAATGCCTTTTTCATAGCATTCCATGGCGAACCCGATGGTGGCCCCTGCGGTCATGGTGTCAACTCCGTAGTCATCGCACAGGCGATTGGCCTCAAGAACAAGGGCAGGGTCGGCATTGCCGATTTCGCCGCCGAAAGCATACAGGGTTTCATACTCGGGCCCTTCGCAAGGCTCGCCGCTGAATGGGCCCGGCGGCACTTTATAGATGCCGCCGCAGTGTATGGGGCAGCTTTTGCAGTAGGCGTCGCGCTGGAAAAGCTCGTCGAACTTTGCCGCAGTCAGGTTGCCGTTCACTTCGGGCATAACACCGCGCTGAAAGTTGCGCACCGGGTAAATGCCCAGCTCATGGCAGAACCCGACCGCCGCGGCCGTTCCCAAACGGCGGAAGCCCTGCAGCCGGGAGTCGGTTTTCACCCGCTCCATCTGCTTTTTGACGACGGCCATGAGCGCACTCCGGTCGGCAATGTCCGGGTGTTTCGTGCCGCGCACGGCAACAGCCTTGAGGTTTTTCGATCCCATCACAGCCCCAACGCCGCCGCGGCTTGCCGTGCGGCGCTCATCGACAATGGCTGAAAACCGCACGAGCTTTTCGCCCGCAGGCCCGATCACCGCAGCCTTAATACGGTTATCGCCAAGCTCAGCGCGGATGGCACCTGCCGTTTCATGGGTGAGCTTGCCGGAGAGATGTGCGGCACTTCGGATTTCAACGCGGCCATCATCGATCCAGATATAGACGGGCGCTGGGGCTTTGCCTTCCACGATGAGGGCGTCGTACCCGGCTGCTTTCACCTCGGCGCCGAACGGGCCGCCGGCGCAGGAGCGGAAGTAGCCGCCGGTGAGGGGCGATTTGGTCGTCACGATCCAGCGGCTGCATGACTGGGCGCCTGTGCCCGCAAGGGGGCCGCACTGGAAGATAAGCTTGTTGCCGGCAGACAGGGGATCAATGCCCGGCTCTAGCCCGTCAAAGAGCATCTTCACTCCAAAGCCCCTGCCGCCGATGAACTGGCGCTTCAGGTCATCGGTGAGCTCTTCGCGGGTTACGGCACCCGTTGTCAGGTTGACCCGCAGAATACAGCCCATATAGCCTGTGTGCATTTAAAAAACCTTTAAAAGAGTGAGTCATGACATTTAGTTTTGCAACCACTCCACCAGGCCTCCCCTAGAGACTGTGTCATAATAGCCTTTTGTGTCATTTCGAACAAATGTGAGAAATTTTAACACCTTGATTTTACTTCAGCCTAAGATTGATGCGCAAGGGCGCAACCTGCGGACTCCCTGCGGTCGAAATGACAGAACATTGAATTGCGACACAGCCTCCTGACCAGGGGCAGTGTTTTTCGGTGCGATATGCGATATCGCTTTTTGCCCATCCTAGTCAGGAGGGGTTAGGGGAGGTTGTTTAATCCTCAAATTAAAAAGTCATGAACCAGTATATCGGGCCGTAAATATTTATACTGTTTTACATAACAAAAACAACCGTAAAATCAAGCGGCAAAACCCTATTGTACAAAAGCCGAATAAAATAAAGTGTGCCGGCTACTTTATTTTTTTTCGATTTCGCGCATAAAAAAACCCGCGGGAAGCGGGTTTTTTTATCGTGCAAAGTACTATCGTAATGTTGATGCCAGGCGATACACCTTGGCGCCGGTATAGCCTGCGCGTCCTGCGCCCGGAGCCGTGGCCGGGTTAAAGCTCGAAGCTGAAATGTAAAAGTCGCCGCTGAAAAATTTCCCCGACGCCTCGAACTGCTGGACTGTCGAGTCGCCAAAGCCGGTCTTGGTAATGGTTGTCCATGTCAGGGCATCAGCCTTCCCTGTTGCCCAGTACAGGTCGGCGCCGCGCTGTTTTGGTATTACGGGCCTGGCGATGCTTTCTTCGTCGATCGTTCCGGCTATGAGTGTGCTGTCGTCATAGGTGAAAATATTGAAGGCTATGTTGGGGTTGTACCCGAGGCCATCCGGTTGGCTTGAGGTTTTGCCCACGGCATAAAACCAGTTGCCGTCTTCGGGATCGGCATTGGGCGTATACATAATGCGGCCGCCCATAAGCCTGCCGATGCCGGTAAACAGCTTGCCGTCATACTGGGCCCAGCTCCAGGCCTGAAAATTGGAGCCGAAGAATCCATCGCCCCCGCCGTCATCGCCCATGCCGTTTTCATTGGTGCCCGTGGTGTTGGAGTCGACGAAATAGTCGACAATGGCTTTCCATTCGTCGCCGTACAGGCGGAACACGCGCAGGCCCCGGCCATTGCAGCCCTGGGTGCCGGTGCCGCCGACCACCAGGATTTCTTCACCGTCAACGGTGAATTTGCCTAATTTGGGAAGGCTTGAGGAAACCGGCTGGCCATTGCGGAGTTCCTGACCGGGCACAAGGCAGAATCCTGTCGGGCTTCCATTGTTGTCATAGCCGTGATACGAGCCCATGCTGTAAGCAGATGATGGCTCCCATGTGGTGCCGTCTGAGGATTTCCAGATGCGGGCGCCCTGTTCATAGTTGAAGCCGAGGGCGGCATACAGTTTTCCGTTATAGACTTCAAGGTCGCAAATGGCTTTGTTCCACAGCTCGCCGAAGCCGTTTGCGGTTATGCCCTTGATTATTTTATACGAATCGCCCACGGCAATCGCCCCGATGGTATACGGCGGAAACCCCGAATCAGCGGTTATGGTCTGGGCGGCGCAGACGGTGTCCTCGGCCGTGGCCGCCGCTTCATTCTGCTGGACGGTGACCATTTTGGCCGTATTGCCGACGATGTTAAAAACCCGGCCCTTGCCAGAGCCCGAGGTTATCCAGAGTATGCCGCCCTTGAACTGGTCAGTTGTCCAGGCTGCTGCGGAATCGGTAAAATCAGCCGTTGTTGAGCCGTCGCCCGCGCCGCAGCTTGCAATACCTGTTATGGTGCCGGTCACCTGCGGGCCGAGCGTATGTGAAACCAGAGCCTCCCATGTGGTGCCGTCATAGCGCCAGATTTCAAAGCCGATGCTTTTATAGAGCTTCGAGCCCTGGATACCCGATGAAACAGCCACGTAAAGCTTATCGTTAAACACGATCATGTCCCCCCACACATTATTCATAGAAGCGTGGAGAACGCTGTCGGTAAAGCCGGGTGCCTGCACCTGCTCCCATGATAAACCCGCTGTGCGCCAGATTTGAAAGCCGGTCACATCGTTTCTCGTGACGGCATAGATACTGTTTTGAAACTCGCACATGGAGACAATGCTCACATTGTTCTTGTCGCCGAAACCGGCCAGGCTCACCTGCTCCCACAGCGAGCCGTCATCGCCGCTGACCGTCGCGATTGCTACAGGCCCTTTCTTGCAGCCTGCTGCAAACAGGCATATCAGAGCAGTCATGCACGCCATGCTCAGAAAACGGTACATCATTGTCGCGTGTGACTTCATGATTTTCTCCTTTCACACTAAGGTAGTAGTTAGCACATTAGATTAGTTAGTTTATTAGATCGTTATATTTAATAAAATTTCTTCTTAAATGTCCAGATGTTTTTCATCAGGCCTTCTGCTGACTGCGTCATCATTGCTCAAAATAAGCACCCCATTTTTTATCAACCAGCGCAAAGGCCTCCGGCGCTTTTTCCTGCAGTGCCGTGCGGTTATCTTCGGGGTAGATGTCGGGCCCGCCTTCGCCGGGCTGCTGCCGCGTGGCGTCGATGACGATCTTGCTGCTTAAAAACATTTCCCGGCAGCTCGGGTCTATGGGTATATGGATCGTCTGCGGCACGATCAGGCTTGCCGGGTGCGGCTGCCAGCGCGTGCCCATGGCATGCATGACTCGCGACATGTCCGTGGGGTCAACGTCTTTATCCACAACAATCACAACTTTTTTGCTGAACCCGACCATGCGGTACCCCAGAATCAGCATGCCCATCTCGATGCCTTCGCCGGGAAGGCGCTTATCTATGCAGGCAATGACCACCGACGGCACATCGGGCGGGGTATACAGCTTCTGAAGGCTGGGCATTATTTTTTTCAGGCGCGCAAAATGAGCCACTTCCCAGGGCAGGGTCAGATAGGCGCCCCCCATCCCCGGCCACAGGTTGTAGATCCAGGGGCTGCGGCGGTGGGTGATGGCCTTGATGTCAATGGTGAAGGCATAGGTTTTTTTGCCTATATAGCCCATCATTTCACCGTAGGGGCCCTCCTCCTCCATCCCGGTCGAGATGTCGCCTTCCAGAATGAATTCGGCCTGGGCCGGCACAAGCATATCGTTGGTTTCGCTTTTCACGAGCTGCACGGGCCTGCCGCGGAAGCCGCCGGCAAGGGCGAATTCATCCTCGCCGATATCGGCAAGCCGCGTGCTGCTCATCATCCATGAGATCGGATCGATGCCGATAGCAATCGAAGCCGCAACACGGTCCTGCCCGCGCTCCATGGCCCGCTCCATAAATTTGTAGCCGTGACTCTGGTTGGTGAAATAGACGCCCGCCTTGCGGGGTCCCTTCACCTGCATGCGGTAGGTGCCCACATTGCGCCCGAGCTCAGGGTCATGCATGATGACCGAACCGGCGCTTATGTACTGGCCCGCATCTGCGGGGTTATTGCGCACCCAGGGGAAAAGCCCCAAGTCTGCCTGGTCTCCCAGTAGCACCACTTCCTTGCAGGGTGCGGCATTTTTTTCAACAGGCACAGGCTCTATTTTTTGCCAGTGAAAATTCTTGTCCATGAAGCTCAGAATTCTCTGCACGGCCGACTCGTGCATGGAGCCCTGGTCATCGGTCACCTGCTCAACGCCGAAGGCCTGCGCCACCATGCCGAACCCGTTGAATATGTTTCCGATAACGGGGCTGTCATACCACCGGCCGCCGATTTTTGTGCGCTCCACAAGAAAGCCTGGAGCTTTTTCGCGCATGCGGTCGCCAAGGCGGTAGGCAAACGCCGTCATCTCATAGGCATCCTGGTCCATTTCCTTGATTCGCTTCAGCTTGCCACGGGCCTCCAGGGCCTGTGCATACTCGCGCAGGGAGTCATAGGGAAACATATGGGCAGCTCCTTTTTATATGGTTGTGCGTGCTGGTGCGTTTCGGCTTTGTATGCTGCTGCCCTTTCTTTTAACACAGGAAAGCGCCAGAAAGTTAGCTTTTAATGTGAAAAAAGCCGCACAGAGGGAAAAGTGCTTCTGCGGGGCTTTTGCTGCGCAGCAGAAAAGGCAGGAGCTTCAGTTACTCTGGCGCTGCCGGTCCGCAACAGGCCAAAGCCGATCGCCGCGAGAGCTTTAACAAAACTCTACAAAGATGAAGGCTGCGGCACTTTTGTATTTTTCGTCAGGGATGAACCTTTTTTGCTGTAATGCGTTAAAAAAATTTGCTATATAATCAAATAAAAATTAAAATAATAGCTAAGAGTACTTTTTGAAAGTACAGTATCGTTAATTGCCTGCTGCAGTTCGGAGCATAGTGTGTATGCAACAGATTGACTTCAGCGTTCAGAAAGTCATCATCAGTGAATACAAACCCCATGAGCAGATTATTGATGCGGGTGGTTCACAGGAACGATTTTTTGTCATACTGCAGGGACGCGTGGATATCTCGCAGAACAGCATTCTGCTGCGCACGCTCAAGGAAGGCGACATCTTCGGCATTGAGTTTTATTATCTGGACAAGACCTATGACATCTGCGCTACGGCCCAGACCAAAGCGCGCATAGCATCCTACCACAGCAGCCTTATTTACGAAATAATCTATAACCGGCCCCAGATGATCGATCAGATGATGAAGTCCATGGCCGGGCAGATCGATCAGACAACGCAGCTTCTGCTGGAGCGCCTGCCTGCTGAAGATGCTGCCGACAAGCCCCTGCCGTTCATACCGCCCGAGCCCGGAAGCGTGGTGCTGTCATTTGACGATTTGTTTAATGATGATGAGGGCGAGTATGATCTGGGCCCCCAGATCCAGGAGGAAGTCCCGGACCCGTCATTTACAACGCTGCATGATGAAGCGCTCAGGTTTTTTATTGATGAATCGGCAATGCTGCTCTCGGACCTGAAGCTGATCGGCGAGCAGCTTAAATCCGTCGGAATACCCAATGAGCAGGAATCGGCCAAGCTTGCCGAGTTTGCACAAAAGCTCAACAGGCTCATCGGCGGCGCCGCGTCCATGGGTTTCGAGCAGTTTTCCCAGCTGTCCCGCAGAACGTCGCTCCTGGCAACCCGCTGCGCCGAAATCAAGAATATGACCATCCGCCTGATCATCACCAACCTGAACCTGGTCGTAGCCGTGCTCTCGGAATGCTTTGCCAGCATCAACACCATCAATGCCGCCGAGGGCAAGCTTCCCATGCTTGAGCAGCGCCTTGACATCTGCATGACCTCCATCGGCATGCCTGAGCCCGAGATCAAAACACAGGATGAAATCGACGAGATACTGAGTTTTTTCAAGGACTGACGCGAACCGTCTGCCCTGTCCAAGCGCTGTCACAGCGATGCAAACAGCGCCTGCGCCTGCCCTGAATACACCCCCTGCGATTTATACAGCACAAGGGGAGGCTCTATGTTTGCCTCAGCCCCTGCACCCTTCACGGCCTCGGCAAGCACCATGGTTGCGGGCTCATCACTGCGGGCATGCACGAACTGAAGCGTTTTGGGCTCAAGGCTTTTCTGTCTCATGGCGGCAAGCAGGTCGATGAGCCGTGACGCGCTGTAAATGAGCATGCATCTGCCGCCCTGCTTCAAAAGATATGCGCCTGCAGCAATAAAGTCATCAAGTGAGCCGTGCACCTCATGCCGGGCTGCGGCTTTCTGAGCCATGGGGTTGATGCGGCCTGAAGCCGCGGGGTAAAAAGGCGGATTGGTGACAACGGCGTCAAAGCTTTCGGGCGCGGCCATCTTTCGCATGGCGCGCACATCCCCGCACAGCACGGAAATTTTTTCCGTGCAGCCGTTCAGCTCGCTGTTGCGGCGGGCAAGCTCGGCAAGCTCCTGCTGTATCTCCACGGCCGTGATACGCATAACTTCATCGCGGCGCGCCAGCAGCACCGGCAGCACGCCGCAGCCCGTGCCCAGATCCGCCACAAAGCCTGCGCAGCGGCCGCGGGCAAATCCGGCAAGCAGCAGCGCATCGATGGAAAAGCGGTAGCCGCGCACAGGCTGATACAGCTTCAGCCTGCCGTCGAACAGCTCATGCAGTTCGCTGTTTGCGGGGTGCTCGCTCATGGTCATTATGAAAAATGAAAATTCTTTACACGGTGCTGCAATGACGATAGTGTATGAGCCTGTCAGTGTCAACAGTATTCAGGCTGCAGGGTACAGCCGAATTGCGGCGCAAAACTTCTCCTGCACTCTACCAGCCTGCAGAGCGATACATCTGTTTTTAAAAGCAGAATCAGCAAATCCATGAAGCGCATCATTCTCGGCACCGCCGGACATATCGATCACGGGAAAACATCCCTTGTCAAGGCCCTTACCGGCATTGACTGCGACCGCTTGAAAGAGGAAAAGCAGCGCGGCATCACCATTGAGCTGGGGTTTGCCTCACTTGTTCTGCCCGGCGGGCAGGCCGTTGGCATCGTTGACGTGCCCGGCCACGAAAAATTCATCAAGAATATGGTTGCCGGCACCGGCGGCATCGATGCGGTGATGCTGGTGATTGCGGCCGATGAGGGCGTCATGCCCCAGACCCGCGAGCACCTTGACATCTGCCGCCTGCTTGCAGTGCGCCACGGCCTTGTGGCCCTCACCAAGGCCGATCTTGTCGATCCGGACTGGCTTGCCCTTGTGGGCGAGGACATCAAAAGCTTTGTGCGCGGCAGCTTTCTTGAAGGGGCGCCCGTCATCGCCCTGTCGTCTGCTACCGGCGCCGGGTTGCCCGATCTGCTTGTCGCCCTTGAAGCGATGGTCGCCTCGATTGCCGAGCGCTCAAGCGGCGGCATCTTTCGCATGCCCATTGACCGCCTCTTTACGATGAGGGGCTTCGGCACCGTGGTGACCGGCACCCCTGTGGCAGGCTCTATTGCCGTGGGCGATGAAATCGAGATACTGCCCCAGGGCGTCAGGGCAAAGCTGCGGGGCATTCAGGTGCACAGCAAGCCTGCCGAATCGGCAAGCGCGGGCATGCGCACCGCCCTGAATTTGCAGGGCATCGACAAAACCGCTCTGCAGCGCGGCTCGGTGGCAGCTGCGCCCGGCGCGTTTGCAACAACTATCCGCGTGGCAGCCTGGCTCGACCATCTGCACAGCGCGCCTCTGCCGCTCAAGCACCGCGAGCGCGTGCGCCTGCACGCTGGCACGGCGGAAATACCGGCAACCGTCATTCTCCTTGAGGCCGACGAGCTGAAGCCCGGCGCCGGCGGCTATGTGCAGTTTGTGCTTGATGAGCCTGCGGTGCTGATGCCCCGCGACCGGTATGTCATCCGCAGCTTCTCGCCGGTATTTACCATCGGCGGCGGCGAAATACTCGACAACAGCCCGCCGCGGCTCAAGCGCTTCACTGATGCCAGCCGCAGCCATCTTGAAACGCTCAGGCAGGGCGACACGGAGAGCGCCATTCTGCTGTTCTGCCGCGAGGCCGGCGTGCGCGGCTGCACGATTGAAAAGCTGCAGGCGCGGCTGGGCATCGGGGCCCTTGAGAGCCAGCTTGAGGCGATGATCAGCCGGGGCGTGCTTGCGGCTTTCAGCTCAAGCCCGCTGCAGATCACCCTGCCCGACATTATCAAAGAACTTGAAGCAGCCCTTACCGCCGGGCTCAAAGCCTACCACGCCGAGCACCCGCTCAAGACCGGCCCTGTGCGCGAAGAGCTGCGGGCGCGCCTGCCGCGGGCAACCGATGCCCGTCTCTTCGGCTTTGTGCTGGAGCGCTTGGAGAAGCGCAAAAAGATCACCATAACCAACGAATTTCTATCCCTTGCCGAACACAAGCCCGTGCTTAAGGATGATGAAAAAAGCCTGCACGGCCGCATGCTCGAGCTGTACCGCGAGAGCGGCAGCACCCCGCCCACGCTGAAAGAGGTGGGCGAGACATTGAAAGCGCCGCCTAAAGAAATGACGGCCATGCTGGGCCTTCTTATGCGTGAAGGCGGGCTTGTGAAGATTGATGAAGAGTTGTACTTCGAGGCGCAGGCCCTTGAAGGGCTTATCGCCAAAACAGCCGGGCTTGCCGCAAAAAACAATGGCGAGATTACCCTTGCGGGGTTCAAGGAGGCAACCGGGCTGTCGCGCAAATTCATGATCCCGCTGCTTGAATATTTTGATAAGACGAAGCTCACCCTGCGCGTGGGCGACAAGCGGGTGCTGCGCAAGCAGGGGTGAAGCGTTTCGGGGCAGCAGATTGGCCGTAGATCGTAGCCGTAGCGTCGGGTTGAATGAAATGAAACCCGGCATCTTTCTTCGGCTGCCGGGACAATTGATGGTGCCTGGTTATTTGATTGACTTGATTTGCTGGCTTGAGAGAGTTGGGCTGTAAATTAGACAAAAACAAATTTAAGGTTGACTTTGTTACAAATAATGATCTATTTAAGGTTGACCTTGTTACAGAAAAGTGACTTATGCTCAATCGTTCAATACTTCATACATTAAGAGACTGGAAAATAAAACCGGACCGCAAGCCCCTTGTTGTCCGGGGCGCCCGCCAGGTCGGCAAGACTACGGCCATTGATATCTTCGGTCGTGATTTCGATACCTATATCTATCTCAATCTCGATCTCTCCGAGGACAGAAAGATTTTCAGGGAGGATCTTTCCGTAAGTGAGCTCTTTCAGGCAATTCTTGTTATCAAGAATATAGATTTGCAGCAGGGTTCCACCCTTCTCTTTATCGATGAGATTCAAAACTCTCCGGTTGCCGTAAAAATGCTCCGCTATTTTTATGAAGATAAAAAAGATCTGTGTGTTGTTGCCGCAGGGTCTCTGCTGGAAATAATGCTTGAGCGCAGTGATATAAGTTTTCCTGTTGGGCGCGTGGAGTTTCTCTATCTTTATCCGCTTTCGTTCAGGGAATTTCTCGAAGCAAAAAAAGAAGATCAGCTTCTGGCGGTATATGACACAGTTCCCATGCAGGCTTTTGCCCATGAGAAACTGCTGAACCTTTTTCACGAATACAGCCTTATCGGCGGCATGCCGGAAGTTATTAAAACCTATATTGCCTCCGGCGATGTCACCTCACTTAAAACCATTTACGAATCGCTCGTGATGTCTTATGGGAATGATTCGGAGAAATATGCCCGTAATCAAACCATGCGGCATGTGCTCAGGCATTGCCTTGAAACAGTGCCATTTGAGGCTGGCTCCAGAATCAAGTTTCAGGGTTTCGGCAAATCAAATTATAAATCCCGCGAGGTCGGCGAGGCGCTGCGCGTTTTAGAGCGGGCAATGCTTATCTACCTGCTTTATCCCACCACCTCTACGGAAATGCCTGCCATGCCCGATTATAAAAAATCTCCACGGCTTCAGTATATCGACACGGGTCTGGTTAATTATTTTGCTGGCCTTCAGCAAAATTTTTTCAAGTATAATGATCTGCAGGATTTTTATCGCGGCCGCATCGCCGAGCATATTGTCTGCCAGGAGATCATATCCGGTGAAACGGCAACCAACCGCAAACCAATGTTCTGGGTGCGGGAAAAAAAGCAGTCGAGCGCCGAGGTTGATGTCGCGCTGCCATATAAAAATCTGTGCATACCGGTCGAGATTAAATCCGGCAAAACAGGTACTCTTAAATCCCTGTATCAGTTTATCAATGCCGCGCCCCACGGTTTTGCCATACGTCTCTACGCAGGCGGCTTGCATGTTGAAGAGGCGCGCACTGGTGAAGGGAAAAAATTCAGGTTTCTTAACTTGCCCTATTTTATGGCCGGAAAACTCGAAGCCTATATTGAGCACTATTTTTAATAGAGTCTTTTTTAAAGAAACGGTGCCATGCAGGCAACTATTGCTGATTTGCGTTATAAAATGAAAGAGGTTCTGAAAGCCCTTGATCGCAATGAGCCTGTCACCATTGTGTACCATGGTAAAGAAAAGGGTGTTATTATTCCGAGCGCGGCCCATAGGGGGAAATACCCCAAATCAGCAGACCATCCTTTTTACGGCTCAGCCCGTTCGGATGGCCATGACGTAGCTGTCGAAATGGAAAAGCTTCGCGGCGGGAGATAAAGCATGGCATTAAAAAATGATAATTATACGTATCGTGTAACCTGGTCTGATGAAGATCAGGAATATGTTGGGCTCTGTGCCGAATTCCCAAGCCTGAGCTGGTTGGCGGCTTCTCCGGAAGCTGCTCTTAAGGGTATCCGCACTGTGGTGGCAGGCGTTTTAAAAGATATGCGCAACAATAAGGAATTGATACCAGAGCCGATGGCCGGCAGACGGTATAGTGGAAAATTTATGATCCGCGTGCCGCCGGAAGTGCATCGCGATCTGGCTATAAAAGCAGCGGAAGCCGGGGTCAGCCTCAATCGTCTTGCGGGAGCCAAGTTGAGCCGTTAGATGTAGGGGGCGGTTCGCGAACCGCCCCTACGCACAGCAAAGATCATTGGCACTACTTAGAGTGATGATAAAGAATTTTCGAGAGAGAAACTGTGTTTGTAAAAATACCCGATAAGTATTTAAGTAAAGTTGGTCCAGACGTTCAGATGGACATCACGCTTGTCGATGTTAAGTTAAAAGATGGAACGGTATGGAATAATTTAGTAGTAAGAGGTGGGGTGTATATTACTGGTTTAGAAAGTGATATTAAAGAAGAAGGTGATTTGGGCTTTAAAAGCGAAGATATTGTTAATTTAAGAAGTTCTTCTTTATTAAAAAGAATATTGCACATTTGGTGAGCCGTAGGTTGGGCAAAGTGAAACGCGCCCAACAAGTGCAAACCGATTAAATAAGCGCTGGGCACGCTTCGCTTTTCCCAGCCTACAAAAAATGAGAAGTTGTAATGCTCTTCATGCACCAAATAATAACCCACGGGAGGTGATGTATGGGAACAAACAATCTGGTATTTCTGGAAGTCATTGAATGGTTTGACGAGACGGGCAAGGAGATCGTGCACCGCATACCTGAAGATGGGTCGGGAGAAATCAAGTACGGGGCGCAGCTGATTGTGCGCGAGAGCCAGTCGGCGGTGTTCTTTTACAATGGCAAGGCCTATGATGCGTTTCCGGCGGGAAGGCACACGCTCAAGACCTTGAATATTCCCGTGCTCACTAAGATACTGAGCATACCTTGGGGCATGACCAGCCCGCTGCGTGCAGAGGTCTACTTCGTGAACATGAAGGTGTTCCCCGATTTCAAGTGGGGCACGCGCGACCCCGTTGCGTTCAAGGACTCGCAGCTTGGGCTCATCCGCCTGCGGGCCTTCGGCATGTTCAATATCCGCGTGGTGCAGCCTGTGCTGTTCATCAATACGCTGGTGGGCACGCAGGGCTGCTTTACTACGCAGCAGATCGAGGAGTATTTGAGCCGCGTGGTGGTGTCGCGCCTCAATGATTATCTTGGCGACAATCTCGACAGCTTTGTCAACCTGCCGGGCAAATATGACGCCATTGCCGGAGGTCTTACAAAGATGCTGCAGGATGATTTCGGCCGTTTCGGCATCGGGCTGCAGGGCCTGTATGTCGAGTCCATCACGCCGCCAGCGGATGTGCAGCAGGCCATCGACGACAAGAGTCGCCTTGCCATGTTTGACGACGTTAATAAGCTTCTGAAAATGAAGGCTGCCATGGCCATGGAAACAGCAGCCGCCAATCAGGGCGAAGCAGGCTCAGGGCTTGGCATGGGCATGGGGCTTATGATGCCGGCCATGTTCGGCGGCATGATGCAGCAGACAGGGCAGGCCACTCAGGCTCAAGACAGCGTGCCCTGTCCGGATTGCAAAAACCCCATTCCGCGCGACAGCAGGTTTTGCCCGCTCTGCGGCCATCAGCAGCTTGTGTTTCAGCAGTGCAGCCAGTGCGGCAAGAACCTGCCGCCAAACGCGCAATTTTGCCCCAAGTGCGGCAAGTCAGTTGAGCAGAAGCCTGCGGCCCGCTTTTGCGGAAAATGCAAAGCAGAGAATCTTTCAAACTCGGTTTTCTGCAATAAGTGCGGGGAGAAGATGTAGGCTGAAGGCTGGAGAGACGACCCGAGGTGAAGGGGCATTTTATATCACCCCTCATCCCGACCTTCTCCCGCAAGGGGAGAAGGGGCTCCTGATTCGAGTGTAGGGGAGGGGTTTATCCCCTCCCGCAGGCGGGCGTAAATCCCGCCACTACATTTAAAAATGAGGTTCTGCAGGAGCGGCTTCAGCCGCGAAAGAATCATCCGCCGTAGCGGACTCCTTCATAAAAAATTAATTTATCTTTGGCTGGAATAACATAAACCATGACCACAGGCTGGACCATAGAGCATTCGTGCCCGCAGTGCGGGGCGCAGGTGGAGTTTGACGAGGCCGACAGGATTCTTGCCTGCAAGTTCTGCCGGGTGCGGCATTATCTCATGCCGCGCGACCGCTTCCGCTACGTGCTGCCGGTTGCAGAGGGCGCCCAAGCAGAAAATATTTTTTATGCTCCCTACTGGCGGTTCAGGGGCATGGCCTGCATCTGCCGCGCCTATGATGTTGATTACCGCGTCGTCGATACGAGCTTGTGCGGAACGGGCATCGCAGGGCTTCCCCCTACGCTCGGGCTGCGGCCGCAGGCCATGAAGCTGCACTTTGCGCTGCCTGAAGCACCGGGCCGTTACCTGCCCCTCACCGTCACATCAAAGGATTTCGCCGCCCGCTTTGCCGAGCAGCACATGTGCAGCGACGAGCAGGTTTTTTTTCGCGAGTGTATCGGCGAGACGGTAAGCATTATCTACACGCCTTTTTTCATAAGAGGCAAAAAGCTTTATGACGGCGTGCTTAACCACCCCGTGGGCCCTGCTGCCGACGAACCTGCAGGCCAGGGGGGCGCAGAAGAGCGCCATGACGGCTGGGGCGTTTCATTTCTGCCGACGCTGTGCCCGAACTGCGGCTGGGACATGCCGGCGGAAAAGGAAAGCTGCGTGCTCATGTGCCCGAAGTGCAGCCGCGCCTGGCAGCCTGCAGCCGGAGGATATAAAGAGCTCCGGTATGCCGTTATGAAAAGCGATGACGCGGCTGTGCAGTATATTCCTTTTTGGCGCATGGATGCGACAGTTGAGGGCATCGAGCTGAAATCGCAGGCCGACCTTGTGGGTTTCGCAAACCAGCCCAGGGTTGCCACGGTCGAGATGGCCGGGCGGGCTCTTTCATTCTGGGCGCCTGCTTTCAAGATTCAGCCGCAGCTTTTTCTGCGCCTGGCGCGCCTGGTGACCTCACAGCAGCCCGGCGGTGAAACCCATGACCAGCTTTCGGGCCTTGAGCTGCATCCGGTAACGCTTCCGGCTCGGGAAGCGGCCGAGAGCATCAGGCTCAGCCTTGCCCTGATTGCGGCCAAACGGCAGGAGGTGTACCCCGAGCTGGCCCGCGTGAAAATTGCCGTTCACGGGTATGAGATTGTTTATTTCCCGTTTACCGTGACGCCGCACGAGCTGATTCACCAGGGCCTGTACCTTGCCATCGGACGCAACGCCTTTAGTTTCGGCCGCAGCATCTGACAAAAAGAAAGTGGCTTTTTGGTCCGGCATGCGTTTCGCTCATGACTGGACAAGCTCACCCCAGCCGGATGTTTCATGTAGGCAGCTTTTTTTGCGGATTGCTTTTGCATCGGCAAATTTGCTACAGTTGTCGTTGGTAAAATATCGACTGGAAAAATCTTATGACGAAAAAGACAAAAAAAAAGCAGGCTGAAAAGCCTGTGCAGCCCAAGCAGATTTCAAAGTTAGTGTTTGAGAAGCCTGCACCGGCCCTGTATGTACGCATCTCCGGGTATATATTTTTTTTTGCAGCAGCGGTATGCGCGTTTATTTTTCTTGCCATTGCCCGCTCAGAAAACAAATTCTGGGGTTTCCCGCTTGATGATCCCTGGATACATCTCTGCTTTGCCCGCAATCTTGTCGAGTTCGGAAGCTTTTCCTATTTCCGGGATCAGCTTGTCACCTCGGGCTCGACCTCTCCGCTGTATACAGCGCTGCTTGCGGCCCTGTACGTATTCTCAAAAAATGAATTCATTATAAGCTATATTCTCGGGATTCTTTTTTTCTGTCTCTCGGCGGCGGCTTTCTTTAAGCTTGCCTGCAGAGATTTCTATTCCGGAGCTGCGGCCGGGGCAGCTGCCGCACTGCTGCTGGCGCTGCAGCCACGGCTGGCTCTTATTGCGGTTTCAGGCATGGAAACCACCCTGTTTATTTTTATAATCATCGGGGCCCTGTACTTTTACAAAACCGCGGGCAGCCGGGGTATGGGTATTATGCTGGGCCTTGTGCTCTGGTGCCGCCCTGACGGGATTATTCTCTGGGTTGCAATAGCCGCTGATTATCTGCTGCAGCGGCTTTTGCGCGATGATTCCGATGCCGCCCGCACTTCAATGCGCACCGATAAAGGCATGATGACGGCCTTCGCCATAGCTCTCATCATGGCCGCAGCCTATGGGGTTTTCAATTATACTCTTTCCGGAGAGCTGTTTCCCAATACCTATAAAGCCAAGCTGACCTATTACGGGGCAGCCCCATGGCAGCTTTTTTTGCAGCGGGACGTGCTTGCGTATTTCTCCTCCCGCGAGCTTTTTCCGCTAAGCCTTTTTTTCTGTATCGGGGCAGGCTGCAGCATCTATGCTCTGCTGCGGGGCAGGTACCGACCTTTTCATATTTATTTGATTTTTTTCTGCGGCTTTGTCGCGGCCTACTGCCTGAGGCTACCCTTTGCCCATCGCTTCGGCAGGTATATGATGCCATTGATACCCTGCTATATCATGCTGTCGCTGGCGGGTCTTGGCGCAGCGGCAGCAGGTACGGCGCGTCTGTTCAAAAAAGATATTGCCGGAAATATGCTCTGGTGCGCCTGCGTTGCTGCAGCGCTGATGACGGCATGCAGCTCTATCAATGGCTATGCCAGAGAATACGCCCATTTCTGCAAATATCATAATGACCGGCATGTGGCTGCGGGAAAATGGATTGATGCTCATCTGCCACAGGAGGCATTTATTGCCACCCATGATATCGGGGCTATTGCCTATTATGGAAAAAGAAAAATACTTGATATGGTCGGCCTGGTTACCCCGGAAATCATTCCCCATATACGGGACGAGCAGTTCAACACGTATCTTGAGCAGTACCTGAACCGGAATAAAATCACTCATATTTCCGTACTGACAAGCTGGCTTGAAATCGTAAACTCAAATCCGCTGTTTTCGCCCGTGAACTCACCTGAAATAATCGAGGTGCATGCCTATGCCCCCGGTAAAACCCATATTCAGTCGCATGCTGTTTCCGTCTATAACAATGAGGCCATGCGGCTTGCGATTCAACAAAAAAATTATGAACCTGCGCTCAAGCTTCTGGAACAAGCACGCAGCATGGATGCCGCTTCCTCTCAAACGTTGTTGTATCTTGGGGCAGTGTATGAGATGTCGGGCCGGCCTGAGATGGCCGAACAGTACTACCATAAAGCGCTGGCCATTTTCCCTAAATATCCTGAAGCGCACTACGGGCTTGCTCGTTTATATTTTAAACAGGGCCGCAGCCAGGAGGCTCGTGCCGCTGCAGAAAAATGTCTTGCGGCATCTCCCGAATTTCAACCTGCAAGAGACCTGCTGCAGGAAATCAATAGACAACCGAAACTGCCGTAACAGGGCAGGCTGCCTTCGCAATGGCTTGCATGTGTACATCTGTATCTGATAAAAATAAATTCGGCAGCAGGCAGGAGTCATACATCGTGGGCTTTATCACCATAAACTCAGGCTCGTTGCGGGGCAGGCGCATACGAACGCCCGAAGGCAGCCAAACGCGGCCCCTGCTCACGCGCCTGCGCAAGAGCCTTGCCGATATTCTCCGGCCGCGTCTTGCCGGGGTCCGGCTTCTGGACCTTTTCGGCGGATCAGGCGCCATAGCCTTTGAGCTTCTGTCAAACGGTGCGGCAAGCGCGGTCATTGTGGAGCTTAATCCGAAAACCGCAGAGCTTATACGGGCAAACGCCCGGTCGCTCGGGCTTGAAGCGTCCGTTGAGGTTGTCGGCTGCGACGGGGTTGCGGCTGTCCAGGGCCTGGGCCGGAAAAAAGATGCCTTCGACATCATCATCGTTGCCCCGCCCTATGGCCTTGGCCTGCAGCAGCAGGCTGTTGCAGCTCTTGCCAGCCATCGGCTTTTAAAGCCGCAGGGGATCATCATTGTGCAGCGTGAAGACAGGGAAGCCCAGGTGCCGGCGCCCGCAGGGCTTGACCTTGTGCGCACGCGGGACTATGGCCGCACGGTGTTCGATTTTTACGGTGCAGCTGCTCCCGGCGTCCAACAGCCTCAAAAAGCTTAATTTTTTACTTGACGATGCCCCTGCTATTATATACTCTACCCGGGCATTGTAAAAAGCCCATACTGGCAGTATATAGGGAAGTGAAAGGTTTACGCCGCATGACACCGGAAAAAAAGGCTTCAAGTATTTCACATATCAAAACCATCGGCGTTATCGGAGCCGGGCAGATGGGCAAGGGCATTGCCCAGGTTGCGGCCCAGACGGGCTATAAAGCGATCGTGGTCGAACCCTATGACGAGGTTATTAGAAAAGCGCAGTCATCCATAGAAAAAAGCCTGCACCGGGCGGTTGAGCTCGGTAAGATCAAGAAAAAGGACTGCGAGGCCGCTCTTTCGCGCCTGCATTTTAAAAAGGAGCTGCAAAGCCTTGAAGAGGTGGATTATGTGGTCGAGGCTGCGGTGGAAAACGAAGCCCTGAAGATGGATATTTTTTCAAGTCTTGACAAAATCTGCGCGCCCCATGTCATTCTGACCACCAACACCAGCTCGGTGCGCCTGGGCAAGCTGGCAACCGCAACCAAACGGCCCGAGAAGGTGCTCGGTATGCACTTCATGTATCCGGCGCAGATGATGAAGCTCGTTGAGATCATTCGCACGCCCGCCACCTCCGACGAGAGCTATCAGGCGGTGAAGGACCTGGCGCTCAAAATGGGCAAGACCCCCATCACCGTAACCGACAGCCCCTGCTTCATTACGAGCCGGCTGATTCAAACCTTCATCAATGAGGCCATCTTCTGCCTGCATCAGGGCGTTTCGACCCGCGAGGAGATCGACACGGCCATGAAGCTCGGGATGAACCATCCCATGGGGCCCCTTGAACTTGCCGACTTCATCGGCCTTGATGTGGTTCTGTCTATGCAGCAGTCGCTGTATAACGGTTTTCAGGATCCAAAGTACCGGCCATGCCCGCTGCTCATGAGCCTTGTTGAAGTGGGCCATCTCGGGCGCAAGACAGGCCGCGGCTTTTTTGAATATAACAAGGACGGCAGCAGGAAGAGCTGAAAAAGCCCGGCTGCTGCGCCTCGTCAGTAATGTTTGTAAGCCATCTATCGAAAAGTGTTTTATGAAAAAAAATTATTTCCTAGCGGTGTTCGTGCTCTGCGGCGCCCTTCTGTGCGGCGGCACGGGTACTGCGCTCGCCCAGGGCGATGAGGCCAGCAGCAGTGATATGGTGTCATGCGCCGACGGCATGCTCAGGATCGATGCCGCTAATGTGAAGGCCGAAGACCTGATACGCGACATCGGCGATAAGTGCGGCATCAAGATCGTGGTGTTCGGCGAGGCTTTCGACGAGAAGCCGATAGGCGTCAAGTTTCAGCAGCAGCCCATGCGCAAGGGCATTCAGCGGGTGCTGCGGGTAGCCAATATGCCCAATTTTGTTTTGCACTTCGACAACAATACGGCCAGCCCGCGCATTGTCGAGCTTGATATTATGGGCAAAAAGGGCGGCGAGCGCCAGCTGACGTCGGGTACGGGCCGCCCGGTTTCTTCTCCTGCGCCTGTGCCTGTTCCTTCCCCCGGTTCACCGGCCCCGGCTCCTGCCAAGGCAGCGGAAAAGGCGGTAGCAGGCGAGAAGCGCGACGATAAAAAGGCCCCCCCGGCCGACACCAAGGAGATTGTTTCCGATAAGACCCAGCAAGAATTCATGAAGGTCATGGATGATATGATGAAAGCCCAGGAGGCGGGCGAGGAGCCGGACCCGGCCGAGGTGCTGCGCATATTCAAGGAAGTGGTGCCGCCGGAAATACGCAGCCAGATACCGCCTGACGTGCTGAAAGAGATCGAGGATTTTGAAAAAAACCCTCCGAAGCCGCCCAGTGGCGTTCCGTCCGGGGGCGTGCCGCCCAAGAAAAAATAGGCAGATATTTTTATACAGTAAAACCAGCGTCATGTCATGGCGCTGGTTTTTTTATGGCGTGGTGCGTGAAGCCTGCCGGGGCAGCCCTGGGCCTGCAAGTTTCAGCCGAGCATGCTCTGCACGGTGCTGACAAGCCGTGCGGGATCAACGGGCTTTTGAATGATGCCGTTAAATCCCAGATCGCGGATCTGCGTGGTGGCTGCTGTCATTTCAGCGATGCTGCTTAAAAGGAACACCGGGACGTTGTTTTTTTGCTGCCTGATCTGCCGGGCTGCCTGCATGCCTGAGTCGATGGCTTCCATCATCATATCGCACAGAATCAGGTCGGGATTTTTCTTTTGAAGCATTTCAATGCCCTGCCTGCCGCTTGACGCCGAAATGACGGCGTAGCCTTTGGCCGACAGTATCGTCTGCACGGTTTCAATAATATCGGGATCATCATCAATTATCAGTATTGTTTTTTTTTCAGCCATGGCTTTCTCCTTTGCAATGATTACATCTCGTGCTGCGTCTTATGATACGCATAATGCAGTCATATTGTTAACAATAGTATCCCGCAGAACAGCCAAAACTGCAACATGATTCAGGGGCAGGCCATCGAGCTGCCCGCGCAGCTGGCGGGTATCAAGGCTGTATTCTCCAGAGCCCGAGCGGCAGGCAAAGCGCAGCTCGATAGCGGGATTGGACAGCAGTATTGCTGCAACCGTGCCAGCCATATCCCCCAGCGGCTGCCGGTCGATATGGCTGTGCTGAAACACGGCGGTTATGCATGTGCCCCGGCCCTCCTGCGACCGGATGGAAAACGAGCCTGCCGCCCGCTGCGCGGCATGGGCCGCAAGCGGTATGCCAAGTCCTGTGCGCCCTGTTTTCTTGGTTGTATAGAACGGGTCGGTCACGCGGGCAAGCACGTCAGGAGGCATGCCCCGCCCATTGTCGGCGATGAGAACGGTGAGGGTGTCGGCAGCCTCATCGCGCTCGATTGAGATGTCAAGCTCCGTTGCGCCTGCGCGCAGGGAGTTTTCAGCAAGGTCCAGAATGTGCAGGGCAATTTCCTTCATGGTGAGTTTTCCGCAACATGCCGCCCGTTCGTGCGGCCAAGGGCGAGCTTTATTTCCTCGAAACAGGGGCTTTCAAGAAGCATGCGCGTGCATGAGCGTCCCACATCCTCAAGGCAGTGCGCGTCCGATGCGGTGACGAGCGTGTAGCCGGCAAGCTCGGGAAACCGCTGTCTGCCCCCGGCAATGCCCAGCGCTGCCGATATTTCAAGGCCGTCAAAGCATGCATTTGCGGGCACCAGGCCGAGCTGGCTGACGACGCTGAAAAATGAGCGGTCGATATGGGATGCTATGGCAATGCCGTTCAGCCGGTGGATGCCGGCGGTGACTTCACCCAGCGCCATGTCCGTTGCGCTGAATAAAAGGTGCGTATTGAATGCTTCAACCTCTTCCCGCTCATTGACGATGGGCTGGCAGCCGAAGCGCTGCTCATCGTTTTTACCCGGCAGCCGGCTGTAGACGATTTCCTGGAACCGCGCCACGGCTTCAAGGCTTGCAAACAGCGCCAGCACATGGGCTTCCTCCTGTGTCGTCACCTCCATGCCGGGGATGATGACAAGGGGCATGCCGCGGGCCGCCTGCATGACATGGACGATGTTTTCCGAGGAGTTGTGATCAGTGATCGCCACGACGTCAAGCCCCCGGGCAAGGAATGCCTGAACGAGGGCCCGGGGGTGCATGTCCAGGCACGCACAGGGAGACATGCAGGTGTGGTTGTGCAGATCACAGGTGTAGAAGCGGGCCATAGTTGCTTCCGTGAAGGGGCTCGGGGCGCTGCGAGCGGCGCCGTTTAACGGTTCATCAGCCGGTACATCCTGCCCACAAGCTCAAAAGCCTGAAGGGGGCTTACCATGACGGGTATGCCCTCGGCGGCGGCCTTTTCAATCGTGTCGGCTTCCGGCCCGGCGCCCTGCACGATGATGATGCCGGCATGGTCTTTGAGGGATGCCACGGCGATGATGTTCTGATGCGTCTGCCGGGTGATCCAGAGATGGCCGGCGGCGCTGTTGGCCATGACATCGCTCAGCAGGTCGCCCACAAATCCGCCGGTCACCTCGGCGCCGAGGCGGTCGGGCCGGCACTTTACCGAAAGCTGAAGCTCTTTGACAATGCTGTGTACATCCATGGCTAGGTTTCCTTTATGGTTCCTTTATGTTCCTTTATGGCATGATGCCTGTTGATAATGCTGCGCAGATAGGTGCCCTTGTCGACCTCTGAAGAAATTTCAAAGGTGTCGGAAAATCGTTGTATGTTTGCCAGGCCCATGCCGGCGCCGAACCCCAGAGACCTGATGGTGTCATCGGCCGTTGAGTAGCCTTCCTGCATGGCAAGGTCGATATCGGGAATGCCGGGCCCGCGGTCGATGGCTTCAAGGGATATCTGCTCGGGTGCTACATAGCAGAAGATCGTGCCGTGATCGGCATAGGAGATCATGTTTACTTCGGCCTCAAAGGCCACCACGGCTACGCGCCGCACGATCTCTTCGGGGATGCCCTGGCTGCGCAGCGTTTTTTTTATTTCATTTGCCGCGCGGCCTGCTTCGGAAAAGTTGCGGCCCTGCACCTTGTGGCCGCTTTCAAAACTTGCGGTCCCGAGCGAGATGTTCACGTCGGCAGAATCCACGGCACACAGGCAGCCGACCATGCCATGCTGAAAAAGCAGGCCGCAGGTTTCAAACATGATATGGGCAGTGGCAAGGATCGGTATGCCCAGCTCGCGGGCCATTTCAACAGCCTCGGGCAGCGGCTTTTTGCCCCGGCAGATGACTATGGCCGCTATGTCCAGGGCAAATGCCGTGCGCACGGACTGGGCATTGGTAATCCCCGTAATAAGCAGGCAACCGGGCTGGGCAAATGCCAGCACATCGCTCATGAGATCAGCGCTGAAGGCGGTTTTCACCTCAAGGCCGAGACGGTCATGGCCGGTATAAACAGCTGCTTTAAGAATATTGCGAACTTCAGCAAGCGTCATGCTACATTCTTAGCACAGCCCCGGTGAGCATGTCAATCGACAGGCGTGCAGGCAGAGCGGCATGAAAGCGGCTGGTGCGGCAATCTGCTTGACCCTGCGGCTGAATCGGGGTATCACACAGAATAAAAGTCAGAAGCTAGCAGGCACGGAAAAAATTCGGATCGTAGGGGCGGGGTTATCCCGCCCGAAAGATCGCAGGGGTCCCCCGTGTCTGCCCTGGGTTCGGAGAATAAATTTTTGAAATCTTATATGGTTTCCATTCTGAATTCTGGCTACTGAATTACAGCTTCTTTTTTAAAATTATCTGATCCATTATTAAAGGAGATATGCCATGATGCTTGAACAGGAGATCAGGGAAGCAGCGCTTCTGGAGGTGGCCCGCGCCATGGTGATCGCGGCGCGCACAGCGCCCAAAGGCAAAGGGGTCGACAATCTTTTTGCCTGTATTCTCACCAAAGGCGAAATACAGGGCCTGCACGACAGGATGCTGGAGCTTTTTGAGCAGACCGATGGCCCGGTTTTCATGATCAACGGCCAGGACATACTCAAGGCCGAATGCATCGTGGTGCTCGGGGCCCGCGACATGCCGCTGGGGCTCAAACAGTGCGGCTTCTGCGGGTTTGCCGACTGCAAGCAGAAGGAGCAATCAGGCAAGGGCAGGTGCGCAATTTCCATGAATGATCTGGGTATAGCCATCGGCTCGGCCGTGGCAGTGGCTGCCGACCGGCGCGTGGATACGCGCATCATGTACTCTATCGGCTATGCCATGCTGCATTTCGGCATGCTGCCTGGCGATGTAGTCGTAGCCCACGGCATTCCCTTAAGCGCCAGCTCGAAGAACCCGTTTTTCGACCGGGTATTCAAATAGCGCCATGGCAAAGGCGGTTATCTTCAGCGGCGCGGGCCTGAGCGCCGAAAGCGGCATACCAACCTTCCGCGACAAAGGCGGTTTGTGGGAGCGCTACAGCATCGATGAGGTGGCAAACTTCTGCACCTTCGAGCAGAACCGCGTGAAGGCGTTCAAATTTTTCAACGAGTTTCGGGGCATGCTGAAGGATGCCAGCCCGAACGCGGCCCACGAAGCCCTTGCCCGGCTGCAGAAGGCTTTCGGCTCTGAGCATATCGTGCTCATCACGCAGAATGTTGATGACCTGCTCGAGCGCGCGGGCTGCGCCGGCGTTCTGCACGTGCACGGCTGCCTGTGGCAAATGCAGTGCCTCGACTGCGAACATGTGTGGGACATAGGCTATGGCGCGTGGGCGCCCTATGAGACGTGCCCGGCATGCTCAAGCCTTGCCGTCAAGCCCCATGTGGTGCTGTTCAATGAAATGGCGCCGCGGTATGCCGACATGTATGCGGTCATGGACAGCCTCACGGCAGACGACTGCTTTGTCGCCCTGGGCACGTCGGGGTTTGTGGTGCCCGTGGCTGGCATGATCTACGGCTTTACGGGAGCAAAGATACTGTGCAACCTTGAGCCGTCTGCCTATCTTGACGGGGGCCTGTTTGACCACTGCTGCTACAGGCCCGTCACGCAGGCAATGGATGAAATCGCAGGCCGTATTGAAGAGGCCCTTGCAGGCAAGCCGGTATCGGTCAAAAAGAAATGATGGGTGTGCAGGGGCAGCCCTATGTCCAATACATGTGAATTAAGAAAGACGAAATGCAATCTCAAGTAAACGACCCCATTTCTGTCATTCCGGTTTGTCCGGAATCTTTTCCACCGCAGCGTAAGGATTCCGGACAAGCCGGAATGACACTGGGATTTTATTTTTTTAATTATTACACCGCTCATTCACAAGTATTGAGCCGCATGCTCCGGCGTCTTCGGAAATTTTCCTGGTGCAGAGCCGAAAGGGATCGAGATGAGGGATAAAAACATGCTACACTGGTTAATATAAATAAGCGTTTTACTCTGAAAGGGAACGGCAAAAAATATATTCTGTATCGGAAAGGACATGTGGACATGGAACAGCATCAGGTAATAGTGGCGGGTTCGGGGCCTGCGGGTTCGGCATGTGCAAAGGCGCTACGTGACGCGGGCGTTGACGTGCTCATTATTGAAAAAGAAAAACTGCCCCGCCATAAAATCTGCTCGGGCGTGCTTTTCGGCCAAACGCAGGTGCTTCTGGAAAAGTATTTCGGCGGCCTGCCACCGCAGGAGGTATACTGCAATCCCCAGGAAATACCTGCCGATCATATCCTTGAGTGGAACAGCCAGAAGGGTTTTTCCCCCTATGTCTGGGAGACGGGCAAGGACGGCCAGGTTTTTTCCGAGGTGTACCTGAATATCTGGCGGAGCCGGTTCGACCACTGGCTTGCCGGGCAGAGCGGCGCAGACATACTGCAGAACTGCTCAGCGCGGTCGATGGAGCAAGACGGCGACGCCATCCGTCTGACGGTTTTTCAGAAAGACCCCAAAACCATAGAGCCGGGCACCAATAAAGACCCGCATAAGGAGCTGGCCTGCCAGTATCTTGTGGGGGCCGACGGCTGCGGCTCGACCGTTCGGGGCTTCATCGACGAGCAGTGGCGCGGCAAGCCGGGCGATGTCGTGATCTACCAGGAGTATTGCCCGTTTCAAAGCATGGGCACGCTGCGCAAGGGGCACTGGTATGTCTTCTTCGAGCCGTCGGTGGGCGACATTCTGTGCTGCGTGCACCGCAAAGACGATTTGGCCACGCTCTGCGTGGGCGGCCTGCCCAAACGTGATATCAGGGCAGGCATGGCGGTTTTCAAGCAGTTTCTAGCACGCAATTTCCAGGTCGCCCTTGGCGAGGTTGAACGCGTCGAGGGCTGCGCAGTCCGGCAGCTGCCCCCGAATCTCGGCGCGGGCCGCGTGCTTCTGGCAGGCGAGGCCGCCGGGTTTGTCTATTTGAACGGCGAGGGCATAAGCGCCGCCATAGACTCGGGTTACCGGGCAGGCCAGGCAATCGCCCATGCGATAAAAAGCGGCGGCGACGTGCAGGCGCTGTACCGCGAAAGCACGCACGACATGATGCGCCACATGGACCTGTGCCTGAAGAACATGCACTTTTTAGTGGGGCGGTGAAGCTGCCCGGTTGAGAGACTGTGTCACTATACGGACATGGCTCAAACAAAAGATAAAAAGCTGATTCATGAACTGATAGAGCGGTATGTCGGGGGAGCTTCTTGACCGGCGCCTTAAGGCCTGATTGTTTAAGGTATTGAGTTGCACGATTACGCATGGGTGGTTCCCTGTGCTGAAAAGGAGGATGGAACATGGCTAAAAACAATGTTTCCAAGCAGAAAATACACAAAGCAGTATCTCCTGAAGTAGTCCCCTTCGATGATGAAGAGCGGGGGCTGATGGAGTCGGTAGAGCGGGGAGAATGGCGCTCCGTTAAAAACCGTGACAAAGAGATGGCTTCTGTCCGGCTACGGGCGCGGGCGACTTTCCGCAAGGACCAGCGCATGAATATTCGTATTGCAGGCCGCGACCTGGCAGCACTCAAGGCACGGGCGCTTGCCGAAGGGGTGCCGTATCAGACACTGGTGACAAGCATCATTCATAAATATGTCGAGGGCCGTTTGACCGAGGGCCGTTCAGCGCGCTTCAAGAGCCTGTCACGCTAGCAGGTCGTTATCATTTATTTATATATTAACTGGTCACCAGAACCTGCCCAACATATCATGCCGCCGGACGTGCAAAAAACAGAACGCCGGTTAACTTCGTTCCTGCCAAGCTCGGCAGGCCTTCCCCGGCTGAGAGGAGAGGCCTTTTTTATGTGCAGCTTTTTTCTGCCCCCGCCGCTGCGGATTTGAAAAAATTTAATAAAATAACGAACGGTAAAAAAGTTTGAATAAAATAAATAGCTATAATATATATAATATATATACCTGAGTTAATAATTTGCACTGGCACCAGACGAAAAGAGCAAACTGCGCATGAAGCGCAGGGCGCAAAGTATCCGTCCCTGAATACGAGGGAAAACGGAGCTGCCGGTTTGGAAGTATACAGCAAACGGCAGGCCCCTTCTTTTATAAATCAGGAGGGGCCTTTTTATTTATGTGCTGTAGAGACAGTTCATGAACTGTCTCTACGGGAAGAAAGATATTCAACCGTAATGAATTAACATAAATATTTATCACAGGGGGTAGGTATGAAGGCAAAAAGGGGAAAGTTTTTCATTGCAGCAGCAGTTCTGTTTTTCACGATCATTTCAGCAGCACAGGCACAGGCAGACACCACCACGACTATACCGATCACAGATACAGACTGGTCAGCCCTTGGGTCGGGGATGAATAATACTGTTTGGACCCTTGCAGTTGACGGCTCGCACAATCTCTATGCGGGAGGTTTGTTTACGACCGCCGGTGGCGTGTCGGCAAATGATATTGCCAAATGGAACGGCTCAAGCTGGTCAGCCCTCGGGACGGGGATGAATGGTTCTGTTAAAGCCCTTGCATTTGACGCCTCGGGTAATCTCTATGCAGGAGGTTTTTTCGCGACTGCCGGCGGCGTAACGGTTAACTACGTTGCCAAATGGAACGGCACAAGCTGGTCAGCCCTCGGGACAGGAATGAGTGCTGCTGTTCGCGCCCTTGCATTTGACGGCTCGGGCAATCTTTATGCAGGAGGTGATTTTACCACCGCCGGCGGTGTAACGGCAAACCGTATTGCCAAATGGGACGGCACAAGCTGGTCAGCCCTCGGCGCGGGGGTAGGCGGAATATCCTATCCATGTGTTTACGCCCTTGCGTTTGACGGCTCGGGCAATCTCTATGCAGGAGGTGATTTTACCACTGCCGGCGGCGTGGCGGCAAACCATATTGCCAAATGGGACGGCTCAAGCTGGTCCGCCCTGAGCACGGGGATGAATTTAGTTGTTTACGCTCTTGCATTTGACGGCTCTGGCAATCTTTATGCGGGGGGGTATCTTACGACCGCCGGTGGCGTATCGGCAAACTATATTGCCAAATGGGACGGCTCAAGCTGGTCCGCCCTGGGCTCGGGGATGGGGGGGGTTCTTTATCCTAAAGTTCTCTCCCTTATATGTGACAGCTCGGGCAATCTCTATGCAGGTGGATATTTTACGGCCGCCGGCGGCGTATCAGCAAACTATATTGCCAAATGGGACGGCTCAAGCTGGTCGGCCCTAGGGTCGGGGATACAACGTAATAATGTTGACGCCCTTGCAGTTGATAACTCGACCAATCTCTATGCAGGAGGTGAATTTATGGCTGCCGGCAACAAGGCATCGTTCTATATAGCGCGGTGTAATATTTCCGGCGTCGAAACGACCACCACAACCACTATTTGCTCCGGCACCATGGGCTGGACCAAAATGTCTACCGGCACAACAGACGATCTTCTTGGGATATGGGGCGCTTCAGGCTCCGATATTTTCGTCATCGGCTATGACATATTGCATTACAATGGAACATCATGGTCATCGATGCCGGGCTCGCCAACAAACCTCGTGGGCATCTGGGGCAGCTCAAGCAGCGATATATTTGTTGCGGGGAACAAGATGACGTTTTCGCCATTCACTATACACGGGTCGATAGACCATTATAACGGTACAAGCTGGTCAAACTATACTACAGCAGGATGGATGTCGTTAACCAGCATCTGGGGCTACTCCAGCGGCCATGTGATTGCCGTGGGCTATAGCGGCGCCTGGCTGTTTTGCGACGTCTCAACTTGTTCTAATGCGACCCCCCTTTACAATGCAGACTTTATGGGTGTTTGGGCGCTGGGGCCCGATTATTTTGCCGTTGGGAGCAGTTACCCCCCCCCAAACAGGCCAGGAGTCTTTCTTCCTCCATGGACTGAGCTGCCAACCGCCGCCCCGTATGGCGTCTGGGGCGCCTTCGCCGGCGATGTCTTTGCTGTTGGAGACTACGGCACAATCGCCCATTACAACGGCACAAGCTGGTCTGCTATGACGAGCGCTACAGGCAATAACCTGAGGGGAGTATGGGGCTCCTCCGGCAGCGATGTCTTTGCTGTAGGCGAAGGCGGATCTATCGTGCATTACAATGGCGCCAGCTGGTCTGTGATGACAAGCGGCACAGCGCAAAATCTGAAAGGCATCTGGGGAAGCGCCGGTAATGATGTCTATGTCGCTGGCGACAACGGCACGATACTGCATTACAACTGCATAACGACTACCTCCACAACCACCACCTGCCCGGCACCTGACCTGAGCGCGCCCAGCGGGACCGGCGTTGTTCCTCTGCCGGCATTCTCATGGCAGAAGGTCGATGGCGTTATCTGGTACAATGTGGCCGTTTATTCCGGGGCGGCAAACAAGTATGCTGCAACTAAATGGTTCGATGCTTCGCTGGTGTGCGCAACGGACAATTGCAGCGCTCAGCTTGCGGCGGCGCTGTATCCCGGGCAGTACTGGTGGTGGCTCAATACCTGGAGCGATGGCCCCTGCGGGTTTATGGTACAGCCGGGCGGGAAGTATAAGCAGTTCACGGTTACGGGTTGCGCAGGGCCTGCTCTGACCGGGCCTACGGGCACAGTAGCCTCCGGTACGAGACCGGCACATACCTTTACTTCAAATGCTGAGTGGGTCGACCTGCAGATTTATTCATCTACCCTTGGCGCTGTATCCTCCCAGTGGGCCGATGCCTCGACAGCCTGCACCATGGGCAGTTGTTCTGTAACACCAGTACGATGGATCATGGCGCTTGGGCAGAACTGGTGGTGGGTGAATACGTATAGCACACAGTGCGGTTACCAGTTTCAGCCGGGTGGTAACCTGGGGAGCTATATAGTGCAGTAAAGCAACAGTTCGAAACGAAACAAACATGGCGGTTAAGTAGGGGCTCAAAATCTTGAGCCCCTACTTAAAGCAAAAAGCCCCTACGCTGAACAAGGCGCCGACCTTTTGCTTTTAGTGAGCAATTTGGGAAGCCCGCTGCAATTCGCCACGGCAGCTGTCTGACAAAGAGAGCGGTAAATGCCATAAAATAAAATGATTATCTGCAAAGCTGAACCAACATTGGTTTCTGGATCCCCGCTTTCGCGGGGATGACAGTTTGAAACGTAACAGACTAAAAAAACATGTCATTCCCGCGCAGGCGGGGGATCCAGTTGGTGTATGCATTCCGCTCCTGCCGGCAGTTTCAGCTTTGGAGATAACCAGTTAAAATTATTTACGCATAAGAAATATTTCTTGCCAGAAACAAAATAGTGCGCAATAATGTAACGCGAACCCGAACCCGAACCGCGAACCGAAAAAAAACAAATTGCGCATTTCGAGCAGGTTTCAAAGCTTCCGTTTCTGAACAAGAGGGAACGCATAACTGCCGGTTTGGTAATTTACAGCACACGGCAGGCCCCTCCTTTATGTCAGAAGGGTATTTTATTTTTGAATGGTGTAGAGACTCCGCCGCGGCGCAATGAATTGCCTCTGCGGCAGAGAGCGAATAAACGGCTTACAATAAATCTTTATCACAAAGGGGAATGTATGAAGAACAAAACCGTCATGTCACTCATTGCAGCAGCTGCTCTACTCTGCACGCCCATTGTTGCCACAGCAGGCACCTGCGCTGACTGGGTAGGTCAATGGAAGTTCAACTATAACGGCGATAACGAGACGGTAAATATATCAGAGAACCCCCTTCCTTACAACGTATTCAATTGTGTTGTCAGGGGCAGAAGAATGTCTAATCTGCAGCAAGTGCTGATTGGCTCAACTGCTATGGATCTTTCAACCTGGGCATATTATGAAACCTATGCTCCTGATGCCAACACATTGTATGACCGTATCGTAAACAGCAGTTTCACCGGATCGTTCTTTGATAATGTCACAGCACCGGTTGTCGGAGGGCCGGGCGGCGTACCGCCGGCTTTTGGTTCAGGGCTGAGGTCCGGCAGGAAAACGGGTGCGGTAACCTTCGGAACATGTCAGGATCTGGTCGGGCACTGGCAGCTGACGTATTATGATATAAATAATCCGCCCGCTACGATAACCGATACGATCAACATCAGCAGCGTGTGCGATGACGCCGTGACGCCGGGCGCCTGTACGACCCCGATCGCAGGCGCCTGGGCATGCCTTGCAACGGCGACCCGAGCATTGGATAACCAGCCGGTGTTGATAGGCAAGCTGGCCGGTATGGATTATGCTAATATGTATATGTATTTTGAGACAACGGATCCGAACCCGGAGTTTATGGGAGATCCTTCTGCGATAATTTATGATGCGAGCTTCTTTCCGTCTGGATTTGGCGCTGATGCACCGGATAAGCAAAATCCAGTTTATAACCTGATTAGTGGGATAAAGTACACCCCCTGCATCCCAACCGGCATTTCAGAGTCTATCTGCAACGGCGTTGATGACGACTGCGACGGTCAGACCGATGAAGACTATGCGGCTGACAGTTCCTGCTTCCTGCCGGGCGCCTGCGCTGCAGGCAACCATGCCTCTGTCTGCCACAAGGGTGTTGAGACGCCATGCCAGACCGGCACACCCGTAACCGAAGTGTGCAACAACGGCGTCGATGACAACTGCAACGGCCAGACCGATGAAGGCTGCACAACCTGGTACCGGGACGCCGATGGCGACACGTACGGCAATCCCGCGGTAAGCACGTCGGCGGAAACTAAGCCCTCAGGCTATGTGGCTGATAAAACCGATTGCGATGACGGCAACAGCGCCGTGCATCCGGGCGCAGCCGAAGCCTGCAACGGCATTGACGATAACTGCAATGGCACAACCGATGAAGGCTGCGCAACCTGGTACCGGGACGCCGATGGCGACGGCTACGGCAATCCTGCGGTAACGTCGGTGGCGCTTACGCAGCCCGCAGGCTATGTGGACGATGCAACCGATTGCGATGACGGCAATTCCGCTATCAACCCCGACGCGACAGAGCTCCAAAACGGCATTGATGACAACTGCAATGGCGTAACCGACGAAGCAGGCCCTCTCACCGACCTGCTGGGCAGATGGGAAATAACCCGCGTGAACGGCACGGTCGATGTGGTGAACTTCGATACGATATGCACCCCGGGCAATATCTGCTACGGCTCAAACGTAACAGATTTCTGGGGGCCCATGGGCCGGGTAATGGGCCATCGCGTATCCGACGGCGCGTTAATTCAGATAGGCATCATATCCATGCTTACGACTGTATGGGATTATTTTGAAGGCACGAGTTTAGGAGATGCGACCCAATGCAGCGTTATTAAGAAAACGCAGTTTTTCCCCTGCCATTTTGATCCGCCCTTCGGGACAAAAGGATTTAATTTTAATTACTATAATCTGGCCCGCGGCGTGAAGAAAAACATCTATTATCAGGACGCCGACGGCGACGGCTACGGCAATGCTGCCGTGACCACGCTGGCATGCCCTCAGCCAACAGGGTATGTGACTAACAGCACGGACTGTGATGACAGCAATTCTGCGGCTCATCCGGGTGCAACTGAACTATGCGACGGCATTGATAACGACTGCGACGGCCAGACCGATGAAGGCTTCAATGTCGGTGGAGCGTGTTCAGCCGGCCTCGGCGTATGCTCCAGAACGGGCGTGTATGTATGCTCGGGCGGTGCGGCAGTATGTAATGCAGTGCCCGGTACACCGAGCGCCGAGATCTGCAACGGCCTTGATGATGACTGCGACGGCGTGGTGGACAATGGCAATCCGGGCGGCGGGGCAGCCTGCGCCACAGGCTTGCTGGGCATTTGCGCGGCAGGCACGACGGTATGTTCGGGCGGAGCTCTGGCATGCCAGCAGAACCAGCAGCCCAGCGCCGAGCTCTGCAACGGCCTTGACGATAACTGCAACGGCACAATCGATGAAGACTGCTCAGCAGGACAAACCTGGTACCGTGACGCCGATGGCGACGGCTACGGCAATCCTGCGGTAACCACGGTGGCGCTTACGCAGCCCGCAGGCTATGTGGCCAACTCAACCGATTGCGATGACAGCAGCGGCGCCATACATCCGGGTGCGGCAGAGCTCTGCAACGGCATTGACGATAACTGCAACGGCACAACCGATGAAGGCTGCACAACCTGGTACCGTGACGCCGATGGCGACGGCTACGGTAACCCTGCGGTAACGACGGTGGCAATGACGCAGCCCGCAGGCTATGTGGCCGATGCAACCGATTGCAATGACAGCAATTCCGCTATAAGCCCCGGCGCGACAGAGCTCCAAAACGGCATCGACGACAACTGCAACGGCGCAACCGATGAGGTGCCACAAGACGTAGCAGACAACAATGCGAATTTGATATTTGGCCGGTGGGAAGTGACTAGAGACAATGGTACTATTGATGTAGTCAACTTTACAGGGAAATGTGGCTGGGGTGAGACGTGTGCGGGAATAACTACGGCATGGTGGTTTGATACAATATACGGCACCCGTGAATCAGATGGCAAAGTAATACAAATCGCATGGATGTGCTGGACTCCTACTGCATATTATTATATAGAGGGTACGAATTTTGACATAAAGAACCCAATTCTGGATACGAATTTCTTCCCCTGTCATTTTACCGTCAAAACCGGTAGCAGTTCCGTGATTGCGTCGGGCGTGAAGAAGAACATCTATTATCAAGATGCCGACGGCGACGGCTATGGCGTCACTGCGGTCAGCACATTTTCCTGTACGCAACCCAGCGGGTATGTGACCGCTTCCGGTGACTGCGATGACGGCAATGCAGCTATACACCCCGACGCGGCAGAAGTTGCCAACGGCATTGATGACAACTGCAATGGAGCCACCGACGAAGCAGGCACCTGCGAAGACCTGCTGGGCAGATGGGAAATAACCCGCGACAACGGCTCCATCGATGTGGTGAACATCGATACGGTATGCCAGATGTACGAAACCTGCTACGGCTCATACGTGTCGGACTTCTGGCCCTGGGGCCGGGCAATGGGCCATCGCGAATCCGACGGCGCGTTGATTCAGTTCGGCGTGTTCTTTTGGATGCAGGCGAATTGGGAGTATTTTGAAGGCCCGGACTTCGCTGTCACGACCGCTATTTTGAAAACGCATTTCTTCCCCTGCCACTTTGACACAGTCGGCATTCCGGGGGGCGGGGCTTTTCATACGTATCCCATTGCTACCGGCGTGAAGAAAAATATCTATTATCAGGATGCCGATGGCGACGGCTATGGCTATGCTGCCGCGACCACGCTGGCATGCTCTCAGCCAGCAGGGTATGTGACTGACAGCACGGACTGTAATGACAGCACTTCTGCGGCTCATCCGGGCGCACCAGAGATCTGCGACGGTATCGACAATGACTGCAACGGCCAGACCGATGAAGGCAACCCGGGCAGCGGTCAGGCATGCAGCACGGGCCTGCAGGGAATCTGCTCTGCAGGCACGACGGCATGCATTGGCGGAGCGCTGGTATGCCAGCAGAACGTGCAGCCGAGCCCCGAAGTCTGCAATGGTCTTGATGACGACTGCGACGGCCAGGTAGATGAAGGCCTGGGCAGCACGACCTGCGGCGTTGGCGCCTGCCAGCGCACAGTGCAGAACTGCATAAATAGTGTACAGCAGACCTGCACGCCCGGAACACCGACTGCCGAAGTGTGCAACGGCATTGATGACGACTGCGACGGCGTGGTGGACAACGGCAACCCGGGCGGCGGCGTGGCATGCAACACGGGCAAACCGGGAGTCTGCTCGGCCGGCACGACAGTGTGCTCGGGCGGAGCGCTATCGTGCCACCAGAACCAGCAGCCGTCGACCGAAGTGTGCAACGGCCTTGATGATAACTGCGACGGCCAGATCGATGAAGGTGGAGTCTGCGTCACCACGACCACAACCACAGTACTAGTATGTCCTGCGCCTGATCTGCACGCGCCCAGCGGGACCGGCGTTGCTCCTCTGCCGACATTCTCATGGCAGAAGGTCGATGGCGTTAGCTGGTACAATGTGGCCGTTTATTCCGGGGCGGCAAACATGTATGCTGCAACTAAATGGTTCGATGCTTCGCTGGTGTGCGCAACGGACAATTGCAGCGCTCAGCTTGCGGCGGCGCTGTATCCCGGGCAGTACTGGTGGTGGCTCAATACATGGAGCGATGGCCCCTGCGGGTTTATGGTGCAGCCGGGCGGTAAGTATAAGCAGTTCACGGTTACGGGTTGCGGAGGGCCTGCACTGACCGCACCTACGGGCACAGTAACCTTCGGTACAAGACCGGCCCATACCTTTACTTCAAGTGCTGAGTGGGTCAACCTGCAGATTTATTCAGCTGCCCTTGGCGCTGTATCCTCTCAATGGGTCGATGCCGCAGATGCTTGTACGATGGGCAGTTGTGAAGTAACACCCGTACGATGGATCATGGCGCTTGGGCAGCACTGGTGGTGGGTGAATACGTATAGCACAGCGTGCGGTTACCAGTTTCAGCCAGGCGGCAACCTTGGGAGCTATATAGTGCAGTAAAACAGACAAGCAAATAAAAAACAAAGGCCGGCCCTGTATAAGGGCCGGCCTTTGTTTTTAGAGCATTTTTCTAAATAGTGTAGCCCCATTGTCATTTCGAACGAATGTGAGAAATCTTAACACCTTGATTGTACTTCAGCCTAAGATCTCTCCCTGC